>Ga0210394_10005407_pt1 | contig 14308 bp, 13 predicted proteins | sample IncBWC12MmetaG_FD_160121 | JGI IMG/M metagenome (GOLD analysis project Ga0210394, IMG submission 160121) | Forest soil microbial communities from Barre Woods Harvard Forest LTER site, Petersham, Massachusetts, United States - Inc-BW-C-12-M | ecosystem: Environmental > Terrestrial > Soil >...
TCGCACCTTGCTTTCGAAGTAAAGCGGCGCCTGCGTATGGCGCGATGGATTTCCCCAGCACAACATTAAACGAGAGGAACGTTCCACATGCTCGACCTCAAAGGCAACAAAATCTCCTACTTCGGCCATAGCACGTTCGGCCTGACCACGCCCAGCGGACAGTTCGCGCTAATCGATCCCTGGGTCATGACCAATCCCGCCTGCCCGGACTCCATGAAAAAGCTGTCCCGCCTGGACGCAATTTTCCTTACCCACGGCCACACCGATCACATGGGAGACATGCTGGCCCTCGCGAGCCTATTCCGGCCGAAAATCGTGGCGACCTTCGAAACTTATCTCTGGCTCGAGTCCAAGAAGACCGGCGCAACCTGCCTTCCGGCAAACAAAGGTGGCTCGCAGACCGTCGGCGATTTTCACATCACTATGACCAATGCCTTCCACTCAAACTCCATTGAAGACGAAGGCAAACGGCTCTACGGCGGCGAGGCCGGTGGCTACATCATCGGCCTGCCTGGTGGTCTCACCATCTACCACGCGGGCGACACCTGCCTCTTCGGCGATATGAAACTGATCGCCGAGCTCTACAAGCCCCAGCTCGCGTGTCTTCCTATCGGCGACATTTTCACCATGGGTCCCCGCGAAGCTGCTCACGCCATCCGCTTTCTCGGCGTGAAACACGTCATCCCCATGCACTATGCGACGTTCCCGAGTTTAACCGGCACGCCCGAAGCCCTCCGCGCCGAGGCCAAAGACATCGCCGGACTTGAGGTTCATGCGTTGAAGCCGGGGGAATCGCTGGGGAATGCGGAACGCGCAGCAGCGAAATCGTAATTACGAGCGCAAGAAATTCCGCAAGAAGAAGATGAGGTTGGCCGGACGTTCTGCCAGCCGCCGCATGAAATACGGAAACCAGTCGCGTCCATACGGGATATAGATCCGCACTCGGAAGCCGTCACGCACCAGCCGCCTCTGCAAATCCGTGCGCACCCCGTACAGCATTTGAAACTCGAAGTCGTCCTTGGAGATATTGTTTTCCGACGCGCACCGTATCGTTGCCGCGATCATTTGCGGATCGTGCGTCGCAATCCCGTGATAAAAGCCGCTGGGCAGCAGCATGCGCATCAATTTAACGTAGTTCGCATCCACATCCGCTTTTCGTGGGAACGCCACTTCCTCCGATTCCTTGTATGCGCCTTTGCACAAGCGGATCCGGCAGCCGTACGAGAGCAGATCCTGCACATCGCTCTCACTGCGATAAAGATAAGACTGAATCACAGCGCCAACAGAGGGAGTCTGCGTTCGCACGCGCTTTACTAGCTCCACGGTCCGCTGCGTGTAGATGGAACTTTCCATATCAATACGTAGAAAATTCTCATACGCGGCAGCGCGCTCGGCGATGGACAGCACTTGCCCCTCACAAAACTCCGGGCTCAGGTCCAGCCCAAGCTGCGTCAGCTTGCAAGAAACATTCGCATTCAATTTTTCTTTGGAGATTCGGTCAAAGATTTCGATGTAGGCGTCTCGAGCCTTCTGCGCATCCGCCGCGGTGGAAACATTTTCTCCCAAGTAATCCAGTGTGGCCAGCATTCCGGCGTCATTACACTGTCGCGCTGCCTGCAGCGCTTCGTCCAGCGTTTCCCCGGCAACAAAACGGTGAGACATCCGCCGGGTGGAGCTATTGGTGGTAACCCAGTGCGCGAATCCCTTGCTTTCGGAGAGTTTCAGAAGAATCGAGCGGACCATGGACCACCCGATTATGCCCGGAGATGGAGAGTGAGGCTATAGCCGATCTAGTTGCTGTGTCCTTCGAGGAACTTTTCCACGTCTATCGCCGCCATGCAACCGGATCCCGCCGCCGTCACAGCCTGCCGGTATCGGTGATCTTGCACATCTCCCGCAACGAACACGCCCGGAATATTGGTCAGGCTGCCATGCTTCGCCAGCAGGTAGCCGTTCTCGTCCATGTCCAGTTTGCCGCGGAAGACCGTGGAGTTCGGCTCGTGTCCAATCGCCACGAATACGCCATCTACGTCTACGGTCTTCATCTCCCCAGTTTTGGTCTGGAGCAGATGCAGACCGGTCACCAAATCTTTCGGAGCATGAATCATGTCCACCGTGTAAGGCACCAGAAACTCAATCTTTGGATTGGCCTTGGCCCGGTCGATCATGATCTTCGAGGCGCGAAATTCTTCGCGCCGGTGAATCAAATACACCTTAGTCGCATAGCGGGAAAGGAAATTCGCCTCTTCCATCGCCGAATCGCCTCCACCCACAACGGCAATTGGCTTCCCGCGGAAAAAATAGCCATCGCACGTCGCACAAGTCGAAACGCCCTTCCCGATCAGTTCCTTTTCGCCTTTCAAGCCTAACAACCGCGCTGTGGCTCCCGCCGCCACGATCACCGTCCGTGTTTCGTACACCACATCGCCGGATTTCACCTTGAAAGGCTTACCCGTCAAATCCACTTCCGATACCGTTCCGGCCTTGAATTCCGCACCGAATTTCTGCGCCTGCTTGCGCATGTTTTCGATCAGTTCGGGCCCCAGAATGCCTTCCGGGAAGCCCGGGAAGTTTTCGACATGTGTCGTCAACGAGAGTTGCCCGCCCGGTTCGTGGCCATCAATCACCAGCGGCTTCAGATTCGCGCGCGCCGCATAAATGGCGGCGGTCAGCCCTGCACACCCACTACCGATGATGATCACATTCTCCATGCGTTAATTGCTCCATCGATTAGATTCCACAACCGGGCGCAGAGGTACAAAGGCAGCCTGGTGATTGTAGCACTCCAGTACCGCACGTTCGCGCAACCGAACAGCTTGCGACACAGCGTTAAGGTCGTGGCTTTTGCCCGCCGGCTGGCGCACCTGTAGCTCAGGCCTTCGAGGCCTGAGGCCGTTCCCAATTTGCCCGGCCAATTTGGAAGACACGCCCAAGCTGAGGCGGTAGACCCATCAGAACGCAATCCTTAGAGTAGTAGCAGCAAAAATAGTTTCCACGGAGGCCTCTCATGGACCCACGCTACCCCATCGGCAAATTCGAAATGCCCAAGGAAATCGCTCCAGCCCTTCGTGAGACCGCCATCGCGGAAATCGCCGATACGCCCGCGAAAATGCGCGCCGCAGTGCGAGGCCTGTCGGACGCACAACTCGAAACCCCGTACCGCGAAGGTGGTTGGACCGTTCGTCAAGTAGTACATCACGTTCCGGACAGCCACATAAATGCTTACATCCGCCTGCGTTTCGCGTTAACGGAAACCGAGCCGACCATCAAACCCTATGAAGAGAGCGTGTGGGCGAATCTGGAGGACGCGAAAAACGCTCCGGTGGAAGTCTCGTTGAACCTACTCGACGCGCTTCATAATCGCTGGGCGCGCCTGCTCCGCTCCCTGAAGCCGGAGCAATATGCCCGCACCTTGGTCCACCCCGACCACGGCGTGCGCACTGTGGACTGGCTGCTCTTTCTGTACGCTTGGCACGGCCGCCATCACACTGCCCACATCACCGAACTCCGCAAACAAAAATCCTGGAGCTAGTTGCGTCGGCGCGGCCGTATTCTGTAGCGGCCGCGTTTTTACCCTGAGCGAGGTTAGCGAAGGGCCGAGGCGGGCGCCTTTGGCTCAGGCGTAGGATAGTTTTAAGTTTTAAGCCAAACTCGAATCCTTAAACCAACAAGCAATCACGCCAGTTGGCCATTTCCGCAACTAAAAACTTACAACCAATTACTTCTTCCTTCCCCCGTTTGCTTTGCTTTCTCACTTCCCATTACCATATCGAAGTAACCAAAAAAGGAGCCAAGATGGCCAGAGCCGCAGGCACATACGCGATTTTCGAAACTTCCATGGGCAATATCGTTGTTCGTCTTCTCGACAAAGAAGCTCCTAAGACCGTCGAAAACTTCATCGGCTTGGCCGAAGGCACCAAGGAATTTACCGACGCCATTTCTGGCAAGAAAGAAAAGCGTCCCTATTACGATGGTCTTATCTTCCACCGCGTCATTCCCGACTTCATGATTCAGGGCGGCTGCCCGCGTGGCGATGGGCGCGGTGGACCTGGCTACTCCTTCGCCGACGAATTTCATCCCTCCTTGCGCCACTCGAAGGGCGGCAAGCTTTCCATGGCCAATTCCGGTCCTAACACGAACGGCAGCCAATTTTTCATCACCGTAGCGCCCACGCCGCATCTCGATAATCGCCACACCATCTTTGGCGAAGTGGTTGAAGGCCAGGACATCGCGGATAAAATCTCCGAAACTCCCCGCGACGCCAGCGACCGTCCGCGCAAGCCCGTAAGCATGAAGGTACGTATCGAACGCGTTCCCTGATTGCCGAACTCCGATGCTCTCCCCAGCGCGACTCACCGAACTTCTCGTCGAATTCGTGTTCCTGTTGCTTGGCGCGCTGGTGGTTTGGCTTGGAATAACTCGCCACATCAATTTTGTTCCGGGCGGCACCGCCTGGCTCGTCATCAGCGTGGCCCTGCTTGCGTGGGGCCTTATCGCCTTCGCCAAATCCGGAGACCGTCGCATGCGTTGGCAGAAATGGCTCCGCGGAAGTTCGTTGCTCTTGTTAGGGATCATCATGCTCGCCATGACGCGGACGCCATTTCTTTGGGTGGGCAATCTTCTGGCCCTGGCGGGCCTGGTCTTGGTCATCCGAGGCATCGCCGGCATGCTGCTGATTTTGCGCCAACGTTGAATACGCTTCGGCTATAATCCCAGCCCTATGAACACCTGACCCCGGTCCACCGGGGCGCCCTCAGGTGCCTTCATTCACACTTCTCAGCTCGCATGTTCAAGGAGAAAGCCTGTGTTCAAAGAATTCAAAGAATTTGCAATGAGGGGCAGTGTTTTGGATTTGGCGGTTGGCGTCATCATCGGCGCCGCCTTCGGCAAAATAGTCGCTTCGCTGGTAGATGACATCCTCATGCCTCCAATCGGCCGCCTGATTGGAGGTGTGGACTTTTCCAGCCTGTTCCTCAATCTGAAGGAAGGTCCGCACTACGACACCATAGCTGCAGCCAAAGCCGCGGGCATGCCTACGCTGAACTACGGGCTCTTCATCAACACCGTCATCAATTTCCTGATCGTAGCCTTCACAATTTTCTTGGTCGTGCGCATGGTCAACCGCTGGATGCCCAAGCCCGCGGCCCCAGTGACCACCAGGGACTGCCCTTATTGCGCGATGCCCATCCCCATCGCCGCAAAAAAGTGCGGCCATTGCACCAGCGCCGTCTAATCTCCGTTCTTGACTTGGTAGGGACCGCCTTCTGAGGCGGTTCGCTCACCTAACGTATGGCGCCAAAGCCCAGAACGAAGCCCAGTCTAGTTTTTTCTTGTTTTTGTCGCGGCCGCCTTCCCACGCGGGGGTCTTGGGTTCCTGCAATCTGGCGGGAACTAATCCGTACAATCTACGCTTTAATTCTTCGATTTCTTATTCTGATTCGCTTCCAAGTGCGCCCGCAGCCGTGTTACCACCGCGTCTTCCTGGCCGTCTTCCAATTCCTTCTGTACCTCTTCCAACGCGAAATGCACCACATCATGGTGATGCAGCTCCAGGGGCGCAATGGTCTCGCTGAATCTCAACCACAAACGGTGCAGCAGGTTGACTTCGTTGGCCGTAAGGTTCGGCGCATGCGGCCCGAGCACCTTGTAAACCTTATCTCCATTCGACAGGTGGATCTCCAGGTTGAACTGGGACTTAGAGTCTCCAAGTTTTTCCCATGCGTCGCCGATTTCGCGCGCCTGCTCTTCCGTCGATTCTTTCGGCGAATGCCCCAGCACAATAGTGCTCGATTGCAGCGACGTGGCGGCGCGCAGAATACCGTCCCAGATCTCATTGGAAGCGACCACCGCGAGCCGGATGGACTTCCCTCGCTTCTCCGCCATGGAAAGCGCTTGCGAGAAAAGATGCTGCTCGATACTGCCGAACATTTGGTCGGCTTCAAGCTCATTTTCGCCGGATGCCGAGCGCCGCAGTAGCCGCACGTGCAACACCACCACGTCACGCCTGCCTGGCTTGATGCGGTCCAGCACGTTCCCCAGGTGATACAGATTGTAGTGATTGCTCACCGGAACCAGAATATTGCCCGGTTTCGCGCCGACGGCTTCAGGCGTCAGTTCGCTTTCCACTTCCAGGTTGAACTGGTCCATCTCCACGTGCGCTTTGCCGCCGCTGCGCGCATTGCGCTCGGAAATCGTAAACACGATGTACAGCAGTATGGAGAACGCCCCGCCCGCCATCGTGGCGATAGGCTTGGTGAACAGGTTCACAATCGCAATCAGGAACAGCATCAGGGTGATCAGCCCCAGCCCAACCGGTATCTGCACTCCGCGAATATAGAAATTGAACGGTACCTGGAACTCCCGCGCGCCCGGCCGCGTGTAGCGCAGTACCAGCACCGCCAGCCCATTCATGGCGAAACTCCAGATCACTCCGAACGCATACAGGTTCGCAAGGAACGTCACTTCGCCGCGGCTGATCAGAATCGTCAGCAACTGCAGAATCACCACAATGTTGATGATGCGGTAGCTGGTGCCGAACTTCGGGTGCGGCTGGCGGAACCATGAGCTCAACACCCCGTCTTCGGAAACGCGATTCAGCACTCCATTCGAGCCCACAATCGCGGTGTTCACCGCTCCCGCAAGGATCAGCGTTCCCACCACAACCACAAAACCATGGAATATGAGCCGCGCGATAAACGGCCCCTCCAAGTTCATCGCCAGTCCGCCGATCAGGTTTTCCAGGAAATTTTGCCGCACGCCGTCCGGGATGATCATCACCGCAAAAAACGAAACCAGCGACGTGAACACTAGGCTGTAGATGAAAATAACCATGCCTGCCTTTTTCAGGTTAGGCAGTTTCGGAGACTCGATTTCGCGGTAGACCTGTGCCAGGGATTCTTCGCCGCTCATGGCCAGCACGGAATGACCCAAGGCAATGAAAATCGCCAGCACTCCAAACATCTGCGGCAGGCTGCTGTGCGCCAACCATCCCAACGCGCTGGGACTCAACCGCAAATTCTTAGGATGCGGAAGCGGTGGCAAAACCGAATGCCGCACCGCGATGGTGTACCCGCACCATGCGATCAGGATCACCACCATTACGGTGACCAGCTTCATGATGTGCAGGGCCTTCTCGCTCGACTCTGGAATACCCTTGGTGTTTTCCCACCAGAAATACACCGTTACGATCATCGCGAAGCCTACCGCGATGGAATCTGCGCTAACGCCCGAAAGCGGACCGCCTATGTGGAAATACTGAAGAAGATCGTTTATCAATCCGGCCAAATACTGCCCCGCGGCCACGCCGCTGATCGGGCCGGTCAAAATGTAATCGAACATCAGCGCGGATACGCTGAATTTCGCGAGCGTGCCACCTAGCGACTGCTTAACCGCGCGGTACACCCCGCCGCGCACGAACATGCTGCAGCTTTCCACATACACCGCGCGCACGGCGTAGGAAAACAACATGATGGCAAGGATGAACCACGGCGCGGCCTTGCCGATGTAGCCCTCGGCTTCACCGCCCGCGTAATAGGCCGACGACGCCAGATCGTTTAGCACGATGGCCGCCGCTCGCCAGAACGAGATAAAACTTAGTAGGGCGGTGGTGGCGATTAAAACGCGCGGAACACCGGTCCGTCGGCTGCTCGGGTCAGCCGGACTTTGGGGAATGCTGCTCATGTAAGGGTATTTTGGCCGTCAGTATTTAATGCTCCCATTTTTCCCTACCCAAGTCCAGTTGACGCGCTCCATAAGGCGCTGCGGGGTGCCAATTCCGCGGGTTTTCAAGAGACCACCTTGATCTGTCCCAGAGACACGGACGGCAGATGCCCCATGCTGAGGAAATGGTTTGGCGCATTTTTGAGCAACGGGTGAGGTCTCGGGATTTCACGTACAGGATCTATGCCGTTGTAGCGCGAAACGCGGTGGCGCACTCCGCACACGGGCAGAGCGTGCGCAGATAGTCATAGCTAAAAATACCTGTCGAGTGCCCGTCACTGAAATTAATCTGGATGGCGTAATTCCCTACCTGTGTCGCGCCCTGCGCGCGAGCTTTCGGCTTGTACATCGGCAACAGGGCGGACGGAGCCAGGACCGGCCCACCCGACGCAGCCTTCTTTTCACGTTCATCGTTGCAGGTGGCGCACGGACAATTTTCCCGCAAGTACGGAAAATCCAGATGGCTCGAATGCCCATCCGCCCAAACAATATCCACGCCCGCGCCGCTCTTCACATGTATCTGAACGCTAGTCGGCTTTTTCCGCTGATCAATCGGTGTCGGCATGACTGTCTTGCTCTGACCTTTCATGTAGGGGCGCAGCACTGCTGCGCCCCTGGTCCGCACGATCGACGGATCCTGCGCAATCCTCTCTTTCTTTGATTCTGAAACCGTTAACTAAACCTTCGAATGCCCGTTACAGCACTCCCCCGGCGGAATAGGGTTCCCATGCGGACAAGTCTTCGGATGTCCCAGAAAACTGCAAATACGCTGATCCAGCTCCGGGCTGATGATGTGCTCGAATTTACAAGCCTGCGTGTGCGCCTCGTGATCGTCAATCCGAAACGTATCCTTGAACAAACGCTCCGCCAAGCGGTGCCGCCGGATTACATCCCTTGCACGCTGATGCCCCTCTGGCGTTAGCCGCACATCCTCGTTTCTCACGTCCACAAGATGCATCTCGGACATTCGCGCCAGCAACCGTGAAACCGGTTCCCCGGTCACCACCGGCAACTGCCCGGCGGGCCCTTCTGACCGCAACAATTCTTTTTGCGCCGGCTGGCCCTCTTCCCCGCGAATCCAGATCTGCTCCAACAAATGATCGAAACGAATTTCATCGTCGCGCGAAACCGGCGTGCAGCAATCCGCGCTATTCGCAAGCGGACAAGCCATCGGATGATTGGGCCCGTGCAACGCGCTATCGAACGACAAATGCCCGTGCGCCAACTCGATCCGCCGGTCCGCCTGTTGCGCAATATCCGGGTCGTGCGTCACCATCAGAATTGTGTGCCCGGCGTTATGCAGTTCGCGGAACAACTGGATGACAATTTCTTCATTCGCCTCGTCCAGGTTCCCGGTTGGCTCGTCCGCCAAAATCAGTTTCGGATGATTGATCAGCGCTCGCGCAATCGCCACACGCTGCTGCTCGCCCCCGGAAAGTTGTGGCGGCAAATGCGTCAACCGGTCACCCAGTCCTACGCGGCGCAACGCTTCCGTGGCCTGCTTCTCGTCCGCTACGCTATGGAAATACTGAGCCAGCATTACGTTTTCCAGCGCATTCAAATACGGCACCAGGTGGAATTGCTGGAACACGAAACCGATCTTCTCCGCGCGGTACCGCACCAGATCGTTCTCGCCCAGCTTCGCCAAGTCCACTCCGTCCACAATCGCATGGCCGGAAGTCAGCGTGTCCAGCCCGCCCAGAATATTAATCAGCGTGGTTTTGCCAGAACCCGATGGCCCCATCAGCGCCACCCAATCGCCTTGCTGAATGGAAAACGAAACCTGATTGAGCGCCCGCAGGTTCCCGTATTCCTTCACCAGCGAATCGATCACCACCTGCGCGCTCATTCCTCACCTCGAAAGACACTGGCAGGGCGAATCCCGGCGATGCGCCGCAGCGGAAACGCACTGGCTATGGAAACAATCACGGTGAGGGTCACCGCAACAGGATACACAATCCAGCGTGGCTGCGCAGCGACGCCGAAAACCGCTTTCCCGAGACTGATCGACAGCAGAATCCCGATCGCCGCCCCAACGATCCCACCCATCAATCCCATCAACACCGCTTCGGCCAGGAATAATTCCACCACACGCCGCACCGAGCCGCCGATCGCCTTCATCAGCCCCACGTCGTTCTTCCGCTCCGCGGCGATATTGCTCATTCCCGCCATCACGCACAACGACGTCAACACCAAAACGAGCAAAACCGTCGCAGACAAAACTCCGCTCACTCGCGAATACAGCTTTCCTTCCGCTTCGGTCAGCTGCTTGATCCCGTGTACGTCTGCCTCTGGCAGATTCCGTGACAACTCCACTACAAATTTCTGAATAGAAGCCGGCGTGCCGGTCACGCTCATCTGAATCACACTCAACCGTCCGGAAAGTCCGCCAAGCATTTGCGCCAACACCAGCGGCACAAAAATTTGCGAATCTTCGCCTCCGCCTGTCGCCACCACCGAAAATATAATGCAAGTGGCTTCCGGGCCGCCTTCCGCGCCGCGGCCGCGCAGCACCAGCGTGTCTCCTGCCTTAACCTGAAGCTGCGCCGCTGCCTTCGCGCCAACCTCGCACGCCGAGGCATCTTTCTCCACAACGGAATATTCTGTACGCACGCCGGGACGCACATCCGCCAATCCCGATCCTTCCGTGCCTGCAAGGACTGCCGGTTGAAACTTCTCAGTTCCCTGCTTCGCAACCGAGCCGACCAGATACAAAAAGCCGACTATGGGAATTCGATTACCATCGTTCTGTTGTGGAAGTTTCGCAAGAATCGCTTGGTCGATGGTGTTCGAATCCGCGCCCAGGTGGTCTACAGCTATGCTCCCCGTTTTCGGGGCAACAATTACATTCGCGCCCAGCGCGCGAAATTCCGTGGTCAGCCGTTTCTTTGCGTCCATCTGCAAATTCAGCAGAGCAGCGGTTACTGCCGCGCCCGCGCCCAGCGCCAGCAGGATTACGAACAGCCGTGAATAGTTGGCCGTCAGCAGCCGCCTCACAATGCGCCAGAACATCGGATTGCGTGAATTAGTGTTGCTTGAACGGGGGTTGTTTGGATTGGAGTTGCGAGCCATCATTCGCCTCGCAATATCGGTGCAGGCTCAAGCCGTGACGCGCGCCGCAGCGGCATAGCGCTTCCCAGCAGTGTCACCACCGCCGCCAGCAGCAGCACGATCAGCAAAACAAATAGCCTCGGCTCCGGCGTAAACCCAAAAACCCTTTCACCCAGCATTCGCGCCAGCAAAATTCCCGCTGCGTATCCCATTCCACCGCCTACAAACGCCACCAGCAATTGCTCCGCCGCTAGCAGCACGCCAACCAGCCCGGATCCCGCGCCCAACGCCTTCATCAACCCAATTTCGCCGCGCCGCTCGATCACCGACGCCGCAGCCGATGCTCCCACCGCCAAGCCCGATGCCAGCAGTGCCACCAGCGTCACCAGCCACAGCAGCGTTCGCACCCGCCGCAACACATTTCCTTCGCCCTCCGCCACGCGCCGGATCACCCGCACATCCGTACCCTTCAGCACTTCGCCAACCTGCAGCGCAATCGAAGAAATATACGGCGAGCAATACCAGCGGTCGTACTCCGCCGCAGACATCGACTTGGGATCCTTGCGTCCAAACGCATCTTCCGGCTTCGTCAACGCACTTACATACAATCGCCGGTATTGGCCCGGCTGCTTCGCGACCCGCTGTGCTATGGAAAGGGGTGCAATGATCGCATCGTCTTCGGAATCGCTTGAGCTCAACAAACCGGTCACCCGCAGAGTTACCTCTTTTACAACTACACCAACGCGGACTTCTTTTTCCGGCACGTTCGGAGGAGCGATTCCCAAGAATGTGTGCAGCGGAAGCGTGCTGGCTTTGGCCGTCCCAAAACCTTCTCGGACGCGAATCGGCAAGTAGTCTCCGATTTTTATCTTTTTGCTCGCTGCCAATCTCTTGCCGACGACGCATTCCTCCGCGTCATCGCGAAACCATTGGCCCTCGACTTGCCACCAAGGTTTCGCAGTCGCTATGCCGGTCACATAGGTGCTCCCGTCGGGTATGGGCACAGAATGCGTCGCCCATGTTCCAATCAGAGTGACATTGGGCTTGAAATCATTTTGGAGAATCAGGTTCATTTCATCCTGATCGAAGATGATCGGAACCTCGAGTACCGGCGCGAACCCCTTGATGTTATGCCGCCAGAAAATCGTCTTCAGCTTCCCAAGTTCCGCCTCCGGCAGAAAAGCTCCCGCATTCGCCGCGCGATAATCCACGCCGCCAATTTCCAGTGGCAACGAATCGGCCTGCGGCGTCACCACCAGGTTCGCTCCCAAGCTGCGAAACTCTTCGGCCAGCTTGTCTCCGATATTCAAAGAAACGCTGAGCGCCGCGGTAACCACCGCCATGCCCAGCGCCAGTGCGGCCAGCGTAATCAACTTACGGCGTGGCCGCCGGGTAAAAGAATCGGTAACAAGTCGAAGGAACATTGCTTGTGAGGAAAAACGACCGCGCCCCTATCGCGGAATCTCTTGCGCGGATTTCGTCAATGCCGAAACATCAATCTGTATTTCATCGCCTTCCACACGCGAGCCCACCCCGATGGGATTGCATCCGCCTTGCTGCCCGATGGAAGGAATATAGATTGCCGACGCACAGTGCCGGCAGATCACGTTCTGCCCATCCTGTCGGTAACCTTCCGCCCCGCAAATCAGGCAGGCATCCAGCGCGGTTCCATAGCCTCCGGGCTTCTTGATCACCATGAAACGGACCGTTTGGCCGTTCATATTCAACGTGAAAAGATGCAGATTCCCGTCCTGCACTTCCGCGGTGGGAATGCGCACTAACCCGTTCACCGCATCGACGGCCCTTGCCTGTGGCGGCGCGGCATTCACGCGCGAATAAATAAAATCCGCGGTAAGCAGCAGGATCACCGCCAAACTGATCGACGCCGCGGAAATCATCCAGCGGCGCTGTCTCCGGTTCTGCGCCTCCAACAATCGTCGCTCCGCCTCGTTGGTAGCGGTTGCGCTCGCTTTCGAATGCACCTCGGCCTGCCATTCCCGGAAAACCATCAGCGCCGCAGCGCCAAAAATAAAAATAAAAAAGAAAAGCTCGTTCCGCACCACCGGCCCGAGCACCGCCATCTCCGTCTTGCTCGAAGGCAGCCAGCGGGCCTCGCTCAATTCATGCAGCCCGGTCACCGCCAGTTGAATCGCTACCAGTACAAGAATCGCGCTGGTTACCGCAAAAAAACGGTGCAGCGGAATCTTCAGCGTACCTTTGAAAAAGAACAGCCCCACCGCCACAGCCACCGCGATCCCCGCCGCTGTCCCAATCCACGTCTGCAATCCCTCGGTGGAAACTTCCACAGCGCGCAGGATCAGCGCCATCTCCGCGCCCTCGCGCAACACCATCAAGAACACAAACAGCCCGATGCCCCAGCCTGCCGCCGACCCGGCCCGCCCGGCGTACTGTTCCACTTTCTGCTCAATATCTTTTTTCAGGTGCCGCGCCACCCGGCTCATCCACACAATCATGCTGATAACAAAAAACGCTGCCACCAGCAGCAACACGCCCTCGAATCCGTCTTCGCTGATCTGGAATCGCTCCAGCGCTACGGCCACCGCCAGGCTCAACGCCGTGGCCAGCGCTACGCCGCCCCACACAAAACGCGACAATTGGCTTCGACCGGTGCGGGAGAGGTAGACGAGAATGATGCCGACAACAAGCGACGCCTCAACGCCTTCGCGAAGAGCGATAATAAAAGCAGAGAGCAAAAGTTCACCAGTTGAAAATCATTTGCAAGAACATTTCCCAGTTTACGCTCCCCTCCCCCCATCGTCAAGCTCGCTACATTCACCCTCCATTCACCTTAGTCTCAACACGCATCTAACTCCAACTCACGGTAGAATGGTCACTTGCGTCTACTTCTACATATGCACCGCCGCTCTCTAACACCGATCACTTCGCTGCTCCTTGCGGCGTCGCTCCTATGTCCTCTCACTTCGGACGCGCAGGACAGGCTCAAACCCCCGCAAAATAAGACCGAACAGGTCGGATTTCCCCCAGCCGACCCAAAACACGCAAAACTCCTCGTTGAGCAAGGCAAAAAAGAAGAAGCCATCGGTGCATTTCCCGAGGCACTGGAAGATTACGAAGCAGCAGCGCGCTACGCTCCTTTTGACGTAACGATTGTCGCCAAAGCTGCCGCGCTCCGCTCCAAACTCGTGCGCGGATACGTCGAAAACAGTGAACGCGAGGCCCTTCAGGGAAATCTGGACGCGGCCACTCTGAATCTCGCCATGGCCCTGCATGTCGACCCCAGCAACGCCATCGTCGAAGAACGCCTGCAACAGATGCAGTCCATGCGCGACGGCGCAAAAGCCCGTCAAGTCGTGGAAGAGCCTCCCGAAGGACTTGCGCGCCTCGAACCCGATCGCACCACGGTCCGCAGTTTCAATCTCCGCACCGACGTAAAGAATGCTTACGAGCAGGTCGCTGCCGCCTACGGTGTGAAGGCATCCTTCGATCCCGAACTCGCCGCGCGCCCCGTGCGACTTCGTCTGACGGATGTGGGCTTCGACACCGCAATGAGTGTTTT
>Ga0210394_10005408_pt1 | contig 14307 bp, 14 predicted proteins | sample IncBWC12MmetaG_FD_160121 | JGI IMG/M metagenome (GOLD analysis project Ga0210394, IMG submission 160121) | Forest soil microbial communities from Barre Woods Harvard Forest LTER site, Petersham, Massachusetts, United States - Inc-BW-C-12-M | ecosystem: Environmental > Terrestrial > Soil >...
TTGTTTGACCTGAAATACTACAGCGACCCCAACACCTATCTCGATGCGCTCGTCGAGGGCGATGGTGAGGCGATCTTCCGCGATATCGCCAGGCTGCCGGAGCTGACACGGCCGGCGCTGGAACGCGTTCGCGGCCTGACCCTGCCGGTGGAGGGCGGCTGGCATCGCACGCCGCCGGCGATCGGCGCCGGGGAACTCGACAAGTTCCCCTCGCCGTTTCAGCTTGGTCTGATGCCGCCCGGTTCGGTCGCCTACCTCGAGACCTTTCGCGGTTGCCCGTTGTCGTGCCGGTTCTGCGAGTGGGGCACCGATCGCGGCCGGGGGACCTTTTCGGCCGATTACATTGCCCAGGAAATCCGCGCTTTCGCCCGTATGCAGGCGCCGGCGGTGTTCCTGCTCGATGCCGGTCTCAACCTGAACATCCGCGCTTTCCGCAACCTTCGCCAGGCTGCCGCCGAAACCGGGTTCCTCAAGAACACGCTGTTCTGGGCGGAGATCTATCCCACCGCGATCCGCGACGAGCACCTCGATTTCCTCCGCGAGATCGGCCCCGCCTATCTCGGCGTCGGTTTGCAATCGATGGACCGCGAAGTCTTGCGCTTGCACCAGCGTCCGGCGGAGTCGGTACGTTTCGAGGCGGCGGTTCGGCGCCTCGCCGCTGTCACCAACATTGAACTGCAGATCATTTTCGGCCTGCCGGGCGACACGCCTGAGGGCTTCCGCCGCACGCTCGACTACGCGCTATCGCTGCCGGCCGCGGTGCGCGCCTATCATTGTCTGGTGCTGCCGGACGCGCTGATGACCCGCGGCCTGCCGGAGTGGAACATGGTGTTCGACCCGCGCAGCCTGGCTATGACCTCCTGTTTCGGCTGGTCCACGGATTCGATCGCGGCGATGCGGGCGGAGCTGCGCCAAAAGTCCCGCATGTCCGGCGGCAAGGCCGGTAATTTCTGGTGGTCCTTTCCGCCGCAACGCCCCGTCGCGGCGCGCGCGATGCCGGCATGACAGCGCCGCCGCGCCGGGGCCGGCGCGTCGCCCTCTTGGCGCGCTATCCTCAGCATGACCCGGCGATGCCGCAGCGCATCCCCAATTTGGGGCTGCGCATGGTCGAGGCAACCTTGCGCGCCTCGGGGCTGCCGGCCCTCGAGGTCAGGGTATGGGACCTTGAGCCCAGCGGGCCCGACGCTTCGGCGGTTGCCGCCGAAATCATCGCCTTTGATCCCGATGTCGTCGGCTTTTCCGTTTTCCTGTGGTCGTTTCCATTCTGCCTCGAGGTTGCGGCCACCCTGAAGGCGGATGATCCCGGCCGGCTCATCGTCTTCGGCGGCCCGTCGGCGCGGCCGGTGATGCTGGATCATATGCCGCATCGCACCCGGGCCGGCGCGGTCGATCTGCTCGTCATCAACGAGGGAGAGGACGCCTTCCGCGAGATCGTCGCCCTCACCGATCGCTCGGTCGCCGAATTGTTGCGCCTACCCGGGGTGGCGGTCCACGCCGAGAGAGGCTGGCGCGAGACCGCGACGCGGCCGCTCGGCGATTTGAACCTGCTGCCTTCGCCCTATGAGATGGCGCTGATCCCGCCGGGGGGATTGGGCATTCTGCAAACCTATCGGGGTTGCCCGTTCACCTGTTCGTTCTGCGAATGGGGCACAATGGAGTCGCCGAAACGGGTTCGCAGCGTAGCGAGCCTTGCCAGCGAATTCGAGGCGATGGCAGAGCTTGGCCTGGGCGCCGCGCTGCTCGCCGATGCCGGGCTCAACCTGAACAACGGCGCCTTCCGCAACCTGCGCGCGGCAGCCGAAGAGACCGGTTTTCTCGCCGGGCGCGGCCTGATCTGCGAGGTCTACCCGGCGACGGTACGGCCGGATCATCTGGCTTTCCTTCGCGCTGTCGGCAATCCCTTTGTCGGGGTCGGCCTGCAATCCTTCGACACCGCCGTCCTGGCCCAGGTGGAGCGCAAATACGACGAGGCACGCTTCGAAGAAACCCTCGACGCGTTGGGCGAGGTTGCCAGCGTTGCGGTCGAAATCATCATGGGTCTGCCTGGCGACACGGCGGAAAATTTCCGCCGGAATTTCGAGCGCGCCCGGCGGCTGCCTTGTGCGCTACGGGTCTACCACTGCGTCGTCCTGCCCTCCGCGCTAATGGTCCGCTCGCCGCCGGAACATGCGCTCGCCTACGACCCGGTGTCCCTGAAAATGCTGAGCTGCCTGGGTTGGCCGCCTGCCGCACTGGCCGAGGAGGCCGGTTTCCTCGACCGCGAGGCGGCGCGGGCGGGTGGGCAGGCCGGAGAGTTTTTCTGGATTTTCCCGCCGCCCCTGCGGCGCGCGAACCAGGGCAAGGGAGAGGTATGGTCGCGGCCGCCAGGAATGGCGGCCCGCCCCACAGCGCCAGGCTGAGCCCTCAGTAGATTAGATCGCCGAGGCGGCGTGCCTGACGATGAAGCGGATTTCGGCGACTGCCTTGGTCACCGCCTGGCCGATCAAATCGAGCCGGCTGAGCTGCTCGATGCGGGTTTTCGTCTCGGCGATCTCGCCCGGACTGAGGACAAGCCCAAGTAGGCCGCAGGCGTCGATCAGGCAGATCAGCACCACATCGCGCGGATCGGGGATCTCGTCGGTGAGGACCAGCTGACGCAGCCGCGCCCTCACTTCGCGCTGTTCGCTGTCATCGACAACCGGATAGCGGCGAGTGTGAAATACCCACAGAAAGCGGCCGTTCTCCTCGCGTAGGATGCCCTTGGCGAGGAGCCGCTTCAGCGCCATTTCCTGATATTTCTCGCCATTGACGCTGATCCGCTCGAGGACCGCGCCGGCGCCGAGCTCCCCACCGGCCTCGACAAGCTGCCTCAGCACATCGTCGAGGATGTCGTCGCCGGTCGGCCTCGGGTCCACCAGGATCAGCTGCTCGAGATCGGAATCGATGCGGTTGTTGAGCGCCAGCTCCATGAGCGCCGCGCCGGCCATACAACATCGGCGGCCGACAATGGCAGATTGACGAATTTGCCCTGGCTGTCGTCGAGTTGCAGGAGGACGATTTCTTCTACGAAGCCCAGCATCCCCGCGCGCTCAACGCACCGCCGCGATGGCGGCGGCGGCATCGGATTGTATCGCAAAAATCCTGTCGAAACCGCTGACTGCGAATACCTCGCGGACATTGGGGACGAGCCCGAACAGCACCATCTTGCCCTTGGCCTGTTGCACTTTTTTTGCGACCACCAGCAGAACCCGCAGCCCGGCGCTGCTGATGTATGCCAGCTGCGACATATCGACGGCGAGGTGCGGCGTGCCGCTACCCAGCATCCGCGCGAAGTTCTCTTCGGCGAGCTGCGCGGCGCCGCTGTCGAGCCGGCCCGCCAGTTTTACAACCGCGACCTCGCCGGCCTGCTCCTGGGCAAATTCCATCAGAGGCCTCGCATCGGTTGCCACCCCGCTTCGTGGGTAGCACGGCGCGGATTGCGGAAGCAATAGATGTGGCCGCGCGGCAGTGGGTCACTTTTAAAACGCTGCGTGACGGCACTCGGTTAGTCGGATAATCGGCGCTGCGTGCGCTGCGTCAGCAGCGGTGCCATTCGCACCAGTTGCGCCGCGGATCGGCGTGCCAGTTGGAATCCCAACCTTGATGCCAGGGGTGAGGATACCACGTTCTGCCCCACCAGAACCCAACGCCGGGAGCGACGTAGACCCCAACGCGCGGTCCGGGTCCGCACCACCGACCCGGTCCGCACCAATACGCGTGAGCAGTGGTCGCCGGCAGAGCAAATCCGATGCCGAGCGCCAGGACCAGAGCGGAGAGAAGCAGCTTCATGCCGGAGCAAACGCTCAACTGCGACGGGGTATTCCCTCCAGCGAAAAAATCTCAACCTTAGCGGGGCGGTTACAAGATGCCCTGGACGATTGAGCCTGCGTAACTCTGTTACAATCAAAGTGACCCACTACCGGCCGCGCACGAGGTCGCGATGATCGGGCTTGGCTTCTCGGTATCCTCGCGCTAAGAGGCGCCATGGCCTCGCACGAACTCGACGTCGAGCCGCAGGTCGGCGAGGTCCCGCGGCTGATCGACTGGGTGGGATCCTGCTGCGCCGCGGAGGGGCTCGCCGAGGATGTCACGTTCAAGATGACGCTCGCCCTTGAGGAGGCGGTCGCCAACGTGATCACTCACGCTTTTCTAGGCCTGCCGCCACCGCATTCGATCAAGGTTCGGCTCAACGTCACCGCCCGATCGGTCAGCGCCGAAATCATAGACAATGGCCGAGCCTTCGACCCGACAGCCGCGCCCGATCCCGATCTCTCGCAGCCGCTCGAAGAGCGCCGTCCCGGCGGGCTGGGGATTCATTTGATGCGCGGCATGATGGATCGCGTCCACTATCGCCGCGGCGCCGGCAATAATATCTTGCGGCTGGAGAAGGCCCGGCTCTGACCCGGTTCAGGAGTGCAGAACCAGGGCAAGGGCTGTGATGTCGTCGGACTGGTCGGCGCCGGCGGCGAACGCCGCGGTTGCGCCGAGAACGCCGGCGACGAGCCCGGCCGCGCTGCCGCCCCGCCCGGCCTCCAACGCGGCTTCGAGCCGCGCGGTGCCGAATTCCGCGCCTTCGGTATCGAAAGCCTCGGTGATCCCGTCGCTGAACAGGAACAAGGCGTCGCCGGGATGGAGCACGGTTTCGTCGATGCGATAGGGCATTTCGGCATCGATGCCGAACGGAATGCCGGTCCCGCCTAGAGTGTCATGCCCACCTTGCGCGCGCAGCAGGTAGGGCGGGTTGTGGCCGGCATTGCAGTAACGCAGCACCCCGCTCGACAGATCGAGCACGCCGTGAAAGATCGTGACGAACATGCAAGCGGTGTTTTGGGTTGCGAGCAGGCGATTGGCCTCGGCCATTCCGGATTCCATGTCGCCGGCGCTGGTAATGCTGCGCATCACCGTGCGCGAGACCGCCATGAACAGCGAAGCCGGTGTGCCTTTCCCGGAAACGTCGGCGACGATGATTGCGAGCCGGTTCGCATCGATCAGAAAATAGTCGTAGAAATCGCCGCCGATTTCGCGTGCCGGGTGCATCTCGGCATGGAGATCGATCCGCTCGGTCGGGCCGTCGCGCACCCAGGGCGCCGGCAGGATCGATTGCTGGATCTGCGCAGCCGCCTGCATCTCCTCGCGGCGGTGCTGCTTGGCGCGGATCTCAGCCGCCATGCCGGCAAAAACCCGCGCGAAGGTGGCCAGTTCGCCCGGCTGGTTGCCGAGCTGGTCCAAGAATGCCGAATCATACTCGTCGCGCCGCAGCGCCTCCGCCGCATAGGTGAGGGTGGCGAGCGAGTGGTTCATCGTCGCCAGACGACCGCCAAGCTCCCGGATGATCGCGACGCCGATCGACGGGTATTCGGCGCTGAGCCTCATCAAGCTGTCCTGCTCGATGCGGATCACCACCAGGTCGGTGCGCGTGGTGACGGTTGCGCTGCGCGGCAAATCGGTAAAGACGCCAAGCTCACCGATGATCCGATTGCGTCCGATCGTCGCCAAATGAATGGGGCCGGCGGGGAGCTCGACAAAGACGTCGGCCTCGCCTTCGAGGATCACACAGGCAAAGCTGCCAGGATCGCCCTCGCGCATGATGGTCGCGCCGGGCGGGTAGGCGGCAAACCTGCATTGTGCCGCCACGGCCAGCAGCGACTCCCGATCGACGCGCGCGAAGACCGGGTGCGGCGCCAATATCCGGGCGATTTCCTCAACCGGTCGCCCAAGAGCGCCGGTTCCTGCATCGGGCGGCGACAACAGTTCCGCTGGGGGCATCCGCAGACCGCCCGATCGCCACCCGCTAGCCGCGGGTCGGGCTACTCCCAGAACACCATCGTGATCACGTCTTTATCGTCGAGGATCAGGTTGAGGCGGTTTGGGTTATGAACCTCTCCGGCGACCCCGTGCGTCGGCGCAATCGCGCGGAAGCCGTGCGGCAGGTCTTCCTCGCGCACGACATTGGCGGCTCCGGCGGCGGCCTTGCCCTTTTCGGCGAATTTTTTGCCTGCGCACTCCTTGCAACCATTGGCCTTGATCTCGGCTTTCGCGCTGCCGGGGATCTGTTTCACCTCGAGGGCGTTGGCCGCGGCGCGCACGCGAACCGCCTTGAACGGCACGCCGGCGTCGACCGTAAACATCGCGCTGATCGGCACGAACCCTTCCGCCTTTTGCGATTGCGGCGGGCTGGTGCCGATGAATTGCAGGTCGAGCGTGTCATCGAGCGGCTTGCCGTAATAGAACGGGATCAGCTGCGGCGCGCTCCAACCCTCCGAACTGGCCAAGCCGGTTACCCGAACCTCCATGACCTTCGGCTCCAGCGTCATCTGGATCACCTCGATCCCGGTGACGTAGAGCAGCGGCACATCCAGCGGCCGCGTCGCCCCGGCAGGACCTGCGGCCCCCTGATCACCCCCGGTATAAGCTTCAGGCGCCGCGCCCGCCTGGGGCTGCGCGGGCTGGGCCTGTGCAAGTGCGAGCCCGCACAAACTCACCAGAACCGTCGCCGTCGCAGCGGCGGCGCGTAGGGTCGAATAGATTGTTTTCATCCCCCATCTCCGAAATGAATTACGTTCGTAAAGCCGGTCACACGACCGGACGCATCACCCGACTGACGGGCTGATATCGGCGGCCACAAGCATCCGGGCGCCGAGGGCGGACCCGCCCTCGCCGGCCCGCTCCTCCACCCGATCGAGCAAATCGAGCACGAGATCCGTCGTCCGCATCCTCGTCATTCGGCAATAGGTCGTCTCGGTGCTGATGAAGCTGCCGTTTTCGGAGAGCTTGTTGATCGGCTCGCCGCCGCCGCAGACCGAGAAATACTCGCAGCTCTCGCGACACAGCGCTACCCCGGCATCGATGTCGGCCAGCATCTTGAGGAAGCTAGGCCGCTGCGCCATCTCGGTCAGCCTGTCGCGGTTGACGTTGCCGAGGATGAAGTCGCCGTAGTCGGCGTTCTTCAACCCCAGGAGCTCCGGCGAAAACGTCGCGATATTGCCGGTCCAATCGACATTGAGCATGGCAAACGGCGTGGTCAGCTGATTGGCGACGCTCGCCTCTTTCGGACGCAACACCCGGTGAGTGGCTTCCTCGATCTCGCGGATGAAGGAAAGCTTGGCGGGATTGGCTGCGGCGAGCCGCCAGAATTCGGCGAGAAACCGGTAATAGGCATTCTCGATGCCGGCTTGTGCAAACGACTGCGAGCGGTGATCGCCCTCGGTTTCTTCGACGTTGAAGCAAACCTGGTCGATCCCCTCGGCCACGTAAAAATCGAACATCTCCTGCGGCGCGGCGAGACTTTCCGCGGTCAGCACAGAAATGATGTGAAACGGCAGCCCATGCCTGCGGAGCAGCCGAACACCGGCAATTGTCCGATCAAAGGTGCCGCGCCCGGACCGCGTACGGCGATTGCGATCGTGAAAGCGCTTGGGGCCGTCGATGCTGACGCCGACCTTGACGTCCGCCTCGGCGAAGAACTCGCACCAGCGGTCGCTGACCAAAGTTCCGTTGGTCTGGAACGAATGCCTGACCTCGAGGTCCGGCGGCTTCAGACCCTCTATCGTGCGGAAGGCCCGGCGGTAGAAGTCGATGGGCAGCACCATCGGTTCTCCGGCATGCCACACGATGCTCAACTCGTTGCAGGCCCAGCCCGACGCGAAAACCTGAGTGAACAGGTTGTGCAATGTCTCATCTGCCATCACCGCCTTCGAGCCGCGGTCCGGCAGATAGCAATAGGAACAGTCGATGTTGCAAAACGGGGTCGGCTGAACGACCAGCAGCTCTATCTTGGGCATTTCGCGTCCGGCGCCCCGATCAACAACCACTAATAGCGCCAGCCGTTGCCCCAGCCGTTGCCCCAATTGCGGAAGTTGGGAAAGCCGTTGCCCCAGTTCGGAAAGCCCCAACCGTAGCCGCGATAGCCCCAGCCCCAATAGGCCAAACGCTCTTCCGGTTTCGCGATCGCGGTGTCCGCCTCGGCGGCCGCCGAGACCGCCTCGCGAATTGCGGCGAGTCGTTCGGAGACCCGCTCCTGCTGGGTCGTCAAGGCTTGCGCCTCGGCTGGGCTTTCACCTGCCGCGGCCGGCACAGCGGCGCCGAGCACGAGCAGCGACACGCCAACCGCCCCGGCCGGCGTAAGATTGGATAGAATCTTCAGGTATTTTTGCCGTGACGACAACGCTTCCTCCCTGATCATCCACTGATAACGCCACCGGCGAGCGGCGTGTTTGCACAGATGAAGGCCGTCTGTCATGCGACGGAGGCCCGCTGGATCCCGACTGTTGATTTCTGACGATCAACGCCGTTCGCAGCAATCAGCTTAGCCCAGATTTCGCTGCACCGTCAATTTGCGCCGCGGGCGATGCGGCCTCATCGGTTGCGCACATCGATCGCGCGCGACCAAGGTGGTGCGAGCGCCAGGATGCGCGGATAGACCGGGCAGTCCGGCTCATGCGCCCCCGGCAGATAGCCGAGGCTCATCAGAAACTCGCCGACGATGAGGCCGCCAGTGAACCGGAAATTCTGCCGGAAGAGGCGCGTCCATTCGCCCGGCACATTGGGATGATGGGCTTCGAGCCAGCCATGGAACGAGCCGTGCGAGCGGCGCAGTTCCTGGATGCGCCGGGCATTGGCGATGACCGCCTCGATCTTCTGCCGGTTGCGCACGATGCCGGCATCTTGCATCAGACGCTCGATTTCGGCCGGGCCGAAGGCGGCGACCGAATCGACCGCAAAACCGGCGAAGGCGGCCCGAAAGGCGGCGCGCTTTTGTAAGACGGTCAGCCATGAGAGACCGGCCTGGTTGATTTCCAACGTGAGGCGTTCGAACAGCACTGCCTCGTCGGTGGCGGGAAAGCCGTATTCCTGATCGTGATAGGGCCCGTGCCACGGATGACTGGGGGCGGCGAGACAATAGGCGGCGCTCATGCGGGCGATAATCAGCGATCATCAATCCCGGCGCCAGCCCTTCACGAGCCCCGGAAGCTGAGCCACGGCTCATGCACGACAATGTAGATGCCGAGCCAGATCACCGCCGCCACCGCGCTCGTCAATAATAGTTTGCGCGCCAGAAACGGCTGCTGCGGCGCGCCGGCGGCGTGACCCGGATCGCCCGGCTCGGCCGGGGTGACCCAGAGCGGCAGGACCGCCAACAGCGTCACCCACCACACCAGGATGTAGACGACGATGCCGGTCAGCCAATTCATGCCCTTGGAGTCACGCCTCCTCCAGCTCAATGAGGGTGCCGCAGAAATCCTTGGGGTAGAGGAACAGCACCGGCTTGCCGTGGGCGCCGATTTTGGGCTCGCCATCGCCCAGCACCCGGGCGCCCGCGTCGCGCAACCGGTCGCGCGCGACGATGATGTCGTCGACCTCGCAGCACAAATGGTGCATGCCGCCGGATGGGTTCTTGTCGAGAAAGCCGCGCACCGGGGAGTCGGCGCCGAGCGGCTCCAAGAGCTCGATCTTGCTGTTGGGCAGCTCGACAAACACCACGGTGACGCCGTGCGCCGGCAGGGCAAGCGGCGCCGAGACCCGGGCGCCGAGCGCGCCCTCGTACCGCGCCGCCGCGGCGGCGAGGTCCGGGACGACGATCGCGACGTGGTTGAGCCGGCCGATCATCCCAGCCTCAATTCCATTTTTCCGTCATTGCGAGGAGCAAAGCGACGAAGCAATCCCGAATCGGTCAGGATCACGGAGATTGCTTCGCTTCGCTCGCAATGACTCATCTAGAGCCGCACCAGCTGCACTTCAATCAATGGCCGCTTGCCGAAGCGCTCGTTGAGCGCCCGGCGCAGCACCCGTCGCGCGGCCTCGCGCAGTCCGTTATCGTCATTGCGCAGCGGCGCCAGCAGGCCCTCCATCGCGTCGGCCAATGCCTCGCACAGCGCCGCCGCCGGCTCGGCATTTAATTCGGCGAGGCCAATGAGGCTGACCTGCGGCGGCGCCGCGAGCCGGCCCCGGCGATCGACGACCAGGGTGGCGACGACGCTGCCGTCGCTGCCGACGCGCCGGCGCTGCTGCAACACCGCACCGCCGATCGGCAGGAGGCTCTTGCCGTCGCTGGCGATGCGGCCGACCGGGACCTCGTCGACGACCCTGCCGCCGCCGCGGTCGAGCCGTATCAGATCGCCGTTCTCGATCTCCAGCGCCTCCTCGACCTGACATCGCCGGGCGAGATCGGCATGGGCGGCCAGATGGCGCGCCTCGCCGTGCACCGGGATCGCGATGCGCGGCCGGATCATCTGGTACATGCGCACCAGCTCGTCCTGCGCCGGGTGGCCCGAGACATGGACGAAGTGATCCGCCTCGGTGACGATTTCGATGCCGAGGCGCACCAGGGCGTTCTGCAGCCGGCCGATCGACTTCTCGTTGCCGGGGATGATGCGCGAGGAAAAGATCGCGACATCGCCCTCTTCCAAAGTGATGTTGGGGTGATCCTCGCGGGCGATCCGCGCCAGCGCGGCGCGCGGCTCGCCCTGGCTGCCGGTGCAGATCAACAGGATTTTCTCGCGCGGGACATAGCCCGCCTCGTCCTCGGTCAGAAAGCGCGGCACGTCGGCGAGATAGCCGTTCTCGCGCGCCGCCTTGTCCATCCGCCACAGCGAGCGGCCAACGAGGGCGACATCGCGGTCATGGGCGCGCGCGGCATGCGCGATCGTCGAGAGGCGCGCCACGTTGGAGGCAAAGCAGGCGACCGCGACGCGGCCGTCATAATGGCCGATCAGCTCGGTCAGCGAGTGCCGCAGCTCGCCTTCGGAGCCCGAGCTGCCGGGCTTCAGCGCATTGGTCGAATCGCAGACGATCGCCAGCACCCCCTCGTCGCCGATCGCGCGCAGCCGCGCCTCGTCGGTCACGGAGCCGATCAAGGGCTCGGGATCGAGCTTCCAATCGCCGGTATGGAGGACGGTCCCGGCCGAGGTGCGGATCACCACCGCGTTCGGCTCGGGGATCGAATGCGTCAGGGTGATCAGCTCCAATTCGAACGGGCCGATCGTAAAGCGGCCGGACAAGGGCACGATGTTGACCCTGACCTTATCGGCGAGGCGCGCCTCGACGAGCTTGGCGCGCAACAAGGAGGCGGTGAACGGGGTTGCCCAGACCGGGCATAAGAGCTGCGGCCACAGATAGGGGATCGCGCCGATATGGTCCTCATGCGCGTGGGTCGCGACGATCCCCAACAACTGGTCGCGGCGTTCGACGATGAAGGCGGGGTCGGCCATGATCACATCGACCCCCGGCTGGTGTTCCTCCTCGCCGAAGGTGACGCCGCAATCAACGATCAGCCACTGGCCGCGATAACCGTAGAGGCTGAGGTTCATCCCGATCTCGCCGGCGCCGCCGAGCGGGAGGAAATAGAGCGCGTCGGGATCGTGCTCCGAGATCGCACTGTGCGCGTTCGGCGCGGCGCCCATCATCTTTTGCTGTTGCGCTGGTATATGAGGCGCAGACCCCAGAGCGTCAGGTCGGGGTCGACCTTGTCGATCGCATCGATGGCGCCGTCGAAGAGCGGCGCCAGCCCGCCGGTGGCGATCGTGCGCATGGCGGCGCCGAACTCGGTCTTGATGCGGTCGACCAGCCCCTCGACCAGTCCGACATAGCCCCAATAGATGCCGGACTGCATGCAGCTTACCGTGTCCTTGCCAATGACGTGCTCGGTGCGGCGGATCGGGATGCTCGGAAGCTTGGCCGCCGCCATGTGCAACGCGGCCAGGGACAGGTTGATCCCGGGCGCGATCACGCCGCCGCAATAATTGCCGTCGCGGTCGACGACGTCGAGCGTCGTCGCGGTGCCGAAATCGACGACGATCAGCGGCCCCTGGTAGCGGTCGTGCGCGGCGATCGTATTGACGAGACGGTCGGCGCCGACTTCCTCGGGCCGATCGACCAATGCCCTGGTGCCGAGCTTGACGCCCTTGTCGCCGACGACGACAGGATCGGTCTTGCAATAGTGGCGGCACAGGGTCAGCAGGTTGAAATTGACTTCGGGGACGACGCTCGCAATGACCGCGCCGTCGACGTTGCCGCGCGACAGGCCCTCGAGCGCCAGCAGATGATCGAGCCAGACGACATATTCGTCGGCCGTGCGCTTGCCTTCGGTCGCGGTGCGCCAACTGCCCTTGAGCGCGGCGCCATCCCATACCGCGAATACGGTGTTGGTGTTGTTGGCGTTGATCGCGAGCAGCATGCCGTCTCCTTCAGGCCACCGGAAAGACTTCGCCGGCGGCGATCCGCCGGCGGCCTTCCGCACCGTCGAGGACGAGCGCGCCGTCATCATCCAGATCATGAAACCGGCCGCAGAGCGTGCTGCGCTCGAGGCGGACGCGAACCCTCTCGCCACGCCCGCTCGCCGCCGCGAGCCACGCGGCGCGTACCGGAGCGAAGCCCTCCTCGCGCCAACGCCCTGCCCAACCCGCGAAATGCCGGATGAAGCCTTCAAGCAGCAGCGCCGGGGTCACCTGGGCGACGCCTTCCGCCGCGAGCGAGGTGGCCGGGAATTCGACATCCTCTGGCGCAGAGACGATATTGACGCCGATCCCGACCACGACGAAATCGACCCGGTCCTTCGCACTGGTTGTTTCCGATTCGAGAAGGATGCCGGCAAGCTTTTGGCCGTTGGCGAGAAGGTCGTTGGGCCATTTGTAGCGCAGCCGCAGGGCGGGTTCCCCGAGCGCAGCGCGTGCATCGTCAAAGATGAGCGGCCGGAGCGCGTCGCCGAGCCCGAGCGCGGCGACAAAGCCGAGTTGCGCCGCGCGGGACGGCGCGGCGTCGGGCCGCAGCACCAAGGACAGATAGAGATTGCCCGGCGGCGACAGCCATTGGCGGCCGCGCCGCCCGCGCCCGGCAGCCTGCTCGTCGGCCCATACGAGCGTGCCGTCCGGGGCGCCGGCTCGGGCCAGCGCCTTTGCCTCGTCATTGGTGCTGCCGAGCGTGGCATGGCGGCAGAGGCGAAAGCCCTCGGGTAGAAGGGGGCTCGGCACGTTCATCGCGCGAACAGCGATGCCGCCGCCGCCTCGGCGCCGCCGACGATCGGATCGGGCAGCAGGATGAAAAACATCGTCAAGACCGCGCTGACGACGAGCACCCATTTGAGCTCGGCGGCGATCGGACGGTCGAACGACAAAATGGGCTCGTCGAAATACATCACCTTGACGATGCGCAGGTAATAGAACGCGCCGACGACGCTGGTCACGACGCCGATGACGGCGAGCCCGACGAGATGCGCATCGATCGCGGCGAGAAAGATGTAGAGCTTGCCGAAGAACCCGGCGGTCGGCGGGATCCCCGCCAGGGCGAACATGAAGATGCCGAGCGCGAGCGCGAGGCCCGGCTGGGTGCGTCCGAGCCCGGAGAGGTCGGCGATGCCTTCGAGCATCTGCCCCTCTTGCCGCATGCACAGGATGACCGTCCAGGTGCCCAGGTTCATGAATAGATAGATCGCCATGTAGACAAGAACGCCGCGGATCCCATTAGGGCTCGCCGCGGCGAGCCCTATGAGCGCGTAGCCGACATGGCCGATCGAGCTGTACGCCATCAGCCGCTTGATGTTCTGCTGGGCGATCGCGGCGACCGCGCCCAATACCATCGAGGCGACCGACAGGAACACGATGATTTGGCGCCATTCGACGACAAGCCCGCCGAACGGCTCGACCAGAAAGCGGACGAAGAGGGCTATCGCGGCAATCTTGGGCGCGACCGAGAAGAACGCGGTGACCGGGGTCGGCGCCCCCTCGTAGACATCGGGGGTCCACATGTGGAACGGCACCGCGGAAACCTTGAAGGCGAGCCCGATCGCGACCAGAACCAGCCCGATGATGACGCCGTTCGACGGCAAGGCTCCCCCGGCGAAGGATTGGGCGAGCCCGGCAAAGCTGGTGGTCCCGGTGAAGCCGTAAATCAGGGAGGCGCCATAGAGGAGGAGGCCCGAAGCAAGCGCGCCGAGCACGAAATATTTGAGCCCGGCCTCGGTCGAACGCACCGAATCGCGGTCGAAACTGGCGACGACGTAAAGCGCCAGGCTCTGCAATTCGAGGCCGAGATAAAGCGTGATCAGGTCGTTTGCCGAGACCATCACCATCATGCCGGTGGTGGCGAGGAGGATGAGGACCGGAAACTCGAAGCGCGCGATCCTGTGCACCTCGTTGTAGTTGAGCGCCATGATGATGCTGACCGCCGAGCCGGCCAGCACCAACGCCTTCATGAAGACCGCGAAGGCGTCGGTGACGAACATCCCGTAAAAGCCGACCCGGTGCTCGCTCCCTACCAGGACGGAAAGAACAAGGGTGCCGATCAATACCGCAACGG
>Ga0210394_10005409_pt1 | contig 14307 bp, 10 predicted proteins | sample IncBWC12MmetaG_FD_160121 | JGI IMG/M metagenome (GOLD analysis project Ga0210394, IMG submission 160121) | Forest soil microbial communities from Barre Woods Harvard Forest LTER site, Petersham, Massachusetts, United States - Inc-BW-C-12-M | ecosystem: Environmental > Terrestrial > Soil >...
CGCCACAACTCCAGCGTCTGATAGGCATCCTCGAGATTTCCCGTCACTTCCCGTTGGTAGGTGAAGTCGATGAAAAACTTCTCCTGGTCGCTGACGCGATCCCGCAGCTCCCAGGCTTTTCTGGTGTTTTCGGCCGACAACACGGACTCTCCAATATCGCTGTAGTCGAGCCCCAAATTCGCGTACGCCATCGCGAATTTCGGATCGATTTCGATGGCGCGCCGGAAAAGGGGTATGCCCGCGGTGGAGTCCAGCTTAATTGCGGTGGTGTACGCCTTGAGGGCTTCAAGTGACGGGGTGGTGGCCTCCTCTAGAGACTTCGAGTGCTTCTCGACTGTACCCAGCGATTCGCCAACCCGCGCCCGGAATTTGCCAGCGATCTCACTGAGAGTGTTAAGAATGTCCTCTCGCTTGGCCGCTTGAATCTGCTCCTCATCCAAAACATTTCCTGTGTTGCAGTTCTTGGCGCGCAAGCCCAGAACATACTGGCTTCCAAGGCTTGCAATCGAGCCTTCGACGACCGCAGCGCTTCCGGTCCGCTCGCAGACTTGCTGCGACAGTTCAGGAGTGAGCCGCGCATCTTTCGGTTGTCCCATCAGGGCCAGCGTCCGCTGAACCTGCGGGTCCGGAATCAAGCTCAGGAACGGCGACTGTTGCAGCTCAATGGACAATCCCTGTCTCAACGTGTCGTCAAATACTGGATCTCCGGTTTTGTTCTCGAAATCGGCCAGGACGATGGTGTCCTTGTCCGTGAGTTTTGGTGTACGGCGGAAGTAGAAGTACCCACCAACAGCAAGGCCCACAACTAATACGGCAGCGGGGACGATCACCTTCCACAGTATGCCTAGTTGTCCACGCACATCGCGGTTTTCTTCGACTGCCACGCCCCGCGGCGGCACGGGATCGTCAACTGCCTCGATCACCACGCGAGCCTCGCCGAGGTCCCGCAGACGGCGCGATGAATCCTTCAACAGGCAACGGCCCAGCAGATCGCGAATCCTGGTGGGAGTCTCGGCAGGCAGTTCTTGCCAGTCGGGCTCGCGTTCGAGGATGGCGACGATAGTGTCGGAGAGTGTCTCGCCGCGAAACGCCTGACGCCCTGTCAGTAGCTCGTACAACACACAACCGAAGGCCCAGATGTCGGTGCGTTTGTCTACGGGCTTGCCGCGCGCCTGCTCCGGGCTCATATATGCTGGTGTGCCCAGGATTCGCCCTTCTTCGCTGGCCGGTGATATCAGAGTCGTCGCTTGAGAGAGGTCGAGCGCGCTTGGTCCCCCAGAGGCTTTCGCCAAACCAAAATCCAGCACCTTTACCCGGCCCTCTGGCGTCACTTTCACATTGGGGGGCTTCAGGTCCCGGTGGATCACTCCCTTTTCGTGCGCAGTTTCTAATGCCTCCACAATTTGACTGGCAACCTTCAGCGCCTCCTCGACTTTCATCGGGCCAGTCTTAAGTCGTTCCGCAAGCGTCTGGCCGGGAACCAGTTCCATTACCAGATAGTTCACACCATCGGACTGCTCCAGGCCGTGAATCGTTGCTATGTTCGGATGGTTTAACGAGGCCAACATTCGCGCCTCGCGTTGAAAACGCGATAGCCGCTCGGGATCATTTAGGAAGGCCCTAGGAAGAACTTTAATGGCTACGTCGCGCCTCAGCTTGGTGTCCTGCGCTTGATACACTTCCCCCATTCCACCCGCGCCGAGCAAGGAAACAATCCGGTACGGACCGATCTGACGCCCGATGAAGGACTGGCCTGGGTGTTCGACGAACAGCTTCGCCGCCAGCGCAGGCGCCTCCAGAAAGCTGTTCGTCTCGGCCCCATGGACCAGCAGTGATTCGATTTCTCGCCGCAAGGCATCGTCGCCCGCGCAAGCTTCGCGCAAAAAATCAGCGCGTTGATTCTGGTCGCGCGTGAGGGCCGCGTGGTAGAGCTGCTCGATCTGTTGCCAACGATCAGGCGTCATTTCCAGTTGCCACGGACTGCCCCATCTCTCGCGTCAGCCAAGCCTTGGCCAGCCTCCAATCACGCAAGACCGTGTCGGGAGAAACCTTCAGCACCTCGGCGGTTTCTTCGACACTTAGCCCTCCGAAAAAGCGCAGCTCTATCACTTTGCTTTTCCGTGGATCGACACCGGCCAGAGTTTTGAGCGCGTCGTCCAGCGCGACCAGGTCATGCCCCTTCTCTTCAGGTCCCATCAACGCTTCGTCGAGAGTGACCTTTGGAACGCCACCTCCTCTTTTCTGGTATCCGCGTGCGCGGGCATAATCCACCAAAATTCGCCGCATCAATTGTGCAGAGATGGCAAAGAAGTGAGCGCGGTTCTGCCAGTTGACCTGCCGGGAGTTTACCAGACGCAAGTAGGCTTCGTTGACGAGTGCCGTCGCTTGCAACGTGTGACCAAGTCGCTCTCCGAACATGTACCGCCGAGCTAGACGGCGCAACTCCTGATGGACCAGAGGGAGGAGTTCCTCCAAGGCCGCGTCTTTCCCTTGACTCCAATCCTGCAGGAGCTGGGTAACGTGTTGGGCCGAGGATGTCGGCATGGCGCGCTCCTTACGGACAGCTTTCCGAAGGGGCCCGAAGTGGGCCGAGTATATCACTTGGCCCTAAATAAGCAGTAAATCCCCAAAATCTGTTCATGGCGTTACAGCTTTCCGCCTCGATTCCCGCCTTCCCAAATGAGGACAGGAGGGACGCCATGAAGACGACATTGAGATGGACCTTGAGTGCAGGATTTGCCATGGCAAGCGGGCTCACTGGGTTCAGTCCTATCGCGGTGTTGGCTGCTTCGGAAACAGCTCCGGCGATCACCATTCATGTGCGCAACTATGCAGGAGTCGCTCCCCAAACATTGACGGAAGCAGAAAAAGTGGCGACGGAGATCTATCGGAAAGCAGGAGTAGAAACTCGATGGGCAGATATACCTCTGAATGCGGAAAATGGTCAGCTAAATTCGGCGGGCAATCCAACATTCACTCTCGCCGACATCCAACTCAGCATTTTCCCGGACGTCATGTCCGACCGCTCCGGCCTCCCGAACAATGTGATGGGGCTGGCGCCCGGCACAGGCCCGGATCGAGGAATGGTCTATGTGATTGACAGCAAAGTAAGAACTCTTTACTGGAGAATGTCGAGCGTCTACATCAACGGGGACATGGACCGATATGTTTCAATGGGTCAAGTTCTGGGCCACGTGATTGCACACGAAGTAGGTCACCTGCTGCTAAACCAAGAAGTTCACTCGCCTCACGGCATCATGCGTGGGGAATGGGGTTTTGCGGACTTTCGGGACATGACCTGTGGGATGTTGCTCTTCACGCCGCAGCAAGCGGAATTCCTACGGGCAGACGTGCGTAACCGGAACACTCAGCAAGAAATCATCAACGCTTCCGCGCTTCCATCCACGGCACTGGCACCTTAAAGGCGACCGAAAAGAATAGTCATGTTTTACGCAACCTGTCCGGGGTCCTCGTCTCGAAATGTGGGAATTTCCGGCAGGTGCGACTCGGGCCACACCACTCATTTGGAGATGGCAGAGTATAACCCTGTCAGGAACCCACACACCTGCAATTCTTGCTCGTTCCCACATCCTAATAAGTCGGTAAATGGCTTTGGCGGCTTGGCGCTATAAACGCCAGTGCCAGGCACTCGCAATTGTGAATCGAAGCGGATGGCGATTGGTATTACCATGGGCGCATGAAGATTGGCTGTAGCCTGCGCCAATGCCCCCTGACGACGATTGCTGCGCTATTGAGCGCGACGCTATCGCTTTATGCTCAGAGACCCCAGCCTGCTGACAGAGAGAAGGATGGGCTCTCTGGTCCGGTCAGATCAGTCTCCACAACTCGGGAACCAACGCAAGTCACGCTTCAGCTTCCTGACGGACCGGGAATCCCCATGCCGAATAGCTACCTCAAGAGCGAATATGATCAAGAGGGTCGCCGCACTTGGTCGGGCTCAAATAATCCTATGCGGAGTCGCTACGTTAAAGATTCCTCAGGCGCAGTCATTGAGCAGGTTGACGAGAACGAAAAAGGAGAACCATGGCGTCGGTTGCTCTTCGGTCCGTTTGGACCAACCGAGGAACAGGTGCTCACAGACGGCCACTGGCACGCCCATGAGATACATCGGTATGACGACAAGGGAAACGTTGTGGAATCCTTGACCTTCGATGCGGACGGTTCGCTGCTCAGCCGTAGGGAAACCACCTTCGACGAGGATGGGTTGGCCATAGAGGATTGGCTTCATGGCGCGAATAATAGCTTTAGCTGGCATATGGTTCATACCTATGACCGAAAGTCGAAATTCGAAACATTCACGAGCTTTCACGAGGACGGATCCACAGACGTGACGTTTGTGGTGCAAGGCTCCAAAGTCCTGTCCTATTGGCAATCGGCCGCAATCGCTGGTCCAGGCAGCTTGTTCAGGATGGAAACGGGACCAAAAACGGCCGAAGAGCGAAGCTACAAGCCTGACGGAAGTTTTGGGCGCGCAGACTACGTCTATCTCGAAGAACAGAAGCGGAACATCATCCGAGCCGAAGTATACGACACCGCAGATGAGCTCAAGGCCACTGCTGAGTACGAATATGAGTTCGACGCTAGCGGCAACTGGGTGAAGTGTAGTGTGAAAGTCTGGACACCTTCGCTGGGAACTTCCGAATTATATGAAACCGATCACCGAGCAATCGAATACTGGTGAGCCGCTGCAAGCATATTGAGGCGTGGCTCCTCTTTCGCTACACCGCAGCCTGGCATCGTCGAGGACCAAGTCCTGGTAAGTCTTGCTGGCTCAACCGGTCGGTGCAGCCGCACCAGGATTGCGCTTGATGAGTCGGATTACCGGTAAATGACTGCTGGGTTCAGGACCGTTTATCAAGACTTGGCATTCGTTGCTAGAATCAGCCAATCCGGTAGCGAGCTAAAAGCTCGAAATCCTTTAACAAAGGGGTGCCAGGATAAACGTTACTTCTCAAAATCCACGAAGTTGGTGTTGTCCGGGCACGCCGATTCCAGGATGTCCCAGTCCGGATGCAGCGCAAACCCAAAATGCACATTCCAGGGCTTGGCCAGCGCTTTCGGGTCTTCCATCGTAATGTCGAGTTCCAAATTATTCTGATCGATTCGGTGAAAGCGCTCGACGACGTGAAGCTGATCGCTGTGCGGGCGGCCAATGCGATCGAGCCATGTCTTGTCGTTAAAGCCCACCGTATCCACGACGAAAATGTTGCCTTCCCAACGGCCGATGGAATGGCCCATGTAGGTGGGCGTGATGTCGTCGGGATGCTTGCGGCCGTCGGTGAAGACGTAGCGGACGGTATGGTCATGCTCGTAAAGCAAAATGACTTCCTTGGGAGTCTGTATCACCTGCATCGGAACGGGCTGGAGGTAGATCCGGGGAGTTCCCGTGGGCAAGCACGTGGTGAGGATCGGATCGTTCGTCTCCTTGAGGTTGTATGCGCCATTGTTGGAAGGTTTGGCCAATTTAAGTTGCTGCTGCCCCCATTCGGTGAGTTCAGGCGCGGGTCCGCGAAACGTGGCGCCGCCGTAGCCGCGGCGCCCGTCCCACACTCCTGCTAAATCGTGGGGATCGTGGGGAGGGCCGGGAACTGGAGGCGCGGGGCCGCGCATCTGCTGCCTGGCTGCGCCACCTTGCTGAGGCGGCGCATCCTCCTGGGCGAACAGAGAAGCGGAAGCGAGCGCCGCCAGGATGAGTGCAAAAATAACGAGCATCCAGTTTTTTCGCATAGCTTCAGGGCTCCTAGAAAACTGCGCCGAACCCATTTACAAATACTGAATCGGACTCTTTCATTCCATCAGCGCTACGAGAGAATCGCCGTGATCCTCGCAAACTCCTATCACCACGATTCCGAAAGAAGATGCGCCCCAACGCGAGATCGAGCGTTGCCATTTACCCGTATGTTCCGGATTCGATTTCAAGCACCCAGCGTGAGCACTTCCAATTTTCGCGTGCCCAAACGCCGAGCGCCCTTCTCAGTCACTAGGACGGAGTCACCGAATTGGGCTAGCGCTCCGTTGCCCTGACGAATGGCGATCACCGGTTTCAAGTCGAACACCTGGCCGGCTTCGAACGAAAGGTTCACGCCTTCTGTCCTGCCGCCCGGTCCCGAACGGGGGCCATCGCCAAAACCGCACGTCCACAGAACCACATTTTGCGGCTTCGTTTCGCGTGCCTCCTGTTTTTGGCCATAGAAATCGACGAACTCCTTATACGTCTTTCCCGGAGCGATCCAGTCGAGAAGAATATGGAACAGTTCAATCGAATATCGAGCTGCGGAATCCCAGTCCGCAGGAGCTGCGCCAATCGCCACCGAATGGTTTACTTGCGCCTGGTATCCCAGGACGGATGAGGTGATCTCCTCGGCAAGCACTGCACCGGAAGCTAGCGCTTCCTCCTGCGGGCGCCCGTGAGTCGACGCGCCCTGGGCATTCGCTGCAATTGATACGCGCGGATATTCTCCTGAAGCCTCCCACATCGCCCGCCAGACATTCGTCCAAACTTCGCGATGACTCACTCCCGGACGCGCTGTAGCGAACATCGCACGCAGACCCGCCTCGCCTACCATCGTGGCCTTCTCAAGCACCGCAATTTCCTCAGCGCTGCGGACTAACTTTACGCGCATCATCAAGTCCGAAGCCGGAGTGAATTTGGCTTGTGGAAACGCTTTGAGAACCCGGTCATACGTCGTGTAGTTAACGCTCCCTTCGAGATTGCGGTACACGCCCTCCAAATTACTCACGCCGATGCGCGCTTGCGCCATCCCCTTCTCGCGTAAAACGTCAACGACGATCGGGGAAACCATGCCCTCTTCTTCTGTGCGAGGCGAACGTAAATCCATTCCCAGGTCGACACTGTTTTTTTGTTTATCTCGTGATTTGTCCGGCGCGTCTGCTCCAACGATCTCCAAGGGCAAAGGCTCGCGGCCAGAAAAAATCGCGGCCGGTCTTCCATCATAAGGAAACACGACCCAGCTCGCGGAGGACGCGCTCATGTAGCGACCGTCGGGCTCCGCGCCCGGCAGAAGCAAACAATCCAGCTGTGCCTCTTTCATACGCAGGCGTACGCTCCGCCACCGGCGATGGATCTCATCCAGAGTCCATCCCTGCGGCATCGACGTGGCGCTCAGCTGGTTCGTGGACATCGTTTTTGTGGCATTGTTAGGGGATTGTAGCTCGCCGCTCCACGCGAGCGCTGGCACCGCCAGCGATGCGGCTGCGACCGGAGCCCCGCGGAGCAGATCCCTACGGGAAATGGCTGGATTCAGGCCGGATTCGGAGGATACCTTTGGCATGATTCATACCTCATCGGCTTCGGGGTTGTGTTTGGATCTGTGTTGATTGACGCGGGCAAGGCGATTTGCGTTGCGAATCAAGTGCAATTCGAAAAGACAGGACTAACACGGTCTTCGACCTCAGCGCCCGGGTAAGTCCGGTTCTCGACAACTAGCAGGATATCGGTACCGATAATCTCGTTTCACAGGCGGAATCTACATAATCGTCCCCGGATCTGCAAACCCTTCACATTGGTTTGACAATTCAACGCTATTTTCGGGAACAATAGAAAGGATGGCCCTGCCGCCGCGGGTCGGCGTATTGCGCGCTACCCCATGGTGATGAAGTATTCGGTCCACTCCACGATCTTTCCGTCTTTCACGAGGAAAACGGCGACCACGTGCGAGGTGCGCGTTTTTTCGGGCGTGACGAAGTGATTCAGCTTCTCGATCACGACCACTGGGCCTTTGGCGAAGCGTTCCAGCATCTCTTGGTGCACTTTCTCGCCGTTGGGCGTAACGCGCTTGATGGTTTCCTCGACCGCGCCGAAGCTTCGCGTCGCGGTCAGGTCGGTGGGACGAAAGCGGAAGGCGCAATCGTCGGTGAAGAACGGACGGAGGCTGTCAGCGGCCGGGGGAACTGAGGCGGCAGCTGCGTCAAAGGCCGCAATCATGTCCGTGACCAGCTTGACGTTGGCCCTCTCCGCATCGCTCATCTCAGCGGCAAAGAGTTTCCGCGGCACAGCGGCAGCCGCAAGCGCTCCGGCAAGACTCGCGGGCAAAAAAGTGCGTCGGTCCATAACGATTCTCCCGTGGTTCCTCTTTTTAGTAGGTTCTCTTTCGTAACTGAGAGTAAGATGAGAACTGAAGTGAGCACAAGAGGGCACATTCATGTTACCGAGTCACAAGCCTGTTGCCTGCCTGGCCGTGCGCGAGGTCCTAAATAGGGTTGGGGACAAATGGAGCGTGCTGGTTGTGGCCCTGCTGGGCGACGGCAAGATGCGTTTTGGGGAGCTTCGCCGCGGTATTGACGGCATATCGCAGCGCATGCTCACGCTAACGTTGAAAGGGTTGGAGCGAGATGGCTTGATTACCAGAACTCTCTATCCCACCATTCCCCCGCGTGTTGATTACGAACTGACCAAGCTCGGTGGTAGTTTGCTGAAACCGATTCGGGAACTGGGGAACTGGGCTGGCCAAAATCGGGAAAGAATTCAGAGCGCCCGGGACAGATACGACGCCGAGAATAAGAATCAGCAAGGTGCTCGCTGATGCAGGCCCGCGACGAGTCCATCTTTTGCGACCATTTACACCTATCTTGTTTTCGATCCCTCCAATGCGCTTGCCTCGGCGTCGAAGAGTCATCAACCCGGAAGGTATCCCGGCCTGCCTTGCGAAGTTGCTGAAGTACGACGCCTTGAAAGCAAGTGGTACGTCGTCATCTCTGGGACGCCGTGGAGCGAGTGTAGTCAAAGCGGCATGCGAAGCGACGGACTGGGGAACTCTCGGTAAACGGGATGCTCGGAATGTGGGAATCGGCCCCCTCAGGCCCCAAAAAGCCATTTACCGGTAACCGGACTTATCAAGACTTGGCCTCGGAGGCTCTGCTAATATCGCATCTCAAGATGCTGCGGAATCGACCAGAGCTAATCATACCCGTAGTTGTTTTTTGGGGACTTTACGAGACGAAACTCTTCTCGCTCGGCTGGCTCATAATAATTGGCCTCATTCTCACTGCCTTGTTGTACGTCGCGACCGGGCTGGTGCGAAGGAACTGACCGCAATGTCAGAAGGGATAACGCAGAGAGCCGAAATCAATGCAGCATTCACCGGGCTACGCTGTACAAACGTCGTTCGATTTGCCGCTGACTCTTGGAGATTTGAATTCGGCGGACAAACGACCCTCGATGTGCGGTGCCCGCTAGCGCCACTTCAGGACCCCTGGCGGTTCTCGTTGCTCCGAGCATGAACGCCTCGAATCCGATTACTTTCCAAGTGACCTCGCAACCGCTTCCGAGCGGGTGGCTGGACCAGGACATCGGCGCGGTGGGAACGGCAGGCGGCGCGTCATATTCCACCGGCGTGTTTACAATCACTGCGGGCGGAGCAGGAGTCTCTGGCAGCTCAGACGCATTCAATTTCGCTTACCAGGCGATGAATACCGACGGCAAGATGGTGGCGCGCGTCACCAGCGTTCTTGGGGATGGCTTTCAGACGCAAGCGGGGGTGATGTTCCGTGAGACGCTGAACGCGAATGCAACCACAGCCTCTACCGCTTACTTCAACCCGTCCGAGCAGGAAATCATGTTCTTCACACGCTCCAGCACGGGCGCCAATCTCGCTGAACAGGGCACAGGCGCTATTTCGTTGCCGTATTGGGTCATGGTGGAGAGAAGCGCCAACACCTTCATGGGATTCCAGTCGGCGGACGGCGTGAACTGGACCCAAACCGGATCGGCCACCACGGTCAACATGGCGCAGAACGCCTACATCGGCCTCGCAGTGGCACAGGGCGGCGCGTCCAGCCCGGTGACGGCTACGTTTGACAACGTCACTATTACGAGCGAGTTGATCCCCTATATCTCTGGTATTTCACCCACGACGGGCTTGGTCGGAACATCGGTTACGGTCAATGGAACCGATTTTGGTTCGTCGCAAGGGACCAGCACAATCAGTTTCGGAGGTGTTACCGCCGGCTCCGTGACCAGTTGGAGCAATACCCAGATTGTGGTCACCATCACGAGCAACTTGTATACGGGACCCGTTGTGGTCACAGTGAACGGGGTACAGAGCAATTCCAATGTGGCCTTCACATGTCTAACGCCCGTGATCAGCGGCCTATTGCCGCCCGCGGCACCAGTCGGTGGCTCGATCATCATACAGGGCCACAGCTTTGGCGCCTCCCAGGGAAGCAGCAGCGTTCAATTCAACGGTTTGAATGCCAGCGTCGGCTCTTGGAGCGATACCAGCATCACGGTGGTTGTACCCAGCAGCGCCACCAGCGGTCCCGTCACCGTTACTGAAGGCGGCGCGGCCAGCAATGGCGTGCAATTCAGCGTCATTGAACCCGCCACCATCACCGGCCTGTCCCCGGCATCTGGGCCCGTTGGCACCTCCGTGGTGATTACTGGCACGGGCTTTGGTCCCACGCAAAGCGATAGCGTCTTTGCCTTCTACGGTGCCGCTGCGACTACGATCTCCAGCTGGAGCGATACGTCGATTGCCGCAGTGGTACCGAGCGGTACTTCAAGCGGGAGCGTGGGCGTAACGGTAGCAGGCATTACGGCCCAAGGCCCCTCGTTTACGCTCACCAACACGATGACCGTGACCGATTCCCTCGGCAATAGCACCACGTACGACTCCGAGGTTACCGGTGGGCAGTGGGTCTATACCATGTCGCAGGGGCCGGGGTGTTCTACTTGCACGGCGCGAGGAAACATCACAAACAGTTACGACGCCTACGGCAATACTCTCACAACCACGGACCCCAATGGGAATACGACCACGTACACCTACGATTCGTCGGATGACATGCTGACGCAGTCCCAGCCGCTCAACGGCACCACGACCGCGACGACGACCTACACGTACAACAGCCTGGGCGAGGTGCTGACGGTCACCGATCCGCTAGGCAACGTCACCACAAATACCTACGACTCGCACGGGAACTTGCTCACCGTGGCCTCGCCCTCGCCGAATAGCAGCACTGCTGCGAGCGTGACGACGTTCGCTTACAACTCGCTCGGCGAATTGACAACGATGACGGACCCGCTCGGCCACGTCACGACCATGACGTACACCACGGCGGGCCTCATCGCCACCATCACCGACGCGCAGAACAACGTCACCACCTACGCCTATGACACGAAGGGGAACCGCACTTCCGTCACTGACGCGCTGAACCATGCGACCACGTTTGCGTATGACGCCATGTCCCGACTCACGACCATCACCTATCCCGATACCACCACGTCCAGTTTCACCTACGATATTCGCGGGCGGCGGACCTCGGTGACCGACCAGAACGGCAAGACGACGAATTACGCCTACGACGACGCCGACCGGCTGACGAGCGTCACCGATGCGGCCAGCCACGTCACATACTACGTCTACGACACAGAGGGCAACCTCACCAGCATTACCGACGCGAACAGCAACCAGACGGCGTTCACCTATGACGCCTTTGGCCGCGTGAGCCAGACCAACTTCCCGTCGTCGCTCAGCGAGTACTACCAATACGACGCCGACAACAACCTGACCCAGAAGACCGACCGCAAGGGCCAGACCATCACCTACCTGTACGACGCGCTGAACCGCCTGACGCAGAAGACCTATCCCGACACGACCAACGTGGAATACACCTATGACCTCGTGGGCAAGATTTTGCAGGTGAATGATCCGACGGGAACGTACGCCTTCGCGTACGACAACATGGGCCGTCTGATCGGCACGACGACGAGCTACAGCTTCCTCACCAGCCGCAACTTCACCAACGCCTACACCTACGACGCCGCGTCGAATCGCACCGGCTTCACCGACCCGGAGAGCGGCTCGACGGCCTACTCCTACGACACGCTGAACCGGTTAACCTCGCTGGCTCCGCCGTCGGCGTTCGGCTCGGGGTCGTTCGGTTTCAGCTACGATGCGCTGTCGCGCCGCACGCAGATGACGCGGCCCAATGGCGTCACGACAAACTACAGCTACGACAATCTGTCGCGCCTGACCTCGGTGCTGCACCAACTGTCCGGCAGTACCATTGACGGGGCCAGCTATACGCTCGATTCTGCTGGAAACAGGACGGCCAAGACGGATCAATTGGCGGCGGTGACGTCGAACTACACCTATGACCCGATCTACCAGTTGACTCAAGTGACCCAGGCCAACAACACGACCGAGAGCTACAGCTACGACGCGGTGGGCAACCGCACGGCGTCGCTGGGGGTGTCGTCGTACACGACAAATGCGTCGAACGAGCTGACGGCAAATTCAAACGCCAGCTACACCTATGACAGCAACGGCAACACGCTAACGAAAGTGGTCAGTTCCAACACCACGACATATGCGTGGGATTACGAGAATCGCCTGACGAGCGTGACGTTACCGGGTAGCGGCGGGACTGTGACCTTCAAGTACGATCCATTCGGAATGCGCATTTACAAGTCTTCATCTGGCGGCACGAGTGTCTTTGCCTATGATGGAGACAAACTCGTCGAAGAAACCAACGCTTCCGGGGCAGTGGTCTCTCGATACGCGCAGACGCGTAACATTGATGAACCGCTGGCGATGCTGCGCGGCAGCACGACGAGCTACTACAACGCGGACGGTCTCGGCTCGGTCACGTCGCTGACAAATTCATCGGGCGCTGCGGCACAAACGTACACGTACGGTTCGTTCGGAAACATCACGGCGTCCAGCGGCTCGCTGACGAATCCGTTCCAGTATACGGGCCGTGAGATGGACGCGGAAACCGGGCTGTATTATTACCGGGCCAGATACTACGACTCGGCTAGCGGCAGATTCATGAGCGAGGATCCAGTAAGGTTCAGCGCTGGCGTAAACTTCTATGACTACGTGTATAACAATCCGATTCGATACGCCGATCCCATGGGAGAGAGCCCGCAAGACGTTCAGCGAATCCAGCTAGCTTGTAAGAAGTGCACGCAGCAATTGACCGACGCTGGGTTGCGAAGCCCTGGGAGTGGGAGAATGAACGGCTATTGGAACGATCTTACCTACTGGTTCTCCAAGCGGCTGTCTTGCTACGGACAAGCGCAAGCAACGCAGCCGTGTCTTTCCAACCCCACAGTTCCCTACAATGACAATTGGACCTTCAGCGTCATACCCATCGAATGGGGCACACACCGCGTCGTTATGGGCTGGGACCTCAATCCGGGCGATCCCGTCGTTTTTTGTGATCCATGGCGGGACACATTTTGGACCGCGCCAAAGCCCCCGACCGGTCCCACTAGCGGCGGAGGAGGATTTTAGGTATGAAGCGAGTTTTCTGGACAGTTGGAATGGGCACCGTTGGGCTTCTTCTTGGACTGAAAGGTCAAGATACTCCGACCGACATTTGGTGGACCGCCCTCGGTACGATTTGGGGTGCAAGCATCGGGTATGGCTTGGGAACGATCTTCGATCAAGATCGTCCCACGAGACATCTCGTAATGTATTGGGCGGCCACATTGGCACTGGTGGGCCTTTTTTTTGGACTTCTTATCGGCGCTGGGGTGCAGCCCTATGCCTCCGTCGCTCAGCGAACGGTAGCCGGACTTGTTGGAACACTGGCTGGCGTACTCTTCGGCCTGTTCGTCGGTAACATGCAATTACGCCGCCTTCTTAGAAAATCGCAGGGTTCACACTCGGGTACTGTCAGTTGAACCGAGTGGCCGGATGCGCCAGCCTTTGATGAGGGCGGAACGAATCCAGTAAAATCGTCTGTGCTTCGAAGCCCTGAAAGGTGCGGTGCCTGCGGCACCGGGAGTGGGTATGACACGTCACCCCAAGTTGGGCGCTGTAGAGCGCCGGACGGCGCTTTCGGTTAACTTCCTCAGGTCGCGCCAGTTAGAAAAACTGCGGCGCTCTGGAGCGCTCCAGGGCGCTCTCCGTTAACTAGTTGATTTTCCTGCCCGATTAGCCAACCATCTCTCTCAGCAGAATCCGTCCCCGGAGGCCCTCTTCCATGCCCGCCGACCAACCGCGCACGCGAACCGTAGGCTGCAAAATGACCGACAACGAGTACGGGAGGCTGGCGGCGGTCGCCGAGGGCGACGGCATGACGCTGGGCGAGTGGGTGCGCGAGGTGCTGCTGGAACGCGCGGACGGACGCAAACCGAGCGCCATCGAAGAGACGCTGCTGGCCGAGACGCTGGCCTTGCGGACGATCCTGCTCAACCTGCACTTCACGGTAGCGAAGGGCGAGGCGATCACGGCGGAGGGGATGCAGGCGATCATCGAGCGGGCCGACCGGGACAAGGCGAAGAAGGCGACGGAGCGGCTAGCAGCCGGTGCGAAA
>Ga0210394_10005410_pt1 | contig 14304 bp, 12 predicted proteins | sample IncBWC12MmetaG_FD_160121 | JGI IMG/M metagenome (GOLD analysis project Ga0210394, IMG submission 160121) | Forest soil microbial communities from Barre Woods Harvard Forest LTER site, Petersham, Massachusetts, United States - Inc-BW-C-12-M | ecosystem: Environmental > Terrestrial > Soil >...
ACCCGGGGGCGGCGCCCCGGAATGACGGAATAGTTGCGGGTTTTATGGAAAGCCCGTTCAGGGCGAGGCGGCTTGCGGGCCGAGCACCGGCCCGGACGGGCCGCTCGCCGCGAGCGCGGCCTCATGTCGCCGCCGCAGCGGCCGCAGCACCAGGGGAGCGGCCAGCGCAGCGGCGAGGTTCATCGCCGCGGCAACCAGGAAGACCGCCCGCCAGCTGCCGGTCGCCTGGGCGAGGACATTGCCGAACGGCACCAGGAGCGAGGCGGTGCCCTTGGCGGTGTAGAGCAACCCGGCATTCGTCGTCGCGTAGGTCACCCCATAGACATCGGTGCAGGTCGACGGGAAGAGGCTGTAGATCTCGCCCCAGGCAAAAAACACAACACCGCTCAGGATCACGAACATCACCGGATCGTGGCCGAAGGCGCTCAGCGCCCAGATGCCGATTGCTTCCAGCCCGAAGGCGATCAGCATCGTGTTCTCGCGCCCGATATTGTCCGATACCCAACCAAAGAACGGCCGGGTTACCCCATTGAGGATGCGGTCGATCGACAAGGCGAAGGTCAGCGCCGGCAGCGTGATGCCGATCAGCGACACCGGGACCGCGTCGATCTTGAAATCCTTGGCGATCGGCGCGAGTTGCGCGGTCGCCATCAACCCGCCGGCGCCGACCAGCACGAACATCGCGTACATCACCCAAAAGACCGGCGACTGCAGCATCTCCCACCAGGCGTAATCGCGCGTGGTCTGGGAGATTTTTGCCTGAGCCGCCGGCGTCTCGCCGGCACGCGGCGCGCGCAGCAACAAGGACACGGCCATGACGACGAGTCCCTGGCCGATTCCGAAATAGAGGAACGCCGCCTCGTAGCCCGGTCCGGCGATCATCTTCTGGATCGGGATGATGGTCAGCGCCGAACCGGCGCCGAACCCCGCGGCCGTCAGCCCGGCGCACAGCCCGCGGCGGTCGGGGAACCATTTGAGCGCGTTGCCGATCGAGGTGCCGTAGACCGCGCCGGCGCCGATGCCGCCGATCGCGGCCGCGATGTAAAGGAGGGTCAGGGAGCCCGCGACGGCATTCAAAATCCACGCGATGCCGACCAGGAGGCCGCCGATCAGCACGACCAGCTTCGGGCCGAAGCGGTCGACAAACCAGCCCTCGACCGGCACGAGCCAGGTCTCGGTCAAGACGAAAATGCTGAAGGCCACCTGGATCGCCGCGCGGCCCCAATGGTATTTCGCGTCGATCGGCAGGACGAACAGCGTCCAGCCATATTGCAAATTGGCGATCATCACCATGCAGACGATGCCGAACGCCAGTTGCCCCCATCGGTAGAGCGATGGTTGCGCGCGCGCTGCGTCTGCATTCTCGGCCATATTCCCCCCAAGTCGCATGATTCTCGCCGAAACGGCGACGTTGTGCGGGTTTATCGCGGTGCCCGCCGCCGATATCAACGGCTTTTTGGTTAAGTTACACGACGTATCGCAGTTGGTCCCGCGCAACCGGCGCGTTTCCGCGGGCGAGAATGATTGCCGGAGGCGTCCCAAAATGCCGATACTCGGCGACTTTACCCGCGGCGGGAGGATCGAATGAGCCTGGTCGTTTCGGACAAATCTCGCGTCGGCGCCTGTGAGGGTTGTCGCCCGGAGCCGCTTGATCGGCGCCCGGGATTGGACCGGCGCCGGCTGATGGCGATGCTGGGGACCGGCGCTAGCGGCGTCGTCGCCGGGGCGATCCTGCCTGGGTGGCCGGCGTTCGCCGCCTCCGGCACCGACGCTTTGCTGCTCAATTGCATCGATTACCGGCTGACTGCGGCGACGACGCGCTACATGGCGCAGCAGGGGATGGCCGGCAAATACGACCAGTTCATTCTCGCGGGCGCCTCGCTCGGCGCGAAGAACGACAAATTCCCGGCCTGGGGGACGACCTTCTGGGAGCATGTCCAGGTCGCGATCGACCTGCACGGCATTAAGAAGATCATCGTCATGGATCATCGCGACTGCGGTGCCTACAAGGCGATTCTCGGTCTCGATCTCGCCGCAAAGCCGAAGGAGGAGTTCGACGCCCATGCCGCGCAGATGCGCTCCTTGCGAGCCGACATCGGGCGCAGGCATCCGCAACTCGCGGTAGAGCTGCTGCTGATGGCGCTCGACGGCAAGGCCGAGACGGTTGCGTAGGCAGCGCTGCCCTCGCCCGCAGGCGCTTGCCGCAGCCGCTTTACCTCTCTTGATGATCGTCGCGCTCGCCGCGAGAGCCGACGACAAGCCGGCCGCTGCCGCGCCCGAATTGCCGGCGCGGGCCGAGACCCAGCACACGATCAATCTCGCGACGCGTTCATTTGATTATCGCGCGGTCGCCGAAACCATCGGCCTCACCGACCGCAAGGGTGAGGCCATCGCCTCAGTCTACACGGTATCCTATCTGGCCGCTCCGCCGGAGGGAACGCAGCGGCCGGTCGCGTTCGTGTTCAATGGCGGCCCCGGCGCGGCGTCGGTGTTTCTGCATCTCGGCGCGATCGGGCCGCGTATCATCGATACGCCGGCGAGTGGCGCGGTCCCGGGTCCGCCGGTGCGGCTCATCGACAACCAATCGACCTGGCTGCTCTTCACCGACCTGGTTTTCGTCGATCCCGTTGGCACCGGCTTCAGCCGTGGCCGGGGCAAGGAGGACAACCCCGACAAGCCGTTCTGGAACGTGCGCAGCGACCTCGACTCGCTGGGCGCGGTGGTGCGCCGCTGGCTGACCCGCCATGAACGCTGGAGTGCGCCGGTGTTTCTCGTCGGCGAGAGTTACGGCGGGCTGCGCGCCGCCGCGTTGGCGCACAGCCTCGAGCGCGATGTCGGGATCAGCGTCAGCGGCCTTGTCTTGATCTCGCCGGCGCTCGATATCGCCGTCCTCCACCCCGATATTACCAACGCGCTGGCGCCGGCCTTCGCATTGCCGAGCTACGCCGCTGCAGCCGCCGCGCTCTCCGGCGGAGAAACGGCCGCCGATCAGGCCGCCGAGCATTTCGCCCTGTCGGAGTATCTCGTCGGCCTCGCCGGGCTGAAGGGCATTCCGGCCGCGGGCGACCCGTTCATCGCGCGCATCGCCCGGCTGATCGGGCTTTCCGACGACATCGTCCGGCGCGAGCGCGGGCGGGTCCCGAACCAGGTGTTCGCGCACGAGCTGCGCCGCGCGCAGGGCGAGGTCCTGAGCCTCTACGACGCCACCGTCACTCGCCCGGCAGGCGCCAATCCGTCGGACGACCATGCCGGCGACCCGGTGCTCGACCCGGCCATCGCCGCTTACACCTCCGCGTTCGACACTTATGCGCCAGACGCGCTCGGCTACCGCACCGAAGAACCCTATCGGGCGCTGGCGCGCGAGGTGTCGCGGGAGTGGAACTGGGATGCCGCGCGCAGCTCGCAGGGCGATGGTGCGGGCGGGCTCGGCCTGGCGCTCTCCTCGCTCGAAGACACGCTCCTCCAGCACCCCGAGACAAAGCTGCTCGTCGCCAACGGCCGCTACGATCTGGTGACCCCCTATCTCGCCTCGCGCTGGCTGGTCGATCAGCTTGGCCTCCCCGAAAGGGTGCGCGCCAGGATCGGCCTGCGCGTCTATGAGGGCGGGCATATGATGTACATGCGCCCCAAATCGCGCGCCGCGCTGGCCGCGGATGCCGCGGACACCTTCGCCTCCCAAAGCGCCGCGCCGTCGCGCTGACGGCGGGCACCGGGCCGCCGCCGGGCGCGCACCGGCACCGCGCGCCCCGGTGAACGCCCCGGGGCACGCCCGGGCGAACCAGCGCTCGCACGAGCGCGATCTCCTATGCGTGTGCGGCCTCGCTGCCGTGGAGGCGCTGTTCGGCAGCGACCCCGGCCGGATCGAGCGGCTGTTCTACGAGCCGCGCCTCGCCGGTGCGCTGGCCCGGCCGCGCCGCGCCCTCGCCAAGACCCACAAGCCCTACCGCGAGGTCGAGGCCGACGAATTGGCGCGCATCGCCGGCACGATGCGCCATGGTGGGGTGGTTGCGGTGGCGCGCCCGAAACCGCCGCTTGCGCTCGATCCCAAGCTCGCCGCCGGCTGGGCCCGCGACGGCCGGCCGCTCGTCATCCTCGACGGTGTCGGCAACCCGCATAATCTCGGCGCCATCGTTAGGAGCGTCGCTTATTTCGGGGTCGCGCGCATTCTCCTTGCCGAGCGGCCCGACCAGGCGCTGCCCTCGGCGGCGAGCTACCGCGTCGCCGAAGGCGCGCTCGACCGCGTCATGCTGTATCGGGCGCCGCTCGTGGCCGCATTGCCGGCGCTGAAGCGATTCTATCGCGTCGTCGGCACCGCCCTCGCCGGCGGCGTTGCGCTCTCCGGGTTGCACCGCGACCGGCCGGTGGCGCTGATCCTTGGCAACGAGGAGATGGGGATCGATCCGGCGGTTCTGGCGCTCTGCGACACCGTTGTGACGATCCCCGGTAGCGGGCAGGTGCAATCCCTGAACGTCGCCGCCGCGGCCGCGGTCCTCCTCTACGCGTTGCGTTCGGGGTGACAGCACAAGGAACGATAATAGTGAGCGGCGTTGGTACTGCCTCAGTTTGTTTGAAGCCTCGCTACATGATCGCGCATCGCGTCCAAGAAGCCGTGCATTTCGGCCAGCAGCCGGAGCGCATCACCTAATAGGGTGCTGATTTTTCCGAAGACGTCCAATGAGGGCTTCCTGCCGAGCGATTCGGGCTTCCCGCTCCGCCACATGCCGGATGCACATCTGCATTTCTGTCTCGCCTCCTCTCATGGCGTCGTTCTGCGATGATCTACCCAACCGATTGAGTATAATTTCCTAGGTGCGATTTTCGAGGCCATTCCGTTATACGTTCGATGACGTGGCACGTCCAATATCGCAGAGACGCGACAGACCACATCGAGAGGCACCCAAGCCCCGAGCGGGCCATTGAATCCGCCTGCCGTCTGATTGACGACGGTTGCGATGTCTACGGCGTTGGCACCGGGCCGCTCAGCGACTCAATCGAGCGAGAGCAGATCGCCCAAATCTATGTCATGTGGGCGAGAGCGAAATTGCCGTTCGGCAGAATTTCAAACTGATGCTGTACCGCAGGCGTTGCATTTCTATCGCTGTTTCGCGGCTTCCATCAGCCGGTCGAGCGCCGCCAACAGCGCATCGGCCGCGTTCGGCCCGGCTTCGAGATGGCGCAGCACGAGCGCGGCGGCTTCGAGGGTCGAGAGGGCTTCAGGGCGGGGTTCGCGGCGCAGCCGGCCGAGGCGGGCCGGGGCGGGCGGGTTCACCACCAGGCGATTGAGCTTCAAGAGCCATGGGTTGCGCCACCACAGGGTCTTGGCTTCCTTCCAGCTGCCGTCGATCAGCACGATGCCGTCGAGGCTGCGCAGGATCCGCGCCGGATCGGCGATCGGCTCGCCGTCGCGACCGATGACAATGAGCTCGCGCCCCTCGCCGAGCGTCTTCGGGCGCGCTGACCCGAGATAGAGGACGCCCCAGCGCCTGGGGTCGGCCGGGCGCCCCAGCGCCCGCGTCAGGTTCGGCCAGGACAAGCCGGCGACGAGCCTGGCATGGCGCACTGCGGCAACGGCTGCGGCGGCCGTCGCCAGCGTCTCCCGCCGCTCCTGCGGATGCTGCAGGACCAGCACGAACAGGCGGTTGTCGATCACCGCCACGGAAATCGCCTCAGGGCCCCCCCGGTCATCGGCTGAAATTGAACATCTCCATCAGATCGCCGATCGCCGGCGGGTTTTTCGGGACGTACGGGTTGTCCGGGTCGGCGAGCGGGTTCGGCAGGTTGTCGCGGCTCTCGGCGGAGATCGAGGGCAAACCCCAATTCGCCTCGACGAATTTGTCGAACGAGACGTGGTCGTAATAGGTGTGGATGATTCCGCGCCCCTCGGAATAGGGCGACACCACGACCAGCGGAACCCGGCTGCCGTCGCCGAAAAAGTCGATCGGCTGCACATAGCCCGAATCGTAATAGCCGCCGCTTTCATCTGTTGTGATCATGATCGCCGTCTCTCGCCACAGTTCCGGCTGCGCCTCGATCATCTCGACGATCTTTCGGCAGAACGCCTCGAACAGCCCGAATTTCGAGGAGGCCGGGTGGCCGTCGAGATTGAGCGCCGGCTTGACGATCGCCACCGCCGGCAATGCGCCGTTGGCGATATCGCCATAGAGCTCCTCGATGTCCTCTAAGTTCCGGCGCAGCTCCGGGTTCGTCATGATCTCGGTCGAGTACTGAAACGGGTTGCACAGCGGACAGTACCGGTGGTTCGCGAAGCTGCCCCGCCCGCCGTCCCAGCCCTCGCCGTAATAGCGCCAAGGAATGCCGTGGGCCGCCAAGAGAAGCCCGAGATTGGGTTGCCGGCTCGGCGGGATGGTGAACTCGCGCGGGCCGAGCGGCGCTAGCGTGCCGTCGCCCTGATAACCCGGCTTATAGTTGTTGACGAGGTAGTAGGCGTCCGCCCGGCAATTGCCGCCGCGGAACGGCCGGTAGGGCAGCGAGTTCAAATAATCGCCGATCGCCTTGACGCCGGGCTGCGAACTATCGGCGCACTTCGTGTAGGACCCGCCGGCATAGCCGTCCTCGATGTACCAATTGTCGGTGCCGGGCATCGCGTCGGGGTTCTCGATCTGGTTGGCGGGCGGGGTCGCCGGGCTGCCGTCGGCGGCGGCATGGAACATCGCGCCGCCATAGCCGATCGCGATGTGATTGGCGCCGGTGCCACCGATGATCGCCTGATGGTAGTTGTCGCCGAGCGCATAGCGATGGGCGAGATCCGTGAGATAGCCGACATCCCCCGCGCCGCTGTTGTAGACCCCCATGGCAACCCCGCCTTGGTGGGTGCTTTCGCTGGTGGACTCGGGAGGCTGCCGGCGCCCGTTGCTGCCGGCGCCGGCCGTTGTCGCGACCCAGGGGAAGAGATCGTTCTGGCAGCCGCTCGGGTTGGCCGGCGTGGCGGCGCCGGGGTCGCAGTCGAGCTGCTGCCACATCTGGAAGAAGCGATGGATCGGGTCGCCGGCATAGGCATCATAGGCGATCCATCGGGTGATGACGAAGGGGCCGTTGGGAAGCTCCGCCGGAAACCGTGTATCGGGAACCCGCTTCGGCAGCCCGGTGCCGCCGGTGGTCAGAAGCTGGTAGGAATCCGCCGGCAAGGCGGGCTCGGCGGCCCGCGCCGCATCGACCGAGGCAAACGGCGGATTGGTCGGGGCGCTGTCGGTGCTCGGGGGCGGCAGCGTGGCGAACGGCGTAGTCTTCGCCGGATGAATCGAGTAGCTGCCGGTCGCCCTGGCCTGCCCCCCCGCTTGCCATTGGCGGGCCCGCGCAAAGTTCGCACCGGGGCTGCCGTCGGAGCTGAGGATCTGCTGCGACACTAGGTTGAAGACGCTCTGGCCGGAGCCCGGACGAAACAGCCCGAACAGATGATCAAAGCTGCGGTTTTCGCCGATGATCAACAGAACGTGCTTGATCGGCGTCCGGGTGAGGCTGTCGCCGGCCGGCGCCTGCGCCGCTGCCGGCGCGACGCCGGAAATCGCCACAGCCGCCATCAGGGCGCCGGCCCCTATGCCGGTCGGCAATCCAGTCATCCGCGCCCCACCGCAGATTTTTCCTCCGGGCTACCGTGATTGTCGTCCCGGCGAAGGCCGGGATCCACCCCGCCGTGGATGCCGGCTTTCGCCGGTATGACAAGAAGGAGAGGCGGGCCAGAGAAATTTTGCGATCGGGACACTACGACGCAACCCCGCACTCCTGTCCACTTTTCTCGCGCTGCGTGCGCCGCTCGATGAGCGTTGATGACGCTCTGTTCAGGTCGGCGTCAACCCAGGATCAAGTAGGCGCCGATCGCGACAGCTGCCCAAATCGCCCAAATCACCAACACCCGAGTGATGCGTCGCTTCTCGGCGGACATGGTCATGGTCGGTTGCCTTGCCAGAAAGGCAGTCTGCCGGGCGTGAAAAAGGCGGGATTTGACTGTGAAAAGCACAATGCGGTGGGTCGCAGCGCCAGCCGCGCGGCTGTGTGCATTAGATCGGCGCGAGGCTTTCCGCCGACCGTATGCAGACATCGAGGTTGATATCATGCGGGCATAGCGCGCTGATAACGGCGATAAAGGCTCCGATCACGTCCCTTTCCATCGTCCGGCCTCCGACTGTGAGGACAACTACGATCAGCGCGGCGATAAAGGCATATTCAATCCCTGTAACTCCACTATTGTCCTTGAATTTGGACGGAAAGCGCGAAAACATGACCGCTGACCAAAAATGTTCGGGGCTAGCCGCCCATCTAAAGTGGTATATAACCCGTATAAATTGACTTATCAATGCGCCGCAGTAGCTGTATTACACATTGGCCCCGTCCCGATTGATCGATTTTTGATCGGCTGGGTGCTTATAGATCCGCCCGTGTTCACGCAGAACCGATGACGCCGCGCACCCGCCAGCTGATCACCTCCTTGATCGTCGCCTGCGCGATGTTCATGCAGAACCTCGATTCGACGATCATCGCGACCGCGCTGCCGGCGATCGGGCGCTCGATCGGCGAATCGCCGCTGCGCCTCAACGTGGCGATCACCTGTTATTTGCTGAGCCTCGCGGTGTTCATCCCCATCAGCGGCTGGACCGCCGACACTTTCGGCGCGCGCCGTGTGTTCAGCGCGGCGATCGTGGTGTTCACGCTGGGCTCGATCGGCTGCGGCCTGTCCCACTCGCTGTGGATGCTCGTCTTCGCCCGCATCGTGCAGGGCATGGGCGGGGCGATGATGGTACCGGTCGGTCGGCTCGTCCTATTGAAGACCGTGCCCCGGTCCGAGCTGGTGCGGGCGATGTCCTATGTCAGCGTGCCGGCCTTGGTCGGCCCGGTGATCGGGCCGCCGCTCGGCGGCTTTATCGTCACCTATGGCTCGTGGCCCTGGATCTTTTTGATCAACGTGCCGATCGGCATTGTCGGTGTCGTCTTGGTGCGCCTCTTCATCGACAACATCAGGGAGACGATTGTACGGCCGTTCGACCTGCGCGGGTTCGTTCTGACCGGCATCGGGCTGGCGAGCCTCGCCTTCGGCTTCGAGATGAGCGGCCGGGGCGAGTTGCCGCTTCCCCTGGTGGCGGGGCTCCTCCTAACGGGCGGCTTGTGCATGGCGCTCTATGTGCGCCACGCGAGGCTCGTCGATCATCCGATCATCGACCTCGCGCTGATGCGTATCCCGACCTATCGGATGACGACGATCGGCGGCTTTATCTTTCGCATGGGGCTGGGCGCGCTTCCGTTCCTCATGCCGCTGATGCTGCAGGTCGGGTTCGGCCTCGACCCGCTCGCCTCGGGTCTCATCACCTTTGCCAGCGCCGCCGGGGCGATGAGCAACAAGCTCCTGGTCAGCGCGATCATCCGCACCTTCGGCTTCCGCCGCGTTTTGATCGCCAACACGATCGTCAGCAGCGGTTTCCTGTTCTCCTATTCGTTTTTCCGGCCAACGACGCCGCATGCCGTGATTTTCTTCGCATTGCTGGCCGGCGGATTTTTCCGCTCGTTGCAGATGACCAGCATCAACACCCTCTCCTACGCCGACGTGCCCCCCGCGATGCTGAGCCGCGCCACCAGCCTCACCAGCATGGCGCAGCAATTGTCGCAGAGCATAGGCGTCGGAACCGGCGCGCTCCTCCTCTATCTGATGCTGGGGATCCATCACACCGCGGTGTCGGGACCCGCCGATTTCTCCTTCGCGCTCGCCGCGGTCGCAATCCTGTCGCTCTTATCGGTGCCGTTCTTCTTGCGGATGTCGCCCGACGCCGGCGCCGAGGTCAGCGGCCGCGTCGTGGCGAGCAAGATGCCGGGGGAGTAACCCTCTTGCGCGTCCTCGCCTGGAACATCCGCCAGGGCGGCGGCGCCCGGCTCCCGGCGATCATTGCAGCGCTGGCGCCGCACGAGGCCGATATCCTCGTCATTTCCGAATACCGCGGCGGCGATTCGGCGAACCGGCTGCGCACGGCGCTCAGGGAGCTCGGCTACTCGCACCAGACCGGCCTCGTGCCGCCGCCCGGCAAGAACGGCGTCTTGATCGCGGCGCGATGCTCGTTCCGCGAGCGGGGCGCGGTCGGCGCCCTCCTGCCCGAGCCCCACCGGATGGTCCGGGCCGAGGTGGCGGGGCTCGTTCTCTACGGCATCTATATGCCGAACCTCTTGGCCAAGGTGCCTTATTGGGAGAGGCTGATCGCCGCGCTCGCCGCCGAGGCGGGCGGAGCGGCGCTGGCGATCGGCGATTTCAATACCTGCCGCGCCTATGTCGACGAGCCCGGCGCGATCGACGCCACCGCGCATTTCATGGACAAGGTCGAGGGAATCGGGTTCTGCGATCTATGGCGCCGGCGCTATCCGGAGGGCCGCGAATTTTCCTGGTACAGCACCCGCGGTAACGGGTTCCGCATCGACCACGCGTTCCTGTCGCCGACGCTCGCCGCGCGAGCCGGTGCGGTGCGTTACTCGCACTCGGAGCGCCTGGCCGGGCTTTCCGACCACTCGCCGATGATCCTCGATCTGGGTGTTTGAGCCCGCTCGGATTTCGTAGGATGGGTTGAGCGACGCGAAACCCATCATTTGCACGTCCGGTCACATCGAACGGTGGGTTTCGCTCCGCTCAACCCACCCTACAGGTCTACAGGTCGTTGGTAATGGTCGAGACGGGCTACTCGTTCATCAATTTGTCGACGATCTCCTTGGGGATATCGTCTTTCCAATTGCGCCCGGTATTCCAGCCCCACGGGCGGATCGCGTCGCGCTCGGCGATCAGTGCCTGGATTTCGGTCTCGATCACATCCTCGGCGCGGTCGCCATTGGCGCGCTCCAGGTAGAGCTCGTACAGCCGGTCCCAAATCTGGGTCAACCGGGCGCTCTCCTCGGGTGTGAAGGGAGGAATTGCGGTGGACATAGGCCGGCTCTCTGTTACCCCTCTAGGACACGCTCTTGTAACACAGCATGGTAATCAAAAGGTTAAAATCGACAACAACCTTGCGGATTTCAATCCCCGACGGCGTGCACCCGCTCGCGGGCGCCGCCGAGCTGATGCCCAATGAGGCGGGCATAAAGGCCGCCCCGGGCGACCAGCTCGCCGTGCGTGCCGAGTTCGACGAGGTGGCCCTGATCGAGCACGACCAGGAGGTCGGCGTGGCGCACCGTCGAGAGGCGGTGCGCGATGACGATTGTGGTGCGGTCGCGCATCAGCGTGTCGAGCGCCTGGCGCACCTGCGCCTCGCTGACCGCGTCGAGGTGCGAGGTCGCCTCGTCGAGGATCAGGGTCGGCGCGTTCTTCAGAAAGGCGCGGGCGATCGCGACCCGCTGGCGCTGCCCGCCGGAGAGCTGCACGCCGCGTTCGCCGACGCGGGTGTCGAGCCCCTCGGGCAAGGTGGCGACGAAATCGGCGAGCGCGGCCTCGTCGAGCGCGCGGCCGATCGCCGCCTCGCCGGCTTCGGGGCGGGCGAGCGCGACATTGGCGCGCAGCGTGTCGTTGAAGAGGTAAGTGTCCTGCGATACGAGCGAGATGCGCCGGCGCAGATGGTCGAGCTCGAAATCTCTGAGATCGACCCCGTCGATGAGGATTCGGCCGGTTCCCGGGTCCCAGAAGCGCAGAAGCAGGTTGGCGAGCGTCGTCTTGCCGGCGCCCGAGGGGCCGACGATCGCGACCGTCGCGCCGGCCGGGATGTCGAGCGTCACGCCGTCGAGGGCCGGCCGGCGCGCTCCCTGATAGGCAAAGCCAACGCGATCGAACCGGATCGCCGAGCCGCCGACCGGGGCGGGCGGGCGGGCGGGCCCGTCCTTTACCGCCGGCACCTCGTGCTGCACGGCATGGAGCCGGCGGGTCGAGGCAATCGTGTCGGCGAGCTGACGGCTGACCTGGGCAATCTCCGAGATCGGCAGAAACGAGGCGAGCGCCAGGAGAATGAGGAGCGGCAGCGTCGTTGCGGCGAGTTGGTGATCGGCGACCATCCAGGCCCCGACGCTGGCGACGGCGAGGCCGCCCAGCCCGGTCGTGATTTCGAGCTGCGCGGTCTGCGACGAGAGATCCGTGAGGAGGGTGAGCCGGGTCTTCTGGTATTCGCGCACCGCGCTCATGAAGCTCGTACGCCGGCGGCCGACCGCCTGGAAGGCGACGAGGTCTGAGAGACCCTGGATCGTCTCGGTGACATGGGCGCCGAGCATCCCCAAGGCCTCGCGCGCCTCGCCGCCGAGCCGGTCGATCCGCCCCCGCATCAGAATCGGCGCGAGCCCGGCATAGAGCACGAACGGCAACAGTGCCACGGCGATCGGCCAGGCGACGATCGCCAGGCTCAGGAGCACGGCCGACGGCACCAGGAGCGCGACCAGCGCCGGCGCCACGGTATGCGCGAAAAAGTATTCGATGGTCTCGATGTCCTGGCTCGCCAGCGCGATGAGATCGCCCGAACGGCGCCGCACCAGATAGGCCGGCGAAAGTGAATCGAGCTTCCGGTAGAGCTCCACCCGGAGCTCGGCGAGCAGGCGATAGGCGATGTCGTGCGCCAGCCACGATTCGATCCAATGCAATAGCCCGGCGAGCGGCGCGGCGAGGCAGAGGAGAATGAGGAGATAGCCGAACGGCGCCCCGGTCTTGACCGCCCTAACCGCCAAGGCGCCGAGGATCCCGACCCCGATAAAGGCGGCGACCCGTCCGATCCCCGAACTCACCACCACCGCGAAACGGCGCCGCCACGGCTTGATGATTTGGACGAGCGCCCAGAGGGTCGCCCTCGCGCCGACCTGCGCGGCCGCCGCGGCCGCGGCATCCGGCGCCGCTTCGCCGTAATCCGTCGCTCCCGCTTCGCCCGGCGTGGCGATCAGCTCGTCGGCGGCGAGCGTCATGTCGCCGCCGCGTTCCTCGGCCTGCGCGCCCATGAGGCGCCGATAGGGGCCGTCGCGGCGGATCAGCTCGGCATGGCGGCCAACTTCGACGATATGGCCGTGATCGAGGACGAGAATGCGGTCGGCGCCAATCACGCTCGAGAGGCGGTGCGCCAGCACAATCGTCGTGCGGCCTTGCGCGAGCCGGTCGAGCCCGCGCTGGATCAAGGCCTCGTTCTCGGCATCGACCGAGGACAACGCCTCGTCGAGGATGAGCACAGGCGAATCGCGCAACAAAGCCCGGGCGATCGCCAGCCGCTGGCGCTGCCCGCCCGACAGATTGACCCCGCGCTCGCCGAGGATGGTCTGATAGCCGTAGGGCAGCTGCAGGATGAAATTGTGGGCGTTGGCGTCGCGCGACGCGGCTTCGAGCTCGGCTTGCGTCGCATCGGGCTTGCCGAGCCGCAGGTTGTCTTCGACCGTGCCGTGGAACAGATAGGTGTCCTGATGGACGACCGCGATCTCGCGGCGCAGGGCTTCCGGATCGAGGTCGCGCACATCCTGGCCGCCGACCCGCACCACCCCGGATTGCGGGTCGAAGAGGCGCAGAAGGAGCCGCGCGATCGACGATTTACCGGCCCCCGAGGGCCCGACGATGCCGATCTTCTCGCCGGAAGCGACCGTGAAGGAGAGCCCGTCATGCGCCGCCCGCCGCCCGCCGGGATAGGCAAAGCCGACATCCTCGAAGGCGATCGTCGGCTCGAAGGCGATGGTCGGCGCGAGGGCCAACGTGACGGCATCCGGACCGCGGCCGTCCCGGCCGCACGCGGGCGGGACGCCCGCGGCCCCGAACGCCTGGACCAATGGCTCCGCAGCCAGCAATGCCTGGATGCCGGCGGCGGCCGACTGCCCGACCATGCCCTGATGCAACACCGCGCGCAGGTCGCGCAACGGGCGGAACACCTCGGTCCCGCACATCAAGACGATGAGGAGCGCCTCGATCGTCATCAGCCCGTTTGAGACCCGCCACACTCCCAATGCCAGCGCGGCGGCGGCGCCGACCGCGACCCCAGCATCGGTGATGCCGCGGGTCATGACGCTGGTGGAGAGGACGCGCATCGTCGTCTCCGACAATTGCCGCGCGCGCAGCGCGAGCCGCTCACCGTAAGCCGTGCTCTGGCCAAACGCCTTCAATGTCGGCAGGCCCTGGACGGCGTCGAGGAACTCCGAACCGAAATTCTTCATCGCCTGCTGCCGCGCCCTGCCGGTGCGGCTTTCGCGGGCTTGGAACCAGGCCGGCGCAATGAGGGTCACCAGGGCCCCGACCAGCATCACCGTAGCGACCGGCGCGTCCCACCACACGATAAAGCCGAAGATCGCCAGCGGGGTCAGCGCCGCGACCGACACCTGCGGCAGGTATTGCCCGAAAAAGCTCTGCAGCTGCTCGACCCCATCGACCACCGAAAGCAT
>Ga0210394_10005411_pt1 | contig 14301 bp, 26 predicted proteins | sample IncBWC12MmetaG_FD_160121 | JGI IMG/M metagenome (GOLD analysis project Ga0210394, IMG submission 160121) | Forest soil microbial communities from Barre Woods Harvard Forest LTER site, Petersham, Massachusetts, United States - Inc-BW-C-12-M | ecosystem: Environmental > Terrestrial > Soil >...
ATGATATGTTCATTTATCACAAATGGGATTCAGATCAGGAGAAATGTGGGGTAGCAGTTAGAGAAGCCCTAGCTTCAGCCTGTAAAGTAATCCTTGATTATGTGCCATCAAGCCCAGACCGGAGCGTAGCAATTCGTAAACTCCGGGAGGCCAGAATGGATTGTAATTCAGCAATTACCCATAAGGGTAAGTATTAAAAAAGGAGTGGTATCCATATCCCATTATTTGAAGTGGCGATCATTGAACGCCCGACAAAGAAGGAGGCCGAAGAAGGTGCAACCGAGAAGCTTGTCTTCGGTCCAAAGGCTGTTATAGCCACCAATGAACAATCAGCCGCGATTGCAGCGGTAATAGGAGGAGACGCCCCAACTGGGATTGATATGAGCAAAGCCCAGGTCTTAGTGCGCCCTTTCGCTTAGCCGTTTCTGGTAATCAACAGGAACGGCGTAATCCAATACTAAGACCAGCGGGGGTATTAACTAGAAGTCCATTAGGGCAGGCAGATATAATAGATTCCCCCCTTAACTGGGCTAACCAAGCTAATTTCGATGGAGGAAACTTGGGAATGGCTGTAACCTATGCTACCCCTACAGTCCATACAACCTCTTATAATGTGGCGGACCTAACCCAAACTACAGGAGGTAAGTTACGGTAATAAGTGAGAATGAACGTAGGCTTTTGACGGTAAACTTTAACCGGGATGGCACCATGCAGTTAGTAGCCATCCGGCCATCGGATACCGATCAGATAAGGGTGAGTACGATACGGATAAGTCCAGCCGATCAAATCGTACTTTTGCAGCACATGTTAGCACACGCAGAAGAAGAAAACGAAAAAGGAGAAGTAGATGGCAGCGCCAATACGCAAAGCACCAGCAGCCCAGCCACAAAGGGTTAGCTTTTTACGTCTAGAGGACTTTTCAGAGGGTGGATTTTTACCAGATGGTGTCTACCTTTGGTCTGATCTTCAGTTCAAGATGCATCAGTTCACAAAGAAGGATGGAACCCCAGTAGGCCCTGTGTTCCTATATTGTCAGATTACTATGGAACCGCCTGAGGGGGCTAAGAAGGAGGAGGAAAAGAGGATTGCCCACTATGGGCTGGGTAGTACTGCACACCTTACCTATCAACCGGACCCGGCCACAAAGGGTAAGACTCTTACCTTAGTTCCGGGGGGTCCTCAATCCCCAATGTACGAGGGCTCTAACTTCCAAATGCTGGTAAAGAGCCTACATGATACAATCACCTTCCCTGATGATTTTAGCGGGGATGACCTTGGCTTCCTTGAAGGTCTGGTAGCTCGTATGCAGGGTATTCCTGAACCTGATAGCAGGGCTGAATTTAGGGCGGCTAAGAATGCACTGGCTGAGGTAGCCCAGGCCCCATCCAAGCCCAAGAAGATTATGGTGGTAGCAGAGGTTATCTCGGCTCCCTGGCAGACTGGGAATGCAGTAACCTCCGCAGCTAAATCTACTGGTAATGGACTGCCCAAACCACCCACCCCCAAACCCACCCAGCTACCATTGATTCCTCCATCCGAGGATGTGGATATCCCCAGCAAAATAGCGGGAATGTTGGAAGCTAACCCTAATGGTATGGCCCGTGCAGCCCTCCGCATGGGAGTATTCAAGGATGTCCGTGGTCTTCCAAACGGGCAAGCTCTCATGGATCAGTACTTTGGGTCCGATGATACCCTCAATGCCCTCCTTAACGAGTGGGGGTATAAGCTGGAGGCTGGTAACGTAGTATTAGTTTAACTTATGGAGGGGGCCTAAAAACCCCCCTCAAATAGGGTCTGTATTAAGTACACACCACAAAATGACTATTTTAGATATCACCACTCCACTCACTTTACCCCCCTCTAAAACCCCCCGCTCAGAGGGCCTACATGTATCCAATATTATCCGCTCTCTGGCGGTTGAGGTAGGCTTCCTGGATAAGAAGTGGGTAGAAGACCTTAGCCTTGTGGATGCACGGGAGATCACTGACCCCAACGTGATACTTAGGATGCGGATAGGGTTAGCCTGGGAAGAACATTTGATCCCTACTCTTGAAGGAGTAACTGACCACCCCGGCGAGATCCTATTGCAGGGAGTATATATGTCTCCTGATGGTGAATCAGTTGATAGAGTCCTATTAGGGTCTAGGGGGTTCGAGTTAGTAGTGCATGAGGTAAAGAGCACTTACAAAAGTGCCAAGCACAATTTGAAGACCCAATGGCTTTGGCTAACCCAGCTAAAAGCATATTGTAAGGGGCTAGGTACCCGCTTTGCTCGTATCTATATACTTTACATCTGTGGGGACTACAAGTACCCCATAGCCCCAATCTACCAAGTGTATGAGATAGAGTTCACCCAGGAAGAAATAGATACCAACTGGACTATGCTGATAGATTATTCGGCATACAGATTAAATTTTAATGATGAGATTACTTTATGATTATTGCCTGCCAGAATTGTGGGTTAGAATTTAAGACTAGATTATCTTTAGTAAAAAGGGGGAATAAGTATTGCAGTAGGAAATGTCAGGGAGAATGGAAAACAGAAACACAAGCTATGACCCCTGAAAGATTCTGGAGGCTGGTAACTAAAACAGAAACATGTTGGTTATGGAAAAGGTGTCGGGTAGGGAAAGGTCAGTATGGGGTATTCAGATCTCACGGAAAGGATACAAAAGCGCATAGGTACTCATATGAAATAACATTCGGACCTATACCAGAGGGTTTGTCTGTACTCCATAGATGCGATAACCCACCCTGCGTAAATCCATCCCATCTATTCCTAGGTACAACATTAGATAATATGCAGGACTGTGCCTCTAAAGGGAGGAGGCCAAAGGGCGAGGGTACTTGGAACTCCAAATTAACAGAAAAAGATGTTATCAACATGAGAATCCTTTATAAGGGGGGATGGTCTGCTAAAAGACTGGCTACGCTATATGGGGTTGTTCCGTCAGTAGCGGGGGATGCGGCACGGGGTAAGACTTGGAAATACATTAGTCAACATATGGGGGAAATGTGACCCCCATCAGGAACGACGGTTTTACCCCCATATCGGAGTTCAGAACTCCCTTCAGGTTAATGGTGGGAATTGAGGGACTTCCCGACACTGGTAAAACTGAGTTCTGTTTCACAGCCCCCCCAAGCATAGGGGTCTTAGCGGTAGACCGGGGGTATGAGCATATTGTAGCTAAGAGCAATCCCCCTGTTACCAGACAGAAGGACATCCAACTTAAGACCTTTGCTATTCCACTACCGGGGCAGGTAGAGCAGCCTGTATACCTCCAGATGTGGAAGGAGTTCTATGACAGTTACCAAAAGGCTATTGCCAGCCCCTCGTTTAGAACAATCATCATTGACGGCGACAGCGATTTATGGGACCTCCAGCAATTAGCAGCCTTCGGAAAGATAACTCAGATCCCCCCCATAATGCGTACTGAAGTCAATGCTTCCCGCCGCCGTATGATTGGCCGAGGGTTTGACTCTGGTAAGAACATTATCTTTACCTACCGCGTGGGGGCCGAGTATGAAAAGGTGATCCATACCGGCTCCAAGGGAGAGCCCATATCCGTAGATGAAAAGACAGGGGATTACAAGCGAAAGGGATTTGGAGAGCAAGACTTCCTTGTGCAGGTCCAGCTTCGGGCTCTTTTCAACCCGGCCCACCAGAACCGTAACAAGCATGGTATGACTGATTGCTTTGGTATCCGCATACTGAAGTGCAAACCAGATCCAGAGCTTATAGGGATGGAGTTATGGGGGCCTGAGGCTACGTTCTCAGGATTGGTGCAAGCTATTTATCCAGGGACAAGTTTGCGGGAGTGGGGTCTATAATTGTGATCCTTGTGGACCGGCGCGTAGGCTCTGTAGAGCTTGCCCCATACCTCCGCAATCTTGGTATGACCGTACAAATAGAAACCCTCTCTGCGGGGGACGTGTGCTTCGAGGGTAAAGGCCCAGAGGGCAACATCATGGTGGGGGTGGAGCGCAAACGGACCAATGATATCCTCTCCTGCATTGATGATGGCCGCTTTTCTGGATTCCAACAGCCTGGGATGATGGAAGATTACCACCGCAGGTTACTTATCGTAGAGGGCCTATGGAAGCCCTCCGCTACCGGACTAATTCTAGAGTACAAAGCTGGGACGTGGATACCAATAGGGGGCCGAAGGGTACTCTACGATAAGCTATTTGGATTCCTGCTCAGTGTGCAGCAAGTAGCAGGGACGGTATATGTGCGGTCAGGTGACATTCAGGAGACTGCATACCAGATCAAAGTTATATACCAATGGTTCCAGAAGGAGTGGGGGAACCATACTAGTATGTCCCAGCCTCAGAACATTATTGTCCCATCATTCGAGAAGCCCTCGTTTGAGCGTAAGTTTGCCTGCCTCATTGATGGTATTGGAGTGAAGAGAAGCAAGGAAGTGGTAGATCATTTTAAGAACGTGCCCAACATGGTACACGCGGAGGAGCAGGATTGGATGAAAATTAGCCGGATAGGAGTACCCACTGCAATTAAGATTGTAAGACAAATACGCGGTGTAAAACTATGACAGAGTCGATAGGTATTCTAGTATGTGTACTAGTTATTATAGGTATACTTATCTGGAGAATAATCTTGCTGGAGAGAGGGATAGCTCAATTAAATGATAGGGTAAAAGAACTCGAAGGAACAGATTGATAAGTGGGAATGATGGATCGCTGTGCCCTATGCCCAGGCTCCTCCAGGCAAGTGCCCGGTTACGGACCAGAAACTTGTGACTATTTCTTCTTACTAGAAGCCCCTGGAAAAGATGAGAACAGAATCGGTATACCTCTCATGGGTAAGACAGGTCAGGAGTTCCATGAACATTATCTACCATTGTCCGGTATCTCAGCTTCCAATATATTTAAGGATAACGCCGTTAGTTGTCTCCCCCCAGGGGACGGTAAACTGGACCCCTCCAACCCCAAGCATGCAGCCCTCATTAAATGCTGTGCTGAGCACCATGTATATGAAGAGATCAGACGGAGGAAGCCAAAGCTAATAATCCCTATGGGTGGGGTAGCGGCTACACTTATCCCCGGCCTGGACCTAGATGTACAATACGCCTTCCCGCTCATTTGGGACGTGCCGGGGGTAGGAGAACATACCATATTCCCAAGCTTCCATCCAGCGCTTGGAATTCACAGCCCCAAGGAAATGGGCCGTCTGCGGAACACCTTTATCCGGCTCCGCAAATACCTAAAAGGGGAGTTAGTCATCCCCCAGGACAAGTACCCAAACCCTGATTTCGGGTCTGTATTAAATACAAGCAGTGCCATAGATGAGTATATTCAACAGGATACAGAACGTAACATGGCCCTCGATACAGAGATAACACGTAATGGTACTCCATTTTGCCTTACCTTCTCAGTGCGCCCAGGCACGGCTAGACTTATCCAGGCCGGAGACAGTTGTGCTTTGGGTAGATTGGCTTGGTGGATACAAAGGTGGAAGGGTCGTATACTGCTACATAACAGACTGTTCGACCGGCCCATCCTTAAGTGGATGGGGGTGCCAGTACCCCATCATCTGATTATAGACACCATGGCTGAAGCCTATCATCTAGGGAATATGCCACAGGGCCTAAAGACCCTAGCCTACCGCTTCCTAGGGGCAGAGATGCAAAGTTTCGACGATCTTGTGCGCCCCTACTCTACTTATAGAGTGCTGGAGTACTATGCTAAGGGGCTACAGGAAGAATGGAGCAGGCCCCCTGAAGAGTGTATACGGGATACCAAAGGGGAGTGGAAAGGGTATAAACCCCAATCATTTGGGACTAAGCTGAAGCGGTTCTTTACGGATCTTGCGGCTAATCCAGACCTGGATGTGTTTGATAGATGGGGAAACTGGGAAATGCACCATGAAGAGATAGAGGCTAAGCTTGGTCCCTATCCTGGTAAGTGCATATCCCATACTCCCTTAGAGAAGATACTGCCCTATGCTTGTCAGGATGCGGCCCGCACACTAGAGCTATGGCCAATACAAGAGCGGGCAGAAAGGTTAGTAAGGAAAAGGAGCGCATATGAGTGGTACTAGAAAGGTTATAGCGTGGAAAGCACTTCCCCCTAGAAGTCCATTAGGTCTATGTGTTTTATACGCCCTAGCATTGGATAAGATAAAAGCCCCTCAATGGGCATGGGGGGCATATGGGGTGGTTGTGATTATAAGTTGGGTAACCTACTTTGTGTCCTTATACCAGACTAAAGAAATAGATATATGGGGGGATAAGTGACCTTCAAAGAATTTGATGATTTCCAAAGGGCTCTTTTCACTGAAGTTGAAGTTATGAAATCCTCAAAGGGAAAGGAATATGCAAACAGTGAAGACCGCTTTGCAAACTTCAATCGGCTAGCAGATGAGCTAGGGCTCAAGAATTATCAGGTAGGGTGGGTGTATACCAAGAAGCACCTGGATGCTATAGCCCACTACTGTAAGGTAGGGCATACAGAGAGCACTGAGAGTATCCGGGGCAGGTTTGTGGATGCTATCTGCTATCTTACCCTTATGGCTGGAATGGTGGAGGAAGCCCCAGAGGTAGATACTATAACTTAGGGGAGGAAGCATGGATACAAAAAAATGTTCCAATCTTACCTGCGGGCTAGAATTTACACCCAAAGTTTCCTTTCAGAAATTTTGCTCATTCAATTGCAAAAGACTACAGAACAGGAGGGATTGGGCACCCCTCCACAGAGAGCAATTAAGGGATAGTGTAAATCGGCACTATTGGAGAAATAGAGCAGCAGAATTAGAAAGGAATAGAAAAAGGTATAAGGATAAAGAAAGAGAAAGGAGTAGAAAATATGCAAAGAACAATCCTGATAAAGCATTGGTCAGAGCCCGAAGGTACAATAATACTACATGGGGAAAGATAATAAATGGAGAGAGAACTAGGAGGCACGGGAACATTTATGCTAAAAACTACACCCTAAGGAAGAAAACATCTACACCAGCATCAGAGGCCCTAACTAGACAAGATTGGGATAATCTAATAAAAGAATACAAAGGGGCTTGTGCCTACTGCGGTCGCATTAGTAAGCTAACCCAGGATCATGTAATCCCAATAAGTAAGGGTGGAAAACATATAAGAGATAATGTAGTACCAGCCTGCTTTAGTTGTAATAGAAAAAAAAGTAATTTACCTCTTGGAGTTTTCCTATCCAGAATGGGCATATGCGGTTAGCAGGGGGTGTCAGAATACTTGACCGCCCAAGTATGCTCAATATACGTAGGCTGGATAGCAACAGTATGCCGTGGGTGGAGGCAGCCTCCTACTATGGGATTCAGGTAGACCCGGATCATTTCACTAAGTTAACCAAAGAGCTTACAGATGAAATGGAGTCCCTTACCGCCGATGTACAGAAAATGGTTGGAGAATATTGCAATCTTGATTCACCAGAGCAAGTATCCAATCTCCTATTCAAGAAACTAAAGTTAAAGCAAGCTCGTAGGAAGATGACTAAGAGCGGGGATCGAGAGGCTGCCGATAGTGAAGTATTAGATGCCATAAAACATGACCATGAAGTCATTCCCTTAATTTTAGACTATAAGGAGGCTTCAAAATTAAATGGCACATACTGTAAGCCGATCATAGAATTGGCTAAAAAGGCTCCAGATGGCACATACAGGTTATATCCCAACTTCAAGTATACACGTATTCCAACGGGTAGATTTGCCTGTGAGGAACCAAATCTATTAGCTATACCTGCTCATGGCAGGCTCATTGTAATTTGTGGGCATTGTGGATTAAAATTACGGGAATTTGATAAGAAGCCAGAGCTACCACAATTCCTAAAGGCTCACCCCAGATGTCCCAGTAACCCTCAGCCTTTTAAGTTTGCATCCCGTAAGTGGTCTGAAAGACTGCGGGCCGGATTCATTACACGTTCCGGCTGGGTACTGATAACTTGTGACCTTTCTCAGATCGAACCAAGAGTAGCCGCCCACCGCTCTAACTGTGAAGCTCTCATAAAGGTTTACCTAAATGATGAGGACCTATACTCTGATTTTGCTATAACAGCTTTCCACCTGGAAGATAGCCGCTACCGGGATGAAAAAGGTAAGTGGAAGTATCCCCACGTAGATAAAGAGGAGCACCGCTTCCCCGCTAAAACCTGTACCCTTGCCAGCCTCTATGATGTTACCGGCTCAGGGCTCCTCGCACAGATGCCAGTGGGTAAGGGTTGGACGGAGAACAAATGCCAGGACCTAATCAACAGTTTCTACCTCAAGTACCCAGAGCTTCTGCGTATGCGGAAGATAGACCATGCGCGGGCAAGACAGAAAGAGATGGTCTGGGATCTCTTCGGGAGAGTGTTACATACCCCAGGAGTGAAGAGTGTACTGCCTTGGGTGGTAAGCTCTACTCTGAGGGAATTAGCCAACCATCCTATCCAAGGTACAGCGTGTGGGGTGCTTAAGCTCTGTATGGCAGAAACCCATCAGATATGGGAGCAGGCTAGGTTACAGGAGGTTATACATCCCCTGCTACCTATCCATGATGAACTACTGTACGAGGTACGAGAGGATCTTGCGGAGGAATGGATAGGGATGATTCAATCAGTAATGGAGAGGAGCTTACCAATGCTAGTACCAATCAAGGCTAGTGGGGGATCTGCTAAGAACTGGGGTCTTCTAGATAAATAAGCTATGTCTTAAAAAGAGGGTACTTATCAGTAGTCTTAATCCAGTGGGATACTGATGTATACTCATCTATAATTTCTGGGTCCGATCTATGGCCATACCCTAACCCCTTCTCTAACCTCTCACACTCATCAGCGGCTCTACTCAAATGAGTACATACATAATTCCAAGACTGTGCTTGGGAATCTCCGGATTTAGAATGCTTTGACCACACATCCACGAATATACAGTATAGACTCCAAAGAGTCACTCTGGGTCCAATCATTTCCAGCATAAATAAAACTAGTCTTTTAAGAATTATACGTAGTAAGCTCATATTAACCATCCATTTTAGTAGCCAGAGTGGGGATCGAACCCACATACCCGAAGGTGATGGATTTTAAATCCATTGCGTCTGCCAAGTTCCGCCATCTGGCCATATCTAATTCCACTTCTCTTTCCACTCCCTACAATTTGACTGAAACTTACCCCACTCCAAGGGGTAATGGGATTGTAGAAAATCCCTAATATCCTCGGGGTTAGTTGGGTGTAATCCCCAGATAAAGATTGCCTTATATAAGCAGGGTAGGAGATAGATTACCTGCCCAATTGTGAACCGTACTCCTACTAAATATCTAACCATTATGGTAGCTCCTTGCCCCCTTATACCTTCTCTCTGACCCTTCCCTGTCCCGTTTCTTCTCCCTGAAATAGGCCGCATGTCCGGGACAATACACCTTAGAGTCCGTGCGGTCATCCCCGCAGGTAATACACTTACCATCCCGCTGTAGCCGTAGCTGACGCCGGTACTGCTTGGTTATAGGGAGATTGGTGAATTCATCATTGATTATTCTAGGCATAAGAATAGGGTCTGTATTTAGTACAGACCCCTTTTTGGTAGCCCCTCTTTGAATTGAACAAAGGACCCCCCGATTATGAGTCGGATGCTCTAACCACTGAGCTAAGGGGCCAATCGCTAAGCAGCCCCCAGTTTGGCCTTCAGAGCTTCCCTCTCCTCTGCCAGTTTCTTAACAAGCGCCAAATCTTGGACTCGGAACCAAGAATATATGTAACCACTCCAGTGTAGCCCCAGTCAAATTCTAGGATACCAGAGGTTTGCCTATTTGTCAAGCTACCTTAGATAAAATCCAGGGTTTAGGGTCTGTATTTAATACGGGCCGTTCTTGGGCCTTTGGGGTACGGACTGCAATCCACCGCCCGTTCCTATCCTCAACAAAGGTAAGGATAGTATCCCCCGCAACCGGCACAGTAACGGGGGTCATGATCTTCTTCGAGTTCAGCATAATGACCTCCACAGCCATATTCTACCCTAGGAATTGCATGGATAGCAAGAGTTAAATGATCTCCAAACAACTTGACAAATAGGCAATATATGGTATGATGGAAGTGTAAGTAAGCAAAGGAGAAACAATGGATATATCCACCAAGCCCCCTGATCCATTTTCCAAAGAGCCACTATCAGATAAGCAAAAAATGCTAAACTACAACCGTTTCTTACCCATATATGAAGCACTAAAAGGGCGTGTATTTAATACAGACCCCAAATCTAAAGGAGAAACTGATGGCGAGTAGGCCCGCATTCGTTCCGGCTCCCCCCGAAGAGGATGAGCCAGTACCCCAACTCAATCAACTTGTTACCCAACCTGCTAAGCGCCTTACCATCCTGCGTAAGGTCCAGCGGTGCCAAGAGATCAACGATGAACTATCCCCCCTGGTTAAAGAGAAGAAGCGGCTATCCAATGAGCTAAAGATCCTCCTTGGGCAGCATTCCATCTCCAGGTGCATGGTGGATGATATCAGCGTAAACTACTTCAGTTCCGTGCGAGAGGGATCTATAAAGATGGAACTGCTCCTGCAAAACAATGTCCCTATGAGTGTAATCAAGGCAAGCAAGGGGCCGGATAAGACTGTGCATACACTTAGGATCGGAAGGGTAGGAGGGGATGAGGATGAAGAGGAATGACACCATCAGCCAAAACACTTAGCGGCTCAATTGCAACGGAGAACACCAAGGAGAGTCGATGAAACCATTCACCGTCGAAGGCTCTGTCTGTTTCGCGAATGTCCCACCCGGATTACGCGTTAAGATGGAGCGCTACGACATGCATCCAGACGGCACGGTACGGTGGGCGCTGACCATTGCGCCGGAGTTGCCACGGCAAGAATTGCAGGATGCGGATATTGATGAGGTAAATGAGAACATGCAAATGAGGGTTTGTATTAAATACACGCCCCAAATTAGGAGGATATGATGTTCTGGATAACCCTAGCAGTTCTCACCGGAAGCCTCCAGGCAGGTACCATAACTGGAGGCTCCCTCACCTTCGGGGATACGGACGCCTATGTCCAACTATCAGGATCAGGATTTTCTGCCGTTATCAACGATGATGATGTGGGACCCTATCCCTATGGGGGCCTTACCCCATTCACAATGGACCTCATTACAGGGGGCGGTGTGGGTTATGGTAGCGCAGGGTGGGGATCTGGTATAACCTACAATGGAATCTTCTACAGCCCTTGGAGCATCCAACTCCCGACTGGCATCCAATATGTAGACCCCCTTTCATACAGCCTAGAGTTAACCTCCCCTCCCCCAATGGTTACAGGCCCCGGAACATACACGGTAGACTTCTCCGTACAGATAAACTTCTGCTTACATAACCAGGGGATTCAGTATTGTGAGCAGGACACTGGAATGGCTATAGGATCATTCGTAGCTGCCTCAGGTAACCCAAATACTTCATGGGTATCCCTATCCCCTCTAGAAGCTACCATAACCCCGGCTATTGAGCAGGTAGAAGCGGACCCTCCCAGTGCCAACTCCCCAGAGCCTTCCACCTTTTGGTATGGGGTAATAGCCCTTATGTTAATAGGCATAAAAATGGCCCGGCGAGAGCACCGGGCCTAGATTAGTTTATCCTCTCAAGTATCTCCCCCTACTTACCCCCCAGGAGTTTCAGAAGGGCACTATAGAACTGTGCCTCTGTCATCCCGTTAGGATAACCAGGGATTGAAATACCAAAGAAGCAGGACCGCATATAGATCCCGACCTTCTGGGCCTTAGTCTCCGCAGCCCCCTCACCACCGGGTTTACATAGGCCATCAACCACTTCCCTGATTTCCTTATAGGTGAGCTTCACACCACCGGACCCAGCACCTACCGCAGCGGCAGCTTTAGCCACGTCCTTACCAGTGGTGGGCTTATCAGCGGCAGACTTCTTAGTCTGGGCAGTCCTGGGATGCTCAGCGTCCGGTTGGCGCTCAGCCCGTGCCTCACTTACCTCCTTCTTAGCCTCCTTAGCCTCCTGTGCTGCTAACTTTGCCTTCTCCTTAGCCTCCTTTGCCTCTGCCGCATACCGATCCTTCAGCTTGGCAAGATCCTTAGCCGCCTGCTCCTTGGACTTGTCCGCAGCCTTCTTGGTAGCCTCCAGTTTCTTAACCGCTTCGGCTACAGCCTTAGCTCCCTCTGAGGGGTCCTCTTTAACCTTCTCTGTGGCTTCATCGAGGACTTTCTGGGCAGCAGTGATAAGGTCCGAGTTCAGCTTGTCAGTTAGGGCAATAGCTTCCTCAGCGGTCTTCAGCCGGTTAGCTTTAGCCTCAATCGCCTCTTGCTGCTTGGCTTCAGCCTCAGCCTGTTTCCGCTGAGCTTCCTCGGCCTTGTTTAAGGCAGCAATGAACTTCTCTTCCTCACGGGTTTCCTTATCAATTGCCTTCTGGCGGGCGTCCTCAAGCTCCTTTAATACTTCGGGTAGCTTCTCCTTATTATCCCGGTTAACCCGGTAGAGAACTGCGCCCCCAGACCAATCAATCTCCCCAGTGTGGAGCTTGTTCTGTACCTTGGTAGGTAGGTCCAGGAATCCAAGAGTAATGTTCAACCAAGAGTTAGAGACAGGCCCCTTACGCCCAGCCACAGAGAACATTGAGCGGATAGTCATTTTATCCACTCCCGCATCCAGCAGCTTCTTGATAGCCACGGCATCATCCATGCGGGTATTCTCTTGCCGCGCAAGGTTCTCCGTAAGCTGGCGGATAGTGGTTTCCTTACCCTGTTCAGTCTTACGTACAATAGCCTTTACCTTTAGACCTGCACCCTCCTTATTCAACTGCTTAATAGCAGCAAGCCTGTAGTTGCCAAATGTAAGCCGATACTCAAACCCATTATCTGGCACGAGTAGGGGGCTAACCTCAATAGGCTGTAACTGATCCTGGGCCAGAATCTTCTCAGCCATCTCTGTAACCTTAGATGGCTTCAAGCCAAACCGGGCGTTATGCTTAGGATTGGCGTCAATAACTGAGGGGTCAAGCTCGATTAGCTTCCCCTCTTCAACGTTTGGACTCATTTACTTCTCCTTTTAGATTCAATAACTTAGTAGGGCGTGTACTAAATACAAACCCTCTTAGGCCGCGTCGGTGGAGCTAAACCATGCCCTAGGCATACTGTGGGGCACGTAGACACCACATATACCTATTGAGGTTACCTTTTTCAAAGGCTTGAAGTCATCTCTGCCATTCCGATATTTCATTCGCGCGGCCAATTCCTATACTACCCCAATGTTTCCTAATAAGCAAGACCTATCTGGGCTAGTTTTTAGCAACAGAGAGTTTGTAGTAAGGCTTCTCTATAGAGGGGGCCTCAATAGCACCAGCTAGGGTTACAACTTTACCCCTTGCGGCCCCCTGCTCCATCTCCAGCAGCACCAGAGACTCTAAAGGAGTCTCTGGCGTAAGCAGGATTTCCAAGTTGCCATTGATACGGATCTCAGTTTTCATAGATCCCTCTGAATGCTATCGGCGGCATCAAAGCACCGGACAGCCTCATCAGTACGAATTGAGTTCTCTCGGGCTATACTTGCTGCTAGGTACCCGAATCCCCTTAGGATAAGGATAAGACACTGCCTGAACTTTTCTTGCGTCATTTCTTGCCTAAGACCTCCTCCAGCAGTTGGGCACTTCGGATATTGATACCTACCTCAATACCCATAGCCACAAGTCCCCGCATGGCCCTACCGGGGTCACCCCCTATTACTGCAAGCATCATCTGCATGGTTACTAACTCTGTAACCACTGAGCTTGCCCCTACCGCCCTAGCTACTTGGCAGGTATCACAAGTATGATCCTGACAGCTATGATCTAAGGCCAGTTTCTCAATTGTCTTTGATACTTCCTCTTCCGTTATTTGTATCACTCTTTCTCCTTTATCTCCCAAGGGTTAACTTGGGGCTTCTTTGGCTTACCCTCTCGTGCCTTTATCTGCTCTGCCCTCTTCTGCGCGGCCATTTTGCGGGGCGAGTTCTTCTTAAACAACCTGTCTCCCTTCTGGTAATGGTGTGCTAATTGGCACTCGTTACAAAGGACGAACTTAGTCTTCTTTACCCCACAGTGGGTACATAATCCGGCGGCCTTCTTGCGGAGGTACCACCGCTTGAAGCGGGATATGGGCAGGTCCGTGAATCCATCGTGGATAGTCATACCCAAGGTCTTGGATTATTCGTATCAGGTATATGAAAATACCAGATTTCCAACCCGCTCAAGAGCACCCCGGCCCCGGCCACTACCACAAAGATAAGATCTTTATGTTTCATAAAAGCATTGCCCTCTCTGCTAAAGCTACTAAGTCGAGTTCCGTCCCCCACGCC
>Ga0210394_10005417_pt1 | contig 14292 bp, 10 predicted proteins | sample IncBWC12MmetaG_FD_160121 | JGI IMG/M metagenome (GOLD analysis project Ga0210394, IMG submission 160121) | Forest soil microbial communities from Barre Woods Harvard Forest LTER site, Petersham, Massachusetts, United States - Inc-BW-C-12-M | ecosystem: Environmental > Terrestrial > Soil >...
GAAATCGCGCGCGTCCTTGCCTTCGGCGATCTTGGTGCCGTAGCCGGTCTTGGTGAAGAAGGCGGGGATGCCGGCGCCGCCGGCGCGGATGCGCTCGGCCAAAGTGCCTTGCGGATTGAACTCGATCTCGAGCTCATTGGCCAGAAACTGCTGCATGAAGGTTTTGTTCTCCCCGACATAGGAGGAGATCATCTTCTTGATCTGTCGCGTGTCGAGCAGAATGCCGAGCCCCTTGCCGTCGGTCCCGCAATTGTTGGAGACTACGGTGAGGTTCTTGACCCCGGAATCGCGGATCGCGAGGATCAAGGTTTCCGGGATGCCGCACAGGCCGAACCCGCCGGCCATGATGGTCATGCCATCCTTAAGCAACCCGGCCAACGCGGACTGCGCATCCGCATAGACCTTGTTCATGACCACTCCATTTCCCCCGACAAAACTCACATACGCATACCGGGACCGGCGGAAAGGTCAACCGCCGCCCGGCGTAGTGTATGTACCCACGATGGGAAGCTGGATTTGCGGGTGCGGATAATAGTTCCACCCCACATACATGGCGGCAAACAGGATCGCGGCGACCAGCGCGGCGCCGATGCGATTACGAAACGATATGATGCCTCCCACGAACGCCGCGACGAATACAAAGGCCGCCATCAACGCAACATAAGTCCAGTTCACAGTGGACAGGTCGATAGGCATAGTTTTCTCCCCCGATTGGCGCGCGATCCAGCTCGATGCAATGTAGCCGAGGTCATCCTCGCGCGCGACACCTTGGCGACGGTTCGCACAAAAAGATATAAGGCTGGCGCAACCCGCCGGTGCCGCCACCCGGCGTTCCGCCGGTGTCCTCCCGCATGACCAATCTCCTTATTCTGCTCGGCCTGACGGAGTCGGTCCGCAATCAATATCGCGACCGGCTGCAAGCGCGCTTTCCCGAGGTCGCGGTGACATTGGTCGATCATCCCTCCAAGGTCGGCCCCCACATTGCCGCCGCCGATGCGCTCCTCACGTTCACGCCGATGCTCACCGCGGAGGTCTTGGAGCAGGCGGATAGCTTGAAATGGATTCAGACGCTGGGCACCGGCGTCGACAACCTCGTCGACCAGCCGACGCTGCGCAAGGACGTGATCGTCACCAATGTCCGCGGCATCCACGGCGCGCCGGTCTCGGAAGCCGCGCTCGCGACCATGCTGGCGCTGGCGCGCGATCTGCCCGGCGCGGTGCGCGCCCAGGACGCGCGGCAATGGCGGCGGTGGCCGGCGCAGCTTTTGCACCACAAGACGGTCGGTATTTTCGGCGTCGGTCTCATTGCCGAGGCGCTGGCGCCGAAATGCAAGGCGCTCGGCATGCGCGTCGTCGGCGTGAGTTCGGCGCCGCGGCCCGTTGCCGGATTTGATCGCATGCATGACCGCGACGAGCTGTTGCAGGTCGTCGGCGAGTTCGACTTCTTCGTGCTGTTGACGCCGCTGACCGAAGCGACGCGCAACAGCATCGATGCCAAAGTGTTCGCGGCGATGAAGCCTTCGAGTTTTTTGGTCAATCTTGCGCGCGGCGGCGTGGTCGACGAGAAGGCGCTGGTGGAAGCGCTCAAGTCGCGCCGCCTTGCCGGAGCCGCGCTTGATGTGTTCAACCAGGAGCCCCTGCCGTCCGATCATCCGTTCTGGTCGATGCAGAATGTGCTCGTCACCACGCATCAGGGCGGCTTCTGCGACGTCTATATCGACTACGCTATGCCGACCGTCGAAGCCAATATGCAATGCTTTCTCTCCGGCAACCTCGGCGGCATGATCAACGTGGTGCCGCACTAGCTTGTAGGGTGCGCATCGCGCCGGAAATATGTGTCCGCGTGGGCAAAATCGTGGACGAGCGATGCCCACGCGGCCATAGCGAACAGACGATTTCGCCTACCCTGCGGTTTTCGGGATCGGCACCTTGGGAGAAGACGGAAATGGAACAGCTTTCGGAACGTCTGCAGACGCCGATCTCGACCGCCGAACTGGAACGGCGCTGGGCCGCGGTGCGCGCCGCCATGGAACGTAACATGGATCGTAACATGGAGCGCGACAGGGTCGACGTGCTGTTGATGCAGAACAACAGCGACCAGATGGGCGGCTACGTCAAATATTTCACCGACCTCCCCGCCACCAATGGCTACCCGCTCACGGTCGTCTTTCCGCGCGACGATCTGATGACGCTGGTGAGCCAGGGTCCATTTGGCGGCGTCCATAATCTCAACGGTACGAGCGACGGCACCCGCCGCGGCGTCAAGCAATGGTTCACCACGCCGAGTTACTCGTCCTGCTATTACACGGCCCCCTACGATCCGGAGCTCGCGGCAAAGGCACTCGCGCCTTATGCCGGCGGCACCATCGGCCTGGTCGGCACTTATCAGATGTCGTTTGCGATGATCGATTACATGCAGAAGGGCAGGTTCTCAAACACCAAATTTGTCGATGCCTCGGATCTGGTCGATCGCATCAAGGTCATCAAAAGCGGCGAGGAACAGGAATTGGTGCGGCGCGCTGCGGCGATGCAGGACGGCGCCATGCGCGCGGCCTTTGCCGCCGTCGAGCCCGGCATGCGCGACCGCGACATAGCCGCGATCGCGCAATGCTACAGCCAGCGCCACGGCAGCGAGCACGGCATTTATCTGTGCGCCTCGATGCCCCCCGGCAAGCCCGCGCAATTCGCCGCGCGTCATTATCAGAACCGCGTCATCGAGGAAGGCGACGCCGTGGCGCTCTTGATCGAGGATGCCGGCCCCGGCGGCATGTATACCGAGCTCGGCCGCACCTGCGTTGTCGGCAAGGCGTCGCAAGAGATGAAGGAAGAGTACGCTTTCGCGTTGCAAGCGCGCAAATTCAATCTCGGACTGCTCAAGCCCGGCGCGCTGTGCAAGGACGTGTTCGAGGCTTACAACGACTTCATGCGCAAGAATGGCCGCCCCGAAGAGAAGCGCCTGCATTGCCACGGCCAGGGCTACGATCTCGTCGAACGGCCGCTCATTCGCAGCGACGAGCCGATGAAAATCGAAAAGGACATGAACATCGTCGTGCATCCGACCTATATCCGGGGCGGCATGCTGTCTTGGTTTTGCGACAACTATCTGATCGGACCGAATGGGCCGGGCGAACGGCTGCACCATTTCCCCGAAGCGATCACCGAATTGGGCTGACGCCGCAGCAGGAGGCCGCAGCGGATGTATGGATAAGCGAATGGTGGGCCGAACGTCGTCGCTATTCGCTCGCTATTCGCAATTTCGCCGTTTCCGACCCCTTCGCCTTCAACGACTTGAACAGATCGAAGGCGTCCTTCGGCTTCATGTTCTTGTGCACGACGGCGGCGACCGCGGCGATCATCGCCTTTGGCGCGTCGGATTGGAAAATATTGCGGCCCATGTCGACGCCGCAGGCGCCCTGCTGCACGGCGTTATAAGCCATGGTGAGCGCATCGAGCTCGGGGAGCTTCTTGCCGCCGGCCATCACGATCGGCACCGGGCACGATGCGGTCACGGTCTCGAAGCCGTCGTCGACGTAATAGGTCTTCACATATTGCGCGCCGAGCTCGGCGATGATGCGGCAGGCGAGCCGGAAGTATTTTGCGTCGCGCACCATGGCTTTGCCGACTGCCGTAATGCCCATAACCGGTATTCCTGCGCGCAGCCCGGCATCGACGAGCTTGGTCATATTATGCACCGAGCGTGTTTCGTGCTCGCCGCCGATGAAGACCTGGATACCGACGCCGGCGGCGTTCAATCGCACCGCATCGTCCATGTCCATGGCGATCTGCTCGTCGGATAGTTCCTCGCGCAAAATGCTCGGACCGCCGCTTGCGCGCAGCACCATCGGCTTGCCGCATTCGGCCGGAATGACCGTGCGCAAGATGCCGCGCGTGCAGAACAGCGCATCGCAGGACGGCAACAGCGGCACGATCGAGAGGTCGATGCGTTCGAGCCCGGTAGTCGGGCCCTGGAAATAGCCGTGGTCGATGGCAAGCATCACGGTGCGGCCCGAACCGGGATCGAACACGCGCGCCATGCGGTTCTTCATGCCCCAATCGAGCTGATGCGAGCCTTTCAGATAGAAGCCCGGCGTCCGCTGCGGCTGGTCGAGGGAATAGCGTTCCCCTTCGCTGTCGGCTTCCGGCATGATGTCGTCGGTCCCTGCCTGATGTTTTTCGGCGTCAACGTTGCGGCGGCGCGGGCGGCTCCGGCGGCCGATAATACGGGTTTATCGCGCAAAAGCCGCGGTTGCCTTGGACGGCGGCCGGCTCGCAATCGACGGCCGATTCGTATTCGCACTCCCAGTTCACGGCGTCGCCGTCATTGGTGACGGCACACCACTTTTCGTCCCCGTAAGTACCGGCGTGGCTCTCCGGAGCGCCGAAAGAGAGCGCTACCGCCACTAAACCCGCGACAAATAGCACTCTGCGAAGGGTGATTTGCACCACGACAGTTTAGGCGGCCGGGCCCGAAAAGCAACGTGAATGGCTGGCGCCGCAATTGAAGCCGGATGGCTCCCAGGGACCTTCAAACTGGGTGTTTTCTATCCTGGCCTATCGCCTGCTGTCCGTTTGCCCCTTGCTGCCCTCTTGGCAATGTTCTCTTTTTGTTCTAGAATACGACCCTAGAACATACATCGAATATCTACACCCTTATCCCCGGCTAAAGCCGCCAAGAAAAGGGTATCGAAAGACCGGCTAAATGACAGAGCCCACTGCTCTTTTCGGAGCTCTTGCAAGCACCCCGTCCCGAGCGCGAAGCCGCGCCGCCGTGATGCATGAATTGCGGCGCCTGCTTCCCGCAAGCGAAAGTTCGCGCCAAGAAGGTTTGTACAAAATCCTGCCCTTCGGCCTTGCCGTGCTTGATGGCTATCTGCCGGAAGGCGGCTTGGCCTGCGGCGCGCTGCATGAGGTCGTACCCGAGACGGAAAGCGCGCTACCAGCGGCATTCGGCTTCGTCGTGGCGTTCCTTGCCCGCCTTTTTTCCTCTCCCCCAACAAGCATGCACTCGGGCGCGCGCCAGCGCGGCCCGGGTGGGGGAAAGGACAAGATTGTCTTCGTCGTGCCGGCCTATGGGCGGCGCAAGCATGGCCGTCTTTCCGGGCACGGCCTCAACGCTCTCGGCCTCGATCCGGCGCGCCTGATCCTGGTCGAGACGGCGCACCGCAAAGAAACACTGTGGGCGGTTGCCGAGGCGTTGCGTTCGGCAGCGCCGCAAGCGGTCGTCGGGATGATCGACAAGCTCGATCTGAAGACCAGCCAAAAACTGCATCTCGCCGCCAGCGATGCGGGCCTGCCGCTGTTGCTGTTACGGCCAGCGCAAACGCTGGAAGCAAGCGCTGCGGCAACGCGCTGGCGCGTCGGCACGGCGGAAGCCGCGCGCGACCGCTTCGGCATGCACGCGCGCCCACGATGGCATCTGCAACTTGAGCGCTGTCGCAACGGACGGCCGGGCGAATGGGTAGTGGAGTACGATCATGTCGCGCATCGTTTCAGTCTGGCTGCCGCGCTGGCCGATCTATCGGTTTCTCGCGGCGCAGGCGATCGGTCTTCCAAACAGGCTTGCAGACAAGCCGGTCGAGCCTGACCGGCCGTTCGTCCTTGCCGTTGCCGGCGCCGGAGGCCCGCGCATCGCCGCCTTGAACGAGGCGGCGGAGGCGGCGGGGCTTGCGATCGGCGAGCCCATGGCCGAGGCGCGGGCGAAAGCGGGTTTTTTGCAAGTGCGCGCGGTGGATGCCGCTGCCGACGATGCTGCGTTGCGGCGGCTCGCTTTGTGGGCGACGCGTTACACGCCGACCGCCTCGCCATTGTGCAGGGATCTTTGGAGCGAAGAGAACGGCGCCGACGGTTTTTTCCTCGACATCGAAGGCGCCGCGCATCTGTTCGGCGGCGAGGAAAGCCTCATCGCCGATCTTGCCGAAAGGCTTGACCGTTTCGGTCTGCCGGCGCGGCTTGCGGTGGCCGACACGCCGGGTGCCGCCTGGGCGGCCTCGCGCTTTCATAGAGCGCCTTTGTTTGTTTTGTCCTCAGGCCGGGAAGCCGCGGCGCTCGCGGATTTCCCCATCGCAGCCTTGCGGTTGTCGGGCGAAACGCGTAACGCGCTGCGCCGGCTCGGTTTCAAAACTGTCGGCGCGCTGATCGACAAGCCGCGCGCGCCATTCGCCGCGCGTTTTGCCGCCGAACTCCTGCGCCGTCTCGACCAAGCGCTCGGCCGCGTCGACGAGCCGCTCATCCCTATCGTCGCGCCGCCGGTCTATCACAGCCTGCATTATTTGCTTGAGCCGATCGTCACGGCGGCGGCGATCGTCGGGCGGGCAAGCCGCCTCATGCAGACGCTCGTGCACGTATTGACGCGCGACGATGTCGGCGCGCGCGCGGTGCGGCTTTGCCTCTATCGCGTCGACGGCGCGGTCGAGACCATCGATATCGGATTGACGGCGCCGACGCGCAGCGTCGCCCATGTGGCGCGCCTCATCGATCTTAAGCTCGAAGCGCTTGCGGCGATGGAGGATGCCGGCTTCGGCTTCGAGGCCATCGGGCTTGCCGTCACGCGCGCCGAACCGATGCCGGCGCGGCAAATTGAACTCACCCCCTCCCATCCTTCCCCCGCAAGCGGGGGAGGGATGGGGTGGAGGGATGGCGATCGCGCCGAGCGTTGCGCTGCCTTGATCGATGCGCTGCGCCAACGTCTCGGCCCGCATAGCGTGCGGCGCTTCGCACCCATCGCCAGTCATCTTCCCGAGCGCGCCGAAGTCCTGCCGCCCGTTAACGGCGAAGTTTCTGCTTGGCCCCCGCCGCAGCAAGAGCGCCCGCTCCTACTCTTGCCCCGCGCCGAGCCGACCGAAGTGACCGCGCTTGTTCCCGACGGTCCGCCGCGGCGCTTTTGCTGGCGCGGCGTGACCTACGACGTCGCCGGCGCGCAGGGTCCGGAACGCATCGGCGCCGAATGGTGGCGCCATCGCACAACTGAGCCGACCCGCGATTATTACCTCGTCGAGGACGGCGGCGGCCGCCGCTTCTGGCTCTACCGCGAAGGACTCTATGGGCGCGAAACGGCGGCGGCGCGCTGGTTCGTGCAAGGTTTGTTTGCGTGAGTTTCTTCGGGTGAAAAAGCAGATGATCGCCTACGCCGAACTCGCCGTAACGACTAACTTTTCCTTCCTGCGCGGCGCCTCGCATCCGCAGGAAATGGTGGCGCGCGCCGACGAACTTGGCCTGACCGCCATCGGCATCGCCGACCGCAATTCTTTTGCCGGCGTGGTGCGTGCTTACGACGAAGCCCGAAAGCGAAACATCAAGCTTCTCGTCGGCACGCGCCTTGTCACGACCGACGGGTTCGAAATGCTCGCCTATCCGACCGATCGGGCGGCCTATGGCCGGCTCTGCCGCCTCATCACCACGGGCAATCTCAAAGCCAAGAAAGGCGAATACGACCTGACCTTCGAGCAGATTCTCAGCGCCAGCGAAGGCCAGATTTTTATCGTTACCCCCCCGAAACAGTTTCCCGGGCACAGCGCAGCACGGAACGGAGTGGAGTGGTGCGCTGCAGACCCGGGACCGTCAAAAACTCCGAGTTTGGAACGATCCCGGATCAGCGGTGCAGCGTTCCACGCTGCACCGCGTCCGGGAAACGATTCTGAATTCACCGACCGCCTGTCCGCTTTAGTCCGCGCCGCGCCGCACCGCACCTTCCTCGCCGGTGTGCATTATCATCGTGGCGATGAGCCGCGCCGGCTCGGGCTTTTGGCCGAACTCGGTGAACGCCTCGGCGCTCCGCTCGTCGCCGTCAACGATGTTTTCTATCACGCGCCGGAACGCCGGCCGCTCGCCGACGTACTCACCTGCGTGCGCGAAAAATGCACGCTTGCCGAAGCGGGCTTGCGGCTTGCCGTCAATGCCGAACGGCATCTCAAATCGCCTGCGGAAATGGCGCGGCTGTTGCAAAACTTTCCCGATGCCGTCGCCCGCACCGTCAAGATTGCGCAAGCCTGCCGCTTCTGCCTCGGCGAATTGAAATACGAATATCCCGACGAGCCGGTGCCGGAAGGCAAGACCGCGCAAGGCCATCTCGAAGATCTCACCTGGGCGGGCGCCCAGGAGCGTTATCCGAAAACCAAATATCCGCAGGGCATTCCCGACGATGTGAAGAAGCGGCTCGATGACGAGCTAAAACTCATCGCCAAGCTCGACTATGCGCGCTATTTCCTCACCGTCCGCGACATCGTCTCTTTCGCCCGCCGGCAAGAGCAAGAAATCCTCTGCCAGGGCCGCGGCTCGGCGGCCAACAGCGCGGTGTGCTTTTGCCTCGGCATCACTTCGGTGAATCCGGACAAAAGCAATCTTCTGTTCGCCCGTTTCATTTCCGAGAACCGCGGCGAGCCGCCCGATATCGACGTCGATTTCGAGCATGAGCGGCGCGAGGAAGTGATCCAATACATTTACCGGCGCTACGGTCGCCATCGCGCGGCGATTTGCTCAACCGTCGTGCATTACCGTTCGCGCCGCGCCATCCGCGAAGTCGGCAAGGTTTTGGGATTGACCGAGGACGTCACCGCGGCGCTGGCCAAGACCGTGTGGGGCTATGGCGACGGCCTGCCGGACGATCACATCCGCCAGGCCGGCCTCGATCCGGCAAATCCAGCGATCCGCCAAGCCGTCGAACTGGCCGACGCGCTGATCGGTTTTCCGCGCCACCTTTCGCAGCATGTCGGCGGTTTCGTGCTGACCCGCAGCCGCCTCGACGAGACGGTCCCAATCGGCAATGCGGCGATGGAAGATCGCACCTTCATCGAGTGGGACAAGGACGACATCGACACGCTCGGCCTGATGAAGGTCGATGTACTCGCGCTCGGCATGTTGAGCTGCCTGCGCCGCGGGCTCGATTTCCTCAAAGCGCATTACGGCGCGGATTTTTCGCTCGCCACGCTGCCGCAGGACGACGCGGCAGTCTACGACATGCTGTCGCGCGCTGATAGCGTCGGCGTGTTCCAGGTCGAGAGTCGCGCGCAGATGTCGATGCTGCCGCGATTGAAGCCGCAATGCTTCTACGATCTCGTCATCGAAGTCGCGATCGTGCGGCCGGGGCCGATCCAGGGCGACATGGTGCATCCTTACTTGCGCCGGCGCGACGGCATCGAAAAGGAGAATTACCCCGCCCCTGCCCCGGCGCATGGGCCGAAGAACGAATTGGAAGAAGTCCTCAAACGAACGCTCGGCGTGCCGCTGTTCCAGGAACAGGCGATGCAGATCGCCATCACGGCTGCGAAATTCACGCCCGACGAGGCCGACGGGCTGCGCCGCGCCATGGCCACGTTCCGTCACACCGGCAATGTCCATCTGTTCCGCGACAAGTTCATCAACGGCATGGCTGGGCGCGGCTATGACCGCACCTTCGCCGAACATTGCTTCGGCCAGATCGAAGGCTTTGGCGAATACGGTTTTCCCGAAAGCCACGCGGCAAGCTTTGCGCTCCTGGTTTACGCCTCGGCATGGATCAAATGCCGTTATCCGGACGTTTTCTGCGCCGCCATCCTCAACAGCCAGCCGATGGGTTTTTATCAGCCGGCGCAGCTCGTGCGCGACGCGCGGGCGCACGGCATCGAAATCCGCGAAGTCGACGTCAATTTCAGCGCCTGGGATTGCACGCTCGAACCAGGGGCGGACGGCAAGCACGCGGTGCGGCTCGGCTTCCGACTCATTGCCGGGCTTTGCGAAGAGGAACTGAAAAAACTCATGGCCGCGCGCGGCAACGGTTTTTCCTCCATCGAGCGGCTCGCGGCGGTCGCCGGCATTTCGCGCTTCACCATCGAGCGGCTCGCCGAAGCGGATGCGTTCCGCTCGTTAGCGCATGATCCGGCGAAGTGGGAACCGGTTCGCCGACAAGATCATGCGCCAAATCTTAAAGTTGGCGCGCGATCGGACGCAAAACCGGTATCCACTTTTGCTGATCGCGCGCCAGGGCTCGATCGCCGCGCCGCGTTATGGACGGCGCGACGGCTCGACATAATCGGCATTCGCCCCGCCCGCGGCGGCGCGCCTGGCGTGGACGCGACGCTGCCGGTATTGGCTCCGCATTTGAGCGACGAACTTTTCCCGGAAGAAGCCGTCGCGCTCCCCGCCATGCCGCTGTGCGAGCATGTCGTGGAAGATTACGTCGCGACCGGGCTGTCTCTGAAAGCGCATCCGGTGCACTTCTTCCGCGATCGGCTCAGCGCGCTCGGCGCCATTCGCAACGTCGAGCTGCGCGGCGACCCCCACCCTACCCTCCCCCGCAAGCGGGGCAGGGACAAGGAGGGGGACGCAACCGTCACCGTCGCCGGCCTCGTTCTGGTGCGGCAGCGGCCTGGCACTTCGAAGGGCGTCGTCTTCATGACGCTCGAAGACGAGACCGACATCGCCAATATCATCGTCTGGCCGAAAGTTTTCGAAAAAAACCGCCGCACGGTGATGACGACGCGTTTCCTCGCCGTGCGCGGGCGGCTGCAACGCGCCGGCCTCGTCATCCATGTGATCGCGGAAAGTTTCATCGATCTTTCCGGCGAGTTACCGCGGCTGCGCGAGGGCGATCTCTTTTCACCGAAGTTTTCCGGCGGCGCTCTGCCGGACACGGACGCGCTGCCGCTTAAGAGCCGCGACTTTCATTGATCGACCAAGCTAACCGAATGGAGTCCGCCATGTGTGGCCGCGCCAAACTGCCCGACGATGTTTCCGAAATAAAACTCGACCTGAAAATCGACTTCGACGAGATCGCCGATTACCGGCCGCGCTGGAACGCGGCGCCGACGTCGAAACTTCCCGTCGTCGTCTCGAACGAAGGCGAACGGACACTCACTTTGATGCGCTGGGGACTCATCCCGTCATGGGCAAAGGACCTCAAGGTCGGCTATTCGACCTTCAAAGCTCGCGCCGAGGGTGTGGATAACCGCCCCGCCTTCCGCGCCGCCTGGCGGGCCGGCCGCCGTTGCCTTGTCATTGCCGACGGCTATTACGAGTGGCGCGAAGCCGACAAACAACCCTTCGCTGTAGCGCTTGGCAATCGCGGACCGATGACCTTTGCCGGCTTGTGGGATGCATGGCGGGCGCCCGACGGCACCACGCTCAAATCCTTCACCATTATCACCACCACGGCCAACGAACTTCTTGAGCCTTTACATGGACGTATGCCGGTTGTCCTGGCGCCGGACCGATGGCCGCCATGGCTCGGCGAAATCGCGGTCAACGACGCCGAGCTCAAGGCCATGCTCAGACCTTACCCCGGCGGCAGCATGACGTTCTGGCCGGTCGACCGGCGGGTCGGCAACGTGCGCAACGACAGCCCCGACCTGTTCGCACCGGTCGACCGGCCGGACCATCCGGTCAAATCGGGGAATATTATCCCGTTAATGCGGTTATAGATGGCAGTTGCACGCCAAAGCGACGGCCTATATCGTGTATGGCTGCCAGAGGCAGGTCTCCCCGGGGCGGTTTCGCTTCGCAACGGGGTAGTGAGGGGAACTCCGCGACACCGCGACATGGCGGAACATCGCGGCAAGACGGTAGTTTCTTGTTTCGAAGATGATCGGGGCGAGACGCGTAACGGCCCCGAAGACGGCCGGGAGAAAATATTGCGGCCTTCCACGAGCCCTCTCCGCGAGCTAATAGGCAAGCGTGACTTCTACGCTGGCGGATTGATGCTATTGCTCGGCCTGGGCATCGCGCTGAAAGGCGCGACGTACCGGCCCGGGACGCTCATGCATATGGGGCCGGGCTTCTTCCCGACGGCCCTCGGGGTGATCCTGGTTATCCTCGGCATCGCCATCGCCGCCACCGGGCTCGTCCCGTCGGCGGGGCCCAGCGAACACGGCGAAAGCATCCTGCCGGAAAATCCGCAGTGGTGGGGCTGGTGCTGTATCCTGATGAGCCCGGTGCTGTTTATCTTCTTCGGCCGCTACTTCGGCATGGCGCCCGGCACTTTCGCCTGCGTCTGCATCGCCGCGATGGGCGACAAAAAGGCGACCGTGAAGTCGACGATCATCTTGGCCACTGTCGTGACTATATTCGGCGTGAGCTTGTTCTCTTACTTCCTGCAGGTGCCGATGCCGATTTTCAGTTGGTGGGGTAGCCAGTGATAGGGACATCACTGACCGATCTCATGTACGGCTTCGGCGTCGCGCTCGAGCCGCACAATCTGATGTTCTGCTTCCTCGGCGTGCTGGTCGGCAACATGGTCGGCGTGCTGCCGGGCATGGGTCCGCTCGCCACCATCTCGATTCTATTGCCGCTCACCTTCGGCATGAAGCCGGTCGCCGCCATCCTGATGCTGGGCGGCGTCATGTATGGCGCGCAGTACGGCGGCGCGATCTGCTCGATCCTGCTCAACTTGCCGTGTCACCCGCCGCATGCGGTCACCTGTCTCGACGGCTTCCCGATGACCAAGCAAGGCCGCGGCGGAGTTGCGCTCGGGCTCACGGTATTCGCCTCGTTCGTCGGCGCCTCCTGGGGCATCACCGAGATGATCTTCCTGTCGCCTCTGTTGGTGAGGGCGGCGCTGCAATTCGGTCCGGCCGAGGTTTGTTCGTTGATGTTGCTCGGCCTGTTGGCGGGTTCGACATTGGCGCGCGGCTCGCCAATCAAAGGCGTGGCCATGACCGTCTTGGGGCTGTTCCTCGGCTCGGTCGGCACCGACCTCGAAACCGGTTCGGAGCGCTACACGCTCGGCATGACCGAGCTCGACGACGGCATCGAACTCATCGCGCTGGCGCTCGGCCTGTTCGGCATCGCCGAGTTCATGACCAGTATCAACCAGGTCGCACCGATCAACACCAAATATACCCACGTCAAACTGCGCGACATGCGGCCGACCAAGGCCGATCTCAAACGGTCGTTCTTCCCGATGTGGCGCGGCACGATCATCGGCAGTCTGTGCGCGCTCATCCCCGGCACGGGGCCGACCATTGCCTCGTTCGTCGCTTACGCGACAGAAAAGAAAATCTCGAAACACCCGGAACTGTTCGGCACCGGCCTCATCGAGGGCGTGGTCTGTCCTGAGGCCGCGACCCACTCGTCGGTGCAGGGCGATTTCATTCCGACCATGAGCCTCGGCATTCCCGGCGACGCCGTCATGGCGCTTCTGCTCGGCGCGCTGATGATCCAGGGCATCGTGCCGGGGCCACAGCTCATTTCCCAGCATCCGGATATCTTCTGGGGGCTGGTTGCCAGTTTCTGGATCGGCAACATTATGCTGGTGCTGTTGAACGTGCCGCTGATCGGCATCTGGGTAAAGATGCTGGCGATCCCGTATCGCTATCTTTACCCGAGCGCGATGTTCTTCGTGTGCATCGGCGTTTACGCCGCCAACAACGACTTCTTCCAAGTCGGCGAAGTCGTCGTCATCGGCATGTTCGGCTACATCCTGTTACGCCTCGGTTTCCATCCGGCGCCGATCCTGCTCGGCTTCGTACTCGGACCGCGCTTTGAGGAAAATTTCCGCCGTGCGCTCTTGATTTCGCGCGGCGATCTCGCCGTGTTCGTCGAGCGGCCTATCAGCGCGGTCTTTGTCGCGTTGTGCGCGATTCTGATCGGCTCGCAGATTTATTTCCGGCTGAAAGGCTCAAAACCGCCGATCGAACCGTCGCTGCAGCCGCTTGACGGCAGCATTACGCCTATAACCGCAGAGATGCGCACGCCGGCGGAGTAATCCGACTTTCCATCAGGATGACGGTTGTTTCTCGCGCAGGCCGCGCCCGAGCACTCGCGCGAGCCGATCGGAAAACAATCGCGCGTCGGCCGGACGATCGCCGTCGCGCAGCCGCGCCTCATCGAAGAGAAGATGCGCCGCGTCTTCCTTAAAACCGCGATCGTTCTCGCCGAGCGTGGCGAGAGCGACGATGAGTTCGTGTCGCGGATTGACTTCCAGAATCGGCTTCGACGCCGAAGTCAACCGCCCGGCGCCGGCAAGGATACGCTCCAGCGCACGATCCGGCCCGGAATCGGGCGCGACCAGACAGACTGCGCTGTCGGTGAGCCGGTCGGAGGCGCGCACCTGGGCAACCGCCTCCCCCAATGTCCCCTGTACGAAGACGAGGAATTGCTTCACGGACTCCGCGATATCCGCGCTTTGCTGTTGGGCTGCGTCAAGAAGCGGAATGAGCGCCAGATCCGCGGCGCCTTGCGTGACCGACTTGAACGGTTTGCCGTCGAAGCCAACGCCCGGCATGACCCAGAACGTGTCGACCGGATCGGGCAGCAGCAGCACCTCGACGCCGCGGGCGCGGAAGCCTTCGAGATGCGGCGACGACTGCAGCCGCGTGATGTCGT
>Ga0210394_10005419_pt1 | contig 14289 bp, 9 predicted proteins | sample IncBWC12MmetaG_FD_160121 | JGI IMG/M metagenome (GOLD analysis project Ga0210394, IMG submission 160121) | Forest soil microbial communities from Barre Woods Harvard Forest LTER site, Petersham, Massachusetts, United States - Inc-BW-C-12-M | ecosystem: Environmental > Terrestrial > Soil >...
GCCATGCCTTCTGCGGCCTCGCGCCGTCTGTCTCCCCCGTGCAGCCAGACGCAGGCTACGGGGCGATCCTAAACCGATCCTGACGGAATCCTTACTTTCTGTTTAGCCTGCGGCGGCGCAATTTGGACTACCATTTTCGCCATGAAAGTGCTGATCGTCGAAGACCAGCAGCGCCTGGGCCAATTCCTGGAACGCGGGCTCAAGGAGTGCGCCTACACCGCGAAATGGGTGGGCACCTGCGAGGCTGCGCTCGACGCTCTGGCCGAATCGTCGTACGACGTGATCGTGCTCGACCTGGGACTGCCCGACGGCGACGGCATCGAGATGCTTCGGCGCTGGCGAGCCAGTGGTTTCAACGAGCCGGTGCTGATCCTGAGCGCCCGCGATTCGGTGGAGGACCGCGTCAAGGGGCTCGATGTCGGTGCGGACGATTATCTTCCCAAGCCGTTCAGCTTCGAGGAGTTGCTCGCGCGCGTGCGTTCACTGGTGCGACGACAATCCTCCGTGAAGCAGGTGGTTCTGGAACATCACGGGATCCGGGTCGATCTGCTCAGTCATACGGTCCAGGTCAACGGCAAGGCTGTCGACCTGACGAGTCGCGAATACGCGCTGCTCGAGATCTTCATGCAAAATCCCGGACGCATACTGACACGCACGCTCATCTCCGAGAAGATCTGGGCGTCGAACTACGATGTCGACACCAACCTGCTCGACGTCTACATGAGCCGACTGCGGGCCAAGCTCGAGACCTCGCCGTTGCGACCGCTGTTCAAGACCGTGCGCGGGGTCGGATACCAGCTGCTGTGAAATCGATAGGCTCGCGCATCACGCTCTGGTACGCGGTGACCGTCATCACCACGCTGGCCTGCCTGTTTGTCGCAGGGCATTACCTCCTCGAGAACCAGCTGATTCGTCAGCTCGACAAGCTCAATGAAACGCAATTCAAGCAGCTCAAGTTCTCTCTGGGCCCGAACTACGAGAGTTTGAATGCGTCGACGATCGATGATCGAATCCGCGAAGTGACGGAGTCCGCATCGTCGCTTTTTTACATCGACTGCCACGGACCGATGACCAACCGCTTCTTCAGGTCCAACAACCTGCACGGACAGACGATTCCCGACATTCCCGGCAGACGCGTGTACACGGTCGATGTGAGCGGAATCGGCGAGCTGCGGGTGGCGGAATTCCTTCTTCCGCCCTTCGAGGTGACTGTGGGTACCCCCTTGGCGCCGGTACGCGACGTCATGAGCGGATACCGCCAGGTGTTCTTCGCGTTGCTGACGGCAGCACTGATCGCGAGCATAGCCATCGGCTACGCTCTGAGCCAGTTCATGCTTCGGCCGGTGCGGGTCATCCAGACGACGGCCAATCGAATTCGGTCCGACAATTTGAACGAACGAATTCCTGTCGGAGACATAAAGGACGAGATCTCGCAGCTCGCGCGTTTTCTGAACCAGATGTTCGATCGGCTGGAGACGTCTTTTGCCGAGATACGGCGTTTCACCGCAGACGCTTCACACGAGCTGAAAACGCCGCTTTCGCTGGTGCGGCTGCACGCCGAGCGCTTGCTGGTGAACGAGTACCTTGCGCCCGCGCAAAAGGAATCGGTGCATATTCAGCTCGAGGAGCTTGCACGCGTCAACCGGATCATCGACGAACTGCTGTTCCTGTCGCGCGCAGACGCGCAGGCCATCAGCGTGGACCTGAAGGAACAGGGACCGGCCGCTTTCCTGCAGGCGTTCGCCCAGGACGCGAACGCGCTGGCCGAGCACCACGGACGACATTTCTCGTACATGCACGAGGGCGACGGGACCGTCGCGTTTGGGGAACAACGCGTGCGGCAGGTGCTGCTCAACCTGCTCGCCAACGCGCTCAATGCCTCGCCGCCGGAAGGCCGCATCACGCTTCGGTCCAGGCTGTCCGACGAGTTCTGGCGCATCACGGTCGACGACGAGGGGCCCGGCTTGGATGCGGAGCAGCGCAGCAAGGTCTTTGAGCGTTTCGTACGCTTCAATCACGCGGGCGGAGACGACAGGGGAAGCGGTCTTGGCCTCGCGATCTGCCGCAGCATCGTGCAATTGCACCGGGGCCGGATCTTCGCCGAGCCGGGCGAGAATGGTCGCGGCCTGAGAATGGTGATTGAGATCCCCGCGGTCGCAAGCCCCGCCCGCGAGCGCAAGACCCGGGCTGACCAATCCGGTCTGGAAGGCGGCCTTGCTGCCATGGCGCCGGCGAGCGGAAAGTAACGGCGCAATACCCAGGAAAAGGGCGACCCCTTCGCTCTCGTACGCACTCGTCACTCCACGCGCGCGTCAATCCAGGCGGTATCGTATCTGGTGAGTTGATATCTTCTGCTATCATAGCGGGAAATATGATTCGTCAGGCAGATGGAAATTTGAAACATGGACCGGCTGCGAACTTTCGGCTTTCTCCTCAAGGACGCCACTCGCCTCTACGTGCAGCGCTTCGAGCAGCGTGCGCGCCGCTTCGGGGTCACCCTGCCTCAGTGCAAGGCGCTCGGCTACCTTTCCAAGAACGAGGGGATCAGCCAGATTCGCCTCGCCGAACTGACGGAAACCGATCCAATGACGCTGGTGCGCATACTCGATCGGATGGAGGCCGACGGCTGGGTCGAGCGGCGACCCGACCCGTCCGATCGGCGGGCCCGCCGTTTGTACCTCACGAGCAAAGCCACGCCGTTTCTCGACACCATGTGGCATCTGGGCGATCTGACCCGCGCCGAAGCCCTTGAGGGCATTTCGAAAAAGGAGCGGGAGCTCTTTATCGGCATTCTGGAGCGCGTCCACGCGAACCTGTCCGCATGCGCTGACGCCCCGATCGAAGACGACGTCGACCCGGGCCGCGCGCCCGGGGCCCAGCCTGTCGAACAACATTAGAGTATCGAGGCTCAGGTGGACGAATCCGAAATCAAACACGTCGAGCTGAATCATTCGCCTGGACGCGCATCCGAACGCAAGCGGCTGCGCGAGCGCAAACCGCTGGGGCAGCGGCTGCGCCTGCCGTTGATGCTGGTTGCGCCGATCGTGGTGGTGGCCGGGGCCGGCTACTTCTACCTCACCGGCGGCCGCTACGAATCGACTGACGACGCCTATGTGCAAGCGGCCCGGGTGTCGGTGAGCTCGAACGTGCCCGGTCGGGTGATCGAGCTTGACGTGCACGACAACGAATCGGTGAAAAAGGCAGCGGTCCTGTTCCGCCTGGATGACGCGCCATTCCGAATAGCGGTCGAGGAGTCCTCCGCGCAGCTGGCCGCGGCGCGTCTTCAAATCGAGTCGCTCAAGGCGACCTACCGGCAGCGCGAAGCCGACCTGCGCTCGGCGCAGGACACGCTGGCCTATCAGGAGCACGAGTTTGAACGCCAACAGCGCCTGCTTGCCTCGGGCATCTCTTCTCAGGCGCAGGTCGACCGTGCGCTGCATGTCCGCGACGAGGCGAGGCAGCAGGTGGCAGCCGCTCAACAGCAGATCGCATCGGTGCTCGCGAGCCTCGGCGGCGATCCGAACATCGCGCCCGACCGGCACCCGACGGTTCAGCAGGCGCGCGCGCTGCTCGACCGCGCGAAGCTCAACCTCTCTTACACCGTGGTCACCGCACCAAGCGACGGTGTCGTGACGAAGGTCGAACAGCTCCAGGTGGGCGACTACATCGCTGCATCGACCCCGGCTTTCGCGCTCATGTCGGATCACGATCTTTGGGTCGAAGCGAACTTCAAGGAAGTCCAGCTCACGCACATGCGCGCGGGGCAGACCGCCAGCGTGGAACTCGATACCTACCCCGGCAAGAGGTTCAGGGCAAAGGTGGCGAGCGTCAGCCCCGGTACGGGATCGCAGTTCTCGGTACTGCCACCCGAAAACGCGACAGGCAACTGGGTGAAGGTCGTGCAGCGGCTGCCGGTGCGCCTGGAAATCGAGAATGCCGGTTCGGCCTATCCGCTGCAGGCGGGCTTGAGCGCGAATGTGACCGTGGACACCGGGCACCGGCGCACGCTGCTCGGCTACGAGCTCGATCTCGCCCCCAGCCTCGCGGCCCGATGAGCGCGGCGGCCGGTTCACCAGCCGGGCCTGTGGAACCGGGAGCTCCGGCGCCGGCGATCAGTTCGATGGCGCCGGGGGCCGTCGCGCCGGCTGCGACCACACCGGACGCTCGCAGGCGAGCGCTGATCACCATTTCGGTGATGCTGGCCTCGATCATGCAGGCTCTCGACAACACCATCGCCAACGTCGCGCTACCCCATATTCAGGGCTCGCTGTCGGCCACGCAGGACCAGATGACCTGGGTTCTGACCTCCTACATCATCGCCGCGGCGGTGATGACGCCGTTGAGCGGCTGGCTGGCCAGTCGCTTCGGGCGCAAGTCCGTATTCCTGATCTCGATCGTCGGCTTCACCGTTGCGTCGGCGCTGTGCGGTATCGCGCAATCGCTGCCCGAAATCGTGCTGGCCCGACTGATGCAGGGCCTGTGCGGCGCGGCGCTCGTCCCGCTGTCGCAGGCGGTACTGCTCGACATCAATCCGCCGCAGAACCACGCCAAAGCGATGGCGATCTTTGTGATGGGGGTCACCGTCGGCCCGATTCTGGGGCCTGCCCTCGGCGGCTGGCTCACCGAAAACTACGACTGGCGCTGGGTGTTCTATATCAACGTGCCCTTCGGCCTGTTGTCCTTCCTTGGCGTGCTGGCCTTCCTGTCCGAAACGCCGATGCGCCGCTTGCGCTTCGACTTCTTCGGATTCACCGCGATCAGTCTGGCGATCGGTGCCTTCCAGCTGATGCTGGACCGGGGGCAGCTCATGGACTGGTTCAGTTCGACCGAGATCTGGATCGAGGCCACCGTCGCGGGCACCGCGTTCTATCTCTTCATCGTCCATACGCTGACCGCGAAGGAGCCGTTCATCAGCCCGGCGCTTTTCAAGGACCGCAACTTCTTCGCCGGGAGTATCTTCATTTTCATTGTCGGGGTGGTTCTGTTTGCCACCCTCGCGCTGCTACCCCCGCTCCTGCAGGATCTGATGAACTATCCGGTCGTCACCACCGGGCTGGTGACCGCGCCGCGCGGTATCGGCACCCTGGTCGCGATCATCGTCTACAGCCGGTTCCTGGTCGGCATCGACGCACGCGTCGTGATCGCAGTGGGCCTTGCTCTGACCGCGATTTCCCTCTGGCAGATGACCGGATTCGATCTCCAGATGGGCAGCAGCTCGATCGTCTGGTCGGGGGTCACACAGGGACTGGGCACCGGGTTCGTGTACGTGCCGCTCGCGACGATCACCTTCGGGACCCTCGCTTCGCAGTTGCGCAACGAGGGGACTGCAGTGTTCAACCTGCTGCGCAATGTCGGCAGCAGCGTCGGCATATCGGTCGTCGAGACACTGCTCACGCGCAATACGCAAATCATGCACGCAACGCTCGCCGAGCATGTCACGCCCTACAGCGCGGTGCTGCGCTCGCAGATGCCGGCGGCGCTCGCCTCGGGCCACGGTCTTGCGACCCTGAACGGCACCCTCGATGCCCAGGCCGCGATGATTGCGTACGACAACGACTTCATGCTGATGATGCTGCTCACCCTTCTTGCCATGCCGCTTATCCTGATGCTCAGACCCGCGAAGACGCCGTCGGGTGCTCCAGCGGTTGTGGCGGAGTGAAATCGTGAAACGCGTTGCCGCTGCGGTTCTGCTGGTGTCGATGGCCGGATGCGCAGTCGGACCGGATTTTCAGCGTCCGGCGGCTCCGGCGGCCGACCGCTATGCGATCGACTCCCTACGCGCAGAATCCGTGGGTGCGCCCGCGGGAACGGCCCAGCACATTGCGCTCGGCCGCGGGATCGAGGGCGATTGGTGGCAGCTGTTCCGCTCAGATCAACTCGACCGCGCGGTAGGCGATGCGATCGCCGGTAGCCAAACTCTCGCGGCGGCCCAGGCAACGCTGTCCCAGGCTCAGGCCCTCGTCGAAGCGCGGACGGGTACCCTTTTCCCCCAGGTCAGCGCAGCGGCGTCTTCCGGGCGCCAAAAATACGGCGCGGCATTCTTCGGCGCACTCAAGGGACCTGCGCCGTTCACCTATTACTCGATCGGACCGTCGGTCAGTTACACGCTCGATTACACCGGCGGTATCGGGCGCTCGATCGAACAGCAGCAGGCGCTTGCCGAGTTTCAGCGCCAGCAGGTTGCGGCGGCCTATCTCTCCCTCACCGGAAATGTCGTTCTGCAGTCCCTGGCGATCGCCTCGGCGCGCGAGCAGATCGCAACGCTGGAGAACATTCTCGATCAGGATCGGGAAAACCTGCGCCTGGTGCAAACATCGTTCGACACGGGCCAGGCGACCCGGCTGGACATCCTCAGCGCGCAGAGTCAGCTCGCCAACGACGCGACCCTGGTGCCGCCTTTGCGTCAGGCCCTCGCCGTCGCGCGGCACGCGCTGGCAACGCTTGTCGGTCAGCCGCCTGCGAGCTGGTCGGCACCTGACTTCGATTTTGCGCAGATCACGCTGCCCAGCGAGATTCCGGTCCAGCTCCCGTCCGAGCTTGTCCATCAGCGGCCTGACATCCTGGCCGCCGAGGCCCAGCTGCATGCCGCAACCGCCGCGGTGGGGGTGGCCACGGCGAACCTGTACCCTCAAATTACCCTGACCGGAACGGCAGGGCTGCAGGCCCTGATTCCCGGACATCTGTTCGATCAGTCGAGCACGGTCTGGAACCTCGCGGCGGGCCTGACCGGCCCGCTTTTCGACGGCGGCACGCTGCGCGCCGAACGCCAGTCCGCGATCGATGCGCTGCGCGCGGATGCCGCCCGTTACCAGGAGACGGTGCTGGAGGCGTTCGGTCAAGTCGCCGACCAGCTGGAGGCACTCGATCACGACGCCGAGCAGCTGGAGGCTCAGCGGTACGCGGTCGAGGCCGCGCAGAACAACGTGAGACTGTCGCAGCTGAGCTATCACGAGGGTAACGTCGGCGTGCTGCAGGTGCTCGACGCGGAACGCCAGTTCCAGCAGGCAAAACTGGGTTTCGTGCGCGCCCGGGCGCAGCGTTACATGGACACCGCGCAACTGTTTCTCGCTGTGGGCGGGTCACCGCTGCCTTCGAACTTGGCACGACGGCGGTCGGAGTCCGTACCCGAGCACCAGAGCTCACAAAGCTAGCAGGACCGTCGCGCACCGCTTGCCAAAAGGCGGGTTGGCGGGCCAAATGGGGAGGAGATTGGCATTCGACCAAAGTGGAATAGCACTCGCGTCAGGGCTACGCTAGCATGGCCCGCGTGAGCGCGGCGATGCCCCAACCCGTACTGATTATTGCGGACGACCACCCGTTATTTCGCGCTGCCCTCAGGGAAGTCGTGGGCCGGTATATACCCGGTGCACAGATCATCGAGGTATCAGCGCTGGATCCGCTGCAAGCGGCGATCGCCAATCATCCGGACTCGGACATGGTTCTGCTCGACTTGCGCATGCCCGGGGCCAGGGGATTTTCCTCGCTGCTCTATCTGAGAGCCGAGTACCCAGCCGTTCCGATCATCGTCGTTTCGGCTTCGGAGGATCCGAGCGTCGTGCAGAGGGCCTTGGATTTCGGTGCATCCGGGTTTATTCCGAAGTCCGCCGGCATCGAAACCATCGGCGAGTCTCTGCGCACCGTGCTGGATGGCGGAATATCCGCGCCGCGCCTGCCCGAAGGCCGTACCAAGGCCGAGGAGCTGGATCGTGAGTTGGCGCGAAGACTGTCGACGCTGACGCCTCAGCAGCTCAAAGTGCTGGTGATGCTCGCTGAAGGGCAAAGCAACAAGTACATCGCGGGCCATCTGGCCATTACCGAGGCGACCGTCAAGGCGCATATCACCGGGATCCTGCGCAAGCTCGGCATCGAGCGCCGAACGCAGGCCGCCATTCTGGCTCAGCGCTTGATGCAAACGGGCGAGGGAGCCCAAATCGACGGGCTTGATGACGAGGGCTAGCCTGCTGAACGAGGGCTAGCCTGCTGAATCGGTCGACTATGCAAGCATGCTGTTCATCACGGCGCGCAGCGCGGCGGGCTTGACCGGCTTGCGCAGTATCTGACAACCGCGCGCGTTGGCGGCCGTCTGCGCGCCCTGCGTGTGGTCGGCCGTGATCACAATGCTCGGCACACGGCTGCCCCACAAGTCCTGTATCTCTTCCGCCAATTCGAGCCCGCTTTCGCCGCGATCGAGGTGATAGTCGAACACCAGAATGTCCGGAGCGGCTTCTCCCTTCCGGACCCAGCTCATCGCCGACTCTCGATCGCGCACGCCCACGGTATGGCACCCCCAGCTCGACAGCAGGGCTTCGATGCCAGCCAGGACCGCCGGTTCATTTTCCATGCAGAGAACACGTCGGCCGACCAATCGATCCTTGGCAAGCTCCGGGGCGGCAGGACGCGGCAACGAAACCGCAGCTTTATCGCCAACCGGCACCGAAATGGCAAATACGCTGCCGCGTCCTGGCCACGACCGCACCGACAGGCGGTGCCCGAGCATCCTGGCGATCCGATCGGCGATCGCCAGGCCAAGTCCCAGACCGCGCTCCTGGCCGTCATCGTAGTCGTCCAGGCGTCGGAATTCTTCGAATATCTCCTTTTGCTTCTCTTCCGGAATGCCACGGCCCGAATCCCACACTTCGATGCACAGCGTGCTACCTCGACGCCGGCAGCCCAGCAGCACGCGTCCGCGCCGCGTGTAGCGTATCGAATTCGACAGGAAATTCTGCAGCACGCGCCGCAGCAGCTGCGGGTCCGAAAACACCACGTGATCGCAATTGGCGGTCCGCAGCGCCAGCCCTCGATTGCGAGCGATCACCGCAAACTCGGCCGCCAACGGCGCCACCACTTGAGCAAGCGGGAAGTGCTCCACGTGAGCGTCCTGAGCCCCTGCATCCAGTCGGGAGATATCGAGCAGTCCGCCCAGCAGGCTTTCGGCTGCGCCAAGGGCCGCTTCGGCCTGCCCGATCAGCGGTGCCGACTGCGAAAGCTCGCCACGGTCGACCGATGAGATGAACAGGCGCGCAGCGGTCATCGGCTGAACCAGATCGTGCGACGCGGTGGCCAGAAAGCGGGTCTTTGCTACGTTGGCTCTTTCGGCGGCAATCTTTGCTTCGGCCAGTTCGGCGTTCAGGCCTGTGAGCTCACGGGTCCGCTGAGCAACCCGATCCTCAAGCGTTTCGTTCACCTCCTGCAGCGCCCGTTGCGCGCGCTTGTGCGCGGTAACGTCGGAATAGCTCGTCACGAATCCGCCGCCCGGCATCGGATTGCCTAGAATCTCCAACACCGTGCCGTTTGGAAGCTCGCGTTCGTGAGAGTGCGCCTTGCCCGCGCGCATGAACGCCAGACGCCGCGCGACCGCCGCATCGACATCGGCAGATACCACCCAGCCGCGCGTCGCGTTATAGCGGATCAGATCTTCGATCGGGCGGCCGACCACCACCAGGCCGGCAGGGTAATCGAATAACTGTTGATAGCGCTGGTTCCACGCGACCAGGGACAGATTGACATCGACGACGCTCACGCCCTGGGACAGATTCTCGAGCGCTGCGCGCAACAGCTCCCGGTTGAACTGGATCGCGTGCGAGGTCTCGTCCAGAAGCCGAACCACATCTTCGGGCTGCATATCGCGACCGCGCAAGGTGGTTCCGAGGACGAGCCGCGCGCTCGACGTACCCAGGACACCCGCCAGCAGGTGTTCGACGAAGCGCGCAAACTCGGGATCTGCCCGGTCTCCACGGGCAAGGCCTCCCCGCTCGGCCCTTGAGGCGTAATCCGCAACCGACGCGGTTGCCCGCTCCGGCCCGAGGAAGCGCTCGACCAGCTCCTGAAGGTCGCCAACCGTTGCCGAAGTCGGTGGCAGGCCACGCTTCGGAGCTCCCGCTCCCGCCGCCTCGTCCAGGAATTTGGCGGCTTGAAGGCGCTCGCGAAGTCCGGGCGATCTCATCAGCGAAACGCCGACATAAGAAAGCAGATTCAGCGACAGACTCCAGAATGCCCCGTGCGTCAAGGGATCCAGCCCGGTTATGCCGAACAGCGCTTCGGGTCGGAGCCAGCCGATGCCAAACGGTCCATGGCTCAGGATGTCGAGGTCGTGTCCGCTCGCGAGCAAGACGACCGGCATCAGCAGCGTGTAGGCCCAGATCGCGAAGCCCACGGCAAGGCTGGTGACGACCCCGCGGTAGCGCCCGCCTCTCCAGAGAACGCCCCCGACCAGACTGGGCGCAAATTGCGCCACCGCCGCGAACGACAGAAGACCGATCTGTGTCAGCGTACCCGGCCCGGTGAACAGGCGGAAATAGCCGTACGCGAGGGCGATGATCACGACGATCGCGACGCGCCGGACCATCTTGATCAGCCCGGACAGGTCCCGACCCGGAAGCTGTCCGAATCGATTGGACCGCAGCAGCAGCGGCATCACGACTTCGTTGCAGATCATGGTGGAAAGAGCGATGGTCTCCACGATGACCATGCCGGTCGCCGCGGAGAATCCGCCCAGGTAGGCTCCGAGTGCCAGACCCGCATGGTTGCCGGCCAACGGCAGTGCGAGCACAAACGTATCGGCCGCAACCGAAAGACCGGAGAATTGCTCCAGGCCGCTTGCCGCGATCGGCAACACGAAGACGCTGACGATCGCCAGGTACACCGGGAAGATCCAGCGGGATGCCCGCAGATCCGAAAGGACCGTGTTCTCGACGACCGCGACGTGGAACTGCCTGGGCAGGCAGATGATCGCGGCGGCCGCAAGCAGGGTCTGGGATACAAAACCGATCCGCCAGGACGGCTCGCTGACCCGGCTCGAAACCTGCGGCAGCGCCAGAGCATGCCCGTAGGCATCGGCCATGCCGTTTCGAAGGCCGTACACGACATACAGCCCCACGGCAAGAAACGCGGCCAGTTTGACCAGCGACTCGAACGCGATCGCCAGAACCATCCCGTGGTGGTTCTCGGTGCTGACCAGGTCGCGCGTTCCGAACAGAATCGCGAACGCCGCCAGCAGCAGTGCGATCAGCAAACTGTTGACCAGATGCGGAACGCCTCCGGACGCGACCACCGGAACTTCGAAGCCGAACGAGATGGCCTTCAGTTGCAATGCGATGTAAGGTAGGACGCCGACTACCGCGATCGCGGTCACCAGCATGGCGATCGGCTGATGGCGCCCGTATCGAGCGCCGATGAAGTCGGCGATCGAGGTGATGTTGTGACGCTTGGAGATGCGAATGACCCGCCGCAGAAGCGGTCCGCCGAACAGGAACACCAGCGCAGGTCCGAGGTAGATCGGCAGAAAGTCCCAGCCGCTGCTGGCCGCGCGTCCGACCGCTCCGTAGAACGTCCACGAAGTGCAGTAAACGCACAGCGCGAGGCTGTAGACCCACGGCTTGCGCGCCGGGGGACCGACGATGCGCGCGCGACGGTCCCCGAGGTAGGCAATCGCAAACAGTATTGCGACGTAACCCGTGGAAATGGCAAACAGCGTCCAACTGTTCATCATTTCTCTGTTCTCCTCCTGCTGTCCACAGCCGGCGCTTCGCGCCAGCCTGGTGCCGCCATGGCGATGGTACGGGTAACACAAAGCTCGGTGCCCGCGCAAGCGGCTGCTCCCGGACTGTCAGATCTTATTCGACTTAAGTCGAATACAGATGTCCACGTCGGCAACCGAGCCTCGCGAGCCGCGTCCCTATAATCGAAGCACCGACTTCCGTTTGCCTCCTTGCCAAGATGTGGCTCCAGCGCTTGCTCGCCTTAAGCTTAGTCGCAGCCGCTTCTTCCGCCTGCACCCCGGACAAGACGCTTCCCGCGCACTCCAAAGCGGAGCCCTCGCAGGAGCTGTTCGTCGATGCAACGGAGTCGAGCGGAGTCAGATTCCAGCATTTCAGCGGAAGGAACGGCGAGTTCTACTATCCCGAGATCATCGGATCGGGTGTGGCCGTATTCGATTTCAACAACGACGGGAAACTGGACGTTCTGGTGATGCAGGGCGGTCCGCTTGGCCCGGGCAACGACGCCAAGGCCCACCAGGAGGCGTGTACGGCTCGCCTGTATCGCAACGATCTGGCGATCAACGCGGACGGATCGCGCAATCTCAAATATACGGATGTCACCGAGGCCTCCGGACTGTGCTCGCACGGCTATGGGATGGGCATCGCAATCGGGGATTTCAATAACGACGGATGCGCCGACGTCTTCCTGACGCACTTCGGCGCGCCCAATCAGCTGTTTCGAAATAATTGCGACGGAACCTTCACCGACGTGACCAGGAAGGCCGGCGTGGCGGGCAACGGGCATTGGGGGTCCAGCGCAACATTCGTCGACTACGATCGGGACGGTTTTCTCGACCTCTACGTCGCCAATTACGTCGACTACAAGATCGAGAACAACCAGAAGTGCTACGCAAGCACCAGCGCGCGCGACTACTGTGCTCCGTCTGCCTACAAACCGGTCCCCGGGATTCTTTATCGCAATCGCGGCGACGGAACGTTCGAGGACGTATCGATCAAATCGGGCATCACCCGCGCGTACGGCGCCGGCCTCGGCGTCATGGCAGTCGACCTCGACGGCGATGGATGGCCGGACATCTACGTGGCAAACGACGGCAATCCGAATCAGCTCTGGATGAACCAGAAGGACGGTACATTCAAGAACGAAGCCGACATACGCGGCTGCGCGGTCAATGCCGACGGCGTAGCGGAAGCCGGCATGGGCGTGGATATCGCCGACTTCGACGGCAACGGCACCGAGGATATTTTCCTGACTCACCTGACGCGCGAGAAGAGCACGCTGTTCGTCAACCGTGGCGCGGGCTATTTCGAGGACCGCAGCGTCGAGACGGGGGTCGCGGCACCGAGCATTCCGTTCACGGGGTTTGGGACGGTTTTCTTCGACTACGACAATGATGGCTGGCTCGACATCGTGGCCACCAACGGCGCCGTGCACCTGATCGAAGAGCTCAAGACGCCGCAGGATCCTTTTCCGTTGCAACAGAAGAAGCAGCTGTTCCACAACCTGGGCAATGGCCATTTTGAGGAGACCACCGCATCGGCAGGCCAGGTCTTCCAGACGGTCGAAGTGGGGCGGGGTCTGGCGGCAGGCGATCTTGACAACGATGGCAGCACAGATCTGGTCATCAGCAACAACAATGGGCCGCTGCGCGTGATCCTGAACAAAGTGGGGAGCGCCAAGCCCTGGGTGGGCTTGCGGCTGCTGACCGGAAAGCGCGACGCCTACGGCGCGCGCGTCGAGATCAAGCGCCAGGGCGCCCCGACGCTGTGGCGTCGCGTGCGCGCCGACGGCAGCTATCTGTCGGCCAACGACCCGCGCATTCTCGTGGGCTTGGGTGACGCGCCGCGAATCGAAACTCTTACGGTTCACTGGCCAGATGGTCGCCGCGAACCCTTTCCGGCGCCGGTCCTGCGGCAGTACACGACCCTCGTCGAGGGCGCCGGGCTGAAGGATTCCAGCAAGTGAAGTCGGCGCAGCGTTCGAAGTTCTTTCGATTGACGTGCATCTGGCTGGCCGCGGCAGCAGTGGCAGGTTGCCTTGAGCCCAAGCACGAGCTGCTGCCGCTTCCGACCGTGAACGCGACCGACCTGGAGCCGTCCGTGCGCGCTGCGCTGGTGCGCGCGCGGGCGGAATTCGATCGAGTTGCGCAGCACGCTCCCAAGTCGGCCGACCTGGCCGAAGCATATGGCGAGCTGGCCATGACGTACCAGGCGCAGAGCCTGGTGCCGCCCGCCGAAGCGGCGTACGCGAATGCCCGCGCGCTCGCGCCGGGCGACAAACGCTGGCCGTACCTGCTCGGGCATCTTTATAACGATTCGAGCCGGGTGCCGCAAGCAATCAGCGCATTCGAGGCTGCGCTTGCGATCGACCCTGGGGACGGCCCGATCCTCCTCTCCCTTGCGGAGGCCTACTTGCAGCACGGCGAGTTTGACAAAGCGCAGACGATGTACAAGAGGCTCGAGTCCGATGTCAGTACGAGGCCGGCCGCCCTGGCCGGCCTCGGCAAGACAGCGCTTGCCAAGCATCAATACAAGGAAGCCGTCGAGTACCTGGAGCAGGCTCTCAGGCTGTCGCCGGGCGCCACTCGTCTGCGGCAGCCGCTTGCGATGGCCTATCGGGAACTGGGCGACCGTGCCAAGGCCGAGCAGAACTTGCGCCAGTTTGATGTGGGAGGAATGGAGCCTGGGATTGTCGATCCGCTTGCGGATGCTTTGGACGCGAAAGTGGCCGCATCGCGCACGCTGGTTCGCCGCGGACAGCGCTTCGGTAAGGCCGGGCGCTTCGATCTGGCCG
>Ga0210394_10005420_pt1 | contig 14287 bp, 9 predicted proteins | sample IncBWC12MmetaG_FD_160121 | JGI IMG/M metagenome (GOLD analysis project Ga0210394, IMG submission 160121) | Forest soil microbial communities from Barre Woods Harvard Forest LTER site, Petersham, Massachusetts, United States - Inc-BW-C-12-M | ecosystem: Environmental > Terrestrial > Soil >...
CGCGGACCCCACCGATATTGGAGATCCCGAGATGGTCGCGCGGCTGCTGTCGCGCGTCCTGGATGTGCCCGCCGAAGATCTGGAAACAAGAATCAACGAAGCCAGTAAGCCCGTGCGCCTGGCCAAGAAACTTTCGCCCGAAACCGTCGAGCGCATTGCGGACATGAATTTGAAGGGCGTGTTCTTCGAAAAAGAAAACCGGCGCGTTTATCCCGAGCACGATTTACTAGCGCATGTGCTGGGCTGGGTGGATACGGACGAAAAGGGCATGGGCGGCATCGAGCACGAGCTCGATAAACAGATTCGCGGGCGACCGGGGCGCGTGATGTTGATGGCCGACGGCAAGCGTCGATTTTATGACCGCCGGGAATCGGCCGCCGATCCGGGCGCGAGCGTGGTGCTCACGATTGACGAAACCATTCAGTACATCGCCGAAAAAGAGCTGGCGCGGGCGATGCAGGAGTCGCACGCCCACACCGGCACGGTGGTGATTCAGGATCCTTCGAACGGCGCGCTGCTGGCCGTGGCGAATTATCCGACGTTTGATTCCAACGACGCCGGGAAATTTTCCGATGAAGTGCGCATGGACCGCGCGGTGACCGCGGCGTACGAGCCGGGCTCGACTTTCAAGATTGTTACCATGACGGGCGCGATTGAGAATCAGGTAACCGATCCCGACAAGCTGGTAGATTGCCAGATGGGATCCATCGTCGTCGCCGGGCGATTGATTCACGATCACAAGCCGTATGGAATTTTGAGCGTGCGCGACGTGCTGGCTAACTCCAGCGACGTGGGAACGATCAAGATCGCCCTGCTGCTGGGCGCGCCCAGATTTTACGACGTGATGCGCCAATTCGGAATCGGTCAGCTAACCGGCATCGAATTGCCGGGAGAAAATCGCGGCCTGCTGCGTCCACTGGAAAACTGGACCGCCAGTTCGATCGGGTCGGTCGCCATCGGGCAGGAAGTCAGCGTAACGCCGGTACAGATTATTTCGGCGATTTCGGCGATTGCCAATGGTGGCACGCTGTATCGCCCGCATCTGGTGCAGGAAATTCGCGGCGACGCGCCGGTGGCGTTGCCAGCGCGCGCGGAACCTCAGCAAGTGACCGACGCGCAGACCGCCGCCACCGTGCGCGGCATGATGGAGACCGTGGTGTTGACCGGGACCGGAAAGCCAGCGCAACTGAACGGCTACACCGCGGCGGGGAAATCAGGAACGGCGCAGAAAATTGATCCCAGCACCGGACGCTATTCGCCGAATCAATACGTCGCGTCGTTCGTCGGCTTCGCGCCGGTGAACGAACCGGCGGTGACGATTCTGGTGGTGCTGGATTCTCCGGTAGGACTGCACTTGGGCGGCGATCTGGGTGGCCCGGTTTTCAAGCGCATCGCCGAGCAAGTGCTGGCGTATCTCGACGTGGCGCACGATGTGCCGCTGACCGCGCCCCCGGGCACCGAGACCGCCCAGAAAACGCAGAAGGTAGCTGGAGCCGATGGCCTTCACGCCGCTGCGAATCCGGAAGCTGCGAGCCACGACGCCGCGAATCGTGAAAACGTCGCGCGCTTCCAGGCCGTGGTGGCGAAAAAGGATCAGGCGGCGAATCAGCTCGCGGCTAAAGACGCGAATAGCGCGGCGCCGACGATGGCGTTCAGCGAAGAAGATGCGGTAGAGGTTCCGGACTTGTCGGGGCAAACCGTGCGCGGCGTCACCGAAACATGCTCGCGTCTGGGACTGATTCCTTCCTTGCTTGGCAACGGAGTTGCTTTGGAACAATCACCGGAGGCCGGCGCGCGGGTGATTCGCGGCACCACCGTGACGGTGCGATTCGGACGCGCTACGGCGCAAATGCCGTCGGCGGCGCTGGCAGGGAGTTCCGAGAGGAATGTGCATTGAAATCCGTAGCGGAAGGCGGCCCGAAAGTGCAATCGGCAACGCGTCGGCAAAAAAAGCGCGCAGGGATGGAAATGGAATTGGCTGAAGTGCTCGCGGGAATTGAAGGCGTTCGTGTGACGGGCAGCGCGCGCCTGCGCATTGCCGCGGTCGCATGCGACAGCCGCAAGGTTGCGTCCGATACGCTGTTCTTCGCTATGCCCGGAGCAAAAACGGACGGCAACGAGTTTGTCGCGGATGCGCTCGCGCGCGGAGCGGCGGCGATCGCCAGTCCCAATCCGCGGCCTGCGGATATCCCGCAGGACGTATCGTGGATCGAAGTGACGGCCGGAACAGAACGCAAGGCGCTGGCGCTGGCGGCTGCGAATTTCTACAGCCATCCGGCGGAGGCGCTGCAGCTGGCGGGCGTAACGGGAACGAACGGCAAGACCACCATCACATTTATCCTCGATTCGATTTTGCACGCCGCAGGATGGAAGACCGGGCGCATCGGAACCACCGGCTACCAGACTCCGCGCGGCAGCCGCACGGCGACCAACACCACGCCGGAATCGCTGGACCTGCAGGAAATGTTCGCGGAAGTGCGCGAGGCAGGCGGCACGCACGCCGTGCTGGAAGTCAGTTCCCATGCGCTGGTGATGGACCGCGTGTGGGGCTGCCATTTTGCCGTGGCGATTTTCACGAATCTCACGCGCGATCATCTGAATTTTCACCGCACATTCGAGGAATATTTCGAGGCCAAGCGCATGCTGTTTGCAGGGACCGGCGCGGGCGCGCCCGATGTGGCGGTCATTAATATTGATGACCCGTATGCGTCGCGGCTGCAGGCTCTTGCGAAACACACGCTGACGTATGGATTGCACGAAGCGGCCGACCTGACCGCGCGGAAATTTGCGCTGGCCTTCTCCGGCCTGGAATTTACGGCGCAAACTCCAGCGGGAAAAGTCGAGGTGCGCTCAGCACTCGTGGGGCGGATCAACGTTTACAACATCCTGGCGGCGATCGGCGCGGCGCTCGCGCTCGATGTGCCTGTAGAAAAAATCGAACAGGGCATCGCCAATCTGGAACAAGTGCCAGGACGTTTCGAACGAATTGACGAAGGCCAGCCGTTCCTGGTGGTAGTGGATTACGCGCATGCAGACGATGCCTTGCGCAATTTGATTTCGACCGCGCGCGAGTTGAATCCCGCCGGGCGAATTATCACGCTGTTCGGCGCGGGCGGTGAGCGCGACCGCTCGACGCGACCTCCGATGGGCGAAGCGGCGGGCTCGTTGAGTGATCTGGTGATCCTCACAAGTGATAACCCGCGCACGGAAGATCCGCTGCTGATTATCAATGATGTGGTAGTGGGATTGCAGAAAGTAAATGCGCAGTACCGCATCGAACCCGACCGTGATGCCGCGCTGGAAATGGCGATGGATGAAGCGAAAGCCGGAGACATCGTCCTGCTGGCGGGGAAAGGCCATGAGATTTATCAAATTTTGCGCGACCGCACCTTTGAATTTGACGATCGCGCAAAGGCGCGCGCCATTTTGCGCCGCCGCGGGTTTGCAAAGAAACAGGCCATGAAATAGCAGCGGGTTTCGGCAGCGAAATCGAGCACTTTCGAGAGTCCAGGCTTGAGAGTGAAGCCCAGTCCAGGGGAGACGCAATGCGGTGGACCGTTGGTCAAGTGGCTGAAGCTCTGGGTGTCGCGGCTCCCGCGAGCCTTGACGCCTTGGCCGGGGTGGCCGGCGTCTCGATTGATTCTCGCGCGATTCAGCCTGGCGAACTGTTCATCGCCATACACGGACCGAGTCACGACGGACACGATCACGTGGCTGCGGCTTTGGCCAGCGGCGCGGCAGCCGGGGTGGTGGCGCGCGAAAGATTCGCACAGTACCCGCAAGAAATCCGCGGAAATCTTTTCGCCGTGGGCGACACGCTCGACGCGCTGCACCGCCTGGCCTCGCGCGCATGCGAAATCTGGCGCAAGGCGAAGCCCGGACGAAAAATCGGCGGCGTGGCGGGGTCGGTGGGAAAAACGACCACCAAGGAAATCTTTGCGGCGTTGCTGGCCGCGCGGTTCCGCGTATTGAAGACCCAGGGGAATTTGAACAACGAATATGGATTGCCGCTGACGCTGCTGCAATTGGATGACCAGCGCGACGCGGCGGTGATCGAAATGGGCATGGCGCACCGCGGCGAACTGGCGCGTCTGGCGCGCATCGCGCCGCCGGATGTGGGCGTGATCACACGGATCGCGGTCGAACACCTGGAGTTCTTTTCGTCGATTGAAGAGATTGCGCTGGCCGAGCGCGAGTTGATTGAAAATTTGGCTTGGCCGGACGCCATCGCTGTATTGAACGCGGATGACGAGCGCGTCGCGCGATTCGCTGAGGTGGCGCGCGGGCGCGTGTTCTGGTTCAGCACCGCGACTGGCATCGGCAGCGGCGCTCACGCCGGCGCGGGCGGTGGCGCGCGCGCGGAATTTCGCGCGGAGAAAATCGAGGAGCGAGGTGTCAGTGGCTCGGCATTTGATTTTGTGTCGCCGGCAGGCCGTGCGCGGCTCGAGCTGCCGTTGATTGGCCGGCACAACGTTATGAACGCGGTTGCCGCGCTTGCGGCCGCCAGCGTTTGGGGTATCGGCGCGGAAGATGCGCTTCACGTGTTTCCGCAGCTGCAGCCGGCGGACAAGCGCGGCGAAGTCGTCAAGTTTCAAGAAGGTTTTACGGTGATCAACGATAGCTACAACTCCAGTCCCACGGCTCTGAACGCGCTGGCGGAGTTGCTCGCGGCGACGCCCGGATTCGCGCGACGCATTCTGGCCGCAGGAGAGATGCGCGAGTTGGGCGACTCCACCCCAGAGCTGCATCGCGAGTGCGGACGCTTCGTCGCGGGCCTGCGCAAGATTGACTGGATCATCGGCGTGCAGGGCCCAGCTGAAGAATTCCTGCGCGCGGCCGTCGCAGCCGGGCATCCGCAGGAACGCGCGAAATTTTTCCAGAATTCAGCGGAAGCGGGAGAATTTCTCGCTGGCTTCATCAAGCCAGGCGACCTGCTGCTGCTGAAAGGCTCCCGCGGCGTGAAAATGGAAAAAATTCTGGAAGCGATTGACACAGGTCACGCGCGCAGCGGTGCCCAGGCGAACGCCGAACATGCCGCGGCGCAACCGAAGGGCCCACAATAGATGCTCTACTATCTGTTTGTCTACCTGCTGCGGCCGCACTTCAGCCCGCTGAACGTGTTCCGCTACATCACGGTGCGGACGGCGATGGCCAGCACCAGCGCGCTACTGCTTTCGCTGCTGATGGGGCCGTGGGTGATCGAGCGGCTGCGCGATTTGCAGGTGAAGCAATACATCCGCGAGGAAGGGCCGAAGGCCCATCACAAAAAAGCCGGCACGCCGACGATGGGCGGCGTGCTGATCGTTGCTGCAATCATCATTCCTACACTGCTCTGGGCAGACCTGCGCAACGCCTACGTGCTGCTCGCGATGGGCGCGACGCTGGCGTTCGGCACCATCGGTTTCGTGGACGATTACAATAAAGTAGTGCGCCGCAGGAATCTGGGCCTCACACCGCGCGCGAAATTTTCTCTGCAGGTAATGACTTGCGTGCTGGTGGGCATCGCTCTGGTGTCCTTGCAAACGCAGGGCGCGTACTCGACGCAGCTGAGCGTGCCGTTTTTCAAGCGCCTGCACCCAAATCTAGTGATCTCCTCGCTGTTCGACCACACTTATATCTGGCCGCTGGCGTACGTGCCGTTCGTTTTGTTCTTGGTGCTGGTGATCGTGGGCTGCTCGAACGCGGTAAATCTGACCGACGGCCTCGACGGCTTGGCCATCGGTTGCGTGCTGGTTTCTTCCACGGCTTTGACGGTGCTCACCTATCTTTCCAGCAACGCGAAGTTCGCGGACTACCTCGACCTGCAGAAAATTCCGGATGCCGGCGAGCTGGTGATTTTCTGCGGCGCGCTGGCTGGCGCGTCGCTCGGTTTTCTTTGGTACAACGCCCATCCCGCGGAGATGTTTATGGGCGATGTGGGCTCGCTCGCGCTGGGCGGCGCGATCGGAACCGTCGCGGTAATCATCAAGCAGGAAATTTTGCTGCTCTCGATTGGCGGCGTGTTCGTGCTGGAAGCGCTTTCGGTGATCATTCAAGTCGGCTCGTTCAAGCTCACCGGCAAGCGCGTGTTTCGCATGGCGCCGCTGCATCATCATTTCGAACTGCTGGGCTGGAGCGAATCGAAAATCATCGTGCGCTTCTGGATCGTGGCACTGGTCTTCGCGCTGTTTTCGCTGACGACCTTGAAATTGCGCTGAACCGAATGTCTGTGTGCGGCGCGCACGTAAAGAGTCGAGAGTCTTTGTAGGTGGTGGCGGTACAGTTTGCTGAAAGAGTGTTTTGCGTGTCATCCCGAGCGCAGCGAGGGATCTGCTTTTCGCGGAACGGGCTATCTTTTGGGGGTCGGAGCTTCAGCTCCGACAATGGATCCGTGGCTCTCCCGGGGCTTTAGCCCCTGAGGAAACCGTTGAAAGCATTTTTCCGCAACCTCTTCAGTCGAGTTGACCTCGATGTAAGGAGCTGAGTTGCGACTGGGATTCGATCTCTCGGGCAAGCGCGTGCTGGTCGTCGGCCTGGCGCGGACGGGCCTGGTGACCTCGCTCTTCAGCGCAGGCTACGGCGCCACTGTCACCGCGACGGACCAGCGCCCGGAATCCGAGCTTGCCGAAACCGCCGCGCAACTGCGCGCCGCCGGAGTGAAACTGGAACTCGGCGGACACGTGGATGCGAGTTTCCTCGAGCAGGATTTGATCCTGGTAAGCCCAGGCGTGCCGGCGAAGCTGCCGCCGCTGGAACTGGCGCGCGCGCGAGGCATTCCCGTGTGGAGCGAGATCGAACTGGCCTGGCGTTTTCTGCGCGGCAAACTGGTGGCCATCACTGGCTCGAACGGAAAGACCACCACCACCGCGCTGCTGGCGCACATTTTGCAGGCGTCGAACATTCCGACTCTGGTGGGTGGCAATATCGGCACGCCGCTGCTCGCGCTGGTCGAAAGATCGACCGACCCGGCAGTGACAGTTGCGGAAATCAGCAGCTTCCAACTGGAAACGATTGATAAATTCCGGCCGGAAATTGGCGTGATTCTGAACCTCACGCCCGATCACCTCGATCGCCACGGAACGTTCGAAGAATACGCGCACGCCAAAATGCGCATGTTCGAAAACCAGCTGGAGCGCGATATGGCCGTGCTGAACGCGGACGACCCGGAAGTCACCAAGCGCATGCCCGCAAAACCGCACATTTTCTGGTTCAGCAGGCAGAAACGCGTCGCCAATGGTTCGTTCCTGCGCGACAACGAAATTATTTTCCGCAATGAAGGATCCGAAGCCGTGCTGGCACGCCGCGACCAGATTCCGCTGCGCGGCGAACACAACGTCGAGAACGTCCTGGCGGCGTGCGCGGCGGCGTATCTTGCGGGCGCTACACCTGCGGCGATCGCGAGCGGCGTGAAATCGTTTAGCGGAGTCGAACATCGCTTGGAATTTACCGGAGAAATTTCCGGCGTGCAGTTTTACAACGACTCGAAGGCCACGAACGTCGATGCAGCGGTGAAGGCGATCGAGGCCTTCGCCGGGCCTCTGGTCGTAATTCTCGGCGGCAAAGATAAAGGCAGTCCGTACACGCCGCTGCGCGATTTGTTGCACGAGCGCGCGCGCCTGGTGCTGCTGATTGGCGAGGCCGCACCGAAAATTGCAGCCGATCTGGAAGGCGCGGTGGAAATCGGCCAAGCCCGCACGCTCGAACGCGCCATGCAGTTGGCGATGGAAGCCGCGCAGCCCGGCGACACGGTGCTGCTCGCCCCAGCCTGCTCGAGTTTTGATCAATTTGAGAACTACGAACAGCGCGGCCGCGCGTTCAAAGAATTGGTAGCGCGCCGCGCAAACCAATGGGCAACCGGCGTAGCCGCTGCCGAACCGCCGCCGTCAGCGGATAAAGGATAGCGATGCCACGAAGTCTGCAGCCCGATAAGCAATTGTTCGGCGTGACGCTCGCGCTGTGCCTGATCGGCGCGGTGATGGTCTTCAGCGCCTCGGCCATGACCGCAAGCGAGCAATTCGGCGCGGGCTACATTTTCCTGTTGCGCCAGTTGATTTACGTGGTGCTGGGAATCGCCGGAATGTTCTGGCTGATGAACATGGATTATCACAAGCTGCGCCAGCCGCGCGTGGTGTTTACCGGCCTCGCCGTAACGTTCGTGCTGCTGGTCTGCGTATTCTTTCTGGATCGCTCGCACCAGACGCATCGCTGGTTCCGCATGGGTCCATTCAGCTTTCAGCCGTCCGAAATGGCCAAGCTCGCGCTGATCGTTTACCTCGCGTGGCTGCTGGAACTGCGGCGGCTGCCCAGAAATTTCGGCGTGAACGATCCGCTGCACACTTTGGCGCCCGCGCTGGGCGCGACGCTGCTGATGGCCGCGCTGGTGGTAAAAGAGCCGGACATGGGCACGGCGTTCATGATCCTGGTGATCGCGATCGCCATGCTCTTCGTTGCAGGACTCTCCCTCCGTTACATCGGCGGCACGGTGCTAGCCGCCATCCCCACGATTTACCTTCTGATCGTGCGCGTGCCGTATCGTCTGCAGCGTATCGAGGCGTTCCGCCATCCCGAACTTGATCCCAAGGGCGCGGGCTTCCAGTTGCTGCAATCGTTGATCGCGGTGGGTTCGGGAGGAATGAGTGGCGTGGGCCTGATGGAAAGCCACCAGAAACTTTTCTTCCTGCCCGAAGCGCACACGGATTTTATTTACGCGATCATTTGCGAGGAAATCGGGTTCATCGGCGCGGTCATCGTCCTGGGACTTTTCGCGGCATACGGCTGGCGCGGTTTCGTCGCCGCGATGAAGGCGCCGGACGATTTCGGCAAGTTTCTCGGCCTCGGGATCACGACCATGGTCGTGGGGCAGGCGCTGATCAATCTGAGCGTGGTGCTGGGACTGATGCCGACGAAAGGAATCCCGCTGCCGTTCATCAGCTATGGTGGCTCGAGCCTGTTCAGCATGCTATTGGCAACCGGCGTGCTACTGAACATCAGTCAGCACGCGGACCAGACGTGACGGCAAACGCCAGCGCCGCCGCTGCCGGTGAGGCGGCAACGAAAAGCGCTGTGGCAGAGAGCGCCGCATGCAAAGGGCTGCTGATTGCGGGTGGCGGCACCGGCGGGCACGTATTTCCCGCGATCGCCGTCGCGAGGGAATGGCTCCGGCGCGAGCCAGAAGGAGCGCGAAGCGTCGTGATTGTCGGGACCGCAGCCGGAATGGAAGCGCGCCTCGTGCCCCAGGCCGGGCTGCCGCTGGAAACCATTCGCGTGGCGGGCCTCAAAGGAATGGGCGGCGCGAAACTAGTGCGCAACCTGGCCAAGCTTCCCGCAGGCTTGTGGGACTCGGAGAAAATCGTGCGGCGGCACAATTTCAACGCGGCGTTTGGCGTGGGTGGCTACGCTTCCGGGCCGATGATTCTGGCGGCGCGCTTGCACGGAGTTCCCGCCATGATTTTCGAGCCAAACGTCGAGCCAGGTTTCACCAATCGCGTACTCGCGAGCTTCGCGAACCGCGTGGCCTGCGGTTTTGCGGAAACGGCCAAGCGCTTTGGCGAAAAGGCGGTCCCTACCGGCATTCCGGTGCGCCAGGAATTTTTCTCCATCGCGCGCAAGGAGCATCGTGAGCCGTTCAGCATCCTTATCACCGGCGGCAGCCGCGGCGCTTTGCCCATCAATCGCGCGGTAGTTGACTCGCTGGACGTGCTGGCCACGCGAAAAAATCAGCTTTTCATCGTGCATCAGACTGGAGAACGCGACTATAATGCTGTGCGCGTAGCTTACGCGCGACGCGAATTCCGAGCGGAGGTTGTGCCCTTCATCGAGAATATGGCGGAGCGTTTCGCCCAGGCGGATTTGATTCTCTGCCGTTCGGGCGCGATCACGACGGCCGAAGTTGCCGCCGCCGGACGTGCCGCCATCTTCATCCCCTTCGGCGCGGCCACCGACGCGCACCAGACGCGCAATGCCGAGGCCATGCAGAACGCAGGCGCCGCTCGCCTGCTGCCACAGCAGGAACTGACGCCCGAGCGTTTGACGAAAGAAATATTCACCCTCCTGGACCAGCCCCGGAGAATCACGGAAATGGAAGAGCAGGCGCGGCGTTTGGCTCGTCCGCGCGCGGTAGAAGATATCGTGGACCTGCTCGAAGGGCTGGTGCGTGCATGAACGTTCCTTTTCGCAATTTTCAGCGGATTCATCTGGTCGGCATCGGCGGCAGCGGCATGTCCGGCATCGCCGAAGTGCTGCTTTCCAGCGGCTACGCGGTTTCCGGCTCCGATTTGAAGCAGACTCCCGTGACCGAGCGGCTGCGCAAGCTCGGCGCCAGTATTTTCGAAGGGCACCAGGCGGAGAACGTGCACGGCGCGCACGTGGTGGTGATTTCTTCGGCCGTGCGCACCGATAATGTGGAAGTAGTCGAAGCCCATCTGCTGAAAATTCCCGTAATTCCGCGCGCCGAGATGCTAGCGGAGCTGATGCGCCTGAAATACGGCATCGCGGTGGCTGGCGCGCATGGAAAGACCACTACTACTTCGATGGTCGCCTCGGTTCTGGCCGCTGCTGGCCTTGATCCCACGTTTGTCGTCGGTGGACGCGTGAATCATGCCGGCTCGAATGCGCGCGTCGGCCAGAGCGAATACATGGTCGTGGAAGCGGACGAGAGCGACCGCTCGTTCCTACTGCTCGCGCCGGTGGTTGCCGTGGTCACGACCATTGACCGCGAGCATCTGGATCATTACCACTCGCTTGAGGAAATTCAGGATGTGTTCCTGCAATTCGTGAACCGCGTGCCATTTTACGGCACGGTGATTTTGTGTCTGGACGAACCCAACGTGCAGGCGATTTTGCCGCGCGTGAAGCGCCCGGTGATTACCTATGGAACTTCCAGTCAGGCGGATCTGGTCATCGGCGAGGTCAAGCTGCGCGGCCTGGCGAGCGAATTCCGGCTGAAATATCACGGCGATGATTTGGGAGTTTTCAATCTTCCTTCGCCGCCGGGAATTCACAACGTGAGCAATGCCGCCGCCGCAGCAGCCGTCGCACTTTCGCTGAATGTTCCGGCGGACCTGATCCGCGCGGGCCTCTCGAAATTTTCGGGCGTGGGACGGCGCTTCGAAATCAAGGGCAGGTTCAACGGCGTCACCCTTATCGATGACTACGGCCATCATCCCGCGGAGATTCGCGCCACTCTGGCGGCCGCGCGCGGCTGCGATTATCAGCGTCTACTGGTGCTGTTTCAGCCGCATCGCTACACGCGCACGCAACATCTCTGGGAAGATTTCAGGCGCTCGTTCAACGAAGCGGACATTTTGGTGATGACCGACATCTACGCGGCGGGCGAAGAACCGATCCCCGGCATTACTGGCGAAAAGTTGGCCGAAGCGATCCGCGGAGCGGGGCACAAGAACGTCGTCTTCACCAGCACCATGCAGCTGGCGATCGAATACCTGTTGCGCGAGGCGCGCCCGCACGACGCGGTGTTGACGATTGGCGCAGGAAGCGTGGGCCGCGCGCTGGACCAGCTGGCCCTGCTGCTGGGATCGAAGGTTTCGACGACGGTGGCGGATTAAAGTTCATGCGCATTAGCGACAAGGCGGCGGCGCGCTTGAAAGAACTCGGCGTCGAGTTGCGTCCCAGTGTGCCGCTGAGCAAAAAAACGTCACTGGGCATCGGCGGCTCGACCGACCAGCTTCTGCTGCGCAAGTTTGAAACCATTCCCGAGGTGATGCGCCTGCTCGAGGATGAAAATATTCCGCATCGCTTTCTCGGCGGTGGCACCAACGTGTTGATTGCCGATGGCGAGCTACCCTACGTCGTTCTGCATCTCCCGACATCCCAGCCGGGAATGCGCGTCGAGGGCAATGCGGCCTATGTGGACGCTGCCGCGGACCTGGGCGGCATGGTTACATTTTGCGCGAAGCGCGATTTAGGCGGCATGGAAGGGCTGATCGGCGTTCCCGGCAGCGTAGGCGGAGCGCTGCGCATGAATGCCGGCGCTTACGGCACGCAGATTGGTTCGTACGTCCGCGAAGTAGAGCTGTACCGCGCGGCCACCGGCAAATTGGAAACCTTGCGCGGAGATGACATTCGTTTCGATTATCGCCATACTTCATTCGCGGCGGACGATGTGATGTTGCGCGTGAAGCTGGAATTGCCGGCGAAACCGTTTAAGGAAATTCTGGCGCTGATAAAAGTCTGCAACGAGAAGCGCCGCGCCAGCCAGCCGCTGAACCAGAAAAGTGCGGGCTGTATCTTCAAGAATCCGCCGGGCGGTTCGGCGGGGCGCATGATTGACGAGCTGGGTCTGAAGGGCCACCGCGTAGGCGACGCGATGGTCAGCGACCGTCACGCGAATTTTTTCGTCAACGTGGCGAACGCCAGCTGCGCGGATATGCTTCGCCTGATTGATGAAGTGCGCGAGCGTGTGCGCGTGGCGTACGGCGTCGCACTCGAGAACGAGGTCATTTTCTGGAAAAATTGAGAACCATGGAAGCGGACGCTTATCCCCAGGAAGTTCTGGCCGACGAAGAGCCGAAGTATCTGCGGCGGCAGAAGCCGCTGGAAATCAAGCGGCGCAAGTTCGGCAAGAAGGCCTGGAAGACGTATCTGCGCGTCTCATTTTGGAGTGTGATCGCCCTGGCGGCCGCGGCGACGAGTTACGCGCTCGGACACTACCTGCTGGCGTCTCCGGAAATGGCGCTGATTCATTCCGATCAGGTGCAGGTGACGGGCAACCAGTACGTGCCGCGCGGGCGGGTGCTGGAAATTTTCACCGCAGATCGCAATCGCAGCGTCCTGCGCATACCTCTGGACGAACGGCGCCGCCAGCTGGAAACGATTCCCTGGGTCGAGCAGGCGACCGTGCGCCGCGCTTTGCCCAATCGTATCGAAGTGGAAATCACCGAGCGCACGCCGATCGCGTTTCTGCGCGAAGGCAGCAACCTGGCGCTGGTGGACGTGCACGGCGTGATACTCGACCGTCCGCTGAAAGCGAATTTCCATTTCCCGGTGGTCACCGGCATCGGCGCGGACATGCCCATCGAAGATCGCGAGCTGCGCATGCAAATGTTCGCCGGATTTACGCAGCAGGTGGAAGCGGCGCGCGCCGGCGCGATGGAGCAGGTGAGCGAAGTGGACCTCACCGCGGCGAAAGATTTGCGCGCCACGATTTCCGGATTGCAGGTGGGGAATTCTTCAGGCGGCACGGCCGGAAGCGATGCATGGGGCAATGCCGATGCGCCCATCATGGTGCATTTCGGCGACAGCGATTTCCAGAGCAAATATTTGACGGTGCTGAACGATATCGGGCAATGGCGAGCGGCGGCAGGGCGCGTCGAATCGGTGGACCTGCGCTTTAATGGAGAAGCCGTGGTGAATCCCGACCGCACCATCCTCGCCCTGAAAAAAGATCCGCCGCCGATTATCGCCGTCGCACCGCATCCGGCTGCTCCAGCGAAGCCTACTGCGCCGCCGAAAGCAGCGAAATCAACGAAAGCGACGCCGGCGAAAACCAGCGCCGCGCAGCACAGCGCGGCAAAAAGTTCAGCGAAGCACGTGAGTTCGCGACAGCAACAATAGCGTCGCGCCGGCCTGCCGGTCGGCAGGCGTTCGGCCGGCTCTTGGCAGTTGAAGTTGTAGTGGCCGCCTTCCGGCGGGCGCCTTTGCTTTTGGGTCTTTTCGGGAATGGCGCGACGGAATTGCGGGGCGGCGCAAACATTAAGGAGCAGCGGATTTGACGAAGAAGGAACGGCACATCGTAGCGCTGGACATCGGCAGCACCAAAACCTGCGCGTTGATCGGCGAACTGGACGAAGACGGCAGCGTGAAATTCGCGGCGTTGGGCGCTGCGGAATCCAAAGGCTGGCGCAAAGGCCAGATTGTCAACCTCGATCTCGCGGTCAGCTCAATTCGCCGCGCGGTAGAGGAAGCCGAGGCTCTGGTCGGCGTTCCAGTCGAATCGGCACTGATCGGCGTCGCAGGCACGCACGTGCGCGGCGTAAACAGCCGTGGCGGCATCACGGTGGGCTCGCGGCCACGCGACGTGCAACGCGACGACGTGCGCCGCGCCATCGAAGCCGCGCGCGGCGTGCAATTGCCAGAAGACCGCGAAGTGCTGCACGTGCTCCCGCAGGAATTTTCACTCGACGCGCAAGATAATGTCCGCGACGCGATCGGCATGGTCGGGCAGCGCCTGGAAGCGAACGTACACATCGTCACCACTTCCGGCACCGCCACGCAAAACATCGTCACCGCCGTGAATCGCGCGGGCGTGCGCGTGGACGACACCGTGCTCGAGCCGCTCGCTTCCGCCGAA
>Ga0210394_10005421_pt1 | contig 14286 bp, 11 predicted proteins | sample IncBWC12MmetaG_FD_160121 | JGI IMG/M metagenome (GOLD analysis project Ga0210394, IMG submission 160121) | Forest soil microbial communities from Barre Woods Harvard Forest LTER site, Petersham, Massachusetts, United States - Inc-BW-C-12-M | ecosystem: Environmental > Terrestrial > Soil >...
ATGATGGCGGCGGCTAGGGAGTTTTTGACCTCTGGCGAGCCGCCTCGTTTATGACTTCCGGCGTTTCCGCAAACGCGCGGCGAGCGGGATCGCCACCAGGCCAAGGCCGATCATCGCGTAGGTGGCTGGCTCCGGGGTCTGATAGAGGTTGACTCCGTCGAGCAGCACGAAGGGAGGCTCGCCAGCAGGGGTGCCTCCGGCCAGGAATGAGAGCAACGGGGTGACCGTATCCGAGGCGTCGGCGATGAAGTTGAAGCTCACGTACTCCCAGCCGGTGAAGCCGTGCGTGGCGTTCGATACGACGGTGGTCTGCCTGGTCTGGTCGCCCAGGGTGACATCCCACCACTCGGTGGTTGCGCCGTTGAAGCCCTCCTGCTGTGCGCCCGCCCACCAGAAGCCGACGGTGTACTGATCGCCGACGGTGAGGTCGACGATCTGCTGGGTGATCGCCCCCTGTTCGTAGACGCCATCGGCGGCGATATAGTTGCCGCCGTCCGGGCTGCTGGCTGGGAGGCCGTTGGCCGAGCCGTCATTCGGGCCCCAGAGTTTGAGGTTGCCATCTGCGCCGGTGGCGCCAGTGGTGTCGGCGATCCCTGGAGCGAAGAGGAAGTTGTATCCGTCGGTGGTGGCGTTATATTTGTCGCTGGTCCAGTCCGTGGCAACCGTGTTGAAAGTCAACTGGCCCGTGCCGTTGGTTGTCAAACTGAAACTGCCGTTGTTGACATAGTCGACGTTATAGCTGGTGTTCGCCCTCGCAGTTTCGGCGAAGGTCAACAATATCACGGCGGTACTGCTAAGGGCTGCGAGGCGTTCTTTCGACAAATTTCTCTCCCGACGAATAAAAATGCAGGAATTCCCAATCCGGTTACGATGCGAAAGCCTGTATGCCCAGGATAGGTTGGCCCGCTCTTACCAACAATAAGTGAGGTTACCTAGACAAGGGACTAATGTCGCAGGAGAGAGGAGTAGTAAGTACGCTACCGGCGGAGCGGTCCGGACACTAGTCCTCCGACCACTCGCGTTCCAGCATGCGCGAATACTCGCCCGAGGCGAAGATTTCGAATTCGAAATTCATGGGGGAGATGTCGGTGAAGGGTGTCTGGCTCTGGCGGCAGAGAAAGATGGAGTCGGCGTAGCGATAGTAGTTGCGGACGAAATCGTCGGCCAGCACGCCTCGCGCAGGGACTTCGGAAAGAATGGCGTTCAGGCCCAGGGCGCGCATGAAAATCGATTTGAAGTCGGCCACTCCCCATTTGCGTAGTTTGGCCTGCACGGTAGGCGGTGTGTTCTGCACCAGGTAGGCGGCGAAACTCTGGAATTTAATTCCCGCGCCCGCGAGGCCAGGCTGGCGTTCGACATGGTCGAGCGACTGTTCGATCCAGCGGACCAGGTCCTTGCCGACGTAGAACAGCATGCGGATTTCGCAATAGCGTCCGTCGAGCAGGGACTTGTCCAGATCCTCGGTGGTGCGTTCGCCCGAGGGGAGCAGGCCTTGCAGCATCAGGCTGGCGCGGGAGCTTTCCACCAGCTTGTCCGGTCCTCCGGCGTCGGCGAACGGATGGAGGATCAGCGGCGGCAATTTCCGCGTCGAAGGGGCTATGGTCGGGCTGCTGGGGCTGGTTTGCATGGCTTTGCGCTACCAAGTATGCCAAATTAATGTCTCTCCGTAAGCAGTACCTTTGTTTCAATTGTTCTATCCCCGCGAAGTACCTTGACCAGTACCAAATCGCCGGGCTTATGCGCCCGGAGGGCGTACGTAAAGTCGTATAAATTGGCGATTTCCTTGCCGTCGAACTCGATCAGAATGTCGCCTGCCTTGAGGCCCGCTTTGGCGGCGGGAGTGCCGTCGCGGACATCGGCGAAGCGGACGCCCTTCGGCGGTTCATTGAAGTCGGGAATGCTACCGAAATTGGGTCCATAGCCGGAGCCTCCACCCGATCCGACCGGCCCGACCGAGGGCGCGGCGACGCGTTGATATTGCGGTCGCGGATCGGTTTCGAGATGCGTAATCAGGTCGGCGATGTAGTCCAGGATCTTCACCGCGTCGGCGCTGTCGATTTTGTCCACGGTATCGCTGGGCTTGTGATAATCCCCATGCAAGCCGGAGAAAAAGAACAGGACCGGGACGTTCTTGGTCGTGAACGAGGTATGGTCGCTGGAGCCGTAGCCGGCCTTTTCGGCGAGATCGACCTGAATGGGGGCGGGAGGCTTCACGTCCTCCAGGAGCTTGGGAAACGTCGAGCCGGTGCCTTCGCCGCTCAAATAAATTTTTCCCTCGCGGACGCGGCCGATCATATCCATGTTGATCATCGCGACGGCTTTGTCTAAGGGGAGCGTAGGATGATTGACGTACCACTCGCTTCCGAGCAGCCCGAGTTCTTCACCGGCGAAGGTCAGGAACAGAATGCCGCGGTTGGGCTTCGGCTGGGAGCTTGCCCAACGCGCAAGTTCCAACACGCCAGCGGTACCGGAAGCGTTGTCGTCCGCGCCGGGATGGACGGTTCCGATCTGCGAAGGTGCAAGCGAATGGTCGTCGCCCAGGCCCAAATGGTCGTAATGAGCGCCGACGATGACGTACTCATCGGTCTCGCCCGGCAGGTAAGCGGAGACGTTATGGACGGTCTTGGTTTCGGTGCGGACGTCGACCGCGAGATCGACCGATAGATTCGAGAGCGCGAAGGAGTGGGGGTGGCCGTCCTGGTCGATTTGCTTGGAAATGGCGTGGAGATCGCGGCCTTCGGCCTTCATCCAGTTTTCCGCGACATCGTACTTAAGACGGATATAGAGGACGCCGGCGTCCTTTGGTCCGGACGTGTCGGCGAACTTGCCGAGGTCGTCGGCAGTTCCGTCGTGATGATCGGCGTCGTTGACCAGAATCACGCCTCGCGCTCCGTGCATCTTGGCATTCACCGCTTTATCGGCAAAACTCACATGATCTTTATGGGGGCTTTCTTGAGGCTCGTGCCGGAGGATCAGAACGAACTTCCCGGTGACGTCCAGGCCGTCGTAATCGTCGTAATTTTCCTTTTTGTCACCTTGGTTCAAAGCTGTAACCCCGTAGCCGGCGAAAACCACGCCCGCGTGAAGTTCGCCCGAGGAGGAGAAGCTCAGGGGCAGAAAATCCTTCCCGGATTGGAGATTGCGGCTTTCGCCGGATTCCCTGAACTTGAGGCGGTTTTTCGTGCCCAGGTGCGCGCCGAGCTGGACCGGGAAGGCCAGTTCCACCGGTTTCAGGCCAAAGGAGCGGAACTGATTTTCGATGTAACGGGCGGCTTTTTCGAGTTCGGGCGAGCCGGTCGCGCGGCCCTTCAGCTCCGGCGAGGCCAGATAGCGGATGTGGGCGAGGTACTGGTCGGGGTTGACGTCGGCCGCGCCAAGAGGGATCAGTAACGAAAGGAGAATGCCGAAAACTCCGCTCCCTGCGGTCGCGGCTCGGCAGAAAACAGGTGATCGATAACGTCGATTCCGAGCCGCGACCACAGGGAGCGGTGACATTTATTTAATGATCGTCGGAATCTTCACGGTGCAACAGTCGTCTTTCGCTGCCGGAGCGGCGGCTGCGGCCTGGTGATCGAGCTCCATTTTGATGAGGACCTGTAAGGTCTCCCACGGCACCGCGCCTTCCAGCTTGCGTCCGTTCACGAACAGCGTGGGCGTCGCGTTGAGCTGGAGGGATTGGCCGACTACGAGCGATGCGTTCACCTCGGGCTCGGTCGATTTGCTCTCCAGGCAGCGGCTGAACTGCATGCTGTCGAGACCCTTGGCCGTCGCGAATTCCTGAAGTTTGGAGTTGATGTTATCGAGCCCGATATAAGTCTGGTTTTCGTAGATCCAATCGTGATAATCCCAGAAGGCGGCGGGATTCAGCTTATAGACGCAGCGCCCGGCGACGGCCGCCTGGCGGGCCCAGTTATGCAGCGATTCGAGCGGAAAATCGCGAAAATAAACGCGGACTTGGTCGGGGAAGGCGGTGGTAATTTCCTTGTGAATCACCTCGGCTTCGGCCCGGCACAAGGGACACTGGAAATCGCTGAACACGACGACGGTAACCGGGGCGTTGGCCGGTCCCAGGCTGGGCGCGCCCTTGACGTCGAGCTTGGCGATGTTCGCCTCAAACGGGTTGTGGTTGATGTCGTAAACGTCGGCGCGGAAGATTTTTTTGCCGTCTTTCGACATAAAGTAGTGCTGCGCGGGGAGGGTCGTACCGTTGAAGGTCAGGTGGACCGCGACATCCAGGAAACCGGGCAAATCCTTCGACTCTTTGGCGTCGTCGACCTTGACTCCGACGTCGGGACGCCACAGCTCGACGTGCCGCAGATAGGCCTCCAACGTAGCTTTATCAAACCCGGTCTTGTCCGCGGCGGTCAATCCGGCGGCAACCATCAATAGAGTGGCAATGAATTTCATGAAAGATCCTTTTACATGACCGGCCCGATGCGCCAGGGAACGAATTCCTGATGCCCGAGCCGTTCGCTTGCCGTGCGTTCGCCCGAGGCGACGCGCAGCAGAGCGTCGAAGATTTCGTGGCCCACTTCGGCCACTGTTGCGTCGCCTTCCGCAATGCGGCCGGCGTTGAGATCCATATTGTCCTTCATCCGGTGATACATGACGGAATTGGTGGCGATTTTGAAAACCGGAATCGTCGGGAAGCCGATGGCGCTGCCGCGTCCGGTGGTGAATGCAATCAAATTGACGCCGCCCGCGCCCAGGCCGGTAAGAGAAACCGGGTCGTGTCCGGGCGTGTTCATAAAGACGAAACCGGGAGTGTTGACGCGTTCGGCAAAATCGATGGCCTCGTTTAAAGGTGTGGTTCCGGCCTTTGCCACCGCGCCCAGCGATTTTTCCAGAATATTCGTGAGCCCGCCTTCTTTGTTGCCGGGCGATGGATTATCGTCGAAGCTGCCTTCAAACCGCGCGAGATACTTTTTATAGGCGTCAACAAAACCGAGCAGTTTCTCGGCGACGGCCCGATTACGGGCCCGACGCACCAATAAATGCTCGGCACCGAAGATTTCGGTGGTCTCGGCCAGCACGAACGTCGCGCCAGCCTGCGCCAGAAGGTCGCAACAGACGCCGAGGGCCGGATTAGCCGTGATGCCGGAGAAGGAATCGGAACCTCCGCAATTCAGGCCGACGGAGATTTTCGACGCGGGCAGGGCAACGCGCTTTTCGGCGGCGGCGCGTTCAATCCATTTGTCGATGGTGCGCCGCGCGGCTTCCACGGTCGCACGCGTGCCTCCCGAATTTTGCAGCGTCATACCGACCAGGCGATCGGTGCGAGGAGTTCCCGCGCCTAGATAATGGTCGATTTGATTCACTTCGCAGCCCAGCCCGAGGATCACGGCTGCCGAGACGTTCGGATGGTCCAGCACGCCGCCTAACGTGCGCCGGAGCTGAGCCAGATCCGGCCCCGGCGATTGTCCGCAGCCATCGCCGTGCGGAAACGCGACGATGCCGTCAACGCCTGGGGGTAGCGAAGCCTTGTCGTAGCTCGCCGCGATCCATTCCGCCGTGTGCGCGGCGCAGTTGCTGGCGGCGACCACTGCAATGTAATTGCGCGTTCCCGCGCGGCCGTCCTCCCTCGCGTAACCCATGAAGGTAGGAACATCGGCAGGCGTGGCGGGCAGAGGAATGTCGCCCGTCGGAAATTCGTAGTTAAAATGCAGTTCCTCAAACGCGACGTTGTGCGTGTGGACGTGATCGCCGGGTTCGATAGCCCGGCTGGCGCGGCCGATGACTTGACCATAGCGGACCAGCGTCTCACCAGCCGCGACAGGCTTTATCGCCACCTTGTGACCGGCGGGAACAGCCGAGCGCGTATGCAGGCTCGCGCCACCGATATGGAGCGCAGTACCGGCGCTCAAAGGCACGCGCGCAATGGCGACGTTATCGCGCGGATGGAGCTGGATGGCGGAGTTTTCCGCCGTCGGAAGTTTGGAAATGCCGAGAAGACTCATGTATATCTATCTTAAGAGTACTGTTTCGCAGATCTGTTCGCCGGTGTGGACGTGCAGTTTCCCGTTCACCGGATGAATCCAATACCCGTCTTTGCCGGGAATCGGGATCTGCGCCGGCCCGTCCACGACCAGAAATTCACCCGCTTCCACGCCGTCAATCAAGCGGCCGATATGGATATGGACGTGGCACTGGGTGCGAACGTTATCACCGTTATACGCGATTCCCCAGCGCTCGCCCCATTTTTCCTTCGCCTTTTCGATGGCTTTGGTCCACAATTCCAGGCGGCTCTCCGGTGTCAGGTCGGCGATGCGCTGCATTCCCACCTTTTGCTCCCTCGGCAGGGCCAACAAACGATTCGGCTTCCTTGGATTCGCGTCGGGCAGGAAAAATACGCGGATATTGGCCGGCTGCTCCTCGGTCACCTTCGAAAGGCTGCACTGACGGGCGTTCAGCGTCTCCGGGATTTTCGCGTCGCAGGCGCAGGGCGTTTGCGCCCAGGCACACATCGTTTCGACAATGAAGACGGCCACGACGATCCGCACCAGAACATTATACTGGAGACTTGTCTCGAAGCTGGCTGATGGTTCCGCTGCTCCTTCTCTATCTCCTCGACCTGGGGGGCGTCGGATTTATCAGCACAGACGAGCCTCGTTACGCCTCCATCGGCCGGGAAATGGCGAGGTCGGGCGATTGGGTGACGCCCCGTCTCGACGGCGCCGCCTGGTTCGAAAAACCGCCCCTCTTATATTGGATGACCGCGGCCGGCCACGTCGCGCGCCTACCAGACGAATGGGCAGCGAGACTGCCGGTGGCACTGCTGAGCCTGGCGTTCCTACTGCTGTTCTTTTACTTCATCGCCCGCGAATTCGACGCCAAAACGGCGATTGCGGCCACCACCATCCTGGCGGCCTCCGCCGGATGGCTGGCCTACAGTTTCAGCGCGCTGACCGATCTCCCGATGTCGGCTCTGCTGGGCGCGGCCATGCTGCTTACGCTATTTGACAACAGGAAATGGAGCGGATTCGCAGCCGGCGCGCTTCTGGGCCTGGCCGTCCTGGCGAAGGCCTTCGTGCCTCTGGTGCTGTTCGCGCCGGTCTTCTTGATTGCCCGCGGGAAACGAGCGGCCATCACCGTGGGATTAATCGCCGTCGCGGCGCCCTGGCATGTGCGGTGTTTCCTGCGCAACGGCCACGCCTTCTGGGACGAATACTTCTGGCGCCAGCAGTTTTCTCGTTTCTTCACCACCGAAAGGCAGCACGTCCACGGCTGGTGGTATTACCTGCCGGTGCTGCTGGCCGGTCTGTTCCCCTGGACCCCTCTGGCGGTGCTGCTGGCGCGCCGGTCGACCTATCTGGACGTTCGGATGCGCTATCTGGGGTTGTGGCTGCTCTACGGGCTAGCGTTCTTCTCCGCGTCGCAAAACAAGCTGGCCGGTTATCTGCTTCCGCTGATGCCGGGGCTCGCGCTACTGCTGGCGGTGGGAATGGAGAAGGAGAACGAAAAATCAAAGCTCGTGCCCTGGCTTCTCGCCGCCAGTACGACCCTGCTGATCGAGTTGCCGGTGGTAGTGGCCGCGCTGCCGGACGCTATGCTCACCGGAGTCGGGCGGACGCACGTCAACCTGGGGCTGGGAGCGCCGTTTCTGGCGCTGCTGGCTTTGTTTGCCGGCGTGGTGTGGTGGCTCTCCTGGTCGGGCAAGCCTTCGCTGGCGATCCTGAGTGCCGCCATGGGTGTGGTGTTCGGCGTCGCGTATGTAAAAGGGGCCGCCTTTCCCGAACTGGACGACCGCGTCTCGGCGCGAGGCTTCTGGCGCACCCATCGGGAGCAAGCCGCCGGGGCCTGCGTCGATGATGTCGGACGCGCGTGGGAATACGGCCTGAATTACTACGCCGGGCGTCCGTTTCGCGCGTGCTCGCCCGGCGAGACGCCGCGCATTGTTGTTGTGAATGGCCGGCTGACGGTGGAGCCGTAAGAAGATCGACTCCCTGCGGTCGCGGCTCAGTCATCCTACCGAGCCGCGACCGCAGGGAGCGATCCTCTTAATCCTCAAAAAGCTTCGCCACCGGCAGCTCCCAGCCGGGGAGCAGTTCCGGCAGCGTGAGCATCTGGTCACCCCGCCGGGTGTAGGATGTGCCGTCGGGGACGAACACCCGCACCTCACGATTCTCCGGATAAATCACCCACACAGCCAGCGAGCCACCGGCGAGCAGCAGATCGACCTTGCGGGTCAAATCACGAGCCGTTTCCGAAGGAGAGATGACCTCGACCGCCAATTCAGGCGGTTTCAAGAAATAATCGTCGCCGCTGGTGGCGCGAGCCCGCTCGCTGCTGAGTACTGAAACGTCCGGTTGAATCCAGGTGGGAGGATTCTCAGAAAGTCGGTAACCGGCCTCGACGAAGACGCTCCACGGTCCGCCGTCCTCTAACGGTGCCAACGCCTTGGCGACCGCTTTTATAATCCGCGCATGTCTCGATTTTGCAGGAGGCAAAACAATCAGTTCTCCTTCCACCACTTCGCGATGGAAGCCGTCGCCGTCGGGAAGCTGTTCGAACGCCTGCCACGTTATCTGATCGGTGCTCGTCGCCATAAGCTGATTGTAGACGGAAATTTCGCTAGCCGGAGCTTCCACAGGAGGCTATCGGGTGTATACTTACTTAAACTCGGGTCGCGCTAAATCGAAATCGCCGACTACTGACACCGAACTGATTCTGACCTGCCTACGTTGCCGGGATTCATCGGGAAGACGAGTCCGGCGGTAAATGAATCGGTGCGGGTTGCGGACCCATCGGAAAATCAAGCTTCGGAAAGGGCATTTTATGGAAAATCGTATTCTGGTGTTGCTACTTGCTCCGGCACTGGCGTGCATGAGCGCTACGAGCGTACTCGGTCAGACGACCGCGACGGCTACGCTGCAAGGCACTGTGACGGATAAGACGGCTGCGGTGGTTCCTGGCGCGGACGTAACGATCAGCAACAGGTCGACCGGTTTACAGCGCGCGGAAAAGTCTAATAATGACGGCTTCTACGCCTTTAACCTCCTGCCCGCGGGTGTTTATGAATTGCGCGTCGCGGTGAAAGGATTCGCGACCGGGGTTTATCAGAATGTGGAGCTGTTTGTCGGCCGCACGACAACCATCGACCCACAACTCGCGCCGAGCCAGCAGGCTGAGACGGTGACGGTCGAAGCGAGTGGCGCCGCGCTGGTGGATTTGGATAAAACCGATGTCAGCCGCCCGATCACGCCGTCGGAAGTGGAGAATCTTCCGCTCAACTCGCGCGACTTCGTCAATCTGGCGATCCTCGCGCCCGGCGCCCGTCCCGTGACGTCTTACGATCCGACCAAAGCCCGATACGGTGTTTTCGCCACCAATGGTTCCAGCGGACGCAACGTGAACATGACCGTCAACGGCGTCGACAACAAAGATAATTCAGTAGGCGGACCGGTGATGCAGCTTCCGCTCGAATCCATTCAGGAATTCAATATCTCCACGCAGCGTTTTTCGGCCGCCAACGGCCGCAGCGAAGGCGCGGCTGTGAACGTGATCACCAAATCCGGCTCCAATGATTTTCACGGATCGATCTTCTTTCAGGATCGCGATCAGGTGTTCGACACGCTGAACTATTTCGAGCAGGTCGCGCACGGAGGCAGCGGGCAGAAGGCTCCGTTCAGCCGCCAGCAGTTCGGCGGATCGGTGGGCGGCCCGGTCAAGAAAGACAAGACGTTTCTCTTTTTCGCGATCGAGCGTTCACGCGAACAGACCAGCATTAACATCAACGGCACGGCTTACACCAACGATCAGGCCCTTGCCGGAGTGAAGGGACTGCCGGTGACTCCGGACCCGACGCAGACCATTCCAACGCCCTATTACGACTGGCGCTACAACGGCCGCATCGATCACCGCATCAACGACAAGAACACGTTTTCGGCCAGCTACACCAACCAGAACAATCGCGGGGCGAACGATCAAAACGGCTCCACCAGCGACCTTTCGCAGAACAACTTCACTACCAATTCGCTGATCATCGCGAACGCGTCGTTGAACTCCGTGATTTCTCCGACGGTCGTGAATTCGGTCACGTTCGGCTACCAATACTGGAATAACCTGATCGCCACCACCAACTACGTTCCGAACCTGTCGTTCCCGGACCTGCAAGTCGGCACCAATGCGAACGTGCCGCAGAATACCTTCCAGAAGAAGTGGCAGTTCAAGGACGATATCGCCTTCAACCATGGCAAGCACTCCTTCAAGACCGGCTTCGACTATCTCTGGGAACCTGTTCTCGGCGGCTTTTTTCTGACCGACCCGACGCCTGTCATTTCCTTCTTCGACGATCCCATAACAATTCTGGGCAACGCGACCAAATACCCGCAGGGCTTCGCCACGCCCGGCGCCGTGCAGTCCATTACACAGGCCACCACGGGCAATTCGTACTACTCCGAACACAACAAGATGTTCGGCCTGTATTTCCAGGACGACTGGAAAGTGACGCGCCGGCTGACTGTAAACCTGGGCCTGCGGTGGGACAAGGACATGGGGTTGAATGGCGGATCCATACAGCCCCTCTCGCGCGCCTACCTGGAATTGAAGGCGATCGGGAGCCCCTACGCTGGTGTGCCGCATGACGAGAACAAGGACTTCAGCCCACGGGTCGGCCTCGCTTACGACCTGACCGGCACCGGCAAACACATCTTGCGGGCCGGCTACGGTCTGTACTTCGGACAGATTTTCCAGAATATCCCGCTGTTCATGGAACAGCAGGCCAACACGAGCCTGTTCACCACCGTTTCCTACACCAGTTCCGGGCCTGGCAGCGCGACGGCCAGCGCTCTGCCGGGCGGCCAGCTTCTCTCGGCGTGGCGTTTTGGAGTCGATCCCGTCCCTGCTCAGGCACCGGGCGCCGCGCAGTTGCCCCCTGGCGCGACCGGGCAGATGATGGATGCGCATTACACCAACCCCTACAGCGAGCAAGCCAACGCCGGATATAGCTGGCAAGTCACCGGCGACTCGGTGATCGAGGTTGAATACGTGCATGAGCTCGGCCTGCATGAAAGCAAGACCATCGTCATCAACCCGACTATCAACGGAGTCCGCAATACGTCCGCCGCATTTCAGGCTCTCGGACTGCCCGTCCTCGGCGGAATTCGCGATTATATGTCGATCGGCCGCAGCCGGTATGACGGCATGAACGTGTCGTATCGGAAACGGCTGAGCAAGCGGTACTCGGTGAACGCGACGTACGTTCTTTCGAAGGCTCTGTCATACAACGGGAACTCGGCCGCATTCGGAAACACTCCCACCGACGAGCTCAACTGGTTCGCGCCGCACGATTTCGGTCCCACGCCCGCCGATGAACGTCATCGGATCACGATCAGCGGGCTGGTCAACCTTCCCTGGGGTATTACGTTTACGCCGATCATGCAGTGGGCCACGGGCCGTCCCTATAACCTCACGGAAGGCATTACCGATGTCTACGGCTACGGCAGTGGCGTAGGAACGACTCACGACATCGTGCTCACCAGCGCCCCCAACAATCTGACAGCGACGGCGGCCTATACTGCCCCCCAGTTGCTGGCGTGCCTGGCCGCGAGCACCTGCCAGCAGCTTCCATACGATTACGCGCGCGGCGAGGACTTCTTCCAGCTCGATGCGCGCGTAGGGCGGTTTTTCAAATTCAAGGAAAGGGCCAGGCTGGAACTCTTTTTCCAGGCTTTTGATATGACCAATCGCGCCAATTTCGGGACCAGCTATGGCGGCAACATCCGGACCAGCACGTTTTTACAGCCGACGGCATTCATCACCGCCTCCGGGGTGATCGTTCCCAAGTCGTTCGCCGGCGAGTTTGGCGCGCGCTTTAGCTTTTAACCACCAGGTCGAACAAAACTTGTGAGTCGGTCGCTCGTGTCACGGGCCGATTCACGTTCTAGTATAGCGTTTCATTAAAACATATCCATAGTGGAATGTTTGGTGCTACACTGATCCTGTGGCGGGCAGGTCGAAGCGTCCTCGATTGCAGTTAAGTGCCGCGGAGATCCAGCTTCTCCAGAGGCTGCGCGACTCGCGGACGGCGCCGTGGCGGGAAACACAACGGGCGCGCATCATGCTGCGCTATCATTCCGGCGAAACCATCACGCAGATTGCCCGGGCGGTCGGCATGACCCGCATCAGCGTCGGCAAGTGGGTCAGCAAGGCGCTGGCGGTGGGGGCCGGCGCAGCGCTGAAGGACGCCTATCACCAGCCCAAACAAGCGGCCATCACCGAAGATGCCAAGGCCTGGGTCGTTCATCTGGCCTGCACCCAGCCGAAGGATCTCGGGTATGCGGCGCAGGTATGGACCAGGAGCGCGCTGGCCCGGCACGTGCGCCAGTACGCCCAGCGGGCGGGCCACCCCTCGCTGGCGCGGGCCGCCAAAGCGACGGTGCACCGAATCCTGGCCGAACAACCGCTGCATCCGGAGAAGGTGAAGTACTATCTGGAACGGCGCGATCCCGAATTCGAAGCCAAAATGCGCGAAGTTCTGTTGGTGTATCAAGAAGTCGCCCTGCAGAATCAGTTGGGCGGCGGGATCTCGGTGGTGACCGTCTCGGTGGATGAAAAGCCTGGTTTGCAGGCCATCGCGAATACGGCGCCGGATCTGCCGCCGGTGCCTGGCCGGCATGCCGGCATCGGTCGCGATCACGAGTACAAACGCCTGGGGACGTGCTCGATTCTCGCCGCACTGGATCTGCACACCGGACACGTGACGGCGCGGGTCGAGCGCCGGCATCGCAGCCGCGAGTTCATCGCCCTGCTGAAAGACCTCGACGCCTACTATCCGGTGGAATCGGTGATCCGACTGATCATGGACAATCATTCCGCGCACATTTCGAAAGAGACGCAAACATTTCTGTCGACACGGCCGAATCGTTTCCAGTACGTGCTGACCCCCAAACACGGGTCCTGGTTGAATATCGTGGAAACACTGTTCGGAAAGATGGCGCGCACGTTCTTGCGGCACATTCGGGTGCACTCCTGGGCGGAACTTCACGCTCGCATTCTTCAGGGCGTCGCGGAAATCAACGCCGCTCCCGTGGTTCACCGGTGGAAGAAGTTCGAGGCACTGACCACCGGTTAGTATGTATACGTTTTGCTGAAACGATATACTAGTCCCCACGCTAACGCATGGGGTTATAACCCCGGACGTAAGTCCGGGGATTTCGCAATAGAAAAAGGAGCGAGCCTTTGGGCTCGCCCCTTATTTTTTGGGGAGAAGGAAAACGGGATTACTTCTTCTTGCCCTTCTTCTTGGCAGCCTTTTTCGGCGCGGCTTTTTTAGGAGCGGCCTTTTTGGGCGCAGCCTTTTTCGCGACCTTCTTCGCTACTTTCTTCGGCGCAGCCTTTTTCGCGACCTTCTTGGGGGCAGCCTTAGCAGCGGCCTTTTTCGGGGCGGCCTTCTTGGCTACGGCCTTCTTCGGAGCAGCTTTCTTGGCAGCAGCCTTCTTAGGTGCAGCAGCCTTGGGAGCAGCAGCCTTGCGAGCAGCAGCCTTGCGAGCAGCCGGTTTCGGAGCCGCCGGTTTCGGAGCCGCCTTCTTTGCCACCGCCTTGGCCACCGGTTTCTTCGCCGGCGGAGGCTCCGGTATCTCCTCCACCACCACGATCGTTTCCGTCACTGTGATGGGCGGGGGAATCGGGATCGATGGCGTATCTTCATCGTCGTCGTCGATCCCGTAATCGCCCAGGTCGTCGTCCACGTTGATTTGCGTCCCTTCCTCGTAATCGTCTAGTTCGTCATCCTCGACTGAAAGTCGATACTTCAGCATTCTTATCTGCCTCCTGAGGCGCACGTCGCGCTGCGCCAGAGCGTAATCAAAATTAGAATATCTCGTTTTCCAATTAAGGCAAGAAAAAAAGCTGCTGTGGGGCGGGTTACCAGCCCGCAGCCGCCTACCAGGCGGCTCTCTGTCCGCTAGTTACTCGGAGTATGCAACGAAGCAGTGTGACGCACAGGAGCCTTCGTCGCACTCTTCTGCGCCGCCTTTGCGGGCGCTTTCGCCGCCGTCTTCTTCACCGCCGCCGCAGTCGGCGAAACGGCAGCCGTGCGACGCTTCCCCGCCGTCTTCTTGGCCCCCGGCCTTGTCACGGTGCGGTCGCCCGGATACGCCACCGGAATCGCCACCAGCCCGCCCGCCTCCGGCAATTGCTCGTGATTCACCTGGCTGACCAGCGCCGTCTGCGCACTGTACCGCTTGGCGAGGCCGGCGAAAGTCTCGCCCTGGCTCAGCCTGTGCAGCCGCCATGCATCCCTTTTGTTCGGAGGAACCACCGCAAATGCCGTCTCGACGGCCGGCA
>Ga0210394_10005422_pt1 | contig 14286 bp, 15 predicted proteins | sample IncBWC12MmetaG_FD_160121 | JGI IMG/M metagenome (GOLD analysis project Ga0210394, IMG submission 160121) | Forest soil microbial communities from Barre Woods Harvard Forest LTER site, Petersham, Massachusetts, United States - Inc-BW-C-12-M | ecosystem: Environmental > Terrestrial > Soil >...
GCTGCCTCTGCTGTTCTTCCAGGGAGGCTACGGGCGGTTCTCGCCCGGGTCATTCGTCGCCACCCCTGACCCTGACCTGATCCAGGCAGCACAGATGGCCGAAACAATTCGATCCCAGGTGGAGGATCTCAGCGCCGAGCTCTCAGTCAACTGCGGCGTCCTGGTCAAGATCCGCTGGGACTCGGTGCAGGTGCTCGCGGCGAATCAGGGATCCATCGCCGAGCCATTCCCGCTCGGCCATCGTCAACCGATCATTCCGCCGCTTGGAGCAGCATTCCTGGTGAACTCGACACCGGCAGAAGTCGACGAGTGGCTGCGGCGCGCCCCGGACGACAGCCCCGACGGCCGCGATCTGTACCGCGCCAAGCTCGACAGGGTGCGTGAGTGGGGCTACTCCATCCTCGCCGCCGGGCCGGACCTGCTCCAGCGCCAGCAGGCGGCACTGACCGCTTTCGAGCTGTCGGATCGGCTGCCACGACACGAACGCGCGGTGCGGCAAGCGACCTCCGACCTGGCCGACCGCTTCTGCCCCGACCTGGTGCCGGGCGAGCTGTACGACCTCGCATCGATCGTGGTGCCCGTTCCAACCAATTCGGATCTGCCACCGATGGCGATCCGGATGACGAGCCTGCCCCCCTCCCTACCGGTGGAACAGATCGAGTCATGGGCCCTCCGACTCAAGCGGGTCGCGGCCAATGCCGGGGCCGCCCTGAGCGGTTCGCGTGAGTCGTCGGCACCAGGAGCAAAACCGTCCCAGACCGGCCATCGCAAAGGAGAAACGCGGCTATGACGGAGTACGAAGACAAATCAGCCATCGTCGAAGTTCTAAATCTCTACGGCTTCGCCCTCGACGCACGAGAGTGGGACCTCTTTGACCGAATCTTCACGGCCGATGTGATCGCGGAGTTTGGCCCGGCCGGGGCAGCGTGGTCAGGCCTCGACGTTTTCAAGCGCTCCTTCGCCGAGTTTCACGACCGGCTCGACAGCCACCAGCACACGATGATGGGCCAGTTGGTGCACGTCGACGGCGACAAAGCCAACGCATTCAGCTACGGCAACTGGCTGCTCGTACGCAATGCAGCTGAAGGCGGCCCCACGTGGCTCGGGACAGGCTGGTACGACGACGAACTTGTGCGAACCGACCAGGGCTGGCGCATTCAACACCGCGTCTGCCGGCTGCAATCCTGGAGCGGCAACCCAAGTGTTCCCGAGCCGCACAAGGAACACCAACCAGACATGAAACTGAACGTGCTGAGCCAGCACGCCGAGGACGGGAAGATCGCCTTCCTGAAGGCCATCAAGGCGAAATGACCAAAACCAATCCGGCCGCCAACACAACGGACGTCGCCACAGGTGTTTTCGCGGGCCCGGTTCGTGGCCTTAGATATCAGACCCCGACCACGAGCGGTCTCACCAACGACCGGGGCGAATTTCAATATGGGAAAGGCGAGTCGGTCACATTCCTTGTCGGCAACCTCGTGCTGGGATCGGTCCAGGGCGCGCCACGAGTAAACCTGGCACAGCTCGTTAACCGCGTCGACGGCAAGATCGACAGGCTCAATGACCCGATCGTGACCAATCTCGCGCGACTGGTTCAGACGCTGGACCAGGACGGCGACGTTGAAAACGGGGTCGCGATCGCGCCCATCGTGCATGCACTCATCGAGCCCACGTTCATCAACTTCAACCAGGCCGACACCGACGCGGCGAAGGTGGCTGACACAGCCTTGCCAGGTGGTCAACCCACCAACCAGATGGTCGCGTTCGCCGGCGATCAAACGGTCACGTTCGCGAGCGATCCAATGGTCACCGGGCTCCTGGCGAAGCTCAACGCGACCGCTGAAGTCTTCGCCGCGAACAAACCACGAGGTCTCCGCAATGCAGCGGCCGCACGCAATGAACTTCGGCGCAACATCCGCGGCATCATCAAGTCGACGGACGTCAGGATCCCACTGCGCGACGGCTCTTACGTCTGCGCCGACATCTTCCGCCCGGCTGACGACGACCAGCACCCGGTTGTCATGAGCCAGGGCTTCTATGGAAAGAGCTTCGATCATGGCTGCATCTGCGGTGAAGAGGACGCAGCGCGCAAGGAGCAGATCGAAGACCGCTACTTCACGGGCAACCCGGACGGCCTTCAGTACGAGAATCACGAAAGCGTCGACTCATCGGTGTGGGTTCCGAATGGCTACGTGTGTATCCGAGTCGACGGACGCGGCGTCGGAAACAGTCCCGGGTTGCAAGCCCCCTTCAGCGTCCAGGAGGCGCAGGACTATTACGACGCAATCGAGTGGGCTGGAACCCAGCCGTGGTCCAACGGCAACGTCGGCCTGTGGGGGATGTCGTACCTGGCAATCACCCAGCACACTGTCGCGAGCCTGCAACCGCCCCACCTAAAGGCCATGATTGCCCTCGGCACCGACTCCGACCTGTACAACGAGGCGATTTACGGCGGCGGCCTCTTCGGGGAAGGTTTCTGGAACTGGTGGCGGGCGGTGATGGCCGGCCACAACTACTGCGGCGAACGGCGGGAAACGGACTGGCGCGCCCGCATGTTGGCCACTCCGTTCAATGAGCCCGCGGAATACGGCGCGCATGGGTCGATCTTCATGCGTCCCCAGATCGAGAAGGCCACGGCGCCGGTGTGGATCGTCGGTCCCCAGACCGGTGTCGTCATCCACCAGCTGGGCAGCAGCGAGACCTTTATTCATTCGACTGGAGCACGGGCGAAGAAATTCGATTTCGTCGATGCCTGGTTCCCACACAGCTACAAGGCTTCGACGATCGCCGAACACATGCGGTTTTTCGACCACTGGCTTAAAGGGCTGGACAACGGGGCGATGGCTGGCGCGCCGGTTCGAGTCCAGGTCCGGACGGGAAACGGCGCGCACTACGTCTCCGAGGAGGTGGAATGGCCCATCGCGCGGACTACGTATCGCCGCTGGTACCTGGATGCCACACCCTCGGACTGGGCGGGAGACGGGCGTCGGAGTGACTTCCTGCGCATTGGCGAGACCATCCCTGCCGCTGAAGCGTCCGCAACCTACGACGCCCATCTCGAGCGGGGCCGGCCGATTCCGGCCCCGACGGGGTTTGCCGGTGGCACCCCGCGCTGGTCGACAGGCATCTCGTTCGTCACCGATCCGCTGACCGAAGACATGGTCCTAGCCGGATATATGAAAGCCGGGTTATGGGTGTCCTCGACGAGCAGCGACATGGATGTCTTCGTATCCCTGCGCGTGATCGATGAGCACGACCGGGAGATTCGCTACGAGTCCATGGTGCCACCGATCGATCCGGCGAACATCCATCCAGTCGGGCATGGGCTGCTCAAGGTCTCCCACCGCAAACTCGACAACAAGAGGTCGACGGACTATTGGCCGGTCCACACGCATACCAAGACGGATCACCAGCCGCTTCGGGACCGTGAAGTCGTCGCGATCGAGGTCGGGCTGAATCCGAGCAGCGCGCTCATCCGCCTGGGGTCCAGGCTGCGGATTGACGTTCAGCCGTACTCACCTGCCGGCCTGACCAACCGCAGCTACGACGAGAGCTACCACGCCGGTGCGACCAACACCGTTTACACCGGCCCCGAGCGTCCGAGCTACGTGCAGTTGCCGATCGTGCCGGCGAAGCTAGGCAAGTAGACATGAAGCAGGAGAACGACGTGAAGGCAATGGTTGGAGACGATCAGGCTGTGTTCGTCCCGATCTCTCCATATAAAGAGGACGACGAACAGGGCTTGTTCAGCCGCTTCGAACCGGGTACGCGAACACTGCCGGCGGGCTTCCAGGTGCACCCTCGCTTCAAACCGCTTCCCGTCGAGATTGTGCTCGAGAAAGACGTCGCCGTCGTCTTACGCGACGGGGTGACGATCTACATCGACGTGCTACGCCCAGCCGGCACGGAGAAGGTGCCCGTGATCGTTGCCTGGAGCCCTTACGGCAAGAGTCGGGGCAATGCCCCGATGTACGTACAGCTCTTCGGCTTGCTTGGAATGGATACCGGGATGATTTCGGGTCTCAACAAGTTCGAAGGACCCGACCCAGCCTTCTGGTGCGCCCATGGCTACGCGGTATGCAATCCCGACCCGCGGGGCTCCTTCAACTCGGAGGGCGACCTGCTTGTGTGGAGCCGCCAGGAAGGCCAGGATTACCACGACCTCATCGACTGGCTTGGCGTCCAGGACTGGTGCAACGGCAAGGTCGGGATCACCGGAAACTCGTATTTGGCGATCTCAGCATGGTTCGCCGCGGCCGAGCAGCCGCCGCATCTCGCGGCCATCGCTCCATGGGAAGGCATGAGCGACATCTACCGCGATCTCGTCATGCGCGGCGGGATACCCGACTTCCCCTTTCCGCGGTTTCTTGTCCGGAATTTCGTCGGCAAAAACCTACGTGAGGACTTGGTTGCCGAGGGCGAGCGCCATGCGCTGATGGACTCGCTCTGGAAGTCGAAGGTCCCAGCCTTTGAGAAGATCACGGTGCCCGCGTACATCGTCGCGAGTTACTCGAACATGATCCACACGCCGGGAACATTCCGCGGCTGGCGAAGGATCGCTTCCACCGAGAAGTGGCTGCGAATTCACAACACCATGGAGTGGCCGGACTACTACGAACAGGCCAACGTCAACGACCTACTCCGCTTCTTCGACCGCTTCCTCAAGGGCATCGACAACGGCTGGCAAGAGACGCCGCGCGTGCGCTACGCTGTCCTCGACCTCGAAGGCAACGACCGCATCAACCAGCCGGCAGGAGAGTTTCCACCCGAGGGCGTCAGTGAGGTCAAGTACTACCTGGATGCGGCATCGCACGCGTTAACCACTGCAGCACCCGCGGACCGCGTCGCCGCGAGCTACGACGCGGAATCGGAACAGGACAGCGCCTCATTCACCATCCGTGTCGACTCGTCGACGGAGTTCATCGGCTATCCGAAGGTGCATCTGTGGGTTGAGGCGGACGGCTCGGACGACATGGACCTCTTCGTCTTGCTGCAGAAGCTGGATGCCGACAACCGGGAGCTCGAGCAGTTCAACGTCCCCAATCACGGACCGCAAATGGAAGCGCTGACACGGCAGGGCGCGGCGATCCTCAAGTACAAGGGGTCCAACGGTCGCCTGCGCGTGTCCCTACGGCATCTCGATGAGGCGAACTCGACGGACAGCGTGCCGGCTCACAGCTTTGATCGCGTGGAAAAGCTTGCCCACGGCGAGATCGCCTCCGTTGAGATCGACCTTTTCCCGATCGGGCTAGCGCTAAATCCGGGCGAGCAGTTGCGACTCGTCATCAGCGGCCACAATCTGCTGGGCGGGCCGATGCCCGGAGTCGACAACGTTCCGTCCGACAACCATGGCCGGCATCTCATCCACACCGGCGATCGTCACGCCTCCTACCTTCAGCTTCCCCAGAAAGCATGATCGGCGAGGCGCACAACTAATCTCATATGTGCAGCACGCCAAGGCTGCGATTTTCGAAGCGGGGTGATGCACGGTCCTGACGGTTGCGTCGTCTCATAGACATTTGTGTTGACGCACCAAATCTCTGCCGTCAAAGTTCAGATCGGCCGACCATCGCGACAACCGTCGCAGCGTCGTTGCGAGGTACTCCGCGAGAGGCTTGACGGCATCGCCAGGCGTGTCGAGCCTCTTGTCACTCGCAACCCACACATAGAAGGACGCGAGAGCTTCGTCCCTGGGATCGGCTGGGCGCCTCGAATCCGACACGTTTGACTGAGCGAGCTGACGACACCTGGCTCGGGCATCTAGATCCAATTCGACTCTCTCGTTCGACTACGCGACGAATCAATCCGCCGCCGCGCCCGTACCTAAGCGACTTCAGGCGAAGATCCACTGGAACAGGCGGCTACCAATCCAGGTTGCCCGTTCTATGACCCAAACGGACTACACCCAGATTGGGCCGGCTATTGGCGAGGCATTTCCCGAGTTCGAGCTTCCCAACGCCGACGGAGTTCTGGTCCGGTTGCATGACTGGAGTCGCGGGCGGCGTGCCCTGGTGGTCTTCTACCGCAGTGCGGCTTGGTGACCATATTGCAAAGCGCAGCTCGTTGAGCTGCAGAAGGTCGAGGGAGAGCTCGACCGCCGCGGCATCGGCCTGATCGGGATCAGCTACGACCCGCCTGAGGTGCTGCGCCAGTTCGCCGATGCCAAGGGCATTACCTTTCCACTGCTATCAGATGTGGGCAGTCGGGTCATCACCGATCTTGGCCTTCTCGATCGCGATCTTGCCGCACACCAAGCTGAGTTCGGGCTGGAGGCGCGCGAAAGCCAGTTCGGTGTGGCGTATCCGGCTGTGTTCGTTCTGAATGAAACCGGACACGTCGTCGAGAAGTGGATTGGAGAGAACTACCGCGCCCGCGTCGGTCCGCTGAAGCTGCTCGATGAGACGCTCGGCTTGACATTGGCTCCCGCCGGTCCACATCACAGTCAAGTCGGCAGCCATGTAACCGTTAGCGCCACTGCGGATTCTCTGACCTACGTGCGCTGGCAGGAAACCCGGTTACACGTCCTAATTGACATCGAGGCGGGTTGGCACATCTACGGCCGTCCGATACCTGACGGCTACATCCCTCTTACTGTGGATGTTGAGAGTGTTCCTGAGCTAGAGGTACGTTCGCCTGAGTACCCGGCAGCGCGACCTTTCAGAATCGAGGGCCTCGACGACGCGTTCCACGTTTACGAAACACGTGTGGAGGTACTAGTTCCATTCGCCGTCAAGGTTGCGGCAGGGTTCGGAAGCGTCGGGCTCAAGGTGAACGTCGGCTATCAGACCTGTAACGAGGCTGAGTGCCTGCCCCCTGATCACCTGACGATCGAGCTTTCCTTGGATGAGTCGGCTCCGGCGTGAATGGCGGTGTCTTTGCCTGGGCTGCCGCCGTCCATGGTTGTGATGTTGTCGGACACATTCGAGTGCTTGTGAGGTGAGAAATGCCTGAGTTTCGCCGTCGATACTTTGACTCGCGCAAGAGCTACGCCGATTACTTCAAGGAGACTCACGCGGCAGGTGCCCTGGACGCGAAAACCAAGGAGCTGATGCACCTGGCGCTGGTTCTTGCCTTGCACTGCGAACCTTGAGCGGTATCCCACTTCGCAGGTGCGAAGAAGCTTGGAGCGACTGACGAGGAGATCGAGGAGACGATCCAGCTCGCCGGCTCAGTCGGGGCGGGAGTAATTCTTGCGATGGCCGATCGAGCCCGCGACGCGTCCGATCACAAGCATTTCTGGTGGCGGCCGCCGCGGCCACAGGAGTGAGGCCTGAACTCGCAGCCTAGGAAAGCATTGACCGCCGACCCTCATTCGAGGACCGACGGCCAATGTGCGCGCGGGTGAGTCGCAGCAGGCGGCGGCACTGCCCTACCCCTTGAGCCGAGAATGTACGTCCCGGTTGGCACTCGCCTCGGACCCTACCCGCGGCTAGCCTACGCCCGGCAGGACGATCGTGCCAGGCTACTTTTCCTAGCTCCGGCTCCTTACCTCCGCAGACGCTCGCCTGTCCGCCGCGAAGGAGCGGACCGGTGAGCCGTCTCAATCGTCCTTGCCCGTACGACTCAGTTTGTAGCGGTCGTCAGTGACGACCCGAGTGCGAAGACTTTGACCGCCGCTCGTAGTCGTCGATTGGACTGAGCACGAGGCAGCCGACCTGGTCGTCCCTGCGCAGAATCCAGTTGGATATGGCGAGCACCTCGCAGCCTCCGTAGCCACGTGCGGCCGCCAGCAACATCGAGGCCCCATAAAAGACAAGCGCTGCGTTGCTGGTGAATGAGATGGGCGGTGCGTACAGCGGGGTCAGAACGAGCGCAATGAACACCGCGATGTTGATGGTGGTGCCGACCGGTCCGGTCGCTTCATAGCGGGTCTTGGCAGAGCGGGCGCGAAGCCACTGCCACGTCAGCAGCACGGCCGGAAACCCGACAACTCCTATCGCCACGGACAAAGGATTGAAGCCGGTTTGGAAGGTGCCGTGCATCACTTCGATGCGCCCTCCGGTTAGGCCATACAACAACATCAAGAAGCCGATCAACACCCGGGCCACAGTGCCGATGGTGCCAATCCGGCGCAGCGCTTTCTCCGATTCGTCCACGTTGGCTTCTGTCATTCTGGCAATCTGAGTCGACCTTCCATTCAAACCTGAAGCTTTTCGGTCAGATGACACTGCCCCGCTCTTTGGCTACAAGGTCGAAGTCGGCGGCCTCTAGAAGCTCCCCCAGGGCCCGCCGCGGCGATAGCCGCGCACCATCGCGAGCCCGATCGCAAATTGGACCATTCCGATGGCGCCCTGAAGCACCACATACCAAGCCGGGCCTTGCAGCGGTAGGACCCCTTCCAGCTCAAGTACCGACGCCGGCAGCCGCAGTATGCCAGCCAGGAAGGCCACCAAGATGAGCCAGAAGATCCAGCGCCATCTCCGAACCACGCCGATGGCAAGGCCTGCCAGGAAGACCGAAAGCGCCGCGAGGAAGGCAATCTCCAGCGTCCGCCGGTCGGCGAACGGCAGCTTGAGGGCCCGGTCGAAGACGTCGGGCTCAAGTGCCAAGATCGCCACGACTGCCACCCATGCAGCCGCCGAGAAGCCGAGAACCGTGAGCTGGGTCCGGTTCAGCTTGGACATTCGGCGGCCCTGTTCGGCCAAGACTCGCGTCCGCTACTCAGTGCCGCGGAGGGGACTGAGTTGCCGATCTCCACGAAATTGTCCTCAAGAAAGGTCGCGCCGCGCGAAGACTCCGGTCCCGATGACGAAAAGAACCAGGCTGACTATCACTGGCAAGACCCATGCGTGCCACGTCAGCCCGTTTCGTAGAGGATCGGTGCCAAGCAGCCAGTGCCACGGCGACGCCTCACGGATTGGCTGGAGCACCTTGACTTGGGCGGCAAGCCCCTCGATCACGAATCCCACCAAAGCTACGGCGGATGCAGTCGATATCGCGATCGATCGACGGCCGCTTGCGGCGCCGACAGCGAAGGCGAGCGAGGCGAAGCTAAGTGCCAGCAGACCGGTGGCCGTCGTGGCTGCAACGATCTGTCCCAAGCTCAGGCTGTTGGAAAGACCGACTGCGGGGGCAAGGAGCGCCATGATGGCCGATGAGACCAGCGTCAACAGTGCCAGAAGTAAGACAAGCGCACCAGCACGTTCTGCTGCCACGCGGATTCTGCTCACCGGGTTGGACAGCAGCAACTCAAGGGTTCCGGCAGCCTCGTCTCCGCTAATGCACCACGCCGCCAGACCGATGCCGAACACCAGCAACATCACCGGCAGGACATTGGCAAAGTACTGGCTATTCAGATACCCGACCGGGGAGGTCAGCGGACTGCCGGGGTCGAGGCCGAGTGCCGCCTGTACACCTGGCGGCAGGCCGGCGAACGTTTTGTCGAGCTCGCCATTGCCACGCACTGTCGGGTACGCAAGAGCCAAGAGAGCGGCAAAGCCAGCCAGGCCCAGGCTCCACCAGAGCGTACTGATCCGTCGTCGCCAGAGCACTTGGCGGAGCACTGACAGCATGTCAGTTCACCTCCGGAGCATGGTCGTAGAGCGAGATGAAGAGATCCTCCAGATCATCGCCTGCGCTGCGGACCCGCAATAGACCAGGACCTCTTAGTGCCGCCTCCATTGCCGGACCTACGGCTCCATCGACCGCTATCGTGGCTGTGTCGCCGCGAACCTCGGCCTCGACAACGCCGGCGACTCCTTTGAACAGTTCGGCGGCGATCGGACCGGCGAAGCGGAGCTCGAGCCGATGGCGAGCCCGATCCAGGAGCTCACGTACCGGGGAGACCGTCACCAATTTGCCCTCGCGAATGATCGCCAGCCTCATCGCCACTCTCTCCACCTCGGGCAGTACGTGGGAGGAAAAGAGCACGGTGGCTCCCCGATCGGCAGCCTCACGGACAAGATCAAGGAATTCGCGCTGGATCAGGGGATCCAGTCCGGTCGTCGGCTCGTCGAGGATCAGAACGTCAGGATCGTGCTGAAAGGCCTGAACCAGACCGATCTTTTGCCGGTTGCCCTTGGACAGCTTGCCGAAGGGCCGGTTCGGTTCGAGATGCAACCGCTCGACCAACTCGTCAATGCGCTGACGGTTGTAGTTTTGTCGAAGCTCACCGAACCACGAGAACAAGTCATTTCCAGTCATCGCTGAGTCCATCCGGAAGTCGCCGGGCAGATAGCCGACGCGGCGTCGGATTGCGGTATCGCGAGCCGCAGATCCACCCAGAACGGTGGCCCCCCCGGAAGTCGGTCGAATGAACCCCATCAGCAGGCGGATGGTCGTCGTCTTCCCGGCTCCGTTGGGCCCGAGGAAACCAACCACCTCGCCCGGTCCGACCTCCATGCTCAGATCGGAGACGGCGGTGAGCTTGCCGAAACGCTTGGTGAGCCCCTTCGTCGCGATCGAGGGCAGCACGCCGCCGTCGCTCATTTCCGAACCACCCCGGTGAGCAGAATGCCGAGCGCCTTGCGTATGTTGGCCCAGCGGAAGCCCGAGGCGTCGAGGCCACCGTGGAGCAGCAGACCATCGGTTAGAGCCAACAAGAGCGAAGCGAACGCGTTCGCGGGGATCTCCTCTAACTCGCCGTTGGCGATGCCATTCTCTATCCAAGAGCGGAGGCGCTCTCGGCGGCGCTGCACGACTTCGGCGAATCGGGCGCGGACCGCCTGCTCGGTCATCATCGCCGTCCAGAGGTCCGCGCGAACCTGGACATGTGCTGGGTCCTCGCCCTGAGCGAGCATGGCGCGAGTGAACTGACGCAAGCGCTCTGCACTTCCGACTTCCTTCGCGTCCAACCCATCGAGGACCGAGTCGACCTCGTCGGCGTCTTCTTCCAAGAGCGCAAGCAGCAGTGCCTGCTTGCTGTCGAAGTAACCGTAGAAAGCGCCCTTGCTCAGCCCCGTTTCCGCACATACGTCGTCAACAGTCGTATCGCGGTAGCCCTTGCGGGCAGCACACCGCCAGGCGCCTTGGATGAATTGCTGCCTGCGCTCATCCCGAACAGCCTCCGAAATGCGCGGCATTTGACCCACATTGTAAAACGGACCAGTCGGTTTGTTTACCCCCTCCCCGACAATGCGGAATCCCTGCCGCACTCGGAAGTAGGAACCAGACCCGAGGGTGTGCGAGGGGTCCAAGGCCTCACGGTCCTATCCTGTGCGTCAGACCGGCTCGGGATGATGCGTTGCCACCGGTCGCAGTCCAGCGATGTCAACTTGCCCCACGACAACACCGCTTACGCCGCCTCGGGGCGTCGGGTTTAGGGGCCAGGTGAGACTGGGCCACCGCCGAACTCGAACAGGTTGCCATCGGGGTCCCGGTACGCGGCCTTGCGGACGCCATTTGAGAGGGTTTCCCGCTGCGCGGGGGTAAGGCCACGCTCTGCGATCCGCTCGACGAGCCCGTCAAGGTCGTCCACAAAGACGAGGTGCCTCGTATGCCCAGCGTGCTCGGGCCGCTGCTCGATGAAGACGTACCGGTGCTCGGCGAGCTCCCACACCGCCTCGATTTCGTTGGGGAGGAATGACGGCGGCGCGCCGAAGAGCCGCTCATACCACTCCACGGCCGCAACGTAGCTGGTGACTGGAATCCCGGCGAACAAGTCCATCGGCCTGTCCGCGGATTCTAGGCGAGGCCACCACAGCTATCTCGTAGCGCAGCGACCCCGAGACGGTGTCGCCTAACTGGATGCCGCGAAGAAGCTTTCCACGCCGGGTTTTGGACGGGGTGACTCATGGTCCTGTCCTGTGCGTCCTCATGCGCCGTCGTGTGATTTCCGATCCGGGTGCCTCACGGTCCTGCCCGTTGCATCGTCAGCGTGAGCCTTCGCGGAGGCATCGAGTGACACCAACCGAATTCAGATTCGCCGGCGACGGCCACCCTCAAACGCCAGGGTTGCGATAGTTCTCCGGGAAATTGTGATACGGCTGTGTGCGGGTGGATTCCAGACGGCTCTCAAACCGCCGATTTTGAATACGAAAATGGTCGGGGGCGAGGGATTTGAACCCTCGTCCTCACGGTCCCGAACCGTGCGCGCTGCCAAACTGCGCCAGCCCCCGACTCGACTGCTGATTCTATCCGGCGCTGGGAGTCTGCTCTGTTTGAAGGCCTTTATTGATATGTAAGGAGGCCCAGCTTTTGCCGGGCCACAGTGCTTACGAGCCTGCCAGCTAGTGCTGGAACGACAGTGTCTTGGTCAAGCCAAACCACGTGAACGCGTCATGGGTGCCCAGTGGGCAACTAGCGCTAAGTGACTGGAAGAGTGCAGCGAAGCGCGCCATCTCGGTTTTGTCCTCGGTCACGTCGCCGGCCGTGCCTTCCGTCCCAGCCGCCTTCTCAGCCACACCCTCGCTGAGCTCAGCTTGGAACGCCACCTTTAGTGATTGCAGGGCAGCCGAACACTGTTGCGAGAGCATAGGTTTGATGAAGGTGCACTTCGCGCGCACCGCGTCCACCAATGGTTTGCGTGCAGTGGCCTCGTCCCTGTCCTCGGCGATCTCCGTCGTCTTGAAATTTGGATCCGAGGTCGCTTTGGCCCGTTCGGTCGTGTCCTCAGCCTTGTCTGCGGTCAACGCCAACGCAAGGTTCGCTTTGGCGGTGGTGCAGGAAGTTAATGGCTTGGCCACCACATGCACGATAGCCACTACTTTCTTGTCGATGGCGGCCGTTTGCTCAGTGCGCATGTGTGTGATGACGTTGGCCACGCCCGCACCCACTTGTGTCCGATGACTCTCACTGGAAGCGCCGGCCAGCTGGGGCGCCACTATCAGGGCGAAAAAGCCGCCTATTGCCAGGGCCGCTGCGCCACCCCCGACGAGCTTGCGAATCGATCTGTTCATTCGTAGCCTCCTCAGAGTGCCCGTACGGGGCCATCATGTCCTCACCGTGTGAGGCGGTGCCATCGGTCCCCCGGACCAACCGGCACGGCCGCGAATCCTAGCAGACCTCGGGGTCGATCCGCGTGTCGGTCGTCATCAGGGTTGCCGTCGCATCGGCGATTCGATCTCGAGCGTGTCGATTCTCGATGTACGCGTTCGCGTATACGAGCGTGCGCCGCACCCTCTCCACTTTCCCCACTATGCGAATCGGTTCGCCCAGCTTCAGCGGTCTGCGGTAGCTGACCTGGAGCCGGCCCGTCACCCCGGGGTGACCCGCATGCCACGCGGCCCAACCCACCGCCTCGTCGAGAAGAAGCGCCACGATCCCACCATGCGCCATTCCCGTCCAGCTCTGATATCGCTCCGGCACTTCGAACTCGACGCTCGAGCCATCTGGTCCGGGCACGAACACCAGGCGCAAACCTTCCGTGTTGAGAGGACCGCAACCGAAGCAGTGGCCGTCGAATCTGACTTCCATCGGAGTCTCCTATGTACGGCGTTTTAGCCGCGGCAGTTCCAGGTGCCTTTGATGTTGAGCGCGGGCTTGCCGCTGTTCGCGTCGGTCAGTGCGGCGTTAAGCGTGCCCGATTGCTGCGTCGCATCCATCGTGAAGGTCACCTTGTCACGCGCGAGGTTCAACCACACTTTCGTTTGATCAAGGCTTCGCACCACGATCGATGAGTCGCGCGAGGTGTACGTGCCCGCGCCGCGAAAGTTGTTGACCACAAACACGATCTCCCAAACCGCTCCCGTGGCGTCGGTCGATCCGTAGAACGTGTCGGCCCACTGCTCGCCAGTGCGGGTCTTTGACCCCGTGCACGCGCTGACCTGGTCCCCTGAATCGGGCACGATCGCGGTCAATTGCCCATTGATCTCGCCGGTGAACGCTAGGTTCTCCGACCAGTTCCCCTGCGGGATCACCGGCGATGGCGACGCCACCGCAGGTGGAGTGGTCTGGGTGCAGGCGGCGAAGACGAAGAGGGCGACGATGCCCGCAGCACGGAGCATGTGATCGAATGTTAGCCGTGGCGGAGAGTGCAGAGCGTTTGACCCAGGCTATGAGATCGCTCGAGGCCGCATTCCTGATCGGCGTGCAAGGTGTGACCGTGATCTGGCTCGTACGCCACGGTGATTGCTACGACGGCATGTCCGAAGGTGCCGATCCCTCACTGAGCGGCCTCGGCCGAGATCAGGCGGCACGCCTCGCGGAGCGCGTCAAGCGAGCCGGCGCCACCGCCTTTTACGCCAGCCCCTTGCGCCGCGCGGTCGAGACCGCCCGGATCATCGGCGGCGATGACCTGCACCTTGACAAGCGACTCGTAGAGATCGATCTCGAGCTAGGCGAGAACGGCGCGCTCGAGTTCAAGGAGTCCGCAGCGAGCGTCATCGAAAGAATGCGCGGCGCCGTTGA
>Ga0210394_10005423_pt1 | contig 14283 bp, 9 predicted proteins | sample IncBWC12MmetaG_FD_160121 | JGI IMG/M metagenome (GOLD analysis project Ga0210394, IMG submission 160121) | Forest soil microbial communities from Barre Woods Harvard Forest LTER site, Petersham, Massachusetts, United States - Inc-BW-C-12-M | ecosystem: Environmental > Terrestrial > Soil >...
CGTCGACTTCGCCATCAATGCGGATGTGCTCGCCGGTAGCGTAGAAGTCGCCCTTGATCACCTCGTCTTTTTTCACGGTGATCGTATCGCCCTTGCGGAATTCGGTTGCCGATGCGGGTGTGGCAACCGCCAGCAGCACGCCGAACCCGGCAAACAACACGGCCAGCGCCGAGCCGCGCCGCAAATAGCGGCGGAATGCGAACAACCCGAAGCCAGCCAGAGACATCAGGGCCAGTACCTCGAACAAGCTGAACATGGATTGCCATCCTTTCCAGAATGCGCCCTGAAACACCACCAGATTCAGCAGATTACCGCTGCCGAATCCGGCTTCTGCAAACTGGCGTTCCCAAGGCTCGATATATCCCGTGTACAAGGCGTAGACGCCCAGAACCGCCAGGCCAAAGACCACGCCCCAAATCCATTGCATGTTGCGCTTCACTTTCTCGTGAAACTCCGCGAGCCGCGCGGGCAAAGGCTCGTCCTGCTCCAGCATGGAGCGAGTCAGCAGCCGCGATTCGCGGTCGAGGGCGCGCAGCAGCGTAAGGCAGCGCGTGCAGGTTTGCGTGTGGAGAGACACGCCCTGCGCGGCTTCGCGGTCCAGTTGCCGCTCGACATACAAAAGCAAAGTCATTTCATCAACGTGCGATTCGTTCGGGTGTTTATCCCCGTTCATGTCGGGTTCCGTCATCGGGTTCCTCCCACGGCCAGTGCGCTGTTCTCCCCCAACGCCTGCCGCAATTCATGCCGTGCCCGCAGGAGCACGACCCCTACAAACTGCCGGCGGACGCCCAAGGCGTCCGCAATTTCGTCGTAACTCATATCCGAGTAGTAGCGCATCACCAGCGCCATGCGGGCGCGCAGGCCGAGTGTATCCAGCGCCTTGCGCACCTCTTCGCTGCTGCGTTCCTCAATCAGCTTTTCCAGTTGGTTCGGCTCCGGGCATTCCAGCGCGACGTCGTCCACATCATCCATATCTTTATCGTGGCGGGCTTTCCGGCGGCGCAGCATGTCCCAGCAATGATTGGCGGCGACTTTGTACAGCCAGGCGGTGAAAGACCGCGTCTGGTCGTACTGGATCAGTTTGTCGCGCAGCTTCATGAAAATCTCCATCGTGGCATCTTCCGCGTCTTCGCGCGTCGGCATGGCCCTCCGGCAAAAGCGGAAGATTGCCGGGGCAAATTCCCGGTACAGATCGCCCCAAGCCTGGGTATCCCCAGTCCGGGCTCGAGCGATTACTTCGGTCGGCTCCGTTTTTCCCGGTGCGCTCATTCGCCCTGGTCTCAGCGGTTCCATAAGTTAGTACGCGGCAGCCGTCGCAAAACTATCACAAGTTGCTATGACATGTGAGGGTTAGGGCCAACCCGCGCCAGGTGTCGTACGTTCTTGGGAGAGGCCTACCACCTCTAATTGCAGTATCTAAAGGACTTAATGCAGAATTCCTCCCAAATTCACCTTGGCCACCGGGTCGCGCCCGAAAAGCGGCGGAAGAGCCGCCGCACTCCAAAAACACGAAGGCCCCGGGCTGGGCGACCGGGGCCTTCGCGCTGCTTCTACAAAGTCGAACCACCTAGAACGTAAACTTCGCGGCAATCTGCAAGCTGCGTGGTCCGCCGCTGCCTAGGAAGGGGTACCCGATTCCTACGTCGCCTGTAGCGGTCAAATGGAGTGCGCCGCAACTACGACCTGCCGGGACACCGGGACAGGCTGAAGTAGCCGTGCCATCTGCAATCCCCTGTTGGGCCGCATCAGCAATGAAGTTCGGCAAATACGGGTTGGCGAAATTCGGATGGTTGAACAGGTTGTAGGCTTCGAAGCGAAGCTCCATGTTCAAGTGTTCGGTAATGGCCGTCTTTTTGTAGATGGAGAAGTCAAATTGACGAAAATGGGGTCCAATCAGGGAATTGCGGCCCTCGCTCCCAAAATGCATCGAGTTGATGCAGGTCGGCACCACGAGAGTTGTGCAAGTTGCCCCAGTTGCCGGATTGATCAGAGTGCAATTTGTGGCGGCGTTGCCCAAGCCATCAAACGTGCAGGGAACGGAAAAAGATGTGAGTTGCAGAAAATTGTTCGGATCATTTTGGTGGTAAACGATAGGTCCGACTACGTCGGGCCTCGCGAAGAATTCTCCCGTGCCGTTATAGTCATCCTCAAAGTTGTAGTTCAGGTGAAAAGGCTGGCCGGCCTGAACGGTAACGATCCCATTCAGTCCCCAGCCATTGCGGATAATCTTGAACCGGCTATCCGAGGAATTGGGAATCTCGTAAATAAAGTTCCAGGCGAGGCGGTTGCGAACGTCAAAATTGGAATTCCCACGGTTAAAACGGTTAGTGGCCTGGCTGTTGTCAGGCTGTGCCGCGTTGGGCACGTAGTCTTCGCCGTCGCTCGAATCGTCAATCGAGTGCGACCAGGTGTAATTGAAGGTAGAGGTAAGCCCGTGCCAGTTGTCGATTCGGAAGCTGGTTTGAAGAGAATTGTAAATCGAGTTTCCTGAAGCTTCCTCATAGTTGTAGTAGACTCCGCCGCCGGTGAAAATCCCGGGAGTGCAGCAACCGTTATCGTGGTAATCGTAGGCTTGGATCATGGCGAGGGTTGGCTGGTTCAGGTCGCGGAAACGCAGCAATTTGTGTCCTTGCGAACCGACGTAGCTTACTTGCAGAGTCATCTTGCGGTTGATCTGCTGCTGCAGGTTGAGGTTGTAATTCTCCATGTAGGGTGTCCGGAGGTTCTGATCAACACCGAAGCGGTCGGACATCAAGCTAGGAAATGTATTGAAAACGGGACCAGAACCCAGGGTAAATCCCGAAGTCCCGGCTACCGAGATCGGATGGGGGGCATTGCCGGAATAGGCAGGTCCCGGGTCGTAAAAGCTGTTGAAGGGCAAATGGCCCATGAACATATCCTGCGAGTAGGCGTCATAGAAGATGCCGAACCCGGCGCGAACAACAGTTTTCTGGTGGCCGGTGACATCCCAGGCAACGCTTACGCGCGGGGCGACGTTGTCGTAATCCGGCTGGTACAGGCGGTCCTGGCCGACAAGGATGTCGGCGCCGGTCAGCGGATTGAAATTGGTGAAATTGCCGTGTTTTTCCTGGATCAACCCATAGTAGTCGTAGCGCAGGCCCAGGTTCAAGGTAACGCGACTCGACCAGCGATAGCTGTCCTGAAGATAGATCGAATGAGAATTCTCGAACGTGTTCCGGTTTGAGTCTCCCGAATACTGGAAGCCGCCGGTGGGAGTCCCCGCAAGGAAGTTACCGAGGGGAGTAACGCCGGGCGAGCTCCCAAAGTCGATGCGTCCCCTGAAATAGGAGTCGAATATTTGGGAAACGGTGGTGCGGCGAAATTCATAGCCGGCCTTGATGTCGTGCTTTCCGTGCTTCCAGGAAATGTTGTCGATGTAGTGCCAGTTGGCGTCTACGCGGTGGCGTGCGTCCGAGGAACTGGCGCCCAACTGCGGGAATGGGCTTACGTCGATGCGCGGAAGGCCCAAGTCCGCGCCTGTTGCGCCGGTGTCAAGTCCGATCGTGGCGGGATCGAAATGGCGGTCCTGCGGAAAAAATCCTTCCGCAAAACGGTTCCACCCGACGCGGACTTCGTTGACGGTCGAGGGATTCATCACAGACACAAAGGAAATGGACACGAGTTGCACGCGAGTGGGGGTGAACGTGTCGTAATTGGGCAAAGCACCGCCACCCACGAGAGCGAGCGGGAAGTTTTGTTCACTGTCCCCGATGAAATAGCGGCCGGTCAGCAGATTGTCCTTGTTAAAATTATGATCGATCTTGATGATGCCGCCGTTGACGTTGTTAGAGAACGGCGTGGCCAGGACGGTGTTGCTGGAAACAGCTGGCCCATCCACAGCGTTTCCCATGCAGGAGCCCGTCCCATTCGGCGTGGGCCATCCTTTCTGCGCGAGGATTTTGGCCGCAACCGCATTGATAGATGTCGGATCGCCGGGCGTCGGAGCATTGGCCAGGATGTCGTTGGCCGTCGGAACGCAGGACGGCGTGGACTGCGCTCCAACCTCCCGCAATCCCTCATAGTCGATGAAAAAGAAAGTTTTGTCCTTGAAGATGGGTCCGCCAAGGGAACCGCCGAACTGATTATTGTGGAAAGGATTCTGCGGCAAGGTCGTATTGTCGAAATAATTGCGGGCATCGAGCGCATTGTTGCGAAAAAATTCGAAGGCGGAGCCGTGAATCTGGTTGGTGCCGCTCTTGGTGACAACGTTGACCACGGCGCCGGCGCTGCGACCATATTCCGCCTCAAAGTTTGACGCGACGCGAAGTTCTGCGATGGCCTCTATAGGAAGGATCGTGGCGGGGGTGCCAAAGACACCGGCTTCGTTGATCGCGGGGTCGTTGCGGTAGCCGTCGTTCATGTCTGTGCCGTCGAGCAGGAAGTTGTTGGCACGGCCGCGAGCACCGTTTACAGAAAAGATCCCGAAAGAACCGGGGGAGTCCGTAATCTGGTCGGGAGAACCCGTTACGCCGGGGACCAGGAAAATCAACTTCTGATAGTCGCGGCCATTCACCGGCAACGAGGTAACAATCTTGGATTCGACGATACCGCCAAGCGTGTTGGAGGTGGACTCAACCATCGGCAGCTCTTCGCCGAGGACTTCGACGCTCTGAGCAGATTGACCGATCTGAAGTGCCACATCGGCGCGCCGCTCCGAAGAAACTTCCACCTTGATGCCGGTGACCACGCCAAGCTTGAAGCCCGTCTTCTCCACACTGACGCTGTAATTGCCGATCGGCAATTCGGGGGCGGCATAACTGCCGTCATCGGAGGTCGTGACTGTGCGGACCAGGCCCGTATCAACGTTCTTGATCGTCACGGTGGCGCCGGGTACGGCTGCCCCTGAAGAATCGGTGACGCTGCCGAGGATCGTCCCGCGGAAAGTCTGCGCGAAGGTGGACGCTCCCGCAAAAAGTGCCAGTGTAAATACAACCAGCGCAAGCGTGCGAATAGCGCGGAAAAAGCTGTTCATCAGCTGCTCCTTGATCGATTCAATCGTCATCTCGAAACCCCGAGATTGTTGCGGACGCGTTCCCCGACGAAGCGTCCAAGGACACCTTGGATTGTTGCCAATGAACATACTCAGAGAAAGGAAGAGAAGCAAGGTTTTCAGAAAAAAATGTTTCCATTTGAACTATGAAGCGACTACCGGAATAAGCCGGGAGAATGGGGTGACGCAGGTCACAAATTCGTCCAGACTGGGCCGCCGGCAATTCGCTAGTTGGGTGATGATGCGGTAGATTGGAAGATTAGGGTTTCACGGAAAGAGTGCCCTGTAGGGCGCACGCACAACTTATGGCGGAAAAACTACCATCTCTGGTCATCGTGGGGCGGCCGAATGTCGGCAAGTCCACCCTCTTTAACCGGTTGACCGGAACGCGGCGGGCCATCGTCACCGACGAGCCCGGCATCACGCGCGACCGCATGTACGGCAAAACGGAATGGAACGGCCGCGTCCTGGAGGTCGTAGACACCGGCGGCATCGTCCCCGACGACAAGGCGTTGATCCCCACGGAGATTTTCCGCCAGGCTCGCGTGGCGTTCGAAAACGCGGCACTGCTGGTGCTGGTGGTGGACAGCCAGGCGGGATTGACGCCGCTGGACCAGGAACTCGCGCGGCTGCTGCGCAGCACGGGAAAACCGTTCGTGGTGGCAGTGAATAAGATCGATTCGGCGATGCAGGAACCGAACGCGGCGGCCTTCTATTCCCTGGGCGTGCCGGTATTCCCGATCGCCGCGGAACACGGCACCGGCGTGGACGATTTGCTGGACGAAGCATTGAAACAGGCGCTGGGACATGCGGTGGAGGACCAGCCAGCCGAAAAAAAAGAAGTCGAAATCGCCATCATCGGGCGGCCGAACGTGGGGAAATCCACGCTGCTGAACCGCCTGGCGGGGGAAGAGCGCTCGATCGTTTCGCCGATTCCCGGAACCACCATGGACAACGTGGATACCGACGTGATGCGCGACGGCCGCGTTTACCGCTTTGTGGACACCGCCGGAATCCGACGCAAAGGAAAAACCAAGCTGGTGGCGGAGAAATTGAGCGTCGTAATGGCCCGCCGCGGCCTGGAGCGCGCCGACGTGGCGCTGCTGATAATCGACGGCGAGCACGGCGTGACCTCGGGCGACGCCACGATTGCAAGCTACGCCGAACAATCCGGGCGCTCGGTAATCATCGTAGTGAACAAGTGGGACCTCGCCGTTGAGGCCGCGCAACGCGCTGAAGATGTTTCCGAAAAGAGTGCAAGAGGCAAGGCCAAACGCGCGACGGCCGGCGTGAAGCAGCGGCCTGTTGACAAGCACAAGCTGCTGTTTGATTACGAAAAAATGGTGCAGCAGAAATTCAAATTCCTGAGTTACGCTCCGATTATTTTCCTTTCGGCTAAAACCGGCGAACGCACTGAGAAATTGTACTCGCTGATCGACCACGTCGCTCAGTCACGGAACCGCAAGGTATCCACCGGCGAGCTGAATCGCTGGCTGAAGGAAGATGTGGATTTGCAGCGCGCTTCCACGCCAAAGGCCCGGCCGGTGCGGATTTACTACATGACGCAGGCCAAGATCGCCCCACCGGTCTTTTTGCTTTTCACCAACCAGAAGAGGCCACTGCATTTCAACTTCGAACGCTTCCTCGAAAACCAACTCCGCGCAAAATGGGATTTCACCGGCACCCCGGTGCGTTTTGTGCAGCGTCTGCGCAAACGCGAAGATCGCTCCCCGGCCGGTGGCGACGAAGAAGAGTAGGCCCGCCGGCTGTTCCATTTGGACGCCTCGCCCCCCGTTCAAGTACTGTGGCTGCCCGTAACACCTTCTGCTAAACTCACACCGTGAACGCGGGAGCGTCCCTCCCCCCGCGCTTTTCAAGGTGCACCGAACTCCAAAATGAGCAGCGCAGCCTCAGTCGCGATCTCCGAGGAGCAGGACGAGCGGTATTACCGCATCGGCGAAGTCAGCCGCATCACCGAAATCCGACCCTTTGTCCTGCGTTATTGGGAAGAAGAGTTTCCCATGCTGGAGCCCGTGAAGGGCCGCCAGGGCTATCGCCTCTACCGCCAGCAAGACGTCGACTTAGTGCTGAAGATCAAGCGCCTCCTCTACGACGAAGGCTTCACGATTGCCGGTGCTCGCCGCCATCTGCGCGACCTCGAAAACGGCGGCGGCCTCGAATCAGCGGTCGAAGAGCTTACTGCATCCACCGTAACCGAAGGCGAAGCGGTCAAATTGAACCGCAAAATGCTGCTGGACCTGCGCGATTCCCTGCGCAGTTTCTTGACGCTCCTCGAAGGCAAGTGATACCGTGGAATTGGTTAGTTTGCGGCCGTTTAGCGTGACCGCTCCGGTCGGGACGTAGCGCAGCCTGGTAGCGCGCACGCTTGGGGTGCGTGAGGTCGCGAGTTCAAATCTCGCCGTCCCGACCATTTTTCCCCATCGACGTGTTCCCCGTGGGAGCTCGAATTCCGACTACAATGTATATGTGGAGTGTGTGCTGACGTGAAAAAGGCGCGGGTGTTGCTGACGAATGATGACGGCTACCAGGCGGCGGGACTGAAGGCGCTGGCGGAAGAATTGCGCGCGATTGCCGACGTGAGCATTGTGGCACCGAGTTGGGAGCGCAGCGGGGCGGCGCAGAGCCTGACGCTGCGGCAGCCGATCGTGTGCCACGCGACTGGGGAAAACGAGTGGGCCATCGACGGCACGCCGGCGGATTGTGTGATCGTTGCGCTGCACAAGCTGTTGAAAGAGCCACCGGACCTGGTGATTTCGGGAATCAATCACGGCGCGAACTTGGGCGAAAACGTCTATTACAGCGGAACGGTGGGCGCGGCGCGCGAAGCGGTGATTCATCACATGCCCGGCCTGGCGATGTCGTTGTGTTCGAAACGTGGAAGTTCGGATTTTGCACCGTCGGCGAGAATCGCGCGGCGTGCGGCGGAACTCATCCTGAAAGAGGGTTTGCCGCCGCAGGTCCTGCTGAACGTGAACGTGCCGGAAAACTGGAATGGCGGGGTGAAATTCACTCGGCAGTCGAAGAAAATCACGCGCACCGTTTTGCGTGAGGGGAAGGATCCGCGCGGGCAGGATTATTACTGGCTGAGCGAGCAGCGGATTGACAGCGGTACGGAGTTGGACGCCGAAACAGATTACGCGGCGATTTTTGCTGGAGAGACATCGGTGACGCCGCTGCACCTGGACCCGACACATACGGAGTCTCTCAATCATTTGGGCCACTGGGCGGCGATCCTTGCTTCCAAATAAGTCCGCACGAAAATCAAACGCGCGCCTGCAAACGCGGGCACGGTAGAATACCGGAGCGATGCCGCAATTCTCTACCTATGACGTAGTCGTGGTCGGCGCGGGCGTCTTCGGCTCGTGGACAGCCTGGCATCTTGCCAAACGCAAACTGAAAGTTCTGCTGCTCGATGCCTACGGCGCGGCGCATGCTCGCGCAAGCTCCGGCGGCGAGACGCGCATTATCCGAATGAGCTACGCGGCGAATGAAATTTATACGCGGTGGTCACAACGCTCCCTCGTGCAATGGAAAGAGCTTTCGGCGGCATGCGGCCAACCGCTCTTCCAACAAACCGGCGTGCTGTGGCTCGAAGGCGCGGACGAACTCCGGCTGCGAGAATCGCAAGCCACCATCAAACGCTGCGGCATCGCGCACGAGGTGATGGACAACGCCGAGTTGGCGAAACGCTATCCGCAAGTGAATTTCGATGGCGTCAGCCGCGGATTGCTCGAGCCGGACAGCGGCATCTTGCTTGCTCGGCGAGCCGTGCAGTCGGTGATGGAAGAAGCGAAAAAGAAAAGTGCCGAGTTCCTGATCGCCCAGGCCGTAACACCAGATGGCGTCGGAGCAATCACCAAGATCGCCACTTCCCGCTGCGGCGCTTTTTCCGCCGGCCAGTTCGTCTTTGCCTGCGGCCCGTGGCTCGGCAAAGTTTTCCCGGAACTGCTCGGGCAACGCATCTTCCCGACGCGCCAGGAAGTGTTTTTCTTCGGCAGCCCCGCAGGAGACGCGCGATTTATGCCGCCAGCCCTGCCGACGTGGCTTTTCAATCACGATGAAGTTTATGGAATGCCGGACATCGAATCGCGCGGCCTGAAAATGGCCCGCGACGTCCACGGCGAGCGTGTTGATCCCGACACCCAGTCGCGCATCGCCAGCGCGGAAGGCGCGGAGCGGGCACGCAATTATGTAGCGCACCGCTTCCCCGCGCTCAAAGACGCGCCAATCGTGGAAACCCGCGTCTGCCAGTACGAAAACACCTCAAACGGAGATTTCCTGATCGATCGTCACCCTGACATGCCCAACGTCTGGCTTGCCGGCGGCGGCTCCGGCCACGGCTTCAAGCACGGCCCCGCCCTCGGCGAATACCTCGCGGCACAAATTTGTGGCGAAGGAAAAGCGGAACCGCGCTTCTCCCTGGCAAGCAAAGCCACGCAGCAGAAGAGGGCCGTTTTCTAGCGCGTCATGGCCCCCAACGAAACTTTCGGCGAGCACTTACGTCTTTATCACAGTAGGGGTTTGTCTTAAGCCTTTCCCACAGTCATTTCGACGATTCGGATTTAGGAGGAAGCATGCAAGGAGCACGAGGAGGAGCCGGGCAGGGTGTGTTGGCACTGCTGGGCCTGCTTTTGGCACTGTCACTGCCGGGAGCGGCGACGCCCACGGAAGATTTCCACGTCCCGGTGGAATATTACAAGCTGCCGAACGGGCTGCGCGTGGTGCTTTCGCAGGATCACACCGCGCCGACGGTCTGCGTGGGCGTTTACTACCGCATCGGATTCCGCATCGAGCCGAAAGACCGTACAGGCTTCGCGCACCTCTTCGAGCATATGATGTTCCAAGGTTCGAAAAATCTGGGCAAAATGGAATTCATCAAGCTCATCCAGGCGAACGGAGGAATTCTCAACGGCTCCACGCGCTTCGATTTCACCAACTACTTCGAGGTAGTTCCTGCCAACAAGCTCGAAACTATCCTGTGGGCGGAAGCGGATCGTATGAGCGGCCTCGCGGTAACCGAGGACAATCTGAAAAATCAGCAGGGTGTGGTGGGCAACGAAGTGAAGGTGAACGTCCTGAATCGCCCCTACGGCGGCTTCCCGTGGATCGACCTGCCGATGGCTGCGAACACGAACTGGTACAACGCGCACAATTTCTACGGCGACCTGACCGACATCGAAGCGGCCAAGCTCGATGAAGTGAAGCAGTTCTTCGACACCTACTACGCACCGAACAACGCCGTGCTGGTGATCGTGGGCGACTTCGAAAACGCGGACGCCAGGAAATTGGTGGAAAAATATTTTGCCGGTATCAAATCCGCAAATGTGCCGCCGCAACCAGACCTGACCGAACCGCGGCAGGAAAAAGAAAAGATCGTCGTGAAGAAAGACCCGCTGGCGCCGCGCCCTGCAATTGCCATCGGCTATCAAATGCCGGAGCGCAACACGCCCGAATACTACGCGATGGGCCTGCTGGAGCAGATGTTGATTGAAGGCGACGACAGTCTGCTGCGCCAGGAACTCGTGCAAAAGCGCGGCTTGACCGACAGCATCGAGGGCGGCATCAACATGCTCGGCAACATGTTCAACTACAAGGGGCCGATGCTGCTGGCCGCGGATGTCACGTATGACCCGACAACCAAGCCGGAAGCGGTCATCGAGGCCGTCGACACGGTGATCGAACCGCTCCGCACCAAACCCATCGACCAGAAAGCGCTCGACCGCGCGCGAGTGAAACTCCGCTCCAGCCTCTACGACACGATGGGCGAATTCGGCGGCTTCGGCCTGATGGATCTCCTCGCCAGCTTTGCTCTCTTCGACGACAATCCGTCGCGCGTGAACGACCTGGTCGGTCAATTCGACAAGGTCACGCCGGAACTCGTGCAAAAAACCGCGAAGGATTATCTGCGCTCCACGAACCGCACCGTCATTGAATTGCAACCCGCACCAAAAGACGCCGCCGCACCGGCGAAAAACCAGTAGGCAAGGAGAATGCATATGATCACGACGATGAAAAAGCCGGGCCTGCTGGCAATTGCACTCATCATTCTGGGAATCGCACCTGCCCTGGCGCAAAAGCAAGCACCGCCCGAAGGCGGTCCGCCGAAAGCGTTCACCGTACCTTCGAATGAAACGTACACGCTGCCAAACGGATTGAAAGTCACGCTTGTCCCTTATGGAATCGTCCCAAAAGCAGCGATCAGCCTGGCGGTGGATGCCGGACAAATTAATGAAGGAACCGCCCGCGCCGGCGTGGCCAGCCTGACGACCGACCTGATGAAGGAAGGCACGGAGACGCTGAGCGCTCAACAAGTCGCAGAAGCCGCGGCTCGCATGGGGAGCACGCTGGAAATTCGCGCAGGCCAGGACCAGACCAAGATGGGAATCGACGTCCTGCAGGAATTCGCCCCCGAGGCGGTGAAGCTTCTGGCGGACGTTGCCCAGCACCCGCGCTTGCCTCAATCTGAAATCGACCGGCTAAAGAATGATGCGCTGCGGCAGATCGCGCTGCAAAATTCACAACCGCAAACGATCGCACTGGTGAGATTCCGGAAAATACTCTACGGTGAACATCCTTACGCGATCGTGGTGCCGACCGAAGCCGACATCAAGAAACTGACCTTGCAGGACGTGAGGGACTTCTATACCGGAAATTTCGGCGCGCAACGGGCCCATCTTTACGTTGCCGGGAAATTCGACGCGGCCGCGGTCAAGAAAGCCATCTCCGAAAGTTTTGCGAACTGGAGCAAGGGATCCGCACGCATGGAAAATGTCCCGGTGCCGAAGCCACAGCGGGTGATGGACCTGACGGACCGTCCCGGCGCGCCGCAATCCACGTTGATCGTGGGTTTGCCAGTTCCGCCCGCAACCAGCCCGGACACCGTCTCACTTCTCGTAACCAATGCACTTCTCGGCGGCTCCTTCAATTCGCGCATCACCGCGAACATCCGTGAAGCGAAGGGCTACACCTATTCCCCGCGCAGCGATATTTCCCGCCGCTATCACGACGGATACTGGGCGGAAACCGCGGACGTCACCACGCAATTTACGGGGCCTTCGCTGAAAGAGATTTTTGGCGAAGTCACGCGCATGCAGAAGGACCCTGTCACCGATCCGGAACTGAAAGGAATCCAGAACTACCTCTCGGGAATCTTCGTGATCCAGAACTCCAACCGCAGCGCATTGATCGGGCAACTCGAATATGTGGACTTCCAGGGCCTCGGAGAAAACTACCTCAAGACCTATGTTGCGAAGGTGAACGCAGTCACACCGGCGGTCGTCCAGAAGATGACCCAGGATTACATCAAGCCGGAAGAGATGACCATCGTGGTCGTTGGAGACAAAGCAAAGATTGCCGATCAGTTGGCAGCATTTCAACCGGCAAAATAGGTAGCGGTGAGCAGCCTAGATTTTCTTCAAGCGGCGGCGGGAAGCGTCGGAAGCACGCGCGGCACTTTCCTTCCGCTTCGCTTTTTCGACGTACAAGTTCTGGTCGGCTTCCTGCAGAAGTTTTTCCACCCGCTCGCCTTCCCCGTGATAAACCGATGCGCCAATGCTGGCGGAGAGGGGCGGGTGTTCCTGATCGGCGGTGAGTGTTTCGCGAATGCGGGCGGCCACGCGCTCCGCTTCTTCCTCCCGTGCTTCCGGCAGAATCAGCGCGAACTCATCGCCTCCATAGCGCGCGGCGGTATCAATGGCGCGGCAGTGGAAGCGCAGGATGTCCGCCACGCGGCACAAAGCGCGGCTGCCCACAAGGTGGCCGTACGTGTCGTTGATTTTTTTCAGCCCATCCAGATCGAGCAGCAGCACGGCAAACGGGCGGCCGGTACGCAGCGTGCGCTCCGTCTCCGTGTCCAGAACGTCGAGAAGTTTGCGATAGTTCGCAAGGCCCGTGAGCGGGTCGCTGGCCGCGAGATGCCGCACCTGCTCAAAAACTTTTGCGCTGTCAATCAGCGATCCCCCAAGCAGGATCGCGTAACTCATCACATTCATCGACTGCGCAAAAACGAACGGGCCGTCGAGAAGTCTGATTGACTGGCAAGCCGCGAGTTGCGCCGCCAGGTTCAGCCAGACCGCCAGGTACACGGACTTGTCAAAACCAGAGTCCTGCAGATACTTGCGCTGGCGGTAGCCGAACAGGGCAATCAGGAAAATCACCGCCGGAATCAGTTGCAGCGGGTTCGGGATAAACGCTTCGGGTTGATGCGAAACCTCCGGCGGAAGTCTGCGCAGCACGGCCGTAATCAGATACGTCAGCGCCACCACGGCGAACAGGCCGCCGGCAATTTCCATTTTTGGATGCCGCGAACGGGGGCGGAAATGCTCCACCAGAAGGGCCATCGCAAACAGCAGCGCCAGCAGCAGGCGGCTGATCCACCAGGCAACCGGCGCCCACAAATACCAGACCTGCGACTCGTGAATCAGCTGAAAAAACAGGATGCTGGAGGCAATCAGCGTTGCGCCGGAAAGCAGGAAGCCGGAGCCGAGAATCAGCGAGATGCGATCCTGCGTCCCCTGGAAGCGAACCAGCGCAACCGCGGCGAACACAAAAGCGAAAATACCAGTCGTGATTTGAAGATAACCCTGCAGGATCGGATTGGGCCGCAGCGTGATTCCGCGCAGCCAGTCGGCCGCCAGGAAAATCACCAGGAAGCCGGCCGCGTGCAGCAGGATACGCTGGAACTGGCGCCGTTCGAAGATGTAAGAAATATCGCTCATGTTGCTGCCCGGTTTCAGCCGGGCCAACCTTATCCTTTGTATATTCTATTAGACGCTAAACCGGCAGTGGGTGTTACTTCCGAAATGCCCCCTGTGAACCAAGAGATATCCGCTGTGGAAAATTAGCCGCACTGTACGAGAGGACAGGGTCCGTGCCTCCCTCCGCCGAAGTGCCCGGCGAATCAGGCGGAAATTAGTGCTTGCGCCGAAAAGGAACATTGCCCAATATAGCAGTATTGAAACGATTCAATAAGAGGCGTTCCTTGATGAAGCACACCGCCACAACCAAGCCTGCGGCGCGGCCCTCGCAGAGCAAGCCCGGCGAACACACCCTGCAGGAAATCCTCTCCCAACCGCGCATCTGGAGCGAAACGGAAACCCATCTACGCGAAGCGAAACTGCTCGAAAAATTCTCGGATCTCTTTTCCCCGCGCAGCCCGTGGCTTTTTGTCGGCTGCGGATCCAGCTACTACCTCTCCCGGCTGATTGCCGCCCTCTGGACCAAGCACTTTTACATCCCCGCGACCGGCGTGC
>Ga0210394_10005424_pt1 | contig 14283 bp, 5 predicted proteins | sample IncBWC12MmetaG_FD_160121 | JGI IMG/M metagenome (GOLD analysis project Ga0210394, IMG submission 160121) | Forest soil microbial communities from Barre Woods Harvard Forest LTER site, Petersham, Massachusetts, United States - Inc-BW-C-12-M | ecosystem: Environmental > Terrestrial > Soil >...
ATACAAGTTTGGGCCCTGGAGAAAAAATGGACTCCTGTGCGCGCACCAGAACCTTGGTCGGATCATTCTTGTCGAACAGGACCCAACCGCTTGAGTAAATGTTTTTGTCGTCGGCGCCGTTGTAGATCAGGAACGCCAACCCTTGCCGGACAGCTTGGCGCACATCCAGAAAGCCGCCACCCATCCACCCCGATGCTCAATGCAATCGACCCGGAGAAAACTTGCGCGAAACATGGGGAATGAGCGCACCCTTTGAGAAATGGACTCCCAACGCGTGCGCCACTCCGGTCGAAAGGCTGGTTAGTCCGCCCGAGTTATGGGTGGCCGACCGTTATGAGATTGTAGATGAGGTTGGAGAAGCCGGCGACGAACGGCTGACCACCGGTGAAGAGATTGGCGCGGGTCTGGAAATCAGCTTGGACGTCGGGGACAACTCCGATGTTTTCGATGTACGGAGCAGAAGGAAAGCCCGGCGAACTGACGTTGTGATTACGGATGCCGAGGGAAAGAGTAACGCGCGAGAGACCCTCGGAGTAGGGAGTAGCGTTGTGCTCGACGACGTTGCCGCCACCACCGTCGGAGCGGGTGCCATAAACGGTGACACGCTGGGCGTCTTGCAGGGTAGCGCCGAAGAACTCCGCGGCGGAAAGGGTGAAGTTATTGGTAAGGACGACGATGGGCTTGGTGTAGGCGAGGTTGTTGCCGCTGGCGTCGGTGGCGGGAGGATACTGTGCGCCGCCGGTCAAAAAGCAGGCGGCTGGGGAAAGAGCGTCGGTGGGAACCGTGTTGCCACGATTCTGAGCAAGGGCTTGCAGGGTTTCCGCGAGACCGTTGGCTAGGGTGTTGATGGTGTCCTGAGAAGCTCCCGAGATTTCTGCGTCGAAGAGAGAGATTTCGAAGTCTAGGGCCCAGTTTTCGGTGGCGCGAAGCTGGAGACGAATGGGCTGGAAGGTGGTGGGAATGAGATATTGGGCGAGAAGGTTGACGTAGCAGCCATCGCCGCCGCCGTTACCCATGATGTCTATGACGAGGCCACCGCTGTTTTGCTGGAAGAAGGTGATTTCGTTTTGAAATTGCTGGACGGCGTTGGATTCGCTGCCGGGCGCAAAGCTGGGAATGCGGATGAAGCCGATGGTCTGGTTGCCGACGGGGAAAGTGCCGCTGAGGAATTCGTCAGTCGGGCCAGCGCCGAGCCGGAGTTGGAAGCCGGGAGGAGGATTGAAGAGTGGGAAGAAGGAGTCGAAGGGAGAAAGGCCGCCGGCAAGGACGTGATTGGGATGCTTAGCGGAGAACTGGCGAAGCGTACGCGTAGAGGAAACGGTGGAAGCCCTGGATCTGGCGGTACGAAGGTGGGATGCGGGAACGCCGGACCACAAGTGCCAAAGATTTTTCGACAGTTGGGCGTTTTCTTTCATGGAGTGGAAGCGGCCGTTCCCTGACTCGTGGGAGCCGGAAAAAGGAACAGACTTTGGATTGGGAACAGGACCTTCCTGGAGGAGAGGAAGAAAAAGGGTTTGCCAGGGAATGGAGAAAGAAGCGGTTTGGCCGGTGGATTGGTTACGGATGACGACGTCGGCGGAGGCGCCGGGCTGAATATTGCTGGCGAAGGTGTACCAGCCTTGGAAGCGGTCGAGAATGGTGGCGATGGCAAGACGCTCGCGGCTGAGGGCGTTGGCGCTGCCGTTCACGGAATAAGGGCCGAGCACGTTGATCCAGGTGTTGACGCTAATGCCGTCGACGGAGACGAGTTCGTCGCCGACGGAAAAGTTGAAAGCGCCGGGATTAAAGAAGGTGCCATCGACGAGGACCCGACCATCGTAGAGGTCGGCGGTAAACGGGAGAAAGGCTTCGTATTCGGAGGGGAGAATAAATTCGTCGTGAGAGTCGTGGAGGCTGGCGACGTAGCGGACGCAGACATCGTAAAAGGCAAGATCGTTGGGAGAGTCCTCAACTTGGTCGAGCCACGACTGGATTTTGAGGAGGTCGAAGTCGAAGACCTGCTTTTTCCAATCGTAAGGGCCGTAGTTTTTGTCGTAAAGAGCGGCCATGGCTTTGAAGTCGGCGATTTTTTGTTCTCGAGTGAGCTGGGCGAAGCAAGCGGGAGCGAAGCAAAGAACTACCACAACGAGAAACAGTTTTTTCATGGGATCCTCCAGGCGGAAAGGGCAAAGAATATGGCCCCTCTTATAGCGCGACGTTGATGAAGAAGCAACCGAGATAGTGTAAATACTCTGTAAGGGAGCGGGTGTTGATGGTTGGCTTACCGGCGTGCGAGAGAGCACTTCGGCGCCCTGGCGGTCCGCTTTCTAGGAATCATTCAGGGGCACGGGCTAGTATGGCTAGGCGTTTGGGGGCGGTGAGAGCGCCGGGCCAACTTGACTTGGCAAAGGCGGGACCATCGCCAGGAATGTCCCCGAATCAGATTTGGGAGCCGTCACGGCCGCGAAGGACATTTCACTCGGCGCGAAGAGCCTGTATGACGTCGATGCGCGCCGCGCGGGCGGCCGGCAGCCACGAAGCGACGATGGCGGCCGTCAGCAGCACCAACGCGGAGAGGACCACGGGCAAGGCGCCCGGCATCTTCACGTCCGGGAAAAAGCTGCCCGCCAAACGCGCCACCACGAACCCGAATGCCGCGCCTGCGAGGACTCCCGCCGCAGCCATCACGGCGCCTTCTGCGATGACCCCCCTCAGGAGATGGTGCGGTTGCGATCCAAGCGCGAGCCGAATGCCGAATTCGCGGGTGCGCGCGCTGACCGAAAACGCCAGCACGCCTGCGACGCCAACCAAGGCAATCGCCAACGCGACCGCCGCGAACACGCCGAACACCAGCGAGTTTAAACGGTCCGGCGTGAGCACCTCCGCGCGGATGTCCTCGAGAGTGGCAGCGTGCTCAATGGGCTGGTCGGCGGACATGTCGCGAATAATGCGCGTGACCGGCGTGACGAGCGAATAAGGATTTGCAGTGGTGTGAATGAAGAGGCGACCGCCAAAGATAGGACCCTCGTCAAACGTGCTATAGACGGTCAAGATGGGCTCAGGAACGACGTGCTCGTCGTCAATATCGGCGGTGACGCCGATGATGCGGTGGGGTGCAGGGTTAATCCCGGGAGCGAATTGCAGCACCGGATCGGTCCAATAGACGTGCCGATCAACGGCATCCTGATTGGGGAACATACGCTTTGCGAGAGTCTCGCTGACGATAGCGACGGGCTCTTTGCCTTTTTGGCCGTCGAGCTCGTTGAAATCACGGCCGCTGACGATGGGAACGCCCAGCGCGGCAAAGAATCCGGGAGAGATGACGCGCAACTGCGCGCGAGGATCTTCTCCTGGGACATGCACATGACCGTCAGCGGAGAATTGTAGACCGAAACCGGAGCCAAGATCGCGCCAGGGAACAGCCAGGCCGAAAGCGGTCTTGTTCACGCCGGGCAGTGCATCAATACGACGAATCGATTCCTTGTAGAAATCGACCACTTGCTCAGGCGTTTTTCCGTGGGACATAGCGGGAACGTTGATGGTGAGGACGTGGCGCATATCGAGACCCGTCTGTGCCGTTTGGAGTGCGATCAGCGTAGTGATCACCGTACTTGCACCGGCCAGCAGCACGAAGGATGCGGCGATTTGTGTCACCGCGAAGATTCGCTGGCGGCGCCTCGTGCTACCGGTGACCCGTGCGCTGCCGCTCGCGAGGCTATGGCCATTGGAGGTGTCCGCCGACGGCAGGCGCGGGACAAACGCCAAAATCACTGCGGCGACGATGGCCAGCGCCGCTCCCACCCACAGCAGGCTGGAATCGACCGTCAAATCAACCGCGCGGACCGAGAAGCGCGAGGCGTAGCGGGCCAGGACGGCCACCAGCGGCTGCGCGCTCATTACACCGAGCGCGGCGCCAGCTCCGCAGAGCAGCAGGCCTTCAGCCAACAGCATGCGGCGCAGTGCGCCCGTGCTTGCGCCGAGCGCCGCACGGGTCGCCAGCTCCCCTTCTCGGCGAACCGTCCGTGTGAGAATCAGGTTGGCCACGTTGGAACACGCGATGATGAAGACCAGCGCTGACGCTGCCAGCAGCACCAGCAGCACGGTCCGGGCGCCCGAGGTGATCTGGTCGCGAAGGAGCTTGGCGCCAATCTGGAAGTTTGCTTTGGGCGAATATGCTTCGGGATGTTCTTTGGTCATGGCCCCGTAGACGGAGCGCAGCTCGGCGCGAGCTTGATCGACGGTGACCCCGGGAGCGAGACGCCCAAAGAGCTCCGTCATCCGGTGGACGCGGCCCGTGACCATGGTTGCGGAGAGGTGGTGCGGACTGGTGACGATGTTAGCGATGATTTCGGTATCTTGGGGATATGGAACGGAGGGTTCGAGGACGCCGATGACGATGGCCGACCGCTCGCCCATGGGCCCGCTGCCTAGCCGGACGGTCTTGCCCATGACGGAAGGATCTTTCCCAAGAGTGGTCGTCCAGAAACGATACGTGAGAACGACGACGCCGGGGGCTTTAGGGCCGTCGTCTTGAGGTCCGATGAGCCTGCCGAGGACAGGGTGGAGGCCCATAACTTCGAAATAATTGCCGCTGACGACGCCAGCTTGAACCACGCGAGGCTCACCTAGGCCGATCATCGTGAATTCGGTGGTCGAGAAATCGCCGAACGCGCTCAGGGTTTTGACGCTGGCGTGCAAATCCTGGATTTCGGGCACAGAGAACGTTGTGTTCTCGTCGCCAGTGCCCGGGGCGCTCTGGCGGATGTAGATCAGCCGATCCTCGTCGCGGTTGACGAGAGGCTTGAGCAGGACGCCGCGCACCAGCGTGAAGATGGCGGCGTTGGCGCCGATGCCAAGCGCGAGCGTCAGGACCACGACGATCGCAAGCCCTGGAGTCCGCATGAGCGAGTAAAACGCAACCCTCAGATCGCGAAAAAATGACATAAGTCTTGCTCTGCCTTCCCGGAAGTCAGTCTCCCAAGCGATAGAAGCAACCACTAGCTTTCATCCGCTTTGCCTCATCTTAGCGAACCGATGTCGAGTAGGAGTGCAATTAGCAAACCGCGCTGCCGATCAATCTAAGCTCTTTCCTGTGACCGTGTTACTCCAATATGCCAGGCTGTCTTATCCGTCGCAAAGCGCGATTTTGGGATGCTTTGTCCGGATTCGGACAGCCTCCGTCAGGCAAGCTGACCGGACATATCAAATCCATAACCGCTCCGCACGGCAAGCCGAGGGCTCAATTCTCCTTGGCGTTCGAGACCATCACGGCAGGTGGCAAGACATACCCGATGACCGCAGATTTGAAGGAGATTGTTGCGAACTCGAAAGGGGTCAAGCAGGTGGACGAGGAAGGACAAGTCATTGGCGTGAGATTGGCCGCAGTGGTCCCAGAATCTGGTTAATCCCACTACGCTGCCTAGTGGGCTGGTCGCGCCTGAACCACAGACAGAATCAAAAGCGATTTGACAACTCACGGATGTGTGCCTGCGCGTGCGCTTTTCGGTTGGGACTTAAGGCTGGATTCTTCTTCGTGAGCGCTTTTTGATAGTCGGCAATCGCTTTCTCCCGGTTGCCAACAAGTTCATAAACTTGGCCTCGATTGTGGTAGACCCAGGCATTATCAGGGCTCAGCGTGATGGACGCCTCAAATTCGTCCATTGCAGCTCCATTTTTACCAAGGCCAGCGAGCGCGAACGCTCTTCCATTGTGTACGAAAGCCTTGATCTGTTCGTACCAATTAGTCCAACTAGCATCTGGCGCAGAAACCGTTTCTAAAGCCCGAAGCGCCAAATCCAGATCCTCTATCGCTCGGCCGTGTTCGCCGACTTCCCCAAGAACCTGACCTCGACCAGAAAGCGACAGGATGTTGTTCGGCTTCAATTCGAGGGCGCGGGAATAGTCGCGAATGGCCTCCTGAAGTCGTCCCGTGTACCACAGGGCCTCTGCGCGTCCGCTAAAGGCTTCCGAGTCCTCGGAATACCGGTCGACGTATGTAGAGAAGAACGCGATTCCATCCTCATACCGTTCCGTCAAAAGCCATGTTGAGCCTAACGATGTGAGAATATAACTAATTGTTCTTGGCTCGTTGATGTCCTCCCTGGATCCAATCGCTTGCAAAAGTGGAGTGCGAGCCTTGTCGTACTCCCCCAATCTCAGGTGCGCGTACGCCTCTTGAAGAAGCCGGTGCACGTTATGGAGGGATTGCCGTTTTCTCGGTTGTGGCGACAACCTGGCCCCGATCCATCGTAGGAATTTCATTGCTGACGAGTGTAGCCGGGAGAATGTCGCTCCGTCAAAACCAGCAGTGGATAGACCCAGTGGGGTGAACGTCAGAAGCAGAGAACAAGAAAGCACAAATTGTGGGCTGGGTTGTGGGTTGGAAAAAGTCCACGAACTCCGAGGCAGCCCCCACATCGATTTCCCAGAATCCCGTTTGACCGCGACGGGCACATCTGCATGCGTAGCCGGCCAATGGTCTCGTTCCATCCCGATGTCCCTCCATCCACACATTAGGGCGAGTCATCCGAAAGTGATCCAGAAATACTGTCGGCGGATCGAGCGCGACGATCTCTAGCTTGCTTCTGCGGTAATGCCGGCAGTCGATGGGCACCCCTGGCCACTACTGGTGTCCAATTTACTGAAGTGCGTTCGCTCGCAGGCGGATGGTGCGAAACCCCACTTGCCTAAGAAGAGTGCAAGAAACGGCAAGCGAATCGTTCTACTAGGGAGCGCAAGAAAGTCGCAGGGGCGCCGACGAATCTAGCTTGAAGGAGTCGGACCATGAGAGCTTCAAAGGGAGAAGTGCGCCCGCACAATCTCCGGTTGTTGTGGATCGCGGCGCTGTTGGCGGCGTGCGGTATCGTCATTTTATTGGTGGAACCGTTCGAAACAGCGGGTGGCAAGACGGCGGTAGTGATATACACGCGCGGTGTCCTGCACGTGTCGATACCCTACCATGCGGTTCACGCTGGCGACGGAAAGCTGAGGATGGAAGTTTTGGACCCGGAAGACAAAGTTCTGGGATACGCGGTAACGCAAGTGGCCATAGATAAAGGATATGGGCGGTGGCAGGAGGACATCCGGCTGGACAAGACGCTGGGGGTCGATGACCTGGTGTGGCACCGCCTACGCTACCGATATGAATATGACGGTGGCAAGGCCGCGGCGCTGGAAGGCACGGAATCCATCTCACAGATATTACAGACGCCGGTAGTGCACATCCTGGGGCAGCAAGCGTATTTGAGCGGCGGTGCGGCCGCCGTGCGGGTGATCGTGACGGATTCCAAGAACGAGGCCATTGCTGGAGCCGGAACGGTGCGCATCGAGCTTGCGGGTGGCGAGCAGAAGCCGCGCGTTCTGTTTACCGGACGGCTAAACCACCGGGGGACGACGGAAGCGCAATTTCGTTTTCCAGCCGGAGTCACCGGAAGCCGCCAAATACAGTATGTGGTGGACACGCCGTTCGGTTCGACGGAATACACGCAAGCGGTACGGCTGGAAGACAAAGTCTCAATCCTGCTCACAACAGAAAAGCCCATCTACCAGCCCAGCCAGACTATGCACGTGCGGGCGCTGGCGCTGGACCGCTCGAATCACCAAGCGGCTCTGAATCGGAAGCTGACGTTTGAGGTGGAAGATTCGCGCGGGAACAAGGTGTTCAAAAAAGCGACGGAGACCGACAAGTTTGGAATTGCTTCGGCGGAATTTGCGCTGGCCGATGAAGTGAATCTGGGCACATACCACCTGCGCGCGTTGCTGGGCGGCGCCGAAGCGGCGCCAACAAGCACAGCGGAGATCGCACTAAACGTCGAGCGATATGTTCTACCGAAATTCAAGGTGACGGTGGAGTTCGCGGGAAACGGGAAGAAAACGAAGCGCGGCTATCGGCCAGGCGATCACGTGAAGGGAACAGTGCGAGCGAATTACTTTTTTGGGAAGCCGGTGGATGGAGCCGAAATCAGCGTGAAGGCTTCGAGCATGGACGTGGCAGTTCTTGAGGTCGGATCCGTAAAAGGGAAGACAGCTAGCGACGGAAGTTATGAATTTGACCTGAAGTTGCCTGCGTATTTTGCAGGGCGGCCGCTGAGCCAGGGAGCGGCGCGGGTGCTGATTGAGGCGGCGGTGAAGGATTCCGCCGGGCATGCGGAGAGCCGCGGGGAGCCAATTACCGTCAGCGAAACGCCGCTGCTGCTCACTGCGGTTCCGGAAGGGGGCACGCTCATCCCCGGCCTGGAGAATCAGGTGTTCCTGCTCACTTCGTACCCGGATGGAACACCGGCGCGAACGGACTTAACCATCCATGCCATGGACAATGCAGAACAGCGTGCGGCTACGGACGACGGCGGAGTTGCGGTGATTCGCATCAAAGCGGGCGCGGGAACGCAAAACCTGATGGTGGAAGCAACGGACCAGGAAGGGAACCACGTATCGAGCAGCGTACCGCTGGAAACGCGAGGAGGGCAGGACCAAATCCTGCTGCGTACCGAACGCGCGGTTTACCGAGCCGGAGAGGCCATTGAGCTAAAGGTGTTCTCCACGGTGAAGCGGGGCACCGCTTATGTGGACATCGTCAAGGAAGGGCAGACGGTTTTGACGCGCGACCTTGACGTGGAAAACGGGAAAGCGGAATTGACACTGACGGCCACACCGGAATTGGCGGGAACGGTGGACTTCAACGCGTACCTGTTTGGGCGAGATGCACGTCCGGTGGGGGACCACCGGCTGGTGTTTGTGCAGCCGGCGGATGAATTGAAGATCAAGGCGTCGGCGAATGCTGCAGTGTACCAACCGGGAGGTGAGGCACACCTCCACTTTCGTGTGACCAACGCGAAGGGGCAGGGCGTGAGCGCGGCGCTGGGCATGCAGGTGGTGGATGAAGCGGTGTTCGCACTAGCGGAAAAGCAGCCGGGCTTTGCGAAAGTTTTCTTTTACCTGGAGCAGGAAGTGCTAAAGCCGCGCTATGAGATCCACTCGATCGGCATGCCGGAAGTGGTTGAGCGGGTGGAAGAGTCTCAAGCGCAGCAGCATGACCGCGCGGCGAGGGCTTTGTTCTCTGCCACGGAGATGGTGGAAGCGAACAAATTCACAACGGAGTTCGGACGGACGGTGCCACAAACGAAATACGGCGAGTACGCACAACGGTACCAGACACGCTTCCTGGCGCAGGTGCGCGGATTATCGGAACGCCTCAGCCATGCGTATGCGGAGAGCGCCGAGCATGAAGACCTGATCAGGACGGTAGAAGGAATGACTCACGACGACGCAGCCGGGCTTCGCGATGCCTGGGACACGAATCTGCGAGTGGAGCACGCGGCGTGGGATCCCAACAAGAACCATTACCTGGTGCGCAGCGCGGGGCCGGACAAGCAGTTTGGGACAGGCGACGATTTAGCCGCTTATGTGGAAGTGCGGCGCCGGAAGGTGGTGGGGCGTGCGAATTCGGGTCCCAGCACGATTGCGATGAGCATCGAGCATGAACGCGGTCCGTTCAACGGAAGCGCGGTAATTAGTGGCACCGCGGTAGACCAGTGGGGTGGGGCGTTGGAAGGGACAGCGGTGGAATTGCGCTCGGTTCTGAGTGGAAAAATTCGCAGGGTGAGCGTAGCTGCTGATGGGCAATTCCAGCTGGGCGGTTTGCCGCCTGGGGATTACGATTTTGGGATTTCCACGGACTCCGGAAGCGTTTCGAGAAGGGTAAAACTTGACCCGCGCGATCACGCTATTCTTTCCGTTTTGCTGCGGCAGGTACATTCCGGGACGTTTGTGGCGGTCAGTGAGAGGACACGGATGCTCGCGGATTTCAAAGTTGGATTTGGAGTGGCTGGCGGCGTTCCAGGTGGGGGTGCCGGCGGGGTTATAGGTGGAGTTGTTGGTGGCGCGGGAGGCGCGCCCATGCCAGAAGGCAATTTTGGGGCAGCTATGCTGATGCCTCGGGCGGCTGCCATGCCCGTGCGTGCTGTGAATCAGATGGTTGAGGTGACCGCCGCTGACGTAGCTCTGAAGAACAGTGCGACGCTGGTGAGAGAAAAGGACCAGGCCGAGGCGGCTCCGCGGGTGCGCTCGTACTTTCCGGAGGCGCTGTACATCAATCCGGAAATCATTACGGACAAAGACGGCGTGGCGAGCATCACGATTCCACTGGCGGACTCTATCACTACGTGGCGGCTGGCGATGATGGCATCCACGGCACGCGGGGCGCTGGGCAGCGGCACGTCCAGCCTGAAAGTGTTCCAGGATTTCTTCGTGGACCTGGATCTGCCGGTGACACTCACAGAGGGCGACCGCGTCTCGATCCCCGTGGCGGTATACAACTATTCCGGCGCGGCCGGGGACGTGAACCTGCAACTGCAAACCGACGATTGGTTCTCGCTGGTGGATGACGTTGCGGAGAAGAGCGTGGCGGTGGAATCCGCTAGAGTGGGCGGGGCGCAGTTTACCTTGGAAGCAAAGCGCATTGGGAAATTCAAGCTGACTCTGGGCGCGCGAATGAAAGGCGGAGCGAATCGCGCGGATATCATTGTGCGAGAAATCGAAGTGATTCCCAACGGGCGCGAACAGAGCGTGGTGTTTAACGGACGGGTGGAAACCATGGCGCAGCATGAAGTGGTTTTCCCAACGGATGCCATTCCCGAATCGAGCAAGGTTCTCGTCCGACTCTATCCAGGCCCACTTAGCCAGGTCATCGAAGGAATGGATAGCCTCTTACGCATGCCGTACGGGTGCTTCGAACAGACTTCTTCGAGCACCTACCCGAATGTGCTGGCGCTTGACTACATGAAGCGGACCAAGAAGCTGACTCCGGAAGTGCATGCTAAAGCGGAGGGATTTATCGCCAACGGCTATCAGCGGCTACTGACGTTTGAAGTTCCAAGCGGGGGCTTTTCGTGGTTCGGAAGTGCGCCGGCGAACAAAATCCTGACGGCGTACGGATTGATGGAGTTCAACGATATGTCCAAGGTCCATGACGTGGACCCCAAGCTGATTGCGCGAACGCAGCAATGGCTTGCCGGGCAGCAGCAGGCCGACGGAAGCTGGAAGCCGGATACGTCATTTATCAATGAGGGTGCGACAAACCGGTACAACACCGATGTCTTGCGCATCACCGCGTACCTCGCCTGGTCGCTGGAGAATACCGGTTACCAGGGACCGGCGGTCGAGCGGGCGCGGCAATTTATGGAGAGCCACGTGAGCGGGAAGGCCGATACCTACACGTTGGCGGTGCTGGCCAACTTCGCGGCAGACTATGCAAAGGATCGGGACTTTACACGGCAGGCCATGCAAATGCTGTTGGAGGCGCGCACGGAGAAGGACGAGCAAGCGTGGTGGAGCGCGGAAGAAACGAGCGTGTATGCCACGGGCACGAGCGCGACAGTGGAGACGACCGGATTGGCGGCGCAGGCGCTTTTGAAATGGGGCAACGCTGCGGGCACGGCACGGAAAGCCATGACGTACATCGCGGCGAAGAAAGATGCTTCCGGTGCATGGGGGACCACGCAAGCGACCATCATGGCGTTGCGAGCGTTGCTGCTAGCCTCGGAGAAAGGCGCTGCTGACGTTCATGGCACGCTGGAAGTTTTGCTGAACGGCAAGACAGCGGAGAAACTGGTGTTGACGCCGGAGAATAACGATCTGCTTCATCAATTTGTGTTCAAGGACGTCCAAGAGAAGGGCGGCAACACGCTGGAGATCCGGTTTGCGGGGAAGGGCGGACTGGCGTACCAGGTGGTGGGGCAGTGTTTTGTACCGTGGGATAAGAAACCGGAGAATGAAGCGCTATCGATCGACGTGACCTACGATCGGACGCATCTGGTGCAGGACGATATTGCTACGGCAACCGCGTCCATAAAAAACAACCTGCCAAAGGCCGCCAACATGGTGATGGTGGACTTGGGAATTCCGCCGGGATTCGATCTGCTGAGTGAAGACTTGCAGGCGTATCGCGAGAAGGGTGCGGGACAGAAAAGCGGAAGGCTGGAAAAGTTCAGCTTGACGGCCACGCAAGCCGTTCTGTACTTCGATTCGTTTGCACCCGGCGATACGGTGACGCTGAAGTTTCGTTTGCGCGCGAAGTATCCGATTCGTGCGCGCACGTTTCGTTCGCGCGTATACGAATACTACGATCCCGAAGTAAGTTCCGTGGCGCGCCCGGTGCAATTGGAAGTTCGCCAGCGTTAACCCCTAGTTTGGGCACCAGAAAGGAAGAAGGTTGGAAGTCAAATGAAGGTCGCTGGCCCGGCCGGATGACAAGCTAGCCCTAGAAAGGAGATAAATATCGTTGTTCTAGACGATGAGACGCATCACTGCTATCGACGAAGGCCGTCTCAGCCTGTTGCAGTCCCGCTGACATCCGATTTCGACCGGTCCGTAACATTTCCGTAGCTCCTGTTCAACGGCGACTCTAGCGTGCTTCCATGAAAGTCATAGTTCGCTCGTGCTTTGCAGCTTCTCCAGCGGCGATTTCAAGTATTTCTTGGCGGTTTTTGCTGGCTGCGTTAGCCGTCGGCGGTAGCGTCTCTCCCTCCGTGGCGCAGCGTGTGATTACTTCACGCATTTCAGCTATACGCCAAATGCTACGGGAGGACTCTCTCCGGAAGCGGAGCCAGACGCCAGCGCAAACGATACGCGCCTGGATGGTGCCCGAGCTCGCGTCAGCCGCACCTACCGCGCTCAGCTCGAGAAGCGACTTGGGCAGTCACTGTGAATGGTTGCGCCAGCCGCCTGTTTCTCCGAGCCATCCGGCGCGCTCCCTTCGAGTGGGCTGTCTTCTACTTGCCCACCATCAGAATTGAAAACGAACCCAGCACCATTGGACCGCGGGCGGGGCGGCCTGCTGGTCCAGGCGGCGCGTCAGGCGGAGGCGGGCCGAACTCGGCTGCCATAGTTAACAGGTGATTCGTCTTTGTGTCGAGCGCGAGAGTCTTGGCGCCCACCATGGTTTGCAGCGTTTGCTCTACCACGAAGCTGGTGGGACTGTTTTCCTGGATGAACGTCATCGTGCCGCCGCCTTCCGCGCTGATGGCTTCCATTGTGGCGGGGTTGAACGCCACGGTATCCACCCCCATGCCGGTCGGAAGAGTGGTAATAATGTTGCCGTTGTCGGCGTTCACAATCACCACTGTCGGTGACGGCTGACGGTAATAAGCAAAGAGGATGTGATTCTTGGCGTCAAATGCCAGGCCGCTCCCGCCAGTGCCCTTCGAGCTGACGTCGTAGTGCGCCGTAACGGTCAGGTTCTTCGCATCCACCACGGCGATGTTCGCCTTGTCCGCGATATTGACATAGATCGTGCCTTTTCCATCGCTCACCGCTTGCTCCGGCGCTCCTCCCAAGTCAAGGGTCTTAACGACAGTACCTTCCGCTGCGTCGATCACCGTTGCGTGAGGCGGCTGATGGCTCAACACCCACACACGCGCGTTGTAGGGGTCGCATAGGATCCCGTCGGGGCGGCCATCCACGTCAATGGTCTTGATGACTTTCAATGTGGTGGCGTCCCACATGCTGATGGGCTTTGTGGTAGAGAAGCCGTGGTGGGATTTGGGATCGACCGTAGCGCCGCCGGACTTGACATCAGCGATCGCGCCGCTTGGTTCAAGTGTATCTAGGTTGAAGACCGTCAGTTGGCCCGTCGCCCCACCGCGCGGGATGTACAAGCGACGGCCCTCCACGTCTGCGAAAATGTAGTCATATCCGCCTTCGCCGCCGACTTTGGCTGTCTTCAGCACCCTATAACGACCTGCGGTTGGGGGTTGCTGGGATAAGCCCATGGACGCCAACATCATGAGCGCTGCTCGAAGTACAACTACTAGGGAAATGGGTCGCATGAGGTATTTCCTCCCACTGGCTTGCAATTTCCACTTGGCCCAAGCTGCGACGGAATATACACCAATTCAAGACGGATCGTCGGCGACTCCACACACTTTTGCCAGCGCCTTGCTGGTAGTCGTGACTCTGATTGGAGGGATCGCAGGGCATGGCTATGAAGGTTAGCGTGGCGGATGCCAAGAACAAGCTTCCCGAGCTAATCAAGGCTGTCGAGGATGGCCAAACAGTGACCATCTATCGGCATGGCGTGCCTAACGTGGATATCATCCGAACAAAAAAGCCCAGTCGCAAAAAAGCGGAAGCTCGGGACACGGAAAGGCAAAATTCAGATTCGCGATGTCGACTGGTGGAAACCCATGTCGGACGACGAAGCCGACGGCTTCGTCGAAGGGACTAGCCACTCGTCGGTATCGCCTACTCGCGTGCCCTTTGCGCGGCCGCTGTAGCGCTCTGCAAATCATGGCGCAGTTGGCGGACTTC
>Ga0210394_10005426_pt1 | contig 14280 bp, 13 predicted proteins | sample IncBWC12MmetaG_FD_160121 | JGI IMG/M metagenome (GOLD analysis project Ga0210394, IMG submission 160121) | Forest soil microbial communities from Barre Woods Harvard Forest LTER site, Petersham, Massachusetts, United States - Inc-BW-C-12-M | ecosystem: Environmental > Terrestrial > Soil >...
GGACGGAGTTTTCCGCGCAATAAGGATAAAAACGCACCGTTTCCGGATTGATTTGGGCCCGCTTGGCAAGCTGCCCTCTTGTGAGACCTTCCATGGTTTCAGCGTAAACCCTGTAGGTGCCTACAGGGTCAAGGGAATTCGAGATTCAGGCCGCCGATGTATGCGGACTCGGAGCGGCCATCGAAACTGCGAACTTGACGGCAGTTTTCGTTAGTGATAGCTTACTGTAAGTGGTAGCTTACGAAGAACGCGTCCTCGATGCCTTGGGGGATCCGACCAGGCGGGCGGTGCTGAGGCGCCTGCGCCGCGGCCCACGATCCGTAGGCGAGATCGCCGAAGGGATGGAGGTCAGTCGTCCTGCAGTCTCGCAGCACCTGAAGATCCTCATGACAGCAAGACTGGTGACTGTTCATGCGGTGGGCACGCGGCGGGTTTACACAGTCGACGCCCGGGGAATCGAGGCATTGCGGGATTGGCTCGACGGATTCTGGAACGAAGCACTCATGGCTTTCAAAGAGGCGGCCGAACGAGAGGCAACCAAAGAGGTGAGGACAGGAAAAAGCCACTGAAGATTCAGCAGGAGAATCAACGGTATTCCCGAAGCACGAGGAGAATGCGCAAATGAGGAATCGATTGCATTGCTTACTGATCGCGGTGCTGGCTGTGACCGGAGTCGCAGCGATCTCGGCCCAGGACCTGACGCAGGCAGAAAAGGAGCACGCACTCCAATACCTCGAGTCCACAAGGAAAGCTGTGTTGGACGCAACCAAAGGCCTTTCCGAGGCGCAATGGAGCTTCAAGCCAGGGCCCGATCGATGGTCCGTGGCGCAGGTGATGGAACACATTGCCGCGTCAGAGGACTTCATTCGCGCCAATTTTCTCGATAAGGTCATGACTTTGCCGGCCGGAGAGCCAGGGCGCGACATGAAGAAAACCGACGCCGCGGTCGAAGCGATGATTCCCGACCGCTCCCAGAAGGCCAAGGCGCCTGAGCCGCTTGTGCCGACCAACCGGTTTGGATCTCCAGAGGGTTCACTCAAGCATTTTCTCGAGAGCCGCGAGACCACCGAGCAATTCCTCAGCTCAACCCCGGGATTGCGCGATCACGTAATGGATGGGCCGATTGGCAAGATGGACGGCTATGAATTCATCCTCTTCATCGCCGCGCACTCCGAACGGCATGTCAAGCAGATCGCGGAAGTCAAAGCAGATCCAAATTTCCCCAAAAGTTAGCGAATCACTGAAACGATGCAGGACCGTTGGCGATCGAATCTCATTATCGGCTCGGGAGGGAGAGCGCATGAAGACAGAGAACGCTGAATCCGTTGTATTCGACCCCAACAGCGTGCGGAAGGTTGTGAACGTTCAAGCGCCGCAGGCAGTGGCGTGGCGGGTGTTCACTGAGAAGATGGGCGGGTGGTGGCCGCTGGCATATTACAAAATCGGAAAGGCCAATGCAGTGGATGCGGTGATCGAGCCGCGCGTCGGCGGCCGCTGGTTCGAGCGCGGCGACGACGGAAGCACGTGCCAGTGGGGCAACGTAATTGCGTGGGAACCACACTCGCGCCTGGTCCTCTCGTGGGATATCAGCGCCGACTGGCAGTATGACCCAACCCTCAAAACTGAAATAGAGATCCGCTTCAGCACCGACGGTGACGAGCGGACACGCGTCGAATTGGAGCATCGTCATCTTGACCGCTATGGGGCGCGTCGCGATGAGATGCGTCGAATCTACGACACCGAAGGCGATTGGGGTAAGCTCCTCGAAATGTTCGCTCGCGTCGCCGCTGAGGCGTAGAGGGAAGTGAACATGTCGGATATCAGAAAGGCGCGGAAAGCGCTGGCGAGTCGAATCCTGCAAGGAGACGCCAAGGCTTCGCCATCCGAGCGCCGGGCAGCGTTCAACAACAGCGGCCTCGCCGAACCAGCAGGTACGCTTGTCGACAAGGTTGCCAAGCATGCCTATAGGGTCGCCGACGAGGACATCGCCGCCGCGAGGGATTCGGGTCTTAGCGAGGACCATGTCTTTGAGATCGTCGTGTGCGCCGCTGTCGGCAAGGCCACTCGGCAATACGACACGGCACTTGCGGCACTTGGGGCCGTAACCGGAGAGGAGTGAGCATGCGGCTTCGAATCCTCGACAGCGGGCACGGTTTCGGCACTAAGGCACTTTTCGCGCTGATTCGATCGGTCTCGCGGCAGCCGGTGCTCGACGTCATCAAGCTGGTCAAGTACCGGGCTGACTTCTACGGCCGGCCAATGGGGGCAGTTACGCAGGACGCGATGCGCGGACCCTCCACCTGGTCGGTCGGTGATCGCGAATTGATGGCTGCATTCGTGGCGAAGACGAATCATTCCGACTTTTGTACTAAGGCGCACTCTGCGGTCGCCGAAGGGGCATATCGCGACGGGGAAAAGGTCTTCGCAGTGTTGTCCGATCTCGATACCGCATCCATCGAGGAGCCATTACGGGCGACTCTGCTCATGCTGGGCAAGCTCACGCGCGAGCACGTGGTGGATGCCGAGGACATGCGAGCAGTCCTCGCTGCCGGCGCTTCGCGCAACAGATTGAGGATGCGCTCGCGGTCTGTTTCTCGTTCAATGTGATCGGTCGGTTGGCCCGATGCTTTCGGGTTCTTTGTGCCTGGTCCCAAGGCCTTCGAAGCTGGCGCGAAATACCTGCTCGCGCGCGGCTACCGCTGATCACGTATAGTGGCCGACGGGCGTGGCGGTTTCATGCGAACTTCGCAGCGGCCTTCTCGCGCGGGGATAGGAGAATATCACCGTCCTTGATATCTCGCGGACGGCGCACCCCTCAAAAATGCCCCCTGCGGTTATCGCGGCTCCTCACTATCTTTTCCGTCGAACCAACTCTCAGAGTTACGTGATGCACTCGCTCATCGTCGCGCCCGCCAATTATTTGTCGAGGAGGGAAGTATTTTTTGCAGAGTCTCCTCGACCCCATACTGCACATGCGCGCGCATGGACTGGTCGGCGGCCAACGGATCGACACCCGTAACTGCCTGCATCAGCTGACTGTGAAAGCCGAGCGGAAGCGCTCGCCGCTCCACGGCGATATCGAAGAACCAGTTATGCACGAGGACATTGTTCATCTCGATGGCCTGTTGAAGCGCTGGGCAGCGCGCATACTCGGCAATCCGCATGTGCAGTTCGAAGTGATGGGTATGCACCACGAACTGCAGCTCCAGATCGTTGTCATCCTGAAAGCGAAGATATAGCGTGTCCAGTTGCTCGGCCATTCGCCGCAGGTCGAGACGCTCTCTCATCGTGGCTTGCACACAGCAGAGTCGAGCAGATTGCGCCTCCAGGGCCTCGCGTACAATGCATCGGCCGCGCACCTCTTCAGGAGTCGGGATGCGCACCCGGGTGCCGGCCCGCGGACGGCTCTCCACCAGCATGTCGCTCTCCAACCGCTTCAGAGCTTCGCCAACAGGCACCAAGCTGACGCCAAACTCCTCCGCCATCCGGCGTCGCGACAACACTTCGCCCGGCCGCAGTTGACCGCGGAGGATGCGTTCTCGGATGAGGAGGTAAACTGTGTCCGAAAGCGAGGATTGTGACGCTCGGTCGAAGCTGAGTGTGAGAAGGGTCATTGGCTAAGCTATTTAATATTGTTTTATTTGAGATGTCAATTTGCTCCAGAAGAATCGCCAAAATCCCACGGGTATGTTGGGAAGTTACATACTTATTGACACGACCCGAGCTTTTTGTTTACTATACTGACACATCAGTATGCGACCCACGATTCTTCTTCTTGCCCTCCTTCCTCTGTTGTTCGCTTCCACAACCCCGGCAGGATCGCTGCCAGGAGGCACAAGCGCCGACATGCGCCTCGAACTGCGCACACGCATTCACCCTTTCGGAGATATTGATACCTGGACGGAAGGCAGATTTGAGCAAGTGTTTCGTCCAGCCAAGACAGCCATCGTGATCACCGACATGTGGGATCAACACTGGTGCACGGGGGCGACCAAACGGGTCGGCGAGATCGCGCTCAGGATGGAGCCGCTGCTCGAGAAGGCCCGTGCCTCGGGCATTCTTATCATCCATGCCCCCTCCGACACGATGAGCTTTTACGCCGACGCGCCGGGCCGGAAACTCGCCGAATCGGCGCCCCATGTTGAACCGCCCCAGGCGCCGTCACTGCACGATCCGCCATTACCGATCGACGACAGTAATGGTGGCTGCGATACGCCGGGAGATAAGCAGCACAAGGCCTGGAGCCGGGAGACTCACCTGCTGACCATCGCGCCCGGCGACGTCATATCCGATAGCGGTACGGAGATCTACAACGTACTGAAGCAGCGCGGCATCGACACCGTCTTCTACATGGGCGTTCATGCCAACATGTGCATTCTGAACCGGACTTTCGGCATCCGGCAGTTGTCCCGGTGGGGCATCCGCTGTGTGCTTGTCCGCGACCTCACCGACGCCATGTATGAGCCATCGTCCCGGCCCTTTGTCTCGCATGCCGCCGGTACGGAACTGGTGATCGAGTACATCGAACAGCACTGGGCGCCGACAGTGACCAGCACCCAGGTATTGCAAGCCTTGACCGGAATGGCACCGTTCGCACATGTCCCCGGGGCGGCACTCTGACCTAGGCAGCCTTGGGCGAAGTGCTTCTGGTGGGAAGGCGCCAAGGTACTTCCCCAGTACGCTGCCTGAGATTGAAGCGAAAGTTGCCCCTGGTACCGCTGGCAAAGGCGATCCGCCGTACCAGTGACCTGGCTAGCTATTGCAGCTCTCTTCGTCGAACCGTCGTAAAATGACCGCAATCCCCCGCGTGAAACCGTCACTCTGGATGGTGACCCTCGACGCGCATCGCTTGCATACCCCCCTTGCGCACGCTGCGGAATCGATCTCCCTCAAGTCCACAGTTGTCTTTCTTAACGGAAGCGGATGCCGTTCGCGGAGTCTGATCGCCTGGCAAAGGTCCCCAATTTCTGCCTTGGAGGTCTCATGCGGCATGCAAACTGCTCCATTGGCATGTCATTCTTTAATTCGGAACGTCGATGCATATCGACCGTTCTCATCTAAATTACAGGTTAAGGCGGCTTTTTTTCTTGACAATTAATAATTATACTGGCATATCAGTAATAGATCGACTTCAACGGATCAATCCATGCTTCTGCAGGAGATCTCGCTCATGCATCTTTCGTCGCCCCCCCGCTCTTCAGTTCCCGCCTTGACGTACGGATCCATGCTTTTCCACTTAGGACAAGCCATGGCACTGCGCGTCGCGCTTCCAACTCTCCTGTGGCTCCTGCTCATTCCGTCCTCCGGACGGGCGCAGACCACGGCCGGAAGCATCTCCGGCACAGTGCTCGATCCGCAGCAGGCGGTTGTGCCCGACGCTACCATTACCGCGGAGAACCTGGATCAGAATTCAACCTCGCGGGCCACGACGGATGGGAAGGGGCACTTTGTGTTCCCGGTTTTGCTGCCCGGCACTTACACTGTCACCGCCGAGGCTCCCGGATTTTCTCTGGCGCGTAGAACCGGCGTTGTTCTCAATGCCAATTCGGTTCTCACGCTCGACACCTTTCAGTTGCAAGTTGGAGGAACCTCGCAGACCGTCCAGGTGCAATCGCAGGGAGCGGAACTGGCGGTGGACACCGCGCAGCGAAGCGACAGCATCATTGGTGAGCAGGTCCAAAATATCCAGGTCAACGGACAGTCGCCGCTGTTCTTCCTCAGCCTGGTGCCGGGGGTCTACAACCCGGCCAGCTATGTCCAGAGCACGCAGCAGTTCGGCAATACGTATGTCAATGGTGGCCGTTCAGCGCAGATGCACGTGACAGTCAATGGAGGCACGGACGAAGACACCGGCAGTAACAGCGGCTGGATGGCCCCGGTCAGCCTGGATGCAGTGCAGGAAGCGAAAGTGATCACCAACAGCTATGAAGCGGAGTACGGCCGTTCCAGCGGCGCCCAGATCAGCCTTGTTACCAAAAGCGGACAGTCCGAGTTCCACGGAATGGGTTTCGAGTACTACCGCGACAGGAGCATGAACGCCAATACCTGGACCAACAACCGGATCGGTCTTCCCAAAGCGGATTACCACTACGTCGATTCCGGCTTCAATCTGGGTGGTCCCGTCTATATCCCGAATAAGTTCAACACTCGACGCAACAAGCTATTCTTCTTTGTCGATGAGGAGTGGCAACACCAGCTCGTGCCGTCGGGTCAGGAACTGGTCACAGTGCCGACGGCGCTGGAGCGGACGGGAGACTTCTCGCGGTCGGTAGACCAAAATGGGAATCCGGTCGTCATCACGGACCCCGCCACTGGGCAGCCTTTCCCCGGCAACGTCATTCCTAGCGGAAAGCTGTATGCACCGACGGTAAAGCTCTTAAACTTCCTTCCGCTTCCGAATGCGGTGAGTGCAGCGCACCCCAACTACAATTACGTATCCCAAGTCTCGGCCCAGCACCCAAGGCGCGAAGACAACGTGCGCGTGGACTATAACCTGAACGACAAATGGCACTTTTACGGGAGCTTGCTCAAAGCTACCGACAACGAGTCCACGCCCTACGGCATCTGGGGCGCCACGAATATCCCGCTCTATCAATTGCAATACAGCATTCCGGGATATCACTATGTCCTCAATGCCACAACCGTGATCAGCCCGACCGCCGTCAATGAAGTCACTTTCGTTCAAGGGCACGACTCACAATACAACGGTCCGCGGCCGAGCTCTGGCGATTGGAGCTCCGCTTCCACAGCCATAAGCCTAAACACGCTCTACCCTTCCTATGCTCCCACCAACCTGATTCCCGGCTTCACCTTTGCCGGAACCAAGATAGGCAATTCCCCTTCGTTCAACACCTTGAACTTTCCTTTTTATAACGCCAACACCAATATTGAAGTCTTCGACAACTACAGCAAGACGAGCGGCCAGCATTTCCTCAAGTTCGGCATCTACTTCGACCATAACTGGAAGGTGCAGCCTTCGGGGGCCATTTACGACGGTACCTACGACTATGGAGATAACCCCAACAATCCGCTGAACACGGGCTTCGGATTTGCCAACGCGGCACTGGGAGTCTTCAACAGCTTCCAGCAGGCATCAACTTACGCCAGTGCCTATCCTCTCTACAAGCAATGGGAGTTTTACGCGCAGGATACCTGGAAGGTCAGCAAGCGCCTGACTCTTAGTTACGGCGTTCGTTTCTACGATATGTTGCCAATTCACAGCTCTGAGGGATCGCTGTCGAACTTCCTGCCTTCGACGTGGACAAGCACCCAGGCTCCGACACTTCTGGCACCCTACCTCAGCAATGGACGGCGCGTCGCCATCGATCCTGCGACGGGCACGACTTATCCCGCGGTGGACATCGGGGGCTATCTATCTGGCAACGGAAACCAACTGAACGGTCTCAAGGTCCTGGGAAGTTCCCATATTACTGCCAGCCCCGGAATCAGGCCCGTACCGCGCATCGGCGTTGCTTATGACCTGACCGGCGCCGGCAACTACGTCCTGCATGTGGGAGGAGGCATGTTTTACGACCGCGGGCAGACCGACCCGTACGACAGCCTGATCGGAAATCCGCCGACTACTGTTCAGGCGACGATCAATTACGGGTACGCTAGGGATCTCAATCCCAGCTCCAGCATATTTGTTCCGCCGTCCCTCTCCACCTTCAGCACCAGTTCCGCGCTCCCAGTGGCATACAATTACAACGTCGGAGTGCAGGCTCATCTCCCCAGGCAGACAGTCGGCGATCTTGCCTATGTTGGCTCGATCTCCAACCACCAACTGCAAAGGGTCAACATCAACGCTGTTCCGCTTGAAGCGGACTTTCAGCCTGCCAATCAGGACCGGACCCTACAGGTCCTGAATCCCACTGCGCTTGCCGGGTCCAATGCTCTGCTTTCGCAGTTCCTGCGGCCATATGTCGGATATGGACCCATCATTCAGTACCAGCTCTCCGGCAATTCGAACTACAACGGTCTGCAGGCGTCATTGCAGCGAAGATTCGCAGCCGGGCTCTTTCTTGGAGCCTCCTACACGTGGAGCAAGTGCTTGGATACCACGGACGACGCCGTGACCCAGATCCGCTTCGACCAGTACACGCATCAAGCGCTCTATGGGCCGTGCGGCACGAATGTTGCGCAAAACGTAGTTGTCAACTATGTGTATCCCATTCCTAAGGTTGCCTCGCTGCTGGGTTCCGCGAACAATCGTGTGACTCGGGCCGTCCTGAACGGGTGGCAGCTCTCGGGCCTCAGCGCGTTCCAGAGCGGACCGCCCTATAGCGCCATCATGAACATCTCCGGCGTATCCTCGTCGAATCTCATGGGCACGCCGGACTGGACTCCAGTGCCGCTATGTGTAGGGGATCCAAAAGCGGGCACGAGCAGCAGCCCTTACAATCGGACGAACGCGGCTGCCTTCGCCGTTCCTGCTGTCGGAAGCAATGGCCTGGGTTGTTCCCGTAACAACCTCTGGGGCCCTGGCACCGATGACTGGGATACGTCCTTGCAGAAGTCCTTCGCATTTGCAGAGCGACTCCGGCTCGACATTCGCGGCGAGGCCTTCAATGTTTTCAACCACACGCAGTTCAGCGGCGTGAACAACACAATCAATTTCTCTGGCCTTACCAACCCGACGGTGACCAACCTCCCCTACAATTCGAGCGGCGGATTGACTAACATCGACGGCTTCGGCACGATCAGCGGAGTAAGGCCCGCGCGGGTGATGCAGTTGGTTGCCAAGATAAGCTTCTGACGCGACGGCATTCTCCGCGCATGGATCAAACCCGCCCCTTTGCAACCGCCGGGTGGATTCCTCCCGCGCGACGAGTTCTCTTGCCGCGTCCGCTGAGTGCAATGAAATTCGCAATGTGCGTTCTATCCAAGAACCTGAATTTGGTATCTGGCCGAAGGGTTGAAGCAATGTGGAAGTCCTCCGCAATATTAGCTATTGTCGCCCTGCTATTGGAAGGTGTGTGCAAGGGGCAGAGCCCCCGCAGCTCTGCCCCATCGGGAGAAAGCGCAGAAAAAGCGCAGCGGGCCATCTCGCTCGTCCAGCAAGGAATCACTTATGCCCGGTCCGCACGATATCGTTTGGCGGAGTTGGCATATGGGTCCGCTCTTGGCATCGACCCTCATTGTCTTCCGGCACAGATCAATCTCGGCCTTGCTTATTTCAAATCGAACGATTACGAGCACGCAATTCAGCCGCTAGAGCAGGCGGTGAAGGAGGGAGTAGATTCGGATCAGGTTCACACTCTAATGGCGATGTCCCTCTATGCCCTGCATCGCTATGACGCGGCTAGCCGCCACTACGAAGTATTGTTTAACCGCCAACCAACCAACACGATGCTTGAATACCTGTTGGCGGAAAGCTACATGCGTTCTCACCAGACGGGTCGATTGCCCGGTTTTATGCAGCAGTTACAGGCGACCGCACCTGATTCTCCGGTCATATATATGCTTGCTGGAGAGCAGTTCGACCGGCTTGGCCAGACTGATAAAGCAATCGACGAGTTCCTCAAAGCTGAGGCAGCTGCACCCAAGATGCCGATGGTTCACTTTGCCTTGGGCTATTTCTATTGGGAACAGCATCTCATGGACAAAGCGGCGGAGCAGTTCCGGGCCGAAGCAGGCCTTAAGGATGGAGAAGTTTCCCAGGCAGCGGGTTACCTCGGAGACATCGCGCTTAGCGACGGCGAGGATTCCGAGGCGGAGCGCATATTGCGGGAAAGCCTTGCGATCGATCCCACGGTGCGCATTGCACAGTACGATCTGGGTGTGATCTGCGCCCAAGCTGCGAAAGCATCGGAGGCGATCGAGCATTTTGAATTGGCAGTCAAGCTTGATCCGCAGCGAGCGGATGCATACTACCAATTGGCAAGGGTCTATGGAAAGCTCGGTAAGCATGATCAGCAACGTGCCCTTTTAGCGCAGGTCAAGCATCTTCACGAGACTGAACACGCCACTCTCGCAAGCGTTTACCAGACTCATAGCGAAAAGTAGAAACAAGTTAACTGTCCATTAGTGGATTTCTGGGAGACGACCACATCCGGTTGGCGGAAACATTGGACAGATCAGACCCCAGCATTGCGTAAAAGACCGCCAAGAATGCGCCATGTGGCTTCACCGCCTTTCGCAGCCCCCGGCGCTCCCTGCTGCGAGAGAATTAATTCCCATTACTTACAATGATATGTCAAAGAGGAAGGACGATTTCTGGTCAAACGTAGGTCGAGTGACAATCCAGATGATGCGCCGCCTGGTTTTGCGGCAGGCGTGGATTCCGATGGCCGCGAAACTCGCAAACGCTAGCCCCGCTCTCAAGATCCCGGCTCATTCGCCGGCACGCGGGTCTTCTCTCGCCAGGCGTCACTATGATCATATTCAGCGAGGCGATCAAGGACCTGGTCGAGACCATAGCGCACGTGCGCGCGCATGGCATTATCTGCCACTTCCGGATCTCCGCTGCACAACGCCTCAGCCAGCGTCGAATGGAACTGTTCCGGCTGCGTGTGCCGCTGCGCTGCCGTATCGTAGAGCCAGTTGAATATCAGCACCTGCTCCTTTTCAATTGCGCGGCGTAAGCCAGGGCAACGCGCCATCTCAGCTATGCGCATGTGAAACTGCATGTGATACGTGTGCACAGAGAAAATAAACCGCGAGTCGCCTTGCTCCAGGGCACATAGCTTATGCAACTCGTCCAAATGCAGCGCGCTCGTGCGTAGCTGCCTTTTTTCTTCCGCAGTTATCTGTTCCGCGCACAATCGCGCTGCCTGCGATTCAAGCGCCTCGCGGATCACGTTGCTATCGCGGATGTCCTGCTCAGTGGGTATTTTGACGCGCGTTCCGATCCGAGGCCGGCTTTCAACCAATCCTTCAGTCTCCAACCGTCCCAGCGCCTCAGTAATCGGGAGAAAGCTCATGTTGAGCCGGTCAGCCAGCTTTCTTCGCGAGAGTATGTCGCCGATCGAAAGATCTCCGCTTAGTATTTCGTCTCGGATCTGCTGATAGGCGCGGCTGGAAAGTGATTCCTCTCCAGCCTTTCGCCGACTAGATGCTCGCATGTTCAACCTCATTCCGATCTGGCTGATTAAGACTCGAACCGAAGCTTCAGGATGGTTCAATTCTAACCGCAATGCCGCGCCGTTCTTATACGGATCTCCGGTTGTTTATTTTCTCCAGGTACTGATATATCATAAACACCTGGGATGCCGTATTGCTGCCTAAAGGAACGCTGGCCGCCTGCGTTGCCGGAGATGGGCCTGTCGAAGGAGAGAAAATGGATTTGAACGGAAAAGTGTGTTTGGTCACCGGCGGGACCAGCGGCATCGGCGCCGCCGCCGCTCTGGATTTCGTTTCGCGTGGGGCGCACGTGGCAGTGGTAAGTCGAACCTTGCATCAGGAAAGGTTGGATACTCTGCGGCGTGAGGCGGATGCGCGAGCTGTAAGTGTCATATTTATTCAGGCAGACATGGGTCAACGTGAGGGTTGCGCCCGTGCTGTCGGCGAGACACATGAGGCACTGGGAAGGCTGGATGTCATGGTGCACGCCGCGGGCGGGGCTGCACCGGGCGGATTCTTCAATATGTCTGACGAATGTTGGAGCAACGCCTTCGATGTTCATGTGCATGCCGTGCTTTGGTTGACGCGCGCCTGCGTTCCGCACATGGTGGAACAGGGTGAGGGAGCAATCATTCTGATCGGTTCAGCGGCTGGAGAGCGAGGGTGTCTCGGCGCCATGGCTTATGGCGTTGTGAAAGGCGCTCTGCCGCAGTTTACCCGAACGCTGGCTCGTGAGCTTGCCGGCTATGGCATCCGTGTCAATTGCGTGTCGCCGGGGGTAATTCGCACTCCTTTCCAGGACTTTCTTTCCCCCGAACAAGTTGCCAATAATATTCGCAACCGTATCCCCCTGCAACGCGAGGGGCGGCCTGAGGATGTTTCGGACCTTATCCTTTCGCTGGTTCAGAATGATTTCATCACCGGGGAGAATGTCGTCATTGATGGCGGGATGACGATGCGTATCGTCTAGGCGTCGGAGTGCTGCGGCAGCGTCCACACCATTCCTGCAGCAACCAGTGGAATGATCCCGAAGAGCACGAAGGTCGGCGGAAAGGAGTAGCGGTCGACCATCCAGCCGGTGACGAGGCTAAAGATCATTCCTCCAAACCCCGCTCCCATGCTGGCGAACCCCCACACCGAAGCTACGGCTCCTTTGGGAAAAACATCGGCGGGAATGGCCAGCAGGTTTGCCAGCGAGCCTGTGTACCCGAACGTGGCAATCGAAACCAGGGCGATGCTCATAACCGCATTTTGTCCACCTACGAACACCGAGCAGGACATGATGACTGAGAACGCGACGACTGCAGTTCGCCGAGCCTTGGGCGCCGAGATTTTGAATCGAAGCAAGGCACTGAAGACGGCTCCTCCGGCGAGATTTCCAATCGATGCGGTAAAGAAGGGAATCCACGCCATCTCGCCAATTTGCCTAAGTGAGAACCCCTGGGAAACTCTAAGATATTGCGGGAACCAGAACGTGTAAAAGTACCACACCGGGTCGCTAAAAACCTTGGAGAGGGTAAATTGCCAAAGGAACTTCGACCTCAGTAGTGCCCGCAGAGGAACGCGGTCGCTCTGCTGATCTTTGCTGGCCGTTGCAGGGCTCCGATAAAGAAGCAGCCACGCTGCCAACCACAAATATCCGAGCAAGCCAACGAGTAGAAACGATGTTCTCCAACCCGCGGTCAGCGCGATCCAGGCCAGCAGCGGCGGGGCCAAAATCGCGCCGACGGCCGCCCCGCTGTTGAAGACTCCCGAGGCAAGCGAGCGCTCCGTTGGAGGAAACCATTCAGCAATCAGCTTGACCCCGGCCGGGTAGTTGCCTGCCTCTCCGATACCCAGGAGGAAGCGAAATGTACCAAGGCTAAAAGCGCCGCGAGAGAGTGCGTGAAGCATCTCCGCGCCTGACCACCAGGCAATTGTCAGTGCATAACCAATCTTGCTTCCGACTCGATCGAGTATCCGGCCCGAGATGCCGTTAGTGATCGTATACGCCAGCATGAAAGCGAAGATGATGCGGGAATAGTTTGTCGCCGAGATCTGAAACCGTTCCAGCAGGACTGGCGCCATCACCGAGAGCGTTTGGCGGTCCAGATAATTGATCACCGTCGCGACGAACGCGAAACTCAACGCCAGCCACTTGCTGTGTCTGGCTGCACATATCCGGTCGGAGAGTACTGTGAGCATCGTGATACGGGGTCTCCACGACCAGCTTGCAGGTCTTTGAGTACTGATATATCATACACGAATGGAACGTCAAATCCCTCGGCGACCAGACATCGGACAAGTCTCACAGAACTGTACGGCAGACATTGGACTGCGGAGGATCCCGTGAAAGCGCTCGTTCTCTCTGAGTACAAGAAACTCGATCTCATAGACTTGGCGAAACCCCAGCCCGGCGAAGAAGAACTCCTGATAAAAATTCACGCTTGCGGCATCTGCGGCAGTGATGTTCACGGCTACGACGGCAGTACGGGAAGACGTTTGCCTCCTATCGTGATGGGACACGAGGCGGCCGGCATAATCGAAGCCGTTGGCACTGCGGTATCGGACTTCCGCGAGGGTCAGCGGGTCACCTTCGATTCGACTGTCTTCTGCGGCAAATGCTTCTTCTGTCATCGAGGCCAGGTCAATCTGTGCGACCGGCGTGAAGTCATCGGTGTGTCGACGCCCAGTTTCCGTCGTATGGGGGCATTCGCAGAATATGTCACAGTACCCGCGAGAATTGCATACACGCTGCCGGATAACCTGCCTTTCTCTCATGCGGCGCTAATTGAAGCTGTCTCTGTTGCGGTTCATGCCGTTTCTCTTTCCAGGCTCGAACTCGAGGACACAGTGGTTGTGATTGGCGCGGGGATGATCGGTCTGCTCGCTCTACAGGCTGCGCAAACTGCGGGCGCAGGAAAAGTATATGTCATCGACCTGGACGATACCCGCCTCGAATTGGCTCGGAGTCTGGGAGCTACGGAGGTCCTGAACTCTCGCGATTGTGCGGTTGGGGACGCGATCTTGGATCTGACGAATGGCCGTGGCGCAGATGCGGCTTTGGAATGCGTTGGCGCTGCTGGCTCGGTCAAGATGGCGGTCGAGTCTGTGCGAAAAGGCGGCACCGTAACGCTGGTTGGTAACATCTCACCGACCATCGAGATCGGCTTGCAGTCAATCGTCACCCGCCAGATCCGCCTCCAAGGATCCTGCGCATCTTCCGGCGCGTATCCGGCG
>Ga0210394_10005427_pt1 | contig 14279 bp, 8 predicted proteins | sample IncBWC12MmetaG_FD_160121 | JGI IMG/M metagenome (GOLD analysis project Ga0210394, IMG submission 160121) | Forest soil microbial communities from Barre Woods Harvard Forest LTER site, Petersham, Massachusetts, United States - Inc-BW-C-12-M | ecosystem: Environmental > Terrestrial > Soil >...
AAGGCCAGATCTTCTCGGGCGAGGCGAGCATGGTGTTCGTGCCGGGCTCGCTGGGCGAACTCGGCATCGCGCCGCGTCATGCGCCGCTGTTGACGACTTTAAGGGCCGGCGAAGTGCGCGTGCAAACCGACGGCCAGGAGGAACAGTCGTTCTATGTCGGCGGCGGCGCCCTGGAAGTTCAGCCGCATCTGGTGACCGTGCTCGCCGACACCGCGGCGCGCGCGCGCGATCTGGATGAAGCCGCGGCGTTAGCCGCGAAACAGCGTGCCGAGGATGCCGTGCGGGATCGCAAGGACAAGGTGGAAATCGCCGAGGCGCAGGCCGAGCTGGCGCGCGCCGTGGCACAATTGCGCGCCATCGAGCGTCTGCGCAGGAAACGCTAGGAAATCGCAACTTCGGAATCCCCATGCAGCTTGCCGTCGTCATTTTGGCCGCGGGCCAGGGCAAGCGGATGCATTCCGACTTACCCAAAGTGCTGCAGCCACTGGCCGGTGAGCCGCTGCTCAAGCATGTGATCCGCGCTGCGCGCGGCTTGAGTCCGGCCAATATTTACGTGGTTTACGGGCATGGCGGCGCGCAAGTGCAGGCGGCCACAAGCTGCGAAAATGTCGAATGGGTACTGCAGGCGGAGCAGTTGGGCACGGGGCACGCCGTCATGCAAGCCATGGCCCACATACCCGATACCTGTACGGTCCTGGTGCTGTACGGCGATGTGCCGCTGATTCGCATCGCTACCCTGCGGAAACTGGTTGCCGCCGCCGCCGCGGGCGCGCTCGCGGTGCTGTCCGTCCACCTCGACGATGCGGCGGGTTATGGGCGCATCGTGCGCGGTGAAGACGGCCGCGTGCGCGCAATCATCGAACACAAGGAAGCCAGCGCTGCGCAGCTGCGAATACGCGAAGCGAATTCCGGCCTCCTGTCCGCGCCGGCGGGACACTTGCGCGAATGGCTGTTGGGCTTAAAGAGGGATAATGTCCAGGGCGAGTACTTTCTGACCGATGTGGTCGCGGGCGCCGTGCAGGCGGGCGCAACAGTCGACGTGATTCCGGCCGCAAACACAGGGGAAGTCATGGGCGTCAACGACAAAATCCAACTCGCGCTGGCCGAGGCAGCCTTGAGGCGCGAACGCGCGGAGAAGTTGATGCTGGCGGGAGCGACGCTGGCGGATCCTGCGCGCATCGACATTCGCGGCGACGTCGAAGTCGGCCGCGACGTCTTCATCGACGTCAACGCCGTTCTGGTCGGTAAGGTACGGCTGGCGGCAGGAGTAAAGATCGGACCCAATTGCCTCATCGCCGATTCGAATATCGGTGCGGGCACCGAGGTCTTCGCTAACTGCGTGATCGACCACGCCATCGTGGCTGAGAATTGTCGTATCGGACCCTTCGCGCGCCTGCGGCCCGGCACGGTGATGCACGGCGGCGTGCATATCGGAAACTTCGTCGAGGTCAAAAACACGGAGATCGGCGCGCAGTCCAAGGCCAACCATCTGGCCTATCTCGGCGATGCGCGCGTAGGCAGCGGCGTCAATGTCGGGGCCGGCAGCATCACCTGCAATTACGACGGTGCCAACAAGTGGCCCACCGTCATCGAAGACGGCGCCTCCATCGGGTCCGGCTGCATGCTGGTGGCTCCGGTGCGCATCGGCGCCGGCGCCACCATCGGCGCGGGTTCGGCAATCGGCGCAAACGCTCCCGACGGCAAACTCACCCTGGAGCGCTCCAAGCAGATCACGGTGGACGGCTGGACTCGGCCGCACAAACTGGACGAAAAAGAAAAGGCCCGCGTCATCGACGCCGCCATGAAACAGGCTGAGATCAAAAAGCCCAAGGGCTGAGCCGACCGGTCGCTCGCCTTAAGTTTCGGTACAACACTTAAACATTCACATTCGAAAGCGAACATCGTCGAAGTCGTCGTGAGGACACGCCATGCCGATACACGATCATGAGCCGTCATCGCGGGGGCGCGCCTTTCTCTGGGGCGGGATTGGGCTCGGGCTATTGGTCCTGGCCGCGCTTCTCACCCGGGGTTTTGGCTTGCTGGGAGGAGCCGGCAAACAGGCGGCGGCACCGGAATTGATGGTTCGCCAGGGGGACAAGATCATGGTTCCCGAGGGCTCGGCATTGCGCAATCGCTTGAGCGTCATGCCGGCGCCGGCGCGCACCGTCAGTCCCCGGCTGCTGCTGCCTGCCATCGTCGAATCCGATCCCGCACGCACCTCCGCGGTGCTCACACCCTTAAGCGGAAGACTCGTTGCGCTCAAAGTCGCGCTGGGCGATCGCGTGAAGCAAGGTCAGGTGCTCGCGGTCATCGATTCGCCGGACCTGGGGCAGGCCTACGATGATGATGAGAAGGCGGCCGATGCCTTGAAACTGACCGAGAAGAACCTGGGGCGGCAAGAGGCGCAGAACAAGCTGGGCGTGGCCTCGGACCGGGACTTGGATCAGGCCAGAAGCGATCACGCCCAGGCTGCCGCCGAATATGCGCGCACTCAAGCGCGCTTGAAAATGCTCGGCGCGACGCTTGAAAACAGGCTGTCGCCCCGTCTATTGACGGTGACCGCGCCGATGAACGGCAGCGTGACCACGCTTAGCGTGGCACCGGGAAACATGATCAACGATCCGACGCAGCCCCTGATGACCGTCGCCGACTTGAGCACCATCTGGGTCACCGCGATGGTTGCCGAAGATGACGTGGCGGCGGTCGCCAAGAATCAAGACGCCGAGGTCAGCCTCACGGCATATCCCGATAAAGTGCTGCACGGCAAAGTCCTGTTCGTCTCCGACGTGCTGGAGCCTGATTCGCGCCGCAACAAGATCCGCATTGCATTCGCGAATGCCGACTATGTGCTGAAACCCAATATGTTTGCCTCGGTCATCCTGTCGGGTCGCGAACAAACCGTGGTGGTGCTGCCGAGTTCGGCGCTGCTTATGAATAACGACCGCACCACCGTGTTTGTCGCCACAGCCCCCTGGACCTTCGAGCGCCGCACCGTCGATCCCTTGCTCGACGGGGGGCAGTCGGTGGCCATCCGTTCCGGCGTCGCGGCCGGCGAACAGGTCCTGGTCAAGGGCGGAATCCTGCTCAATGATTGATCAATTCGTCGGCTTCTGCCTGCATCGGCGGGTGGCGGTGTTCATTCTGGCGGCGCTGCTCGCCGGATACGGCATTTATGCCTGGGAAACCTTGTCGGTCGAAGCCTACCCCGAACTCGGCGACGTCGCGGCGCAGGTAACCACGCAAGTTCCGGGACTTGCCGCCGAAGAGATCGAACAGTTGATTACCGTGCCGCTCGAGCGCGAGATCAACGGCACGCCGGGACTGCTGTTGATGCGCTCTTCGAGCACCTTCGGGCTGTCGCTGATCACCGTGCTGTTTCGCAACGGCTATGAGGACTATTGGGCGCGCCAGCGTTTGCTCGAACGCATCAATCAAGCGGTGCTGCCGCCCGGCGCGGCGCCGTCGCTCGATCCCGTGGCGGGCCCGGGCGGCGAGATCTACCGCTATACGCTGGAGTCCGATACCAAGAATCTCCAGGAATTGTCGGAGATCCAGCGCTGGGTAGTGATTCCGGCCTTGAAATCCGTGCCCGGCGTGGTCGATGACACCAATTTCGGCGGCTTCACCAGCGAATATGAGCTCGATCTCGATCCCAAGCAGCTGCAGCACTATGGCCTCGGCATTACCGATGTCATCAATGCCATCAACAACAACAATACCAACGCGGGCGGCGGCCGCGTGTCGCGGGGCGATCAGAGCTATGTCATCCGGGGCGTCGGATTGATTCACACACTGGCGGAGATGGGATCCATCGTCGTCACCCAGATGAGCGGTACACCGGTGCTGGTGCGCGATCTCGGGCGTACTACCTTAAGCCACCAAGAGCGCGAGGGCATCCTGGGCAAGGACAGGAATCCCGACACCATCGAGGGCATCGTGCTGATGCTGAAATACCAAAACCCATCGCTCACGCTGCAAGGTATTCACGCCAAGGTGGCCGCACTCAATGCCAAACTGGCCGGCGCCGATGTGCGGATCGTGCCCTACATCGACCGCGATGATCTGGTCCGCGCCACCATCCGCAAGGTCGGCCAGACCATCCTCGAAGGCATCACGCTGGTGTTTCTCATTTTGATTCTGTTCCTCGGCAGTCCGCGCAGTGCCTTTGTGGTCGCGGTCAGCATCCCAATGGCATTGGTATCGGTATTCTCCCTGCTCAATCTCACTCACGTGTCGGCCAATCTGCTGTCCTTGGGAGCGATCGATTTCGGCATTCTGGTCGACGGCGCCATTGTCGTGACCGAAGCGGTGCTGCGCCGGCGCGAGGCGCTGCCCAATGAAGAGTTGAGCGAAAGCGAGGCCAAGGCGGCAACGCTGCAAGTCACCCGCGCAATCTTCTTTGCCAGCCTGATCATCATCACGGCCTATCTGCCGCTGTTCTCGTTCGAGCGCGCGGAGGCGAAATTATTTACGCCGATGGCCTATACCATGGGCTATGCGCTGTTCGGCGCTCTATTGACGGCGCTGGCCTTGGTACCGGGTCTGGCCTATTTGGCCTTCCGCAATCCGGGCCGCGTGTATCACAACCGCTGGTTGGAGCGCGTGACGGTATTCTACGACCGCATTCTTGCCACTTGTCTGGAGCAGCCGCGGATCATTTATGGGGTCGTGATTTTTGCGCTGCTGACCGTGGTTGGCCTGGGAGCCACCGTCGGCCGAGATTTTCTGCCGGATCTGGACGAAGGCGCACTGTGGCTGCAGGTGCAAATGCCCACCGGACTCGCCTTGAACAAGGCCACCGACATGGCCAGCGACCTGCGGCGCGCCATCCTCAAGTATCCCGAGGTCTCTTATGTAGTGACGCAAACCGGGCGCAATGACGATGGCACGGATCCTTGGACCATGTCGCACATCGAAGCACCGGTGGGCTTGACGCCTTATGACACCTGGCCGGCGGGAGAATCCAAGAAGAAATTCGTGGATCGCTTCGCAGCGGGTTTGACCAAAGATCTTCCGGGCTATTCCATCGGCATCAGCCAGCCGATCATCGATGGCGTCAACGACATGATCGGCGGTGCGCACAGCCCGCTGGTGATCAAGATCTTCGGCGACGACCTGGATGAATTGCGCGGCATCGGCGCTCAGATCGTCAAAATCCTGTACAGCATTCAGGGCACTTCCAGCGCATCGATATTCCAGGAACCGCCGATTCCACAGATTGAAATCAAGCTGGATCATGAAAAGGCCGCCCGCTACGGGGTGAACATGGTGGATTTGCAGAACGTCATCCAGACCGGGGTCGGTCAGGCGCCGGTATCGACGGTTTATGTCGGTGAACGGACCTACCCGCTGACCGTGCGGTTCGCCAAGGACGCCCGCAACTCTCCCGAGGCGCTGGGCAATCTGTTCGTGAATACCTCGAGCCGTGCACAAATTCCGCTGTCCGAGCTGGCCGACGTCCGGGTGCGCGAGGGAGAGAGCACGGTGACGCGCGAGAACGGCCAGCGGAATCTCACCATCCGCATCGATAATCGCGATCGCGATCTGACCTCGTATCTTGCCGAGGCGCAGGCCAAGATTGGCGCCCAGGTCCGCTTCGACAAGAACAAGATCAGGCTGGAATGGGGCGGGCAGTTCGAAAATCAGCGGCGCGCCGAAGCGCGGCTGCTCGTCATCCTGGTGCTGGTGATGGGAATGATGCTGATCTTTCTGACGGTGGGCATTAAATCGTTTCGCCAAGCGGTGCTGATTCTGGGGGTGGTGCCGCTCGCCACCTTGGGCGGGCTGATTTCGCTGCATGTCACCGGACAGAACTTGAATGTGGCCAGCGGCGTCGGCTTCATCGCACTGTTCGGCGTGGCGGTGCAGAACGGCATCATCATGGTGTCGAACCTCAATCGCATGCGAAAATCCGGGCTGGAACTGCACGAGGCCATCATGAAGGGCGCGACCGAGCGCCTGCGGCCGGTATTGATGACGGCAACCGTCGCAACCTTAGGGATGCTGCCCGCAGCCATACACACCGGCGTGGGCAGCGACGTGCAACGCGGCATTGCCACCGTCGTGGTAGGTGGTCTGGCAATCTGCACGCTTCTGACCCTGATCGTTCTACCGTCGATGTATCACGTCATCGAACATTGGGCCGAACAGCGCCACGGCGAAGCGCGGTGGGGCCGGTGATTTCCTCGAGGCACACCGCCGGCGCGCTCATCGTTTCGCTGATGATGGGCGCCCTCGTCGTGAACCTCCCGGCCTGCGCCGTGGGGCCCAATTTCAAGCGGCCCGCAGCGCCGACGGCGACAGACTACGGCAGCGCACCTGTGCAGGGAGAAACCGTTTCGGCCGATGTCGCCGCGGGCAATGCGCAACACTTCATTGCCGCCATGGACATTCCGGGCCAGTGGTGGACTTTATTTCAATCGCCCAAGCTCGATCACGTGGTCGAGCAGGCGCTCAAGGCCAATCCCGATGTGGGCGCCGCCCAGGCGGCGCTGCGTCAGGCGCATGAATTGTATCTGGCGCAGTGGACCGGTTTCTTCCCTACCGTGCAAGGGAATTTCAGCGCCGATCGAGCCAAGAACGCCCTCGGCAGCATCGCCAATCCCACCAGTCTTCCGCAAACAAACCCTTACTACAATTTGTACACGGCCCAGCTCACCGTGAGCTATCTACCCGATGTCTGGGGCGCCACTCGCCGGCAGGTCGAGATTGCCAAGGCGCAGGCCGAGAGCACCCGCTTCCAACTCGAAGCCACCTACTTGACCTTGAGCAGCAATGTGGTCGTGACCGTGGTGCAGGAAGCCTCGCTGCGCGGACAGATCGCAGCGACGCTGCGCGCGCTTGAGCTGCAGCATCAATTGACCGAATTCGTGCAGAAGCAGCGGCTGCTCGGTACGGCGAGCGATTTGGAGATTCTCGCCCAACAATCCTTGGAAGCACAGACCGCGCAAACCCTGCCGCCGCTGCAAAAACAGCTGGGTCAAACACGCGACGCTTTGACCGCATTGCTCGGCAGGCTGCCCGCCGATGAACCGGAGGAAACATTCCGCTTGGACGAGCTGGCTTTGCCCGCCGACATTCCGGCGAGCGTACCCTCGAAACTCATTGAACAGCGGCCGGACGTTCGTCAGGCCGAGGAGAATATGCACATGGCTTCGGCGGCGGTCGGCGTCGCAATTGCCGATATGCTGCCGCAATTCGCGATCACCGGCGACATAGGTTCCAGTGCGCTGAAGTTGCAGCAGCTGTTTACTCCCTACACGGGATTTTGGAATGTGGGCGCCTCTTTGACCCAGACGCTGTTCGATAGCGGAGCGCTGTTGCACAAAAAACGCGCCGCCGATGCGGCGCTGGACCAGGCGGCGGCGCAATATCGGGCGGCCGTCATTTTGGCCTGCCAAAACGTGGCGGATTCCCTGCGCGCTCTGCAATCGGATGCCGACGCGCTCAAGGCGAGCGCCGCGGCGGAGCGCGCCGCCAAGCAGACTCTTGATTTCGCGCGACAGCAGCGATTGCTGGGAACTATCAGCTTGGTGGCGGTGCTCAATGCGGAGCAAAGCTACGTGCAGGCGGAGTTGAGTTTGGTGCAGGCGCAAGCCAATCGCTTCGCCGACACGGCAGGCCTGTTTCAGTCGCTCGGCGGCGGCTGGTGGAATCGCACAAAGGAGATGCCTCGCTATGAGCAATTTAGTCCGGCGCGAGAATAGCGGCGGTGCGGCAACGCTGTGGCTGAATCGGCCCGAGAAATTAAACGCGTTGAGCAAGGACATGTTCGAGACACTCGATGAGCACGTCGAAGCGATCGCGCGCGACACTAAAACCATCGGCCTCGTCATTCTGCGCGGCGCGGGCGCGAATTTTTCAGCCGGCTACGACATGAATGAGGTGCTCGAGCATGTCAAGGCGCATGCCAAGCCGCATTTTCACTCGGAGGTCATTCAGAAAATCGCCGATCTGCCGCAGCCGGTGATATCGGCCGTACAAGGCCACTGCTCGACGGGAGCGTTGGAGCTCGCGCTGGCGGCCGACCTGATCGTCGCATCCGAGTCGGCGCAATTCTCCGACGTCTACGCCCGCTGGGGGCTGACGCCTGTGTGGGGATTGAGCTTGCGGCTGCCGCACCGCATCGGCAACGCCAAGGCGAGCGAGATGATGTTCTCCTGCCGAAGCTATACGGGAACGCAGGCAGAAGCGATGCACCTGGCCAATTTCTGCTTCGCCGATGACCGATTTGATGCGGAGCTCAATGCGCTGTGCGCCGACATCTTGGGCAACTCGTGGTACGCCAACCGGGTCAACAAGCGCGCGCTGATCGAGATCGACGGGCTGAGCATGAACGACGCCCATGCACTCGATTTATTCAAGAACGAAGGGTTGGCGCCGGATGCGGCGAAACGCATCGCCAAATTCTTTGCCAAGCCGCAGCGCCCCGCGTAGCGGGACGCACCCGCGCGATTTTTTTACACAATTTTTGCAGCGGGACGCTTGAGCCGCTGCGTTCCTTGGATTCGCACCGGCTGAACTGCGCGCGCGCCACATCAAGGCAGCGGGCCGGTCCTGTCTTAACAACTTTCTTACGCGCCGCGAGCCTCTTTTAACGACCTTTGGTCGAGCGGTTACCTAAGCTTTCTGCTCGTCCAAGCTTGCTCAAGAGCGGTTCTTGATCAGGCGTGTTGCGTTCCATAGGGAACGGCCAGAGGGGAAGGTCCGTGAGATTTCGAAGCTTTGTCAAGATCATGAAATGCCTGCCAAGTTTTGTCGTGGCGGCCGCGTCAATTGCATTTACGGGCTCGGTGGTCCACGCGGAGGTGCCGGCCCCGGCGACGGCCGCGGAGTCCTTTGGGACGGTCGTTGGACTCGTCACCGATGCGGCGAAGGCTCCCATCGGTGGGGCGACCGTGACAGCCATCCGCGCCGGCGGCGGCATTCGCTCCACGATATCCGGCAGCGACGGCATCTATTCGTTTGCCGATGTTCCTCCTGGTTCGTGGTCTTTGACCATCACCGTGGAGGGTTTGCCGGATGTGCGGGTGCCGTCACTGAACGTGGTTGCCGGCAGGGCCACCCGACACGACATCGCCATGAACATTGCCGTGACACCCAAACCCGCGGCGCCCGCACTTGCATCGGCAGCCCCGGCACTGCCGGCGCTGCCCGAGGCACTCCAGGCGCCCGAACCCGGCCCGGAAGTCGACACCCAAACCCCATGGGCTAATGTTGGCTACGTGGGGTGGATGAACGGCACCTCGCGTGAAAAATCGCCGATATTCGATACGAAGTTCTTCACTCCCGAAGTCCGCCTGGACGTGAATTACCTGCAAAGCCTCAACCGCCCGATCGACCACACCATAGACGGCTCGACCGAGGAGTTTCGCTCCGGCGAATTCCAGATCGAACAGGTGAGTTTGGGTGGCGACTTTCACTGGGACAACGTGCGAGCGCGTTTTCTCTCGATGTTCGGCATGTTCGCGACGACCACACCGCGCAATGACGCCAGCAACGCGGTTGGCCAGTGGCAACTCTCGGATGCTTACCGCTACTTCTCGGAAGCGAATGCCGGGTATCACTTCGACGTGAGCCACGGCCTGAATGTCGACGCGGGCGTTTTTGTCTCCTACGTCGGCCTGTTCAGCTACTACAACTTCGACAACTGGACTTACCAGCCCTCGTTCGTGTCATCCAACACTCCCTGGTTCTTCAACGGAATGCGCGTGCAGTGGTGGCCGACGCAGGATCTGAAGATCGAGCCCTGGCTGATCAACGGCTGGCAATCCTATGCCAAGTTCAACCGACACCCGGGTTTCGGCGGTCAGATCCTCTGGATCCCGAACGAGAACCTCAAATTGGTGTTCAACACCTATTCGATCGGTCAGGATAATTTGAACTGCCAAGCGAACAACAACAACGGGCAAGGGACCATGGACACGCTCTGTCAGCCCCAGAATGGAGGTAATCCCAACGCCGCGGCGGGGTCCTTTGTCGGGGCAGGCCCAGCCGTCAACTACGCCAACGTGACTCGGTTCCACGAGGACGACAGCCTGTTGGTGAAATACTACGACGCCAAAGGACTGGGCGGAGCCGGCGTATCCAAAATGGCATTCAGTTTGACCTGGGATTTCGGCTGCGAGTACGGCGGCGGCGTCCACTGCACGGCGGGGCCCAACAAAGAAGAATTTCTCGGTGTGATGCTCTACGACCGTACCTGGTTCCACAATGATCTGTACGCGATTACGCTGGGCGGCGGCTTCATGAACAATCCCGGCCGCTACCTGGCCCTGACTCCGCCGATCAATGGCGCGACGGCGGCAAGCGGCTCCCCGTACTTCACCCAACAGCCGGGACAGAAGCTTTATCAATGGGATACGCAGCTCAATTTGCAGTACATGCCGAAGGACTGGATTACCTGGTGGACCGAAGCGACGTTTCGGCATTCGAGCGTTCCGTACTGGTCGGGACAGGGCGGCATAACGCCTCCCGGCGGTAACAACGGCTCGCCCGCAAGCTGTGTCGGAGGTGGCGCCAATGCCACCACCGGTCAGTGCAATGCGGGTGACTGGTTTCCGGATCTGCGCACGCGCGAAGTCATTGTGGGTGGCGGCGTGATGGTCAAATTCTAAGCGCCAGGTAGCGACTCTGGAAATGAGTAAGAAAAATGCAAAAGCGCCGTTCCCTGTCGTTGAATGTATTCACCGTGGGCGTGCTGTTCTGGGCCGCTGCCCCAGCGTTCTCAGAGGATGCGGCTGGTGCGGCGGCCGCCGCTGATCCAGATGGTCCCGTGGCAGGTTGCGCGAAGGGATCGCAGAACGAGGGATTTTTTTCGCGGCTGAAGGACAGCTATAAAACTCACCTGGCCTGGGACGGCGGTGATCCGAATGCGCCGCCGGCCAAAATCGTCGGCGGCGCGGAGATTCCGATGTCCAATCCGCCGTGGCCCTACTCGACATGGAATATCGGCGGCTCGGAGGCCATCGGCGTCGAGAACATGTACTACAGCGCGTTCATGGACGCGCTGTATTGCGGCGCGGGCGGGCAGAAACTCAAAGACAGCCGCTTCACGATTTACGGCTGGATCGAGCCCGGCGGCAATATCAGCACTTCGCATACCAAGTTCAACTACGCGACGGGCAGCGGCGGCAACTCTCCGGCGGCCTATTCGTTCGAGCCCAACACCGTGCAGCTCGATCAGGCGGCGCTGTACATCGAGCGCACGCCCGATGAGGTTCAGCTCGATCATTTCGATTGGGGTTTTCGCTTTGCCGGAATTTACGGTACCGATTACAAGTACACCTTCTCCCAGGGCATATTCAGCAGCCAGTACACCAACGCCGAAAAGTTCAACGGCTTCGATCCCGTCATGTACTACTGGGACTTCTGGTTCCCGCATTTTTTCGAGGGCGAAAATCTGCGCGTGGGCCGATACATTTCCATTCCCGATATCGAAGCGCAGCTCGCGCCGAATAATCTCACGTACAGCCATTCACTGCTGTACACGGTCGATCCCTACACTCAAAACGGCGTCGTCAGCACCACCAAGATCAGCAAGAATTGGCAGATCCAGACGGAGCTCTCCGCGGGCAACGACATCGGGCCCTGGGTCAAGAGCGAACGTCACTTGACCCCCGCCGCGTGCGTCATTTGGACCTCGAATTCCGGCAAGGACAATGTCTATCCTTGCATGAACGGCCTCAACGACGGCAACTGGCGCTGGAACAATTTGCAGCACGCGGTCGTCACCTGGTATCACAAGTTTGACGAGCATTGGCATACCGACACCGAGGTCTGGTACATGTGGGAAAGCCACACGCCGAACGTCAACAATCCGGCGGGCGCGGCATTCATCGGTCAACGCTACTCCTACGTCAATGTCGGCGCGCCGAACGGCGCGCAGTGCAACCCCGCGGTGGTGTTTTGCTATTCTTACGAGTGGGCCGCCGTCAACTACATCAACTATCAATTTGGGCCGCGCGATATAGCCACTTGGCGTACCGATTACCTGGACGATGCCACCGGCCAACGCACGGGATTCAAGACTCGATATTACGAGTTCGACTTGAGCTATACCCATTGGCTGGGCGATGTGATCGAGCTGCGCCCCGAGATCCGCTTCGAGCACGCCCGCGATGCGGAAGCCTATGACAACCCCAGCGCTACGCCCTACGGCGGCAAACACTCGCAGACGATGTTCGCCATGGACGCGATCATTCACTTCTAATGCCTCGGCGCACGGCATAATGCCTGGTTGAAGGGAAATTTCGCCGGGAGTCTTGCAGAATGAGCGAAACGCAGAACGGCGCGGAGGGGTCGCCCGCCGGCCAGGATGCAATCGACCGGCGCGCCTGGTCCAGCGCGCGCCAATGGCGAGCGGCGGGCATCGCCGCCGCGCTCGTCGTCATTGTGGTTCTGGCTTTGTGGCTGGGCGGCAAATTCTTCGGTCCGCATGAAGTTCCACCCCCGGCACCCTCGCCGCCGGGTACGTTTCGCGCCAGTCCCCAGCAGCTGAAATCCTTCACGGTGGAAGCGGTGCGGACGCATGCGTTCGTCAGCGAAGAATTGACCGAAGGAAAAATAGGCGTCAACGGCGATCGCGCGACTCCGGTGATCTCACCCTATTCGGGTCGAGTCACTCGGGTCATCGCCGGGTTGGGCGATACGGTGAAGGCGGGGGCAGCTCTTGCGACCTTGGAGGCTTCCGAGTTCGTGCAGGCGCAAAACGATCTTCGGGTGGCGACGGCGCAAGTCAAACTTGCGCGCATCAGCGAAACACGCAAGCACGCTTTATACGACGCCAAGGGCGGCAGCCTGCAGGACTGGCAGCAGGCGCAGGCCGATTTGGCGGCAGCCGAAACCGCCCTGAATGCGGTACGCAATCGTCTGCAGATACTCGGCAAGTCGGAGACCGACATTGCGAAATTGGAAAGCTTGCAGACCATGAATCCGTCCGCGACGATCACCGCGCCCATCGCCGGCGTGGTGGTGGATCGTCAGGTGGGCCCGGGGCAGTATTTGCAGGCCGGCGGGACGCCGGTATTCACCGTCGCCGATCCTTCAAGCGTTTGGCTGCTCGCCAATGTGCGGGAGAGCGACGCCGGCTTAGTGCGGCGTGGACAGCCGGTCGAAGTCCGCGTGCTGGCCTATCCTAAGCGCGTCTTCAAAGCACACGTGACCTATGTGGCCGCCGTCGTCGATCCTGCGACCCATCGATTGCCGGTGCGTGCCGAAATCGACAACCGTGATCTTGCCTTGAAGCCGGAAATGTTCGCGAATTTTCGCATCCTCACCAGCGATGCAACCGAATCTCCCGCCGTGCCGGAGGCGGCCGTAGTTTATGAAGGCGCGGCCGCGCATGTCTGGGTAGTCGCCGGCGACGGTTTGCTCTCCTACCGGGTAATTCGCACGGGCCGCAGCAACGACGGGCTGGTGGAAGTGCTGGACGGATTGAAGGCCGGCGAGCGCATAGTGACCAAGGGAGGATTGTTCATCGATCAAGCGGCGGTTCCCGCCTCGTCATGAACGCCATCGTCACCTTCGCGCTGCGGCAGCGCGTGCTGATCGTCGTGCTATTGGTCGCCGTACTGATCGGCGGCGCCGCCAGCTTCCTTGCGCTCAATATCGAAGCCTATCCCGATCCGGTGCCGCCGCTGGTCGACGTGGTCACGCAAAGTACCGGGCAGTCGGCCGAGGAAATCGAACGCTACATCACGATCCCACTCGAGATCCAAATGGCGGGGATTCCCAATGTGCAGGCCATACGCACGATCTCCTTGTTCGGCCTCTCCGACGTCAAGGTGCAGTTCACTTACGATTTCAGCTACACCCAAGCCGAGCAATGGGTTACCAATCGACTATCGCAACTCGGCGCACTGCCAAACGGCGCCCAGCCGCAGATATCTCCCACCAGCCCCATCGGGGAAATATTCCGCTATCGAGTAGTCGGGCCTGCCAATTATTCGGTAACGGATTTGAAAACGCTGCAGGACTGGGTTCTCGAACGCCGCTTCAAGGCCGTGCCGGGCGTCATCGATGTGACGGGTTGGGGCGGCAAGACGAAGACTTACGACATCGCCATCGATCAGCGCAAACTGATCGGCTACGGCCTCTCCATACCGCAGGTGCTGCAGGCGCTGGCCAACGCGAACATCAACGTCGGCGGCCAGACGGTGAATTTCGGCGCGCAATCCGCCGTGGTGCGCGGCGTCGGCCTCATTCATTCGGCCGATGAAATCCGCCGCACGATGATCACCAACAACCAGGGCGCACCCGTGGTTTTAGGTGATGTCGCC
>Ga0210394_10005428_pt1 | contig 14278 bp, 8 predicted proteins | sample IncBWC12MmetaG_FD_160121 | JGI IMG/M metagenome (GOLD analysis project Ga0210394, IMG submission 160121) | Forest soil microbial communities from Barre Woods Harvard Forest LTER site, Petersham, Massachusetts, United States - Inc-BW-C-12-M | ecosystem: Environmental > Terrestrial > Soil >...
GGCTGGCCGAGCATGACCGGCGGCTCCAGCAGGATCGGGATCACCTGGAGGAGGCGGTCGCCAAGCGCACTGCGGAACTGCAATCGGCGAATGAGGAGTTGCGCGCGGCCAAGGATCGAGCTGAGGATATGGCCCGCCTGAAGAGCGCGTTCCTCGCCAATATGAGCCATGAAATCCGCACTCCCATGAACGCCATGCTGGGTATGACCGGCCTGGTGCTGGAGACGGAGCTCACCAACGAGCAGCGCGAATTTCTGCAAATCGCCAAGGATTCGGCGGATGCGCTGCTGACGCTGATCAACGATATTCTGGATTTCTCCAATCTCGACGCCGGGAAGGTGACGCTGGAGCGCAGCGAATTCGATCTGCACAAGGCTCTGCGCGAGGCCGTAGCAGCGCTGGCCCCGGCGGCCCGGCAAAAAGGCTTGGAACTGACGCATTGCCTCGGGAGCGGCGTGCCGCAAACGGTGGTGGGCGATTCCGGCAGCCTAGGCCGAGTCTTGATGACTCTGATCGGTAACGCCATCAAGTTCACTGCGGCCGGGAAGGTCGCGGTGTCCGCCGCGATGGACCGGGAGGAGCACCTACACGTCACCGTGACCGACACGGGGATCGGCATCCCCGCCAGCCGTCAAACCAGTATTTTCGACCCCTTTGTGCAGGCCGACGGCTCCAGCACCCGCCGCTACGGCGGCACCGGCTTGGGACTGGCGATTTGTGCCGAGCTGGTCGGGCTGATGGGCGGCCGCATCTGGGCGGAAAGCGAGCCCGGTAAGGGCAGCGCTTTCCACTTTACCGCGCTGTATCCGCGGTCTTGAAGCCGAAACGCACACGGTTCTCAACTCACCAGACAGCTGTTAGCAGCCCTGCCTAAAGTCGCCGGCAGGCCGAAAGCCTGCTCTACAGCCGGCCCCGAAATGTAGAAACTCCAGTGGCAGGTCGGAGACCTGCCCCACTGCGGGTCTTAGCCGCGTTTCGCTTTAATGACCAAGGGGGGAGCCCCTTCCTTTTCGCCCGCCTTCGCGGCGCGAGGCAGAATGAACTGGTATCCGGTCATTCCATCGATCCAGAGTTGGGAGAGTTGGTAGTGATCGCCGATGGCTTTCAAAACAACGGTCGGATCCACGTCCGCGTTGAGGTTCTCAATCCGCATGGCGTGGACAATCGACTTGCAAATCATACCGTCCTTGAAGAATCCAAAGGTATCGGGCTGATCCGCCACGGGGCGGATTTCATAGTGACCCGCTGGAACAACAACCGATCCAGCAGTTATGGCATAGGGTAGGTTGACCTGAACTTCGTTGAACGACTGCGCATGAGCCAGCAACGAAGCTGCAGCCAACGCGATCGACAAAGAAAAGACACGTGTGGCGCGCATATATTCCTCCTGTTTGGAATTAGAAGTGTAAATGCATGTGAGCGCGTCATATGTCTTCTGGCAGACAGCATCTAAACTTCCACTTTTTTAGATGCTCCTGGAACGAACGCGGTTACGCCTGCGATAACATTTTTTGATCGCAGTCATTCAAAATTTCTGTCTTGACCCGGCCGGCCTCCCGCTGCCATGCTTGCGCATGGCCGTTCAGTATGAAATCGGCAACCCGCGAGGGGAAATTTCCCTGGACGTCTTCCTCCGCCTGACCGCCATGGACGTCTGCTGCGGCCCCCCAGCGTGACCCCGGTTTTCCCATTGCTTCCTTGACGATGAAGCAAGCTCTAGGCTTGAAGCAAGAAGGACAGGACTGGTATATACATGAAGTCTCGCGGGATCTTTGGTTGGATGCTCATTCTCGCGGCAGCGCTGTCTGCCGTTTCCCTCCTCGCCCAGACGGCGCCGAAAGTCACCACTCCCAAGGAGGCGCTCGGGTTCAATATCGGCGACGACTACATGGTCGCCAGCTACACACAACTCGAAGCCTATTGGAAAAAGCTTGCCTCGGAATCCGATCGGATGAAGCTGGTCAACATGGGAAAGACCGAAGAGGGCCGCGACCAGTGGATGGCGGTGATCACATCGCCCGCTAACTTGAAGAATCTCGACCATTATAAACAGATCTCCGCGCGCTTGGCGCACGCCGAAGGCGTCACCGAGGAGCAAGCCCACCAGTTGGCCGGCGAGGGCAAGGCCGTGGTTTGGGTCGACGGCGGACTCCACGCCAGTGAGTCCGTGGGCGCGCAGCAACTTATGGAAATGGTCTACCAGATGGTCAGCCGCACCGACGCCGAGACCATGCGCTTCCTCAACGACACCATTCTGCTCTGCGTGCAGGCCAATCCCGACGGCCAGGAGCTGATAGCCAATTGGTATATGCGCGGCTCGGAAAAGGCGGACGCGCCCCTCAAGTTTCCCGTGGAATCGCGAAACATGGGAAACCTTCCGCGTCTTTGGGCCAAGTACGTCGGCCACGACGACAATCGCGACTTCTACATGTCCAACATGAAGGAGACCACCAACATCAACCGGCAACTGTTCCTCGAATGGTTTCCGCAGATCATGTACAACCATCACCAGACCGGACCGGCCGGCGCGGTGATCTTCATGCCCCCGTTCCGCGATCCGTTCAATTACAACTTCGATCCGCTGGTGCCGCTGGGAATCGAAATGGTGGGAACAGCCATGCATAGCCGTCTGGTGGCCGAAGGCAAGGGCGGCAGCGCCATGCGCACCGGCGCCAACTACTCCACCTGGTGGAACGGCGGATTACGCACCGTCACTTACTTCCACAACATGATCGGCATCCTCACGGAGATTATCGGCGGGCCCGCGCCGATGGAAATCGCGGTGGTTCCCAGCAAGCAGTTGCCGCAGGGCGATTGGCCTCTGCCGATTACGCCGGGTCCTTGGCACTATCGCCAGTCCATCGATTACGAAATCACCAACAACCGGGCCATCCTCGATCTGGCGTCGCGCTATCGGGAGACGTTCCTGTTTAATATTTGGCGCATGGGCATGAACTCCATTGAGCGTGGCAGCAAAGATTATTGGACGGTAACGCCGAAGCGCATCGAAGCCTTGCAAACCGCGGCAGCCGCAGCCGCTCCGTCGGCCGGCGGCGGGCGCAACCGTGGCGGCGCGGCGGTAACGGCAGCCCCGGCACCCGCCGAGCCGGTCGCGGGCGGCGATACGGCCCCCGCAGGTGGCGGTGGGGGTGGTGGTGGCGGACGCGGCGGCGGTGTTTCGATGGAGCTCTACAACACCGTTCTGCACGACCCCAAAATGCGCGATCCGCGCGGGTACATTCTTCCCTCCGACCAACCCGACTTCGCCAACGCGACGGAGTTCATGAACGCGCTGATCAAGAACGGCATCACTTGTCTCAAGGCCACCTCGGCTTTCCAGGTGGCAGGCAAGAGCTATCTGGCCGGCTCCTACATTGTAAGAACCGCCCAGGCGTTTCGACCCCACGTTATGGATATGTTCGAGCCGCAGGATCACCCCAACGATTTCGCGTATCCCGGCGGCCCGCCCAACCGGCCCTATGACATCACAGGTTGGACTCTGGCCCTTCAGATGGGCGTGAAATTCGACCGCATCCTCGACGGCTTCGATGGTCCTTTCGAAAAGATCGCCGGAGTGCTCCCGCCGCCGGCCAGTTCCGTCAGCGGACCGGCCAACCCGGCCGGCTATCTCATCAGCCACGAAATCAACAATTCCTTCATCCTAATCAATCGCCTGCTCAAGGCCGGCGGCGAAATCTACTGGCTTAAGAAAGAGCAGACCGTGGATGGCGGCACTTTCGGGGCCGGCGCTATCTGGGTGCCTGCCTCCGCGGCTGTGCGGCCGGTGCTCGACAAGGCTTCGAAGGAGCTGGGCATTCCGGTCCACGCCCTGGCGAAAGCACCCGCGGGCGATGCCCTGAAGCTGAATCCGATCCGCATCGGCCTCTACGATTCCTACGGCGGCAGCATGCCGTCGGGCTGGACACGCTGGTTGTTCGAGCAGTACGAAATGCCTTTCCAGTTGGTTTATCCAGCGACGCTCGACGCGGGCGATTTGAAGAATAAGTTCGACGTGCTGGTGTTCGTCTCCGGGACCCTCACCAGCGGCGGTGGTGGCGGACGCGGGGGCGGCGGTGGAGGCGCAGGTGGCGGCGGACGCGGGGCCAATGCGCAGGCGCCCGGTGAGTACAGCGCGATGCAGGGCCGAATCACTGAACAAACCACCGTTCCACAACTCAAGAAATTCGTGGAATTGGGCGGAACCATCGTCACCATCGGCAGCAGCACCAACGCCGCGGCGGAGGATTTCGGCCTGCCTGTGAAGAATTACCTCACCGAGGTGGGACCGGATGGCCGCGAACGGAATCTTCCCAACGATAAGTTCTACGTCCCCGGCTCGCTCCTCAAGATGAACGTCGACAACACCAACCCGCTGGCGTATGGCATGCCCAAGCAGGTGGATGTCTTCTTCGAGAACAGCCCTGTGTTCAAGCTGGAGCCGACGGTGGAGTTGCAGCGCACGTCACCGGTTGGCTGGTTCTCCGGTAAACAGTTGCTGGACAGCGGATGGGTCTGGGGCCAGCAGTATCTGGATGGCGGCACTGCCGTCGCCGAAGCCACGGTGGGCGAAGGCAAGGTGGTGCTGCTCGGACCCGAGGTGAACTTCCGCGACCAGCCTCACGGCACTTACAAACTGTTGTTCAACGGATTGTATTACGGGAGTGCGAAGGCAGCCGTTTTGCGATAGCTCCGGCAGCCAAACGGGCTCGGCACACTTATGCGCTCCAGCCTCCATGGGCGGCCCCGGAAGTCGACGCGAATCCGTTTGGCCGAGTAACTAACTCTCCGCCACAAAATGCCCGCCTGGCACGGAAGGCCGCTTCCTGACGGTCGCGGTTCGGAACGAAGTGTTTACTTGAACAACAAGCGTTACTGAACCACGCGCGTAAGCGAGTTGGTTTTTTGGCGCGCATCGGGCATTTTGGGAGGGAAAGGCTTCTTCCGGTCGATGGCCGGGATCGCCGGGCAAATCAAGACGGCTCAGAAAATCTCCAAAGAAGCAGAATTCCGATGATCAAAATGATGACTCCCGCATGCCAAGCATGGCTATCGTCGCTGGCGCCGGGAATTAGGGCTATCGCCACACATATCAGCGCGGCTGTGACGTAGATCGCCCGCCAGTCCCGCATTTTAGGACGCATCGGAATCCCCCTACGAACCCGCCCGACGCCAGGGAAACGCATAAGAATCCTTTCATAAATCAGATGGAAAGTGTCTCGTGGAGCAGGCGATCCGATCACGCAACTGTTCCAGCACGGTAAATACCGAATCGGACACCTCCAAAACCCCCTGCACTACGATTTGGGTCGCGTACGGCACCCGGCTCCCACGAACCGTCAAGGTCATTCCCCCCTGGCCCTTCATCGCCGTGACCGTCCACTCTTCATCTGGATGAGCATGCTGAAATCTCTCGACTCCAAGTTTGCAGGCACGCTGCTCCTTAGCCGTCAACGAAAAATCGCTCATGTAATTTCAACTTTCCTGGTCGCTGGGATTGCGAAAACGATAGCCGACCCAAGGCGCGGTCAGAATATATTCAGGTCTGGTGGGGTCGGTTTCGATCTTCTTGCGCAGAATGCGGACATAGGACCGCAGATATTCGAGCTCAGTGCCGTATTCGGGGCCCCAGACCGAGTGAAGCAGGCGCACATGAGTCAGCGGCGTGCCCTGATTCTGCATCATGAACGCCAGCAGATCGAACTCCTTTGGCGAAAGACGGATTTGAGTTCCGGCGCGCCAGAGGATGCGGCGATTCAGATCGATGGCCAGACGGCCCGCCTGAATCACCGGAAGCTCCGTGGTCTCGATGGCACGGGTGCGGCGCACAACGGCGTGCATGCGCGCGATCAGCTCGGGCATCCTGATAGGCATCGTGACGTAGTCGTTGGCGCTGGCCTCCAGCGTCTGAATCTTCTCGTCTTCCAGGTCGCGTACCGTGACCATGGCGACAATACCGGTGCGGGGCGACAGATCCCTTAGCCTGCGGCAGGCCTCCATGCCGTCGGCGCCGGGCATATTGATGTCCAGTAGCACCAGGTCGAAGAATTCATGCTGCGCCCGGTCCAGCGCTTCCTCGCCGCTGTGGGCTTCTTCGACCGTGAACTCACGCACGCTCAGGGAGGTGCGCAGCGCTGTGCGGAGCGACCTTTCATCTTCGACAAGCAGAACACTGGACTGTGGCGAAACCATCATGATTCAGACTCGCTTCTCGCCCTGGGGAGGGCTAAACAGAATGTCACGCTTCGTTCAACCGTTTGATCTCGAGTTTTGAAAGCGTACAAAGTGGTCGGTACGATCCTTTCGCAGTTCGACCCTCGCTCCATACAAATTCCCGAGGTGGGTCAGACTGAATTTCTGAAACTGGTTCGCCACCCGGAGCTTTCCACACCCCGGAGACATTCCAGACGTAGACCACTCCGGCGGCATGGCTACTATTGTTCATGCCAGCAGTCTGGGCGACCGCAAGGCATACGAGAGCGTCTTGCGGGATCTCTACCCGTTCCGCGTTCTTAGGACTTAACGGAGCCCACTCGCAAGAAGGTACAGACCACTCGCAAGAAAATGCACTTGGCCTACTTGAAAGAAGGATACAAACCGCTCGCAAGAAGGATACGGACCACTCGCAAGAGACGAAACGGGGCCTCCTCGCGAAGTAGATACACAAAAAGTATAGCGTGCGCCACGGACGATATAAAGAAATCTTTTATACAATCGGATCGCCAGGCCGCTCATGGGATCATGTCCCCGCCGTTGAGCAGTGGGCCGGTGGCTGAGGTGGCGTCCTGTCGGCCTAACAGCCCGTGGCAAAGCAGGCTGAAAGCCTGTCCCACCAAGCTTGTTGATGCCGCGCGGTGGGACAGGCGGTTTCGCCTGTCGTTTGGCTTCCTCCCTAACGGCTCAGTTCTTCCGACAGGATAATTGCATCGGCGAGTTCTTTCATTGGTATATGCCGATTGCGGCTTTGATCCCTGAGCTTAAGATAGGCTTCTTCCTCGGACAAGCCAAGTTTACGTTGAAGGATTCCTTTGGCTCTTTCCACAACCTTGCGAGTTTCCAGGGCGCGTTTGATTTCCAGTGTCTCCTCGACCAAGCGGCTGTTGGCTTCCTCCAGAAGGCTCTTTGAGACGGCTAAGCCCAACTGCTCACCCACAAACCGGAGCCGGTTGATCTCCAATTCACTGTGTGTGTGGGCATCCTTATGATGAACATTGACGACCCCTACGAGATCGCCGCCACTCACCAGCGGAACCGAAAGAAACGCCTGGTAGGTGTCTTCGACCAAGCCCTGGATGGTCATGAATCTCGGGTCGGCCCAGGCGTTCGACGGCAACGCCACGATCGACTGATGCTGCGCCACCCAGCCCGTCACACCCTGCCCCACCAGCATGCGCAAGTTGCCAAGCGCGGCGGCGTGAGGCACCTGTGAGGCGCGCAGAACGACTTCACCTGTTTCGCGGTCGAGCAGATACACTAGGCAGGCATCGCACGCGGTGGCTTGAATCGTAAAACCAATCACTTCTCCCAGCACTTCATCCAACGACCGCTTGGAGCTGACAATGGCACTAATCCGATGAAGAAAAAAGACTTCGGACTCTGCCGGAATCACTTCCCATCCTTTGCGGAATTCAAATCTGGGTTCCGTCGACAGCGGAACGCTAACTGGAAACTCGTTTCCCATGGAATCCTTCCTTCTCTAAAGGACATTACGCCCTCCTTCTCGATTACAACCTTCAGTTGGGCAATGAGAAAAGCAGGCTCTGGGGCGGGGGACCGCAGCAAACATCCATGGCGGTGAGGCGCAGAAGCACGCGCAGGGAAACGTGCCGGCGCGAGTTTGCTACTTGATAGAGACCGGTTGTGGCATCGGCGCCCCTGTCGGCGTCGCTGTCGACGTCAACGGCGCGCCACTGAATGCCGCGCCACTCAATGCCACGCTTCGGCGAGCCGCCACAGATTGCTTCCGGATGAACGGATTCTGCCCTTAAAGGTTCTGGCTCGGGCAGGCACATACCCCCTCCTTCTTGCTCCACACATCAGGTAGGCAATTAGAAAACGGAGAGGTGCGGCGGGCCGCAGCAGACGTCCATGGCGGTCAGGCGAAGGAACACATGCAGAGAAATCTCTCCGCGCGGGTTTCCTATCTCGTATCGCACCACCACCTGTTTAGTATGGTCGCAAATGTCCGACGGTTCAAGACAAATGTTTGGATGACGGCAATTAGGAAATCTTATCGAAGGCTCCCCTGGCACTCGATTTCCATTCATTTCGATATCAGAGGACGGTATGCCAATTGGCCACCCGCTGCCCGCCCCACACTAGCCGGCGCTGGAGCGCTGCCAGGTGAGCCAGAAGTTCGCCACATGGAACGCCATGACACCATGGAGGCCGACGCGGACGTCGGCCGCTGCCCCACCTCGCGGCTTCTTCAACGAACGTAACGATTCACGACGCTAACTAACAGCCCGTGGCAAAGTCCAGACAGGTTGAAAGCCTGTCCCACCATGCTTGGAAGCTGCTGGTGTCGCCTGGTGGGACAGGCGGTTTCGCCTGTCGTTCCAGATCCGCAGGACTTCTGCAAGGAAAATCGCAACCGGCAAAGGATAGGGAAGAACCAATCCGGTGTATACTAAACGAAAATCGGGACCAAGAAGAGAATTCCCGGATATTACGGAGAACCTCATGGGCCGTACATCCGCAGTTGTCCTCTGCTTCGCCCTACTGGCGGGCATCGCGTTCGCTCAGACGCTGCCTGCCGGCGTCCAGAAACGCGCCTCGCTCGGGGGCGTGACCGAATACGATTTTCCTAACGGACTGCGGGTGCTGCTGTATCCGGATGCCGCCAGTCCGAAGGTCACCATCAACATGACGTATCTGGTGGGCTCGCGACACGAAGGCTACGGTGAAACCGGCATGGCGCATCTGTTGGAGCACATGAACTTCATCGAAACTACCAGCGGCCGGCAGATCAAGAAAGAGATCGTGGATCGCGGCGCGTCGTGGAACGGCAGCACCAGCGAGGACCGCACCAACTACTACGAGACCGTTCCAGCCACCGACGAGAATCTGAAGTGGGCGCTCGGCCTGGAAGCCGATCGCATGGTCAACGTCAAGATGGCGAAGGAGCTGCTTGACACGGAGATGACCGTGGTGCGAAACGAATTCGAGCGCGGCGAAAACAGTACCCGATCCGTACTGGAGGAGCGCGTGGCGGCGACGGCTTACCTGTGGCACAACTACGGCAAGTCCACCATTGGCTCGCGCGAAGACATCGAACGGGTGCCAATCGACCGGCTGGCCGCTTTCTACCGGAAGTTCTACCAGCCCGACAATGCCGTGTTGGTGCTGGCGGGCCGGCTGGACGAATCGAAGGCTCTGGGCATGGTTGCCGATACCGTCGGGAAGATTCCGCGGCCCACGCGGGTTCTGGATCAAACCTACACTGTGGAGCCGCCGCAGGACGGCCAGCGCTTCGTGGAGTTGCGGCGCGTGGGCGAAGGCAAAGAAGTGCTGCTGGCTTATCACGGCCCTGCGTCGGGACATTCGGACTCGGCCGCGCTGCAAGTTCTGGCGGGCATCATGACCGGCGGCGGCGGGCGAGGAGGCGGTGGGCGAGGCGGCGGTGGGGGCGGGGAAGGACGCCTTGCCAAGGCGCTGGTCGACACCAAGAAGGCGAACTCCGTCTCCATGTCCTTCGGCCTGGAGCACGATCCCGGTCTGATCGAGGTTTCCGCCAACCTCGCCAACGAACAATCGCAAGATGAAGTGCGCAAACTGCTCATCGATACATTGGCGGACGTGATCGCCCATCCGCCGACCGCGGAGGAGTTGGAGCAAACCAAAACGCGTCTGCTGCGCAACCTGGATAACCAGATGACCGATCCTCAAAATTTCGGGCTGCGCTTGAGCGAGCCCATTGCGCAAGGCGACTGGCGCCTGGTGTTCTTGCAGCACAGCCGGCTGAAAGATATCGGCGCCGCGGACATCGTCCGGGTGGCGCAGGCGTACCTGAAGGAGTCAAACCTTACCGTGGGCTACTTCACGCCGGACCCGGCGCCGGAGCGCACCGTGGTGCCCGAAACGCCGAATCTGGAGGCGCTGCTCAAAGATTTCAGCAGCGACGTGAACATCACTCGCGGCGAGTCCTTCGATCCGGCGCCCGCCAATATTGAAACTCGCGTGACGCGGAGCAAGCTGGCGAATGGAATGAAGGTCGTGATGCTGAAGAAGCAGACCGCGAACAGCATGGTTTCGGCGAGCATCGAACTGAGCTTCGGCGATTCCCAATCGCTGGCCGGAAGGAACGCCGCGGCCGGGTTTGCGCCATCGCTGCTATTGCGCGGAACCAAATCCAAGACGCGCCAGCAGATCCAGCAGGAGATGGACAAATTGGATGCCCGCATCAACGTGGGCGGGGCCGGCGGCGGGGGCAGGGGAGGGCGCGGCGGTGGGGGCGGGGGCGGTGCGATCTCCAGCACCACGCTTTCCGTGGAGGCTCCGGCTAAGAATTTTGACGCGGCTATGCGGCTGGCTCTGGAAATCCTGCGCGAGCCCGCGTATCCCGAGACCGACTTTGATCAGGTGAAGACGCAGCGCCTTCAGGCGTTGAAGAACGTCCCCACCGAACCAACGCAACTCGCTCAGGAAGCATTGCAGCGGCATTTGTCTCCTTTCACAAAGGGCGACGCCCAATACATTCTCACGCGGGAGGAACAGCTCGCGGAAATGCAGAAGCTGACGCTGGACGATGTGAAGAAGTTTCACGATGAGTTTTATGGCGCCTCACACGGAGTATTCGCGATCCTCGGCCCGTTCGATCAAGCCCAGGTGCTGAAGACCGCGGAGGAGCTGTTGGGATACTGGACCAAGCCCGGAGCATACCAGCGGCTCACCGGAACCTACAAGAAGACTTCGGCCATAAATGAAAAAATTGAGGCGCCCGATAAGGCGAACGCGCAGTTCGAGGCCGGCCTGCGCATCCAGATGTCGCAGGACGACCCGGATTATCCGGCCATGGTGCTGGCGAATTATATGATGGGCGGCTCCATCACGGCGCGGGTTCCGGATCGCATACGCAACCGGGAAGGCTTGAGCTACAGCGTTTCCACCTCCTTCACGGCCCCGGCGGAGGGCGACGCGGCGCTGTTCTCCGGCACGGCCATCAGCAACCCCGCGAACTCGCCCAAGGTCGAGGCTTCCTTCCTCGATGAGGTGAAGAAGGCGCTCCAAGGGGGCTTTACGGCGGACGAAGTGGCGACGGCCAAGAAGGCATACCGCGATGCGCAACTGGTGTCGCGTTCGCAGGATAGCGCGCTACTCACGCTGTTGGCGTCGCGGGAACAGCTCGGCCGCACGCTGAAGTGGGATGATGAAATGGACCGGAAGATCCAGGCGCTGACCCCTGTGCAGATCAGCGATGCGTTCCGGAGACACGTGGACGCAGCGGCGATTTCCATCGTGAAGGCGGGCGCCTTCAAAGCGGCGGGCGTCTTTCAGTAACCCGGTCGCAGGCCAGCGCCACAAAGCTGGCAGCCCCTGTCTGGCAGGAAGTGGGTCTCCGACCTGCGATCTTCGGGACGGACTCGTTGCAGCCCGGGACCAGGATGTCCCGCCGGAATTTCTTAACGAAGGACAAAATTGAACATGATACGTCGACTCTCACTCCTATCTCTGGTTTTCTCCACATTTGTTCATGCGGCTGATTTCCCGTACCAACAACCTCCCGCGGAAATCCGCGATGTTTTGAACGCTGCGCCGGCTCCGGTGATTTCAGTTAGCCCGCAGCACGACTACGCTGTGTTACTGCAAGGCGTCCGGTATCCTCCCATCGCTCAGGTCGCGCAGCCGTTTCTGCCGCTGGCGGGAATTCGCGTCGATGCCAACACCAACGGACCACACATGGCGACCCATTACGTCTCGATGTCGATCAAGCGGCTGCCCGGAGGAGAGGACGTCGCCATCGCATTGCCGCGCGATGGGAAATTCGGCGCTCCGGTCTGGAGCCCCGACGGCAAGCAGTTTGCGTTCACCAACACGTTAGCCAAAGGCATCGAACTATGGATCGGGTCGCCATCCACGGGACAGGCGCGCCGGATTCCCGGCCTCAGTGTCAACGGGATTCAGGCCGGCGGCGCCGCGGTGCAGTGGCTGGGCGATAATCGCACGCTGATCGTCAGCACCGTTCCCGGCGCACGAGGGCCCGCTCCCGTTGAGCCCGCGATCCCCATCGGCCCGCACGCGCAGGAGACCAGCGGCAAGGAAGGGCCCGCGCCGACCTACGAAGATCTCCTGGCCACGCCCCACGACGAAGATCTGTTCGATTATTACGCCACAGCGCAGTTGGTTTATCTCGATGCCGCCACCGGGAAACAGACTCCGCTCGGCAAACCGGGCATCTATTCCATGGTCCGGCCGTCCGGCGACCAGGCCCACCTGCTGGTCGGCTGGCTGCATCGGCCGTTTTCTTTCCAGGTACCCGCCGGATCGTTCCCGCAGGAAGTGGAAGTCTGGGATCGCAATGGACACGTCGAATACAAGGTCGCGAGTCTTCCCCTGGAAAACCGCGTTCCTCTGGGGGGCGTGCGCACCGGTCCGCGGTCCTACCAGTGGCTGCCGGATAAGCCGGCCGCGCTGGTTTGGGCCGAAGCGCTCGATGGCGGCGATCCTAAAACCAAGGCCCCCTATCGCGACGGGATCAAAATGATCGCGGCCCCCTTCAGCGGGCAGCCGAAAGAGATCTTCAAGACCGAGGAGCGCTTCCGGAGCCTGCAACCGCTGGCCGGTGGCATGGCGCTGGTGCAGGATTTCGAGCGCGTGAAGCGCATCGTGCGTACGCTCGAAATCAATCTCGACATGCCCGGTACGGCCGCGCGTCTTATCTTTAGTCTGAATGAACGCGACGCCTATCGCGATCCCGGAACTCCCGTTCTCAAAACCACTCCGGACGGTCGCCGCCAGGTCATCCAATCGGGCGACGAGATTTATCTCTCCGGCGAAGGCTCCTCGCCCACCGGCGATCATCCGTTCCTCGACCGCTTCAATCTCGCCACAGGCAAGGCCCAGAGGCTCTTTCAATCCGACAAAAGCGCGTATGAATCGATCGTGGCCGTGCTCGACGATAACGGCACGCGCCTGCTGACTCGCCGCGAGAGTCCCACCGATCCGCCGAATTTCTACATCCATGCCGGTTCCGATGTGAAGGCACTGACGCGCTTTCCCAATCCCACGCCCCAAACCGCCGGGGTCAAGAAGCAATTGGTCACCTACAAGCGCGCCGACGGAGTGCCGCTCTCCTTCACGCTGTATCTTCCCGCCAACTATCAACCTGGAACGAAACTTCCCGCCCTGGTCTGGGCGTACCCGTATGAGTTCAGCGACGTGGACACGGCCGGTCAGGTGACCGGGCACGAAGCGCAGGCATTCAGCGAGCTGAATTATCACCAGTTGTTCGTGCTGCATGGCTACGCCCTGCTCGATAACGCCGCCATGCCGATTATCGGCGACTCGGAGACCGTCAACAACACTTATGTGGACCAACTGCTGATGGACGCGCAGGCTGCCGTGGATAAGGCCGTCGAGATGGGCGTTGCGGATCGCAGCCGTATCGGAGTCTTCGGTCACAGCTACGGCGCATTCATGACCGCGAACCTGCTGGCGCATTCCAACTTGTTTCGCGCGGCTGTGGCCGAAAGCGGCGCGTACAACCGGACGCTGACTCCTTTCGGATTCCAATCTGAGCGCCGCACGTTCTGGGAAGCGCCCGATGTTTACACCAAGATGTCGCCCTTCTGGTTCGCCGATAAGATCAAGACCCCCATCCTTCTTATCCACGGCGAGGCCGACGACAACACCGGAACTTACCCCATTCAGTCCGAGCGAATGTTCGCCGCCATTCGCGGCAACGGCGGCACGGCGCGTCTAGTCATGCTCCCCGCCGAGGCGCACGGATACCGCGGCAAGGAGACAATGGAGCACGTGCTCTACGAGGAGATCAACTGGTTCGATAAGTTTCTGCAGTAAGTGGAGCAGGCCTTCGGCCTGCCATGTAGCAGGCCGAAGGCCTGCTCCACACTACGGCTGCTTCAGATCGATCCGCCAGACAGTTTGGCCGCGCAGATTCGAAAGAAAGATCGAATTGAAACCAATGCGCAGGGAATCGCCGCCATCTCCGAACCACTGCTTGACCACCGCGTTGGTTGCCGGATCGATCTCCGTGATGGGTATCTCAGTTGCCGTAGCCCAGACATGGCCGGCGCCAAAAGCGAGCTCGCCTCCAGCGCCC
>Ga0210394_10005429_pt1 | contig 14275 bp, 10 predicted proteins | sample IncBWC12MmetaG_FD_160121 | JGI IMG/M metagenome (GOLD analysis project Ga0210394, IMG submission 160121) | Forest soil microbial communities from Barre Woods Harvard Forest LTER site, Petersham, Massachusetts, United States - Inc-BW-C-12-M | ecosystem: Environmental > Terrestrial > Soil >...
AAGCCCAGATTGTCGGCGGTGGTGCGGCCGGTAATGACCGCCGTCCAATCCGGATAGTTCGGCAAAAGCCGCAGCATCGCCTCGACGAATAGATCGGTGCCCTTTTGATGACGGATCCGTCCGGTACAGCCAACGGCATATTTCCCCGGCAGTCCGCTCGCCACGTAGTCGTCCTCGGCGCCATCAGGCGGATGAAAAAGCTCAAAGTCCGTACCGTGCGGCACCACCGTATGCGGAACTTCGAGGAAGCTACCCGAGCGTTCGCTCGTGGTAATGACAGCGTCCATCCGCCTCAGCATCCAGCGGGTCAACGCCTTGTGCCGACGCTGGCCAGCGGAATTGAAGATCAGCCGCAGCGGCGCACGCAAGACGTCCCTGAGCAGAAGCCCCATCATCATCTCGTTGTTGCGGCGGCAATGATAGATTCGAAATGGCCGGTTGGCCGGCCGGCGAAACAGTTTTGCCACGTCGCGCCAGCGCATGCGCGGCACCCGCTCAGGCAGATCGAAGCCGAGGGCTACGATGTTCAGCGTCTTTGCCTGCTCCGGGACCAATTGCACGACAGCCGTCGTGCCTCCCGATTGGCGCCAGTTGAAATTCGTGGCCACGACTTCGATTTCGGAAAAATCGCTCGTCATACGACGGATCCTTCCGCACGGCAGCCTCTAGTATGCAAGGCGCGAGGGAGATCAACCACCGGGCGGCCCGTCACAGTTCGGGCGGCGAAATTGGGTCGTTCCAGCATGAAATTTTATAACGCTGCAAAGCCCTTGGGTCAAACACGGACGGAACCCTTAATCTCGGCTCAACTTCGTTCCAGAAGCGTATTGCTGCGGGTCTTGCCGGCTTCCCGGTAGCCGCGCGCGCGCATGTCGGCGATGGTGTCGGCGAGCCATTCGTCCTGCGACAAATGCTCGATCACCACCGCGCGCGGCCACAGGGCCTGTGGAGCGTCGCGGAAGAAGCCGGTCAGCACGCGGTCTTCAAAACCTTCGACGTCGATCTTGAGCCCGTCGACCTTCGATACGTTTGCGTCAGTGAGAATGCGCTCGAGCCGAAGCGACGGCACCGTGATGGCGCCGGTCGAAGGCTGCGCCGACACGACGTGGCTGGCGCCGAGATTGTCGCCGTCGGTCTCGATCAGCAATTCGCCGTCGGAGGGGCCGGCGGCGGCGGCGACCAGTCTCACCTGTTCAAGGCCTGACGCCGCACGGTTGAACGAAAGCCGCGCATGGGCGTCCGGATGCGGTTCAACCGCGATCACCTTGCCATCTGCGCCGACATGAAGGGCCAGCACCATGGCATAGGTCCCGACATTGGCGCCGATATCGACGAACACGCCACCTGCCGGGATATGCGCGCGCAAGAATTCCAGCTCTTCGAGATTATAGTCGGGGTTGAACAGCACGCCCCGCTCGGTGGCGCTGGCCTGGTGATAAAGGCGGAAGGCGGCGCCCTGATATTGCGCATCGACAGGACCACCGCGGACAAGGTCGACCAGCCGCGACATCATCGGGCGGAAGGCGCCGCGCTTCAGCTTCGAGCGATGCGCAAGCGAAATGATCAGGCCTTGCGCGCGCGTCGGTGCAAACGCGCCGAACGGCGGCGATGAGGGATCGTTGGCTGCCGCGATGCCGGAGGGAGGAGTGGGTATTGTCACGATTTTCTCAAGGCTTTGACGGTGATGACGAACAGGCCGCCGACATAGGCCATAACGAGCGCCATCGCGCCATAGGGAACGGGCCGGCAAGTCAGAACACTTGCAGAACCAATAGAGGTTTTGCGGCTCGGCTACGGCCAAAAGCGGGAGGTTACGCCCTCACCGCCGCCAACCCCGGCACGGCGGCAAAGCCGGCCTTGTGGGCATAGCCGCGCACGATCGCTTCGCGCTGGGCATAGCTCAGCACCTTGTCGATGTCCGTAAAACCATCGGGCGCAAGTTGTTCGACCGCGTCGATCACGCCCTCGGGGCCGCCGCGGCGGTTCGAGCGCACGATCTCCGCGGTCATCGGCAGGCGTTTCTGTTCATAGGCGACCAGCGCCTGGCGAGGATGTTCGGCCCGCGCCAGCAGATCGGCGAGACACCGCGCGTCGAGGATGGCTTGCGAGGCGCCGTTCGAACCCACCGGATACATCGGGTGCGCCGCGTCGCCGAGCAACGTGACGCGTCCATCAGACCAATAGGGCAAGGGATCGCGGTCGCAGGTCGGATATTCGTAGAATTCGCTTGTCGCCGAAATCAGGCTCGCGACATCGACATGCGGCACCGAGAAGCGCGCCACATGCGGCATCAGCTCCTCGCGCCGACCCGGTCGCGACCAGTCCTCGCGGCGCGGCGGCGGTGTATTGCCGTCGCCGATTTTGACGAGCACCGCCCAGTTGGTCAGGCGGGTTGCCGGGCTTGAGCCTTCCGCGATCGGATAGACTACGACCTTGGCATTGAGGCCGCCGGCAACGATCATCGAGCGTCCGGTCAAGAACATCGGCCAGTCGCGCGCGCCGCGCCACAGCATCAACCCGTTCCAGCACGGCGGGCCCTCGTTCGGAAACAACGTCTCGCGCACCCGCGAATGAATGCCGTCGGCGCCGATCAGAATGTCACCGCGCACGGTCTTGATGTGCTGGCCCGTGCGATCGAAGAAATGCGCGGTGACCCCACCCTCGTCCTGGGTGAAAGCACCCAGGCGATGACCGGTGTGAATGACTTCCTTGCCGAGCCTTTCTTCGACTGCCTGAAGTATGACGTTCTGCAGCCGGCCACGGTGGATCGAGAATTGCGGCACGTCATGGCCGGCGTCGATGCCGCGAACGTCGCGCCAGACTTCCTGACCATGGCGGTTGAGATAATAAAGCACGTCGGTGCGGATCGCGACGTCGTCGAGCTTCTGTAGCAGACCAAGGCCCGCGAGTTCGCGGATCGCATGCGGCAGCGTGTTGATGCCGACGCCGAGTTCGCGGATGGTGTCGGCCTGTTCGAACAACTCGCAAGCCATGCCGCGGGCACGCAACATCAGGGCCGTGGTCAGGCCGCCGATACCGCCGCCGACGATAATCGCCTTCATCGCCTTAACTCCACACAACCCGCGATAGCGTTATCCTTACAATCGCATGGCGCTCTATTCGGCCGCAAGCGGCTTTGTCGCCTCCGCCTTGAGCTCGGCCCGCGTCTTCGGCTTAGCCTTAATTTTAAGCTCTTCGAATTCCTGCCGATCCCGCACGCTATTGCGGAAAATCTGATCCTTGCCGGGCAGATATTGCGGCGGGCTAAATACGTCCTTGGCGCCGTACCACGCCGCAGCCTTCAGCGTGAACGCGGGGTCCACCAGATGTGGCCGCCCGAGCGCCACAAGATCGGCGCGGCCGGCGGCGAGGATGGTGTTAACCTGATCGGCCGTGGTGATGTTGCCGACGCACATGGTCGCCACCCTCGCTTCGTTGCGAACCTGATCGGAGAACGGCGTCTGGAACATGCGGCCATAGACCGGCTCTGCATCGCGCACGGTTTGACCGGTCGAGACGTCGACGAGGTCAACGCCGGCCTCGGCAAAGGCGCGTGCGACCTGGACCGCGTCGTCGCCGGTGATGCCACCCTCGGCCCAGTCGGTTGCCGAAATGCGCACCGACATCGGTTTGTGCGAAGGCCACACCGATCGCATCGCCCAAAATATTTCGAGTGGGTAGCGCATGCGGTTTTCGAGCGAGCCGCCATAGTCGTCGGTGCGCTGGTTGGTCAGCGGCGAAATGAAGCTCGCCAGCAGATAGCCGTGGGCGCAATGCAGCTCCAGCATGTCGAAACCACACGCTTCGCCACGCTCCGCGGCGGCCACGAACTCGGCTTTCACATGATCCATCGCGGCGCGGTCCATTTCGCGCGGCACCTGGCTGTCCGGGAAGTACGGAATCGGCGAGGCCGAGACCACGTCCCAACCGCCCTCCTCCAGCGGACGATCCATGCCGTCCCACATCAACTTGGTGGCGCCCTTGCGGCCGGCGTGACCGAGCTGGAGACAGATCTTCGCCGCCGAATTGGCATGAACGAAATCGACGATGCGCCGCCAGGCCTTCTCCTGCGCGTCATTCCACAACCCGGCACAGCCCGGCGTGATCCGGGCATCGCGCCCCACACAGGTCATCTCGGTAAAGATGAGACCCGCGCCGCCGAGTGCGCGGGAGCCATAATGCACGAGATGAAAATCGTTCGGCACGCCCTCGTCGGCCGAATACATGCACATCGGCGAGACGACAGATCGGTTGGCCAGCGTCATCTCGCGCAATCGAAACGGCTGGAACATCGGCGCCAAGGGCTTGTCGACATCGACATCAAAGCCCTGGTCGCGGACGTGTCGCGCAAAGGCCTTGTCGACTTCACCAACAAACTCCGGCGCGCGCAGTGTCAGATTGTCGTAGGTGATCGCTTTCGCCCGCGTCATCACGCCGAAGGCAAACTGCACCGGATCGAAATCCCAGAAGCGGTCGACATGCTCGAACCAGACGAGCGAAACATCCGCGGCGTGCTGGGTCTTCTCGACTTCCTCGCGGCGGCCCTGCTCGTAAAGCATAAGCGCGGCGTCAACCGTCGGCGCTTGGTGTAAGGCGTCCGCAAGCGCGATCGCATCTTCCATCGCAAGCTTGGTGCCGGAGCCGATCGAGAAATGCGCGGTCGCCTTGGCATCGCCCAACAGCACCATATTGTCCTTGACCCAGCGGTGGCTGCGGATCATGGGAAAATTCCGCCACATCGAGCGGTTGGTGAGCAGCGGATGGCCTTCGAGGAACCAGCCGAAGATTTCCGACATCCGATCGGCGGATTGCTTCTCGTTCAGGCCTGAGAGGCCGGCACGCTTAAAGGTGTCGGGATCAGTTTCGAAGATCCAGGTCGACCGCCCCGCTTCATATTGATAGGCATGCGCGATGAACGGCCCCCACTCCGTTTCCTGGAAGATGAAGGTGAAGGCATCGAGCGGCCGGGTCGACCCCATCCAGGCGAACACGTTGGAGCGCAGATCCACTTCGGGCTGAAAATGCGCGGCGTATTTGTCGCGGAAGTGGCTGTTGATGCCGTCCGCCAGCACCACGAGGTCGGCATCCGCAAAGCGCGCTTCGTCGTCGATCTCGGTCTCGAAGATCAGCCTGACGCCGAGTTCACGCGCCCGTTCCTGCAGGATCAACAAAAGCTTGCGCCGCGAGCAGCCGCAAAAGCCGTTGCCGCCAACTCGGTGGACGGTGCCGCGGAAATGCACGGCGATGTCGTCCCAATAGGCGAATTCCTGGGTGATCCTGCGATAGCTCGGCGGATCGTATTTCTCGAAATTGTCGAGGGTTGCATCCGAAAACACCACGCCGAAACCGAAGGTATCGTCGGCGCGGTTGCGCTCATAAACCGTGATGTCGGCCTCGGGGCGCTGCTTTTTGAGCAGGATCGCCGAATAAAGCCCGGCCGGTCCACCGCCGATGATCGCGACCTTCATGGGAACCTCGCGCCGTTTTCGAAAGCCGAATTATTTTAAACCTAAAATAATTGACCGGCAAGCCCATTACGAGCTCTGTCTTTCACGGTCGTCATGCCCGGCCTTGTGCCGGGCATCCACGACTTTCTTCTTGGTCAGATAAAGACGTGGATGGCCGGGCATAGGCTAGCGGAAGCGACGCCGTCCTTCGTACGGCTATGCCCGGCCATGACGGGCACAGTTGGGCCCTAAACCGCGCGCGCGATTACCATCGCCCGTCAATTCCCCTTGAACACCGGCATGGTCTTGTTGGCAAAGGCCTCGAACGCGCGGGTGAAATCCGCCGTCGTCATGCAGAGCGCTTGCGCGATGGCTTCCGCTTCGATCGCTTCTTCCACCGACATCGCCCATTCCATCGCCAGCATCCGCTTGGTCATGGTGTTGGCGAAAGTCGGTCCGGCCGCGATGTCGTTTGCCAAAGCGACCGCCTGCGCCAGCACCTCCGACGGCGCGACGATGCGGCTGAAGAAGCCCCAGCGCTCGCCCTCCTCCGCGCTCATAAAACGGCCGGTAAAGAGCAATTCGGAAGCGCGCGACTGGCCGATGATGCGCGGCAGGATCGCGCACGCCCCCATGTCGCAGCCGGCAAGGCCCACTTTGTTAAACAGGAACGCGACCTTGGCGCCAGTGGCCACGAGCCGCATGTCGGAGGCCATCGCGATGATGGCGCCGGCCCCGGCGCAGATGCCCTCCACAGCTGAAATGATCGGCTGCGGAGCGGCGCGCATCGCCTTGACGAGATCGCCGGTCATGCGGGGGAAGGCGGTGAGGCCCTTGGTGTCCATCTTCACCAGCGGGCCGATGATCTCAAATACGTCGCCGCCAGACGAGAAATTGCCGCCGGCGCCCGATACGACCACGGCCCTCACGTCATCGTCGAAGGCGCAGGCGCGAAAGAAATCGGTCAGTTCGCGGTAACTTTCAAACGTCAGCGGGTTTTTCCGCTCCGGACGGTTGAGCGTTACCGTGGCGACGCCCGTATCCACCTTGAGAAGAAAGTGCTGCGGCGTGTATTGCGCGAGCGGCAATGCGACGGGATTGGCAGACTGGCTCATGTGACGTTCCTTATCTCAAATCTCTCCGCCGGCCACCACGATGGCCTGGCCCGTGATCGCACCCGCGCCCTCGCCGCACAGCCACAACACGGTGTCGGCGACTTCCGACGGCAATACAAGCCGGCCTTGCGGATTGTGCCGGGTCAATTCGGCTATCGCCTCCGCGCGATCGCGGCCGGTCTTTTTCATGATGGTGTCGATGCCGCCGGCCACGAGATCAGTATCGGTAAATCCGGGACAGACGGCATTCACGGTGATGCGCGTTGTAGCCAATTCAAGCGCCAGCGAACGCATCAGGCCGATCACCGCGTGTTTCGCCGCGCTATAGGCGCTGACGTAAGCGTAGCCTTTGAGGCCCGCGGTCGACGAAATCGCGACGATGCGGCCAGAGGGCCGCTCGCGCATCGACGGCAGCGCCGCCTGGATACTGTGGACCACGCCCATGAAATTGACATCCATCATGCGCTTGAACAGCGCCGCGTCCGATTTGGTGAAGGAAGCGGATTCGGCCGCGCCGGCATTGGCAATCAGGATATCGATGGGCTGACGCGCCGCGGCCTGCGCCATCGCAGCATTGACCGCGGCCTGATCGGTGACGTCGGCGACGAGAGAAAAATGCGCAATACCTTCGGCGACCAGTTCTTCAAGGGCAGCGCTCTGACGGCCGAGCGCGGTGACGGTAGCGCCCGCCTTGGTTAGTCGGGAGGCGATTTCCCGGCCAATGCCGCGCGCCGCGCCGGTCACGACTGCATGCGGGGAATGCGGCAGTTCCACCATGCGCCATCTCCCGAATGATTTCAAAAGCCAGTTCGGGTTCCGGATATATTTTATACTTCAAGCTTTGGCAAACAAATCCGGTGACGGGAAGCTTGCGGCGGAAGCCGGGGTCAGTTGGCCGGGCGTACGCCCACCGCAATGGGCACCACCACCGGCGCGCCTTGCGCGGCCGCAGGCGCGCGCTCGGTCATCGCGGCAAGATTTGGAGCCGAGGAGCGCCACTGCTCCGCGCCGAGCCTGCCGGCCACCACAATCAGGATTCCCGCCAGCAACAGCCGTAATGCCGTTTCGGGCACGCGAACCGCCCAATAGCTGCCGATCACGATGCCCGGCAGCGAACCGATCAGCAGCACGCCCATCAGTTGCCAATCGATCGCGCCCAGCGCCCAGTGACCCATCCCGGCGATCAGCGTCAGCGGCACGGCATGCGCAATGTCGGAACCGACGATGCGCGACATCGGAAGCTGCGGATAAAGCAAAAGCAGCGCAGTCACGCCGACGGCGCCGGCACCGACCGAGGAAATCGAAACCAGCACACCGAGGCTGACGCCAACCAGTACCGTGGCCCGCGCGATCGTCGCATCGCTGTGGCGCGCCATGCGCGCACGCAGCTTTTCGATCACGAGCTTGCGGAAGATCAGCGACACCGCGGTCAGCAGCAACGCAAAACACAGAACGGAATTGACCAGGCTGCGCGCACTCTCGGCCGGCAGATCAAGCTGCCAAAGAACGAACAGCGTCAGGATACTGGCCGGGATGCTGCCGGAGGCAAGCCGGATCACCGCCGGCCAATGAATGGTGCGGGCCCATCCGTGCACAAGGCCGCCACCGGCCTTGGTCGCCGCCGCGTAAAGCAGATCGGTGCCGACGGCGGTAGCCGGGTGAACGCCAAACAGCATGATCAATAGCGGCGTCATCAGCGATCCGCCGCCGACGCCCGTCATGCCGACAAGCAGGCCTACGCTGAAGCCGGAAACCACGTAGATGGGATCGATCACGCCGAAGGAGCCTCAGAGATCATTGCTGATGAAGTAGGATTATATTTCTCAGCGCGGCAATAGTGTGAACAAAAAAAGAATGATCTTTCCATTTGAGGGGATTGAGGGCGATTTCAGCCTATGGATTGGGGCGCTCTAACCCATCCCATTACCACCGGCCCTGGTATGCCAGGCCGTTGCGAATCGGCCGCCTCAAGCTCGTCGAGGCACGGGCGGAAAATCAGCGGCTGAAGTTCCAGCTCTGTGGTCGGAACCGGACGGCCGAGCAAATAGCCTTGCGCAAAGTTGACGCCGAGCGTTTTCAGCCCGTCGAGCTGTTCGGCGGTTTCCACGCCTTCCGCCGTCACCGACATGTCGAGGCCGCGCGCCAGCGCCACGACCGTCAAGGACCGGATCATGATCCAGGTCAGGGGTTTTTCGTAAGCCGGGAATCAGCTACCGCTCATTCGATAGTTGTCACGCGGTAACTATCCAAATTATCCAATGAAGCGCAAGCAGCTCCGTGCCGGCGGCGAGATCGGTAGTTCGCCGAAGGACTCCGTCGCATCGCGTTATGATGCTGGCTTGCGGCATTTTCAGTCTGGACGGTTTGGGGTTGCCGAAGAGCGGGTGCGGCGAGCTCTGCTGTTAGAGCCACAACACGCCGATTGTCTGCATCTTGCCGGCCTGCTTCATGTGCAGGCAGACAGGACTGATCTCGCAATTGATTTCGTCCTGCGGGCGATCCGTATTAGACAGGACAATCCTGATTATTTTTCTGATCTCGGCAGGCTTTTGGCCCGTCAAGATCGCTTCGCAGAGGCGCTAAAGAGCTACGAGGTTGCGCTCAAGCTCAAGCCCGGCAATGCCGATGTCTGGGTCAAGATTGGCGATCTCTCGCGCCAGCAGAAAAACTTCCAGGAAGCGCTACTCGCCTACGATCACGCGCTTTCGCTCGATCCGCGCTATCTTGACGCGGCGGACAAGAGCGGATCGCTGCTGATGGAACTGCAGCGCCCTATCGAAGCGCTCGCAAAGTTCGAACAATCCGACACCATCCGGCCGGGCCGCTCCGAGACTCTGCTCAACAAAGGACTTTGTTTTCAGGCTCTCGATCGGCCGGAAGAGGCGGCGGCCTGCTATACTATGGTGCTTGCGGCTGACGCGAAAAACTACGACGCCAGAATTAAACTGGGTAACCTCCTGCTCGGGATGGGCCAACTGGAGGAAGCCGCCAAGCATTTCCGCAAGGCGATCCAGATCAGGTCCCATGATGCCTATGCCTTCTGCAATCTAGGGTGCGCCCTGACCCGGCTGAAGCGGTTCGATGAGGCGCTAGCCATGCTCGATCGCGCCATTGCGCTCGCTCCGGATCTTGCCGACGCGATTAACAATCGAGGTAGTTTGCTGATGGCAACTGATCGCGCGGAAGAAGCGCTGGCGGATTTTGAGCGTGCCGTCGCAGTTAAGCCGGATTTTGCCAACGGGCACTTTAATCGCGGAATCTGCCTTGATGATCTATTGCGACCAGATGAGGCCTTGAAGAGCTACAAGGCGTCGCTCGCCTTGAATCCGGATGACGGCGATACGCACTGGAGTATCGCGCTCAACCGCTTGCGGGTCGGCGATTTCAAAACCGGCTGGGCGGAAGCTGAATGGCGCTGGAAAGCGCCTTCGCTTCGCACGAAGCGGCGAAACTGGAACCGCCCGTTGTGGCTGGGAGCAGAACCGGTCGCCGGGAAAACCTTGTTGCTGCACAACGACCAGGGCCTTGGCGACGCGATTCAATTTTGTCGTTATATCCCGCTGCTGGCGGAGCGCGGAGCACGGGTGATCCTGGAGATTGACCTCCCGCTCAAGGGGCTGCTGTCGAGTATCGGCGGCATCACGCAATGCGTCGTCGAAGGCGAGGCGTTACCCGACCATGACTTTCAGTGCCCGCTGGTAAGCCTTCCCCTCGCGTTCAAAACGGAGATCGGCACTATACCGTCAAGCGTACCCTATGTTGCGGTTGACCGGCATGACGGGCGCTGGGAGACATTCCTGGGTTCGACCGGCCTGCCGCGTATTGGAATTGCTTGGTCTGGCAACCCGACCCATTTGAACGATCATAACCGTTCCATGCCGCTAAAGGCGATGACGCCGCTGCTCGATGTCGAGGCACAGTTCGTCAGTCTTCAGAAGAATGCACGCGAAAGCGATCTTGCGACTCTCCGCGAGCGCAGCGACATCCTTGATGCGGCGCCCCTACTGGAGAGCTTTGCCGACACGGCGGCGTTGATCCAGCACTTGGATCTGGTGATCTCGGTCGACACCAGTGTCGCGCACCTCGCAGGTGCACTTGGTCTGCCGGTCTGGATCCTCCTGCCTTATGTACCGGACTTTCGATGGTTGCTCGATCGCGACGATAGCCCGTGGTACCCGACGGCACGACTGTTCAGGCAAACTGCAACTCGCGATTATGCTGACGTGCTCGATCGCGTGCGGACCGATTTGAACGAGCGGATCGCTGCATCGCGTAATTCAAAATAAAACATCATCAAGAGCGCTCTCGGCGACCTCAAATTCGCTTCAAGGCGGTCAGGACGACCTGAGGCGTCAAGGGAATCTCGGTGATGACGGCGCCAAAGGGTTTTAACGCGTCATTCACCGCATTCGCAACCGCAGCCGCCGCGCCCGCCGTGCCCGCCTCGCCCGCGCCCTTGGCGCCGAGTTCGCTCTCCGAGGTCGGCGACACCACGTGGCCGACGTCGATATCGGGCATCTCGCCCGACATCGGAACCAGATAGTCGGCCATGTTGGCGTTGGTGAGTTGTCCGCGCTCGTCATAGATGCATTTCTCGAACAGTGCGGCGCCAAGACCCTGCACCACGCCGCCTCGGATCTGTTCGTCGACGAGTTGCGGATTGATCAGCGTGCCGCAATCCTCAACCACCCAGTGCTTGAGCAGCTTGATAAAGCCGGTGTCGGTGTCGACCTCTAGCCATGAGGCCTGAATGCCGTTGGTGAAGGCAAAGGGGTATTCGCGCGGCACGTAATGGCGCGTCGCCATCAGCTCCGCCTGAATACCCGGCGGCAAGGTATCTGGCCGGAAATAGACGATCCTTGCGAGCTCGCGCAACTCGATCCGCGGCGTGCCGTCGGTCACGTTCACAATCGCGTCGTTGGCGAGTTCGAGCTCAGCGGGAGAGGATTGCAGAATGGCGGCAGCAACATCGAGGATGTTCTTGCGCAGGATTTTTGCCGCTTGGAGCGCCGCTTCGCCGCCGATCCCGGCACCGCGCGAGGCCCAGGTGCCGCCGCCATAGGGCGTTTGATCCGTATCGCCGAGAATGACCCGCACCCGCTCCATCGAAACGCCAAGCACGCTGCCGACGATTTGCGCGGTGAGCGATTCCGAACCCTGCCCCTGTTCGGTAATGCTGGTCTGACAGATCACCGCGCCTTGCGCATCCAGGCGCACCGCAACCCCGTCTTGCGATGAAATCTTCGCGCCACCGACGCCATAAAACGCCGCGCTCGGATTGGTGACCTCGATGAAGCTCGCTAGCCCAATGCCGCGATGAATGTTTCGCTTTCGAAGTGCGGCTTGCTTGGCCCGCAGCGCATCATAGTTCATCATCGCAAGAAGCTTGTTCAGCGAAGTGTGATGCGACAACAGCTCAAAGCGCAATCCGGACGGCGATGCGCACGGGTACGCATCGTCGGCAATCAGGTTGCGCCGTCGGATCTCCACCGGGTCCATGCCGATCCGCGACGCCGCGAGATCGACCAGCCCTTCCGTCACCGAACACGCAATGGGATGGCCGACCGCGCGGTACTGGCACATGACGTTCTTGTTCTGGAACACGACACGGGCGCGCGCGCGATAGTTCTTCGTTGTGTAAGGCCCGCCGACGAGGTTAACGACCTGGTTGGCTTCGATCGCACTGGTGCGCGGATACATCGAATAGGGACCGATGCCGGTGAGGTCGTCGATCTCGAAGGCGGTGATGGTGCCGTCGCGCTTGACGCCGATGCGCCCCTTGCAGCGATGGTCGCGGGCATGGATATCGGTATTGAAACTCTCGATCCGGTCGGCGACGAATTTGACCGGCCGCCGCAACAATTTCGACAAGGCATAGGTCGCCATCTCGTCGGCATAGATGTGGACCTTGATCCCGAACGAGCCGCCGACATCCTTGCAAACCACGCGAACCTGCGCCTCCTCAAGACCCAGGTGTAATGCGGCAATGTTCTGCACCATGTGCGGCGCCTGTGTCCCCTGGTAGATCGTGAGCCGTGCCTCGGCCGCGTTCCAGTCCGCGACCACCGAGCGCGGTTCGAGCGTCACGCCGGTATGTCGGCCGAACAAGAATTCGGCTTCCACGATTTCATCCGACCTGGAGAACGCCACGTCCACCGCGCCGGCATCGAGCGTGCGCTCGAAGGCCAGGTTATCGCCCAGAGACGAATGAATGACGGGCGTCGCGGGATCAAGCGCGGTGCGCATGTCCGTGACCGCTTCAAGTTCCTCGTATTGCACCGTCACAGCTTCGGCCGCGTCTTCGGCCACCGCACGGCTCGCCGCAACCACGGCCGCGACCGCCTCGCCCTGCCAGCACACCCGCTCGATCGCGATCGCGCGCTGGGGCGCCGATTTGAGACCTTTGAGATGCGAGAGCACGCCGACCCACGGCGTGATGACGGCGGCCAGCTCCTCGCCGGTGATAACAGCGACCACGCCCGGCATTTTCTTCGCCGCACTTGTGTCGATCGCGATAATTTCCGCATGGGCATGCGGCGAGCGGACGAACACCACATGCGCCATACGCGGCAATTCCAGATCGCTGACATAAAGCCCGCGGCCCTGCATCAGACGGTCGAGATTGGGGCGCGGCACCGACTTGCCGATATAGGAATTCGGCCGGTCGAGTTCCGACAGCGCTTGCGGATTTGTGTTTGGCTTGCTCATGGCGCGCGTGCTTTGTTACGATTCTTGCGCGCCTTCGCGGTCGCTTCTACCGCATCGACGATGGCCTGATATCCGGTGCAACGGCAGTAATTGCCCGAGAGGTGCTCGCGGATCCGGTCCCTGCCCGGCTCGGTTTCGGATTTGAGCAAATCCTGCGCGGTGATCAGCATGGCCGGCGTGCAGAAGCCGCATTGCAACGCGTTGCGCTCGCGAAACGCCGCCTGAAGATCCGATATCTCGCCGCTATCCGATAACCCCTCGATCGTCTCAATCGATGCACCGTTGGCCTGCACCGCCAGCATCAGGCAGGAACGAACGATCTCGCCGTTGAAGCGAACCGTGCATGCGCCGCACACCCCATGCTCGCAACCGACATGCGTGCCGGTCAGCTTGAGATGCTCGCGCAGAAAATCCGCTAAATTAACCCGTGGCGGAACATGCGCTTCGACACGCTCGCCGTTGACCTCAAGCGAGATGGCTAACGGCGCGGTCATGGCGCCTCCCCCGCCGAAAGCTCGGGACGGGACAGGAGCGCCGCGACGCAGCGCGCCAGCAACACCTTCGCATAGTGACGCCGCATGGCGCTATTCGCCTGCTGATCCTCAGGCGGATCAAGTTCATCAGCCAAGGCCTGCAAGGCCTCCGATAGTGTATCCGGGGTCATGTCCGTGTTGACGAGCATCGCCGCCGCCTTTGCGCGGACGGGCCTGTCACTGAGGCCGAAGAAAACCGGGCGAAAATCAATCAGGCGACGATTTCCCGGGTGGTCTTCGACCACCGCCTGCGCCGCAAGACCCACAATGGCGTAGTCGCCCTGGCGGCGGGCGAACTCGCAGAAGTAATGCGCGGAATTTGGCGGCAGAAGTGGCACTTCGACCGCGACCAGCAGTTCCTGCGCGGACAAGAGCGTCTCATAGATTCCGACAAAGAAATCCTCCGCCGGAATCCGGCGCTCACCCTTGGGCCCACGGACGACGATGGTCGCATTCAGCGCGATCATGCACG
>Ga0210394_10005432_pt1 | contig 14273 bp, 7 predicted proteins | sample IncBWC12MmetaG_FD_160121 | JGI IMG/M metagenome (GOLD analysis project Ga0210394, IMG submission 160121) | Forest soil microbial communities from Barre Woods Harvard Forest LTER site, Petersham, Massachusetts, United States - Inc-BW-C-12-M | ecosystem: Environmental > Terrestrial > Soil >...
CGTCCCCTCGGCAAACCCGCCCGTAGAGACGCACTGCCGAGGCGCGAATACCTCAGTTGGCATAGAAAAGAGGTTTTCCGAGGCGAGGCGTGCGATCGCACTGCAGGCCCCCCTCTTCATAGCTTTACAATTACTTAGAGGAGGGTGACGAAATTACGGTCACTAGGCTTGGCCTAGATCGGAGGCTTGGGGAGACGCAGTGTTGTCTCGGTATTTCCAGGTTCTACCATTGCGCGCCACTCCTCAGTGAGCCTATCTTTGTCTTCGTCAAGACCAAGCAAAAATCGCCACAACCTCCGGGCGAGTTTTTCCGCTTGCACCGTTACCGTCATCTTTTTCAGGGAGGAATTCCAGAGAACACCGTTCCATGGAGTTTGGCTCACGTCCTGAAACCTTGAGACAACAGAGCGAATATGCTTGATGGTCATGGTGGTCGGTGCGGTTGATATTGCCCCAACGAACGCCGTGATCCCGATTGGCCGGACCAGGATATGTCCTCCGCTAGACGTGCGGTAGGTGTCAACGGTTCTTTGGGGATCTAAGAGTTCTTTCCAGGGGTCAACCGCTTTGATCATCTTGTCCCAAAGAGCTGAAATGCCGGTGAACGCCTCTTCCAGACTGTCGAAGCTTGGGATCTGTTGTTCCTTAGAAAATTCTTCGGCGAGGTGGGTTGGCAATAGATCCTTATTGCATTTCCGGAAAGTTTCGATGGCCATCAAATACTGTCGATCAGCGGCAGACATGGCATTGCCTGTAGCAAGCTTTTGCTTTCCCTTCTTGATGATTAGGACCTTTATCCGCTGATTAAATAGGTCGTGCTCACGGATTAGGCGACGCGTTACCAGTGCCACTCCGTTGTCTTCGCTCATGGCGGTATGCGTAGCGGGTGAGGTTTTTTTCGCGTATCGGTTAACGGTCGTAAAAAGACGGCGTGCACGTTTCAGTCCTTCGCTGTCCTTGCCGTGACAAAGGACGATCGTTGAGACTTGATCATCTTTGTAGCGCTGAGGTTCTCTCGTAATTTCGATCTGGAATGCCGCGAGCCGATGCTGACCGTCCAGCGCGTAATACTGTTCAGTGCCGTCGAATTGCAAAACGCCTATTCGGTCTTCACTGACAAGAAGGGGCTCGCCGAACGAAATTGGCCGAAAACGAGGCTGTCCATCTAGTGCGGCTACAATAAGTGAACCGAAGAAACGTTGCTCATTTGTGCGAAGGTAATCAGCGATTTCCTTAGCGCGGTTGGTCAACTCGCGCTGAAGCATACTGTCGAGATCATGGTTTGGCGACACTTGTTCGGCAAATTGAACGTATCGGACCAAGTCGCTCACTCCCATCACGGTGACGTAGTACGTCCAGTCGCCCATGGTTCCTCGAACACAGGGAAAATAGGTCGTTTTCATGCGGTCAGTCTCCCTTTTAGTTCAAGTTGCGTGTTGGCCACTGGAGTCAGGTTGTCTTTAAGCAAAGCTTCCGCCTCGGTGAGCTCTTTTTTAGGCACCAGTGTGTAGTGGAAATGAAGATAGCCATAGAAATCATTCAGAAAAAGGACGACCTGCTCGCGTGGGTTTGCTCCTTTACCTTCCTTCTCCTGGAGATACTCGGGGTATCGCTTTCGTATGTTGGTGGTTTTTCCCACATAGAAAATGTACGAATGGTCCTTCAGATCTCCGCAGTAGGGACCAACGACAAACATGTATATGCCGGATGACGCTGGTAATGCGGGGGGAGGGCTTGTGAACGGAACGACTGTCCATTTCCTACCCTTGTAATAGGCGGCCAGTTCTGGGCAGTTCCAGAGTTGCGGATAGAGCCTGAGCTCATACAGTCCCTCGTTCTTTGCTTTGATGTGGGCAAGAATAGGATTGTCCGCCGGTACTTCTCCATAACGCGCCATCTAAGCTGTCTCCGGCTCATGGCTTAAGGAAGGGTTCGACGATCCGATGATGTCCTTGAATTCATGTAGGAAAAAGTCAATCTCCTGTTCTGTGGATTCGACAGAAAGGCTCAATCGAATACAGTTCTTGGCGTGTTCATAAGACAGGCCATGTGCGAGCGCCACATACGAAGGTTTGCTCGCGCCATAAGAACACGCTGATCCCGCAGAAATTGCAATATCTCTCGCCGCCATCCCGTCAACAAATTCTTCGGCATCGATACCAGGCAGACAGACGTTGAGCGTTGTCGGTAGCCGGTTTGCCGAAGAGCCAAGCACAAATGCGCCCCGGTAGGCGGCAAGTATGCCGGTTTCCAGTCGGTCGCGGAGCCGTGCGATGTGAGCCGGGGCGTCACCGTTGGCCAGAAGCGTCGTCAAAGCGGTCACCATGCCAACGAGGCCCGCGGGATTTTCTGTACCAGCACGAAGCCCGTCCTGTTGCCCCCCTCCGTAGAGTATTGGTGCCAGGATGTCGGTATCGCGCACAAAAAGTGCGCCTGTACCTTTAGGCCCATGAAATTTGTGCGCAGATAGTGATAGCAAGTCCACTTCCGCCAAGTCGCCGGAGAGATCGATCGGCATTTTCCCTACCGCCTGAGTGGCATCCGTGTGAGTTAAGACGGAAGGATGCCGCCGCTTCACTGCTCTGGCGATAGAACCTACCGGTTGGATGACTCCCGTTTCGTTGTTAGCGAGCATTACCGACAGCAGCAGCGTGTCAGCTGAAAGCATGTCTTCGAGCGCTGCCTCATGCACGGTCCCGTCGGGTTTTACCGGGAGCATGCTAATCCGGTAGCCGTCTTTGCGCAGGAGTTCGCAGACCTCCATTATGGAGGGATGCTCGATGGCCGAAACGATCACATGCCGCCTGTCACGGTTGGCGCGAGCAGCCCCGAAAAGGGCCAAATTGTTGCTTTCAGTAGCGCCGGAAGTGATGACGAACTGGTGAGTGTCGTCCGCTCCCAATGCCTTGCATAGTCGTTTTTTTTCAGCCTGAATGTTTTGCTGAATCCCTCGAAATTGGGCGATCGCCGAGGCGGGATTTGCGAAATGCTCCGTCAGGAAGGGGCGCATTGCTTGTACGACGTTCTCAAAAACCCGAGTGGTCGAATTGTTGTCGAAGTAAATCATACGGGCACTTCCGCAGGCTTCCCGTGCCGGACCCGAATCAGCTTTACCAGCTCCGGAATCGTGGATTCGATGTCGATGAAGGGAACCTGCGCAAACACCGGATCGGGAGTGTCGCCGGTCTTCGCTAGCATGTGGCCGCGCCCAAGCAGCCGTTCCGCTCCGGAATTCTTGACGCCCATTGCGATCTCCGCTGTTGCCGCATTGTCTACTTTGAGAATCAACCGGTTACCCAGTTGCGAACGAAGCTGCATCGGCATGACATCCTTATCGGGCCGCTGCGCCGCAAATAGTAGGAAGATTCCGGCCGCTCTCGCTTTCACACTGAGCCGGCCCACGATATTCGGTACGGCGTCCTTGTACTCGTCCGTCTGCATCCAGTCGGCGAATTCATCATGGATGATCCACAGAATCGGCAGCGGCTGTCCGGTGGCCTTCCTGTAGGCGTGCACGTTGGGAACGCGAGCTGTCTTGAAGAGTTCGTAGCGCCGGTTCATCTCATCCACGAGTCCTTCCAGCGTGTTTACCGCCACATGCGGATCGTCGATGATACCGCCCGATCCCACCTCCACGTGGGGCAATTCGTCAAGGGGCCGGTAATCCACACCGAACTTGGGGTCGATGAGATAGATGTGAGCCTCTGCGGGGTCGCGCGTTGCGGCAATACTCAAGATAAGATTCTGCATTAGAACCGACTTGCCGCTGCCTGTGATGCCAGCAATAAGCGTGTGCGGCTGATTCAATGGGTCCAAGAGAAGCGGCAGTCCATCTTCCTCGCGTATACCCACACATAGCTTTTCGCCGAGCATACCCTGCCTGTAGCTCTCGACATAGGCGAGAAGCACCGCCTCCGTGTACAGCACCTGACGGTTCGGCCGTTCGACTGCGATGGAAACGCGACCGGATTCGGGCGTAGTGTGAATAATCTTGATCCCATCAGATGTGTAAATCTCATCCGCCCGCGAATCGACAGCCTGCACAGTCAGCTCCTTCGATCCCTGGAGCTTGATGATGCCCGAATTGGGCGTGAGGATGGGGGTCACACCTTCAATGAGCCGGGCGGGCAGGCCACGTGATATTAGCGCGTGCCTGAGCTGACCCGTTATCGATTCGAGCCACGCATTGCCGGCCTCTTCGGAATTCTTGTGAAGCGCGGCTCGTGATTTGAGGAACGTGATCAGGGCGTCTGCTTCGGCTTCCGGAATCGATTCGACATCAAATCTAACCTGAGGCTCCGGTTCTGGCGACGAAGGCTGCGGAACTACCAGGGAGTCTGATGATTCGGACACTTCCTCCGCACCCACCTCACGTTCCGGCTTTGCGGGGGCGCTTTTGCTTTCAGCTTTGCTGGTAAGACTGTACAGTTTTGACTTGCCGAAAGCGGGATGGCCGTTACGTAACCGTAGCTCGGCGGTGGACCGGAAGTCGGAGTTCCCGAACTGGAGGATGAGTTCGCGCACGTGTCCTGGGCCGAAAATCTCTTGGAGCGCATCGAGCTTCGCGTGCCCCTTTGAGTTAGCGATGCCCTTGACGGTTGACACCTGTGCCGACAAATCCAGCGGTTCATGCACAAACACATGCGAGTAGCCCCAGATGCTCACTGTGCACTGGCGCTGACGGATCGCACGCCGCCACGCGACGCTGTCGAGCGGCGGCAGCCCCGGTGCAACGACGGTCTGCGATGCCACCAAATCAGACAGGCGAGCGAGCCATATGTCTTGATCGATCGTCCTTGTTTGGCCGTCCATCGCCTCGGTCATCTGGGACAGCGTATCGACCAGCTGTTTCGCGGAGGTACTTGTTGCGCTGGGTAGAGCGTCGTGTGTAATGAATTTCGCCTCGGTAACGATAATGTCAAGATGCATGCCTCCCGAATCGTCCGCGTGAGGTGCTAGTACCAAAAGGTCGGCGATATTTGCGCCTTCCTTTTTCCCCAACCACTCACTGTAATCGTCGAGAAAACACCAGGCAATAGGCCGTCCATCGCCGATCTCAGACTGCACAAGATAACGAGAAAGGACCATGCCCAGCAGCTCATTGGTATTGTTCGCTCTGCGGGCGGCCTTCAACACCAGCCCCCCTGAAATCTTATTCGCATCTCGCATGAATCGTTGGCAAAGGGCGTTGATGACCTCATCAGACGTATCAGAAGGAAGCAGCATCCGCAGTTTTTCCTTCAGGGTATTGACCAGGAGAGTCTCACGCGCAGCAGAGGAAATGATGAGGTTGCGACCGTGCGTGGCCGATTGGACGTAACGAATGACCTTCACCTGACGCGCCTCCAGGAGCTTGCGATCCAAGAGTTCGTCTTGATTCACTACCCAGGTTGCCAGCTCGTGCGTTTCACGGAATATTCGATCCACATTCTGATCGTCGAAGTCGAGCGACCGCATGAGCACCGGACACTTCCCTACTGCCCATGCGTCGTCCGCACCGTTAGCGCAGAGCGCCGCGATTGAGTACAAGTAGGCCCAGCCACTCTCCGTTTGGGCCGGGCAGGCCAGCTGCAGCCGGACTCGTCTATCGCCTTCACTCACCGGAAGTCGGCGGCTCCATTGGTGAGGCTGTAGCTCAGCTGGCTCCATCGTCTCACGCGGAAGCCATTCCCATGTAGGCTCCGCCTCGCGCGAAATCAAATCGCGGCAGTACGCGATATCCACTGGCTGCGAACGGCCTTCCCGCCGCAGCCGGTTGGCCGCCGTGATGTTGACGCGGACCTTCGCCAGAAAATCTCCTGATCCCTCGGTTGGATCGGTTTCACCACTCACGCCTCTGGCGACCAAGTCTCGGTAAATCTGGCGCAGATGCGTTTCGTCGCGGTGCATCAGAAGCACCTGACAGGTGATCTTGTCGTCCTCGCGGTTTCCATTGATACGGTTGATCATGTCCACTACCGCCGTTGGGAGAACCGGCGAATCACAGTTGTAGAGAAGTACGGAAAAATTATCACGTTGGTGGGGCTGCAGCCGGAGATATTCGACCATCTCGTGCTGGATCGTGGCCGCCGCGCTCATCGATTCGTCATCTAGCGCAGGCATAGTCGATTCGGACGAAGGCTCTGGCGGTTGATGGAGCGTGTAGGCGTCGAAAGCCTGTGTAACGATCCGGGGAAACGCCTGGGCGTTCTCCCACACGACCGTAACTTCTGGGTAAAGTGGATGCGCGAGGAACTGTTCCACCTCGCGGAAGAAAAGGGCGCCGTTCGCACCATCGGAGAATGGTGGCCGGTCTTTGTCGAGCAACTGGTTCAGAAGCCGGAAGACTTGTTCTTGACGCGCCGCGGCCGCTTCCATTCTTAAAGGGTGCCACGGGCAGACGACCGACATTGGCGGGCGCCGGCCGGATCGCTGTACCTGCGCGAGACCGACGCGTAGGACTACGCGAAGGAGCTGGCGGCGAGCATCCTGGTGTTTCAGAAGATTGATGTTCAGGAGCAGCTCACGGTAGCAGTCAGCCACGTACAAAGCGTTCTCAGAGGCTAGCGCATCTTTTCTCAACGCGAGGATCGCGCTGCTATAGATCGCTTCGAACGCGTCGAAATCCGTGGCGAGGACTGACAGGTCGCCCGGGAGCAGCCAGTGCTTGGACTCAGCGTTAGCTAAGGTCTGCCGCCATAGGGCGGTCAGCGACTCGATCCTATCCTGCGCAGGAACGAAGGCACCACGGCCGCCCCCTCTGGCAGCGTCAGCGAATCCCTCCACGTTTTCCAGGGACAGGGAAACGGGAGTTCCCTTGCGCCCGACGACTTCATACTCAGCCACGCACCCCACAAGAGCTGTACCGCGGTGCGCATGATATCGGCAGATGGCATCGAAGTCTGCCGCCTCTTGACTTAGAACAGATTCAATTGGGAAATGCCACGTCAGCGACAGAGCCGTCACTTTCCGCTCGGTCCCACCCCGCTGCTTCTGAAAAACCGACACTAAGAAATTAAGCTTCGTCGCTCGTCCCGTCCTGCTTGCGCCCTTGAACTTGGGCTTATCCTTAATCTTTGGTAGCACCGCCTTCGAGTAATTGCAGACCAAAGTCTCCCTAAACTGAATGCGCTTCTTCGTCCGCGCCTCCATGGAGCCGTAAACTCGTTCGAAATACTCGCAGGCGCGCTGATTCATATCGAGAAAACTGTTAGGCTTCCCCTGTTGTTTGCCTTCAAGCACCACGTAGGCAGAATCATTCGGGGAAAGGCCCCTGATCGATCGGTGCAGCGCTTCGAAGATGCCCTGGTAGAGATCGACGCATTCGATCCTCCTGCCGTGAACAAAGTCCTCCCACTCCAGGAACAGGCTGGTATCTTTTTCCAACTGCTCACTGCGCCGTTCGAAGAATTCCCGGAATTCATCAGGCGCGGAACCCGATTTGCGACCCACTTTGGTTAATGCCTGAATGACCAGGTCGTCGTCGGGCGTAGCCGTGATACCTTCGGCCTCCAGGGCGTTCCGGGTGCGCTCCGAGAAATCCTTCGACGTGGATTTTTTCGCCTTGTCGAAGCAATGCGTGGTGTAGTTCCAGTCGAAAGTAAATAGCAGTTTCTCTGTCGCACTATTGCGGGCACCTTCGGACTCGATGTAGTCCTTAAACGCATTCAGCAATGGCTCCGGCATCGGTGGCTGTTGTTCGTCGGAGCGGAGTTGGGCGATCCTTTTCCGCAAGGTATCCGGATCGAGCATTTCCTGCGCCAATCCGCGCTTGTCGAGGTAGCATTCAAGGGAATAATGCGACTTGAATTTCGCTGCCCATTGCGACGCCTGAACCATCTTCGATTCATTCAGGGAGCTGAAGCAGTCCTCGAAAAGGGGCAGGCCGATGACCGGCAGAGCCTTGCCCGCCGCGCGGTTCAGTGGCTCACCGCTCTTGAAGTTGGAGAGGACAGCCGAGAGAAACTCTCCCGCCTTGGCAGAGGGGCATCTTCCGGTTTCAAACAGTCCCTTGACCATCGCCTCAAACTTCTTCCGGTCTTCGAGGAGAAGGCTGATGCCCACGCTCCTCGCGACAAAATCCACCCAGATATTGGCAATAGCTTTATCCTTAAGATCCGAGGCGTCGGTGTGATCACTATCCGCAAGCGAGGCCTCCGCGTCCGCCTCCACTTCCGCTGTGAGCGTAACCGTACCGTTCCGTTCGCGATTGCGGACATTCACTGATGAGTCGGTCGTCGTATACTGCGAGGGAACGCCGTAAGACCGCAGCTCGAATTCCGGAAACTGAATGGTTAGGCGCGCCGCCCTGTCGCCAGCGTCGATGCTCGCCTGGACAAAACCGGCGAGCTGCTCTGCAGAAAAGCCCGAGAGTACGTGGAACGCTCCGCGAAAATCGAGGTCGTCTTCCAGCTGGGGCTTGAGCCTTAGCAAGACGAATTCGAGGGCTATCGCCCCCACCAACGCATCGGGCGGGCTTACGTTCATGTGAACGACTCCATAGGATTGAGAACATAGGTGCAGGCATCGCTCATGCGCTGAGCGAGCCCCATGCCCACTAAGTGTTGGCCGAAGCGATCCCGGTTCTTCTTGAAGTCGGTTTCATCGAAGAGATAACTGAGGACATCCCCTTTGGCTTCCACGGGGCCAATAACGATGCGGTAACGGCTGTAGAGGTGTCGCAGAAAGGCGCTTTCCTCGACCGGCGAGGTGACATTCGCAAAGACGAGGGCGCGCAGCAACTCATCTGTCGGAGCGTACCTGTACCGGTTAGTTCCGCGCTTGGAAACCAGCCCGCAGCCCGTTGCGAGTGCCGTTAATCCGTCGGCGGTGCCATTGCGGTAGAGTCGGGCCGCGAGACTATAGAACATTTCTGCGAGTCTTCGGGGGTCATTTGCGTCGAGGTTCTTCTTTAGGGAAACGGTGCGGACAAGGTGCTCCGCCAGATATTCTTTCTTCGCCAGGTCATCAAGCGAGTCGTCAGCCAACTTCTTCTGCAGCTGTGCGTCGGAAAAGACCGTCGCGTCCAAGAACTTGCGCACTGCCAGCATACCGATGCCGTCGTTCTGAAGATAAGACGCCACCGCCGCCTTTCTCACAAGATCACTGCGAGGTGCGAGGATTTCGCATGTAATTGGCGGAAGGCCTTGATTGCCGAGCCAGGCATTTGCCGTTTCGACGCCGTATAGGTAAATGTGAAAGCCGAGCAGTGGCTGCAAGTACTGGAACGAGTCTTGATCTGGGAGACTTAGACTCAGGATGGCCGCAACGTCCTCGGCCATGCGGTCGAACGCCGGGTGCGTTTTGTATGGGAGATAAGTCCCGCCCTTCATCTCACCGCGGTCGGGTTCAGATGTGGAAATGAGGCGCATCACGAGCCGGTTTCTTGAAGTGTTCGGTTCGAAAGAAGGTGCTAGGCGATCGCGTATCTTCGCCCGCAGCGGTTCGGAGGCGCGAGAGAGCATGAGGTAAGCGACTTCTCCGGTCCTCGTGAATACACGCCTGGTTTGCTCGAATCCGTCGCCCTTCTCGTAGATCGCCTCGTAAAGTGCAGCAGGTCCGATAGGAAAGAGAAACTGCATCGTCCAGCTTCGTTCGCTGCCCGGATCGGCCGTTATACGGCGGAGTAGGCGAACCACGCTGACCAGTTCGCTGAATGTGTCGAAGCGTGTCCGCAAGTAAGAGAAGTCGGCGGACAGGCGCTCTCCCAGAGACGCGCTGTCCTTCATGACCTGCAGCCAGACCGCCCACGCTTCCTCGTCGCTGCCTTGGGCGTTCCTGAGGATTTCTTCCATCCGGGGATTGTTAAACAGCAGGTTCCGCAGTTGCAAACACCGGTTGGCCGCGTAGGTTGGGTTATCGCCGGGCTGAGTCTTTTCCAGCAGGTTTCCCTGCCGATACATGCCTTCCGCCATTCCCAAGAATTCGAGCAGCAGCGCTGCGAATGGCTGTCGCTCCAGCCGGTGGCCCCAGATTGCCTCTGCGACCCACGCCTCATTGCGGTCTTTGGAGCCGAAATAGGGCTCTGTATTGGCGAGAGAGATCATTGCTCCACCAAATGAATCGGCATGCGTTGAATCGTCCCGCTTCCATGCACGTCGATCAGTTGCAATGAACGAGTACTGGCCCGGAGCTTCAGATCGCGCAAGCATCTCTGCTTCAAAGACATAAAGTCCGCGCAAGATTCGCGCGAGAAACTTGAGGGCATGGCGCCATCGGCCACACGGCACAGGAACTCAAATCTTGGAAGCGTAAGCGCGAAACGGAACTCTCGCCCGTTCGCGCGAAGCACGACTTCGGGGGCGCTGCCCACCTTGTTCCGCACCACCTCCAGGCCCGGCGGCTCAGAATCCAACTCAAGCTGTGACAGAAAAATGTCGCTCACTGCTGACGTGGTCAGATCGAGTCCAGTGGTCAGGTAGACTTCGTTCGCGTGATCCGACAGAAGAAGACCCGTCCAGATGCGGTTCAACCCAGTGGCGAGCTTGCGCAAGTGGTGCCGTGGAGGGGCCTTTCCGACTTCGATCGGTGCCACCACCTCATCGAGAAACTCGCGCGCGTGGTGGAAGACGGTCGTTTTCCACAGAGAATATTTGAGAAACTGCTCAGGGCTTGCTTGGACGAATATCCGCCTGCGCTCGACGGCAAGTTCGCTTAGAAACATCCTCGTCTCATCGTCGCTGCTGATATCTCCGCGGATGTAGCGCCGCAGCACGCTATCAAAATCGGGATTGCGCTGCAGATGTGGGTCCTCGGCGATAAGTTCATCGTAGACCGGGCGCAGCTCCTGGTCCCGCGATCCGAATACAAACAGCTCATCGAGGTCATTCGTCGTCTCCTCTCCAATATGGAGCATCGAGAGGAAGCGATATATCTCCCTCTTGCGGCGATTCGCGACCGTAAGATTCTCTCCGAACAAATTGCGGTGAAACGCCGCCTTGTGTGGGAATCCAGCTTTTGCCAGCGCGCTGACGTCAGGCCCAGGTCGAAGCACGCGATCCTTCGCATCAGGATGGCCAAGCAGTGCGTTCGCGAGCATACAGAGCACCCCGCGAATCGGCAGATGATGTCCCGCCACATCCGCGATGCGCGCGAGTGTCATGAGCTTGGCACGCGCTTCCGGAGTATTCAACGAACGAAAGTTCCGCGCCAAGGAAAATGACGGCGAGAAGAGCGGATTCTCTGATTCTTCCTCAAAGCACGCCCATTCCGGGCGGTCGAGCACGGCGGTGAGACAAAGCTCCATGATGCGCTCGCTCGGAACCATGCTTAGGTTGACGAGGCGAAGACGGTCCCCTGAATCGCATTCATGACGGGCGTGCAGGTCGATGAGACTGTTCTCAAGTCTGCGGATCGATTGGGGTACATCAGGGGGCAGAGCTCGAAACAACTCATGCATCTGACCGTCGTTCACGGCAAGAACAAAAAAGTCGTCCCCCATCTCGAAAGAGGACCGGGCCATCCGTTCAAGGACGGTAACGTCGCCTTCACTAATATGGCCGTTAGTTCGCTTTCTCCACCCGGTCACATCGTAAATCAAGGTGAGCGTCCGTGGACCCGTCTTCGTTTCCACTCGGACTTCTTCGACCCCGTTGACAGCCTTGGCATGGTTGCCGGTAAGCTGGAATACCAGTTCGAAGCACAAAGATGTTTTGCCTTCGCCAGCCGTGCCGGTGAGCACGACGTTGCGGAATGCGCCCGTCTCTAGGGGGAAACAGTCAAGGAGAAGTTTGCGTGCGGGATGTTCGAAAGCGAGCTTAGGAATGCCAAGGCTACGGGCGAGCCCGTCTACCTGCTCGCCCTGCATGGCTTCGTTGTCGGCCACCGGGCCGTAGGCCCGCAGCAATCTGATCCATTTCTCTCCTCGCGTCCGGGCTGCCATATAGTGTCATCAACGGTGGCAGAGTAGGCAGCCTTGTTGATTTTGCGGTAAGACCTCAAGTCCACCAAGCGTTTCTGCTAATGTTCTATTTTTTTGGCGTTGCGCCAAGCGGGCCTGGGTTTTGGCCCAGTTTTCCTCGATCTGCGCCATCCTCTCGGGCCGTTCTAGCTCAGCTAGGGATTCATCATCATTCCAATAGAACGTGTTGCCATTAACCGCGTTCGGCTTTTCGTACGCCTTTGCCTGCTCATAGTACTCGGGATATCGCTGCTTCAATCGAACCCATTCGATTTTCTGCTGATAAAAACAGAAGAAGCAACCGCTTCGCGTGCGGCCCCATTGGATGTAAGGCGGCATCCCGAGACCGGATTCTTCCAGGATGCGCTGAACTCCTGCGTAGTCAATGCCGTCCTCGCGGAAAGGGAACACAGCGCGGATATTTGGCTTGTGGCTGATATAGCCGATTCGGTCTTCATCGGCCCGAATGCCCACATAGTTGATGCAAAAGTCGTTTCCAACATAGTTCTCAAAGGGCTTGAGCTTCATCATCTCCGTACACCAGCGACGATGATTTGACGGCAACATCCCTCCTTTCATTCGGAGGATGTTGTCGAATGTGGTTCCGAACGTGGTGCGCGTAATTTTTCTACCGAGATAGCCTTCCAGACGTTCGAGGTATTCATACGTGTCTGGCAGCTCTTTAGCCGTATCGTGGAAAATGTATTCCATTTGAGCTACTCGATCCCGCATATGAACGGCGAGCGCCGCGCTGTCCTTACCTCCTGAAAGGCTAAGGATGTGGCGGATGCGCGTAGGATCTTGGGGCCAGTCGGATGTGGAAACAAATTCGGGCATATTTGTTTATGACTCCTTCATTCTATCGTTTGCGTCCAGTTGAGCCCAAATGGCGCGAAGTGCGGCAGCCAAGCCGTGCCGCCCATGTTGTGTCAGAATCTGCAGTATTTGACCTTCGACGGGTGCAATCCTACTTTCATCCATTCCCTCCCAATTGACGAGATCTCCCACTTCATTTCCATTGCTCTTCGTCAACGCGATACGACAGGCGTGACCGTTCAGTCTGCTCGACGTTCCGATTCGGGCGAGTTCAGTCCGCTTGAATCGGCCTGCCGCATTTGCCAGCTGATGGTGAAACTCCATCTCATCGTTGTCCAACCAGCGCTCACAGGACTTTCTGGTCAGAAGATTCGCGATCGATTCAACCCAAGTCCTGTCTTCTAGGACCGTGTCAGCAACACGAATCACAAACGATTTGAGCACCGGCTCGGTTAATACAGTCGCGAGCTGCGCCGCCCGTCCTGTAATGATGCTTCGTGTAGCGGCACTACCGTTATCAATGTCAAATGCTGCAAAAATGGCCAACTCCAAGCGATGAATCAACGTTGGATAAGCGATGCGGATTTCATGTAGTGCGCGACGCAGGCGGGAAGCCAATTCCTCGGGATCTTTGAGCCCTTCTTTGCCAATAGCCGGCAACCCACAAGCCTCAGGAAGCATAGTGAAGACAAGCTTCACGGGGTCCCGGGCGTCAAGGAGGGCGCGGCGCAACGCAACCGCCGTAGCCGAAAGCGTATTTGTTTTTCGCGAGTATTCGGGCACTTCCCGACTGATGAAGATCGTTAAAGGTCGAACGAGATCGATAAGATCGGTCCGCGCGGCATCCCGAGGGTTGATCTGAAGAAGACGCAGCAGCTTGCTGAAAACATCCGCCCGTATTCCGTCGATTTCGCAGTACTGCACGTGGAAGAACTGAGGTTCTTTCATGAGCCGCAGGAATACTTCTCCCCGCACCTCCGGCAGAAAAGTCCCGTCTTCATAGAGCGCCACGCGTTGGTGGTTAGTCGCCAAATAGAGGGCAAGGATGAACGGCTGCAGGCCCTCGCGGATTCCATAGGGAAGTTGCGACAGACCGTCAAATATCTCGGTCACTGGGACCATCGCATCAATTCCAGGTCTCTGAAGAAGTTGTGTGATGTGCTGCATAGCAGGCAAGAGCTTGCACGCATCCTTTTGCGGAGTCGGAAAGTTAAAGGACCAACTGCCGTTATTCTCGGAATGGAATCCGCCCTTTTTCAAGATGGACAGATACAAAGCCATTTCTGGCGGACGCTTCGAATCATCCATGTCGAGCCGAGACTTGTCCGGAGCGGTGGCCATCGCTTCAGCAAGCTTCGTTCGCGCTGCGACTGCTGCGCTGCTCGGATAGCGGCGATTGATCAATTCATTTAGGACGCGGGGAGCTTTGCTGTAGATGCGGTCGCACTGTTCGCTCAAGAACTGAAGCAGCTCGCGTCCCGGCTTAAGCCGGACTTCATTCTTCGCAGAGAACCACGTCATGGCGTCGCCGACCGGCAGCTCAAGGTTGTCGAGTCCCGCTAGACGCTCCCGAAAATAG
>Ga0210394_10005434_pt1 | contig 14272 bp, 9 predicted proteins | sample IncBWC12MmetaG_FD_160121 | JGI IMG/M metagenome (GOLD analysis project Ga0210394, IMG submission 160121) | Forest soil microbial communities from Barre Woods Harvard Forest LTER site, Petersham, Massachusetts, United States - Inc-BW-C-12-M | ecosystem: Environmental > Terrestrial > Soil >...
CCAATGTCGCGGTGCTCGCCGGGGTCGCCTACAACGCATTCGGCAATGCCATCGCCGGCATGGGGGCGGATTTCCGGGATATCGATAACGATGGAAGACCGGATATCTTTGAAACCGCCATGTTCGGGGAGGGCTTCCCCCTCTATAGGAATCTGGGGGAGGGGCAATTTCAGGATATCGCGGCGACGGCCGGGCTGAGTGCTCTGACCCGTCGTTCAACGGCCTGGGGAGCGGGGGCTTTTGATTTCGACAACGACGGGAACAAAGACCTTTTCACCGCCAACTCCGACATTCTGGACAATTCGATGGAGCTGGCGCACAGGCCCTTTGCACTGGCCAATCAGGTGTTTCGCAACAAGGGCAAATTGGGCTTCGAAGATCTGAGCTCAAAGGCGGGAAAGACGTTCTCAGCTCCGGCTCCGCATCGCGGCGCGGCCTTCGGCGATCTCAACAACGATGGTCGGATGGATGCCGTCGTGACGGTTCTGAACGGTCTTCCGGAGCTGTGGATGAACCGTTCCCCGAACCATAACCATTGGATCATTCTGAAGCTGGTCGGCGTCAAATCGAACCGCGACGGTTTGGGCACGAAGGTGAAAATAACAACATCTCTGGGCACGCAGTACAACCAGGCGACCACTGCGGTTAGCTACAACTCTTCGAGCGACAAGCGCGTGCATTTCGGGCTGGGCTCGGCTGGCGTAATCGACTCCATTGAACTCACCTGGCCGAGCGGCATCAAGCAGGTTTTAAAAGATGTCAAAGGGGATCAGATCCTCACAGTGACGGAGAGAGCGCCGTGAGCAGCGTCGGTTATGGCACCGGATGAGCCGACAAACGCTGCGCGAGTTCCGTTTGCCCGTTGTGGCGGAGAAGGTCGACGAGGTCTTTCATGACTTGCGGGCTGTTTCTCCCGTAGGCAGCTACGGTCTCGGCAGTCAAGTTGGCGTCCGATATTTTTCCCGTGTGGAAGTAAGAGTCGCAAAGCATATATAGCAATTCCGGAGTCAAGGTCCTGGACTTCGCCAGCTGCTCGGCAGCATCGGACCAGCGCCCCTGATGGTAGCGGACCTCGCCCATCTCGGCAATTGCCAGCTGATAATTCGGATCGCTTCTGAGTTCTGCCTGAAACTCATTTTCGGCCCGGCTTAGGTCGCCCTGTTTCAGGGCCAGGATTCCCTCGTAGGTATGGGCGCCTCGAACCGTCGGCTGGACTTCGACGGCGTGACGGAGATTGCGCAGGCCGTCCTCCGCATTTCCCATGAAGAGATATAGTTTCCCGACAAAGACATAGGCATCGCCCGGAGTGGCGGAAGTTCCCTTAAAGTGTTCCCGATATAACTGCAATGCCTCCGCTTCGCGGTGCTCCGCCAGCAGTTGGCGGGCCTGAGCTCGGATGGGGCTTTCGCGTTGATCGCTCTCCACCGAGCGAACAAACGTCAACTGTTCCATCATCAGCTGATGCAGGGCCGCCTCGTGCTGGGAGTCCTCGGCCCTGCCCATCGCGGCAAACGCCCGCGACAGATAGAAGTGCGCCAATAGCCGCGTGGGATCCAGCCGCAACACGGATTGCAGCCTATCGACAGCGGCCGGATAGTTCTTCAGTTCCAGTTCGCATTGTCCAAGCCCCAACAACGACTCCACATCGTCGGTCTTGAATGCGAGGATGCGTTCATATGCATGCCTGGCCTCCTGCCATTGAGCGAGCTTTAAATCCGCGGTGGCCTGGAGTTGCAAGGCGGTGACGTCGTTGGGCTGGGATTCAACTGCGCGTGCCGCATACTGCGCCGCCCCGGCAAGATCCATCAATTTGTAATCCGCTGCGGCAATGTCATAGTCAATCCGCGGCAGCGTGGCATCCGAGCGCTGTGCCTTGAGCAGCCACTTCAGCCCCGCCGCGCAATCGCCCGTGCCGCACAGGAGTTCTCCATACTTCTGCCAGACCGATTGATTGTCGGGCTCTGCCTTCAGACTCTGGCGGATGGCGCGAAGCGCCCGATCGTCCTGCCCGTTCAGGTGGTAGGCCTGGGCAAGATAATATTGTGCGTCCCCGTCACCGGGAAGAATCCGGACACAGCGTCGCAGAAGTTTGAGGGCCTCTTCCTTTTGGCCCGCCGCCAATCTGTAGATGCCTGTTTTCAGTAGAAGATCTGCATCGTTTGGCGCGAGCCTCAGAGCCTGTTCATAGGCTCCCGCAGCCTCAGAGGGGAGGCCGGCCTCCTCGAGCAGCATGCCCTTCAGCTTGATTGCTGGCGCAAAATCCGGATGCTGCTCGAGCAAGCGAAGAACAAGATTCATTGCACCCTGCTTGTCGCCGTGCTCATCGAGAGTCAGCGCTTGGTGGACTTGTCGCATCAGAGAAGACTCGGCGGGATGGCCTGTGCTCTGCGCTCGAGCAACGATTCCTGCGGCAGAGGAGAACGCCGCCAAAATAAGGATGGCGCGAAGACCGTTTGCCGCTGCGCCGATAGCCATGCAGTCGAGGGTCATACTAAGGGAGCTTGACCCCGTGCTCGGACGGTTTGCTGGAGACTATTCCCTGCCCTTCACGGACCAGGTAGAACCGGTCAGCCGCCAGATTGGTGAGCATTTCCTTTTTCCCATCCGGCCACAAGACTTCGGCCTGATCGACGCGCTCATGGCTGCCCAGCCCGAAGTGCAAGCGTAGATCGTGCTGCGACAGGTAACTTCCGCCGCTGATGACCTCTCCCAACTGGGTGAGGTCGCCGGCCGTGGCGCGCACGCGCGCGTTCAGGGCCAGACGGTTACTCTTAACGCCCTCCAGTTGAAAACTGACCCAGTGGTTGGGCGGACCTCCTTCGGGACGCAAAATCATTGGCTGGCCCACCAGGTTTTCAATCACTGCCTCTATTCTCCCGTCGTTGAAAAGATCGCCCAAAGCCAGCCCGCGGCTCACCTGTGCAACCTGAATCGCTTCTCCCGCCAGCTTGCTCGCGTTCCTGAAAGTTCCGTCTTTTTGATTGATGAACAAAAACTTCGGCTCCAGGTATTTGCTGGTAGTCGGAGCGTGGTCCACCTGCGGATAGACGTGTCCGTTCACCAGGAAGAAATCCTGCCAGCCATCGTTGTCGAAGTCCACAAAAGCGTCACCCCAGCCCACATAGCCTTGCGTGCCCCTGGCAATGCCCGAGACGATCGACATGTCGTTGAAGTTCATCCCGCCATCGTTGCGATAGAGGGCGGCGTACTCATTGTCAAAATGCGAAAGCAACAAAGACATGCGGCCGGTGTGCAAATAGTCGCCCAGGGCAACTCCCATATTGGCCTGTTCCAGCCCGTCCTCGTTCGCCGCCACCCCGCAGGTCAGGGCGACATCCTCGAACTTTCCCGTGCCGTCGCCGCGGTAGAGGTAGTTTGCCTGGCCGTCGTTGGTCACAAAAAGATCGAGCTTCCCATCGTTGTCAAAATCTGACCAGAGTGCGGTCAGGCCATAGCGGCGCTCGGGATCGTCGACTCCGGATTTCTTGGATACGTCGGTGAACGTTCCGTCCCCATTGTTGTGGTAAAGATTGTCGGAAGCTCCCTTTAACCCGCGCGGTCCGCACTGCACGTCGAGTCCGAGGTACTTGCATGATTTGCCGGAACCGAAGGCGGGCAGATCGTCCAGGTGAAAATCCACGTAATGCGATACGAACAGATCGGACCAGCCATCGCCGTCATAATCTCCAAAGGCGGCTCCCGTTGCCCATGCTGAATCGCTGGCAAGCCCACTCGCCTTGGTCACATCGCTGAACGTTCCGTTGCCGTTATTGCGATACAGCACCACGCCGCCCAGACAGGTCACCAGCAGGTCAGGCCGGCCGTCATTGTTGTAGTCGCCCACAACCGCGCCCATCGCCCAACAGGGATACCCGACTCCGGCCTTGTCAGTGACATCGGTGAACGTCCCGTCGTGGTTGTTGTGAAATAAGGCGCTGCGCGCTTTTACGCCGTGCTGGGCCATTTCCACGCTTTGCGCATTCGTAAAATAAATATCCGGCCATCCATCGCCGTCGTAATCGATCAGCGCAACTCCTCCGCTCATCGACTCCGCGATGAATTTCGCCTCAGGACTCGAAAGGTGTTCGAAATGAATGCCAGTGGACGCCGTGATGTCGACCAAATGAGGATAGTTGGCAAGGACACCCGTTGCCTTACTCTCGGCCTCTGCCTTCTGGCGCTCCGCAGGCGGCAGCGGGGTTGGCGTTCCCATTTGTCCCAGCGCCCCCGTATTCAGACAGAGTACGAAAAGCGCGATGATGCTTCTCGCTCCGATCCTATTGTTCCGGTTGTTCATTCTGCTCGTCTGCACGAATTTCCTTGGGCTGAGTCTGCAATTCTTTATAAAGTCCGCGCAGCTTCTCTTTCATCTCCTTAAATTTTTGATAGAGCTCCACCTCGCGCTTGGCATCGTCTGTGCGCCCCATCTTCCGGTAGAGCGTTGCCAGGCGGTAGTGTGCGGTGGCGTTGGTAGGCTCCAGTTTCACGGTCTCTTCGAGCAGCGCCAGCGCCTTGTCCGATTGATTCATGGCAATCAACGTCTTGGCCAATCCCAGCTTTGCATCGGCATCGGCTGGCTGCAGCTCGACGGCTTTTGTGTATCCCTTATAAGATTGCGCGATATTTCCTTTTTCGGCGTCAATCTCCGCGAGCCTTAGGATCGATTTCTCATCCTGAGGATTTGCCAGCAGCGCAGCGTGGTATTCCTCTTCGGCCTCTTTCTTGAGTGTCTCGTCGGTCGAGTTACGGAGCAGTTCGGCTAATTCGAAATGAACGCCCGGAAGATGTGGATTGATGGCAATTGCCTTGCGATACTGCGCGATGGCAGGGATGGTATTTCCCTGCCGGATGTCTTCGTGAGCCAACAGCTGATGCATTTGAGCGGAGTCCGGCTCAGCCAGCGACAGCGCGAGCATTGACTCGCCCGCCAGATCGGAATAGGTGCGGTAGCCGGCGTAGAGCACCTCCGGGTTGTCGGGGTCGGCCTTCCTCAATTGGGCGAGGACTTCCGCCGCCTTCTCCAGGTCGCCGCTTTGGGTATCGAGGCCGACAAGCTCAAGACCAAGCTGGGTCTGAAAGCGTGAGTCCTGGATCGCCGGGAAGGCGGTTTCCATATCCTTGCGGGCATCGTCAAAGTCCAGCGTGCGCATCTCGGACATGCCCAGCAACCCTTGAATCTTCGCCAGGCCAGGCCCCGGTTCTTCTTTCCGTGCAGCTAATGCGGCGCGAAAGTGGGGAATAGAGTCGGCTGCCTTGCCCTGAAAGAACAGCAGAACGCCCAGGTTGGCCTGCGCGTCTACATTTTCAGGATCAATCGCCACCGCGGCCTGAAACTCCGGAATCGCCAGGGCGGGCTGCTTTGCATCGAGGTAGCCGTGTGCCCTTTGCATGTGCGCCGCAAACGCTTTGCCAGCAGCCTTTGCGGCTTCTCGAGTCTCTCCTGGAGAGCTATGAGACTGCACCTGCGTGTCTTCTGCCGCCTGAGAGAGACCGAGCGCAGCGCCAAGCAGCAGGACGAACCCGGCTATTCCAAACTTCGCAATCATTCTGAACCATCCCGACACAGAGTGGCGTAAATCATGAGTATGACGCAAAAAGGAAGAGACGGCGAGGAATCGCCGTCTCGTGACATCTCGATTTGCCTGCCGCTAGAAGCTCACGCGGAGCATAAGCTGCAGATTACGCCCGCCGATGTTGACCGAGGTGATGGTGTCGGTGCTGGTGTACGGCATTCCGGGCCCAGAAGAACCCCCAAGGTTGACACCACCCGGATTACTGAAGCTGGGGTGATTAAACACGTTTGACGCATCGGCACGAAATTCAATCTTGACGTCCTCCCATGGCAGCCCGAACGATTTGGCAGCGGACATGTTGAAGACGTTCATGTGCGGCCCGTAGAGGCTGTTTCTTCTCACGTTGCCCCAGGTTCCATCCGCCGGCTTGGTGAATGCCGACGAGTTAAACCATTGGCTGATACCCTGGTGAGCCGGCTTCCAACTGACACCGGGGTTCAAGTTTGGAAATACGTTGCCTGCCAACGAATAGTTGGCTTGGTCCCCATAAACGCTGAAAGGCTGGCCGTTCTGAAGAACCACTGTTCCCGAAACCTGCCAGCCGCCAACTGCCTCATCCAGGAAACGGTTGCTGCTCAGGAACTGCTTGCCCCTCCCGAACGGCAGTTGATACACGGCAAAGCCTTTGAAGGCATTGCGAACATCGAAGTTGGAGTTGCTGTAGTTGGCCGCGGGACTGTAAGCATTCTGATACGGCTGCGTCCCCCCGCGGCTGCCCCACCCAGAGGAATCCAAATCGTCGAGGAAGTGCGACCACACGTAGTTGAAGCTGAGGCTCAAGCCGCGCGTCATGCGTTTGGTGATGGACGCCTGCAGCGAGTGGTAGTTCGAGATTGCATTCATGGTACCGGCGTTCCCGCCGCCGGAGATGCCCTGATAGATCGGATAAGGACGGAATTGCGAGTCTACGGGCGCCCATTTAGCCTGCGGAACTTGGTTGATGTCAACCGGGAAGGCGAGGTTGAATGCATGGCTCCCAACATAAGCGAGTTGGGCCATGAAATCTGTTCCCAATTGACGTTCCGCTCCGAAGTTCCACTGGTAAATCTTCGGCACCTTGGTGTGGTACAGCTGATAGTCGGCACCCGAGTTATTGAAACGGGTTGGGTCTTGGGAAGCCGCGGTAAACGGGAGCGACGCTCCTGAATCCTGTGGAGGGCCATTGTAGAACGAACTGGATTTTATGCTGTCACCATTTCCACCCAGCAAAGCGGCTGGATAGATGCCGTTGGTGGGGTCGGTGTAGTTGCCCGAAGCACCGAATGAGCCGCCCATGCCGTGGCCGTAGGTGTCCAGGCTCCAGTTATATGCGTAAAGCCCGAAGCCACCGCGTATCGTCGTATTCGGTCGCATAGCCCAGGAAAATCCAACGCGCGGCAAGACCGTGTTGTAGACATTCGCCTCCAAGGCCGTCCGCCCATTGGCATGGGTGCTTGCGAACCAGTAAGCCCCCAGCGCGCCACCGGCGCCGGGGTTCGGAACCGTGGGGTCAAAGCTGTCTATGTTGCCGTGAATTTCGTTCCAGCCATGGTTGATCTGGTAGCGGAGTCCCAGGTTCAGCGTGAGATTTGGACGTATCTTCCAATCATCCTGAACGAACATTTGCGGACTTTTCAGACGTGCGCCGTACTCCGGAGTCAGGTTTGCGGACCAGTTATTGACGGAACCCAGCAGGAAATCCGCGTATTCCATGCCCGTCGAGGCATCCGGGTGAGACACGCCTTGGGCATCGAGGTAGTAGTGGCGGGTATATTGCCCCGAGTACTGCATATTGCCCGCGGTCTTGTTTCCCCACGGGGTGGAGTTATCCCGGTAGGCCAGCAACTCTCCACCGAAGTGAAGGATATGCTTGCCGCGGATCATGGTCACGACATCCGAATAGTCGAAGACATGTTCCTTGTAGATCGCATTCGTGCCCGGCGTGAGCCACGAGTACGGATAGCTGCCGGTGGTCTCAAACCCCGGGAAATCGTCAACCTTGCCAAACTGCCAGCCCAGTTGAGAAGCATACCCTTTCCCTATGGAAGGGTCCGAGAAGAAGTTCATCTGGTTGGTGTAGCCGATTCTGGCTTCATTGACCGTGGTCGAACTGATGTTCCAGACATCGCTGACCTGCGCGTTGTTATTGTCCACGTATCCGTTACCGCAACCGACTGGGCACGGAGTGATCGAGCTGATGCCGGGGTAGGAGTAATCACCCTGAGTATCCGACGCAGTGATTCGGTTCGTCGCAGTAACATCGTAATCCAGTCGCCCGAAATACCGTTTCACAGGATAGCCAATCGACTGGTTGTAGTACCAATTGTTGACAAGTTCCCCTTCGCTACCCACGGCCTGTTGTGGTGGATGTGGGGTCAGGAAAGAGGGGTGGCTGGCCGTTGTCGGGAAAAACTTCTGGAAGTTTGCTGCCACCGGATCGAACATCGTCGAGGGAATCGCATTCGAGCCGTATTCGCTAAGGAAGCTCTGCCGGATCGGATATTTATTGCCCGCGGAGTCCGTCCCGATGGTCTGCGTGGTCGGGTCGTAGAGGAGTTGGAGACCGCTGGCGTTGTTGGGGTTGACGGGGATCGTGAGGCCGCTAAAGTCCCCGCTGATCATCGCGTCGGTCGGAAGGCTGTCGGTACCGTGCTGGTTGTTGTGGTTGACGACCTGGTCATAGTTGAAATAAAAGAACAACTTCTTCTTCAGAATTGGCCCGCCTATCGAACCACCAAAGTTGTGGTAGCGCAGGAACGGGATTTTGTTCGTCGTTGCACCAAATTCGTAAGGATGTGCCGTGAAGGCGTCATTTTGAATGAAGTCGTAACCTGTCCCGTGGAACCTGCTGGTCCCGCCCTTCGTGACCTGGTTGAAGATGACTCCGCCGATCCCATACTGCGCCGAGAATGACGATGTATTGACCTGCAGTTCGGCGACGTTCTCAAAGGTGGACGGATTCGCATTCTGACTGTGAGATAGCGTCGTGGATGCTCCGTCGGCAAGGGTATTGCTGTAGGGCAGGTTTCCGTTGACCGCGACTGCCTGGCCGGGATTGTTAGTTCCTTGCGAGCAGGCGCCGTCGTTGTTGTTGCTACAACCGCTGGCGCCGGGCAGCAGAATCGTGAAGTTCTCCCATGTCTGAGTTACCTGCGGCAGCTCGACCATGGACTTCGCCGTGAACGTAGTGCTCTGTTCGCTGGTCTCGGTCTGCAGCAGGGCCACATCGGTCGTCACTTCGATGGTTTGGGTCGCCGCGCCGACCTTCAATTCGCCATTGACGGCCGTGAACCCGATCTGCAGCGTGACGGGGCCACGGACCAATTTCTCGAAACCGTCCTTGACGAAGGTGACGGTGTATTGACCGGTTACGATTGAATCCGTGTCATACAGCCCCGACTGATTCGTGGTGAAACTCTTCGATACGCCCGTATCCACATTCACCACCGTGACGGTGACTCCGGGAATGAGCGCGCCCGAAGGGTCGGTTACGGTGCCGCGGATGTCGCCGGAGTTTGTGCTCTGCGCAAAGCAAGCCCCGCTTGCAAAGATCAGAAAGAGGGGTAGGACCCATCGCTGCATGTTCGTCATGGAACTGCCTCCAGAAGGGCTCGGCGCGTTACCTGCTCCCGCCTTTTCAGACGAAGAAGGCACACTCGAACAATCACTGTTCGGAAAGATAATGCAAACGTACTAATAGAATGCAGCTAGGCGGGTGGTGTCAATTATACTTTCGTACAGCTCGCGCGAGAGAGGCGGAGGCTCGAATCCATTAGTCGAGCGCAATGATCCCGCGTTGCAGAGCAACGGTTGCCGCTTGCGTGCGATCCTTAACACTAAGCTTTTCCAGAACGTGACTCACGTGCAATTTCACCGTCACTTCTGCAATATCCAGATTGCTCGCGATCTCCTTGTTCCCCAGTCCCTTGGCAACCATGCGCAGCACTTCCAGCTCACGGGCGCTCAAGGATCGATGGGACCGGCGCTCGGCCAGTTGCGAAGCTACCAGCGGGTCCACATACTGTCTGCCTTGATGAACTTCACGTACGGCGCGCAGCAGTTCCTCGCGAATGACGCTCTTCACGATATATCCCTTCGCGCCTGCCTGCATGGCGCGATAAATCTCTTCTTCCCCGGAGTGGGTAGACAGCATGAGGACGCACGCGTCGGGAAATTCGCGAACGATCTCTGCAGTGCACTCGGTGCCACTCATTCCGGGCAATCGGAGGTCCATCATCACGAGGTTGGGACGATGTTTGCGGAACGCCTCCAAAGCTGCGTTGCCATTCCCCGCCTCGGCGACAACCTCCATGTCCGATTCCACGTTCAAAGACGCAGACAGGCCCATGCGGACCATGAAGTGGTCGTCAACCACCAGAATACGTATTGGCTTTGAGTTCTTCATCGATCCCTTCTGGGGCTTGAAGAGGAACCTCCACGGCGATGCGAGTCCCGCGCCCGGGCTGGCTCTCGACGCGCAAATGGCTGCTCATCGATTGCGCGCGCTCCCGCATGTCGAGGAGACCGAAGTGCCCCGCGGGCGACGATTGCCCGGCAGCAAACCCCTGGCCATCATCAATCACGGTCAGAGACACGGAGGCACCCGCGTATAGCAACTCGATCGAAACCTGCCGCGCGTGCCCGTGGTTCACGGCGTTGGCGACGGCTTCCTGACCGATGCGAAGCAGATTCATCTCGACCGGACTGGGGAGTCGCACGGGAGTGCCCTGAATCTTGAAGTCGACCTTCGTTTGTTCGCGGGGCACGAGTGGCTCGACGATCTGCTCCAGCGCCGAGACCAGATCCCCATCCTGCAGCAATTGGCACCGCAAATCCCAGACCGAACGGCGGGCTTCAATCATGCTGTGGCGGCTCATGTCGCGGGCGGTTTGCAGTGCGTGCTGGGCGACGCCCGGAGCCTGGTGAAAGCAATCGACAGCCAAATCCAGCTGCATGGTAATTCCCGCAAGTTCCTGCTCCAGCGTGTCGTGGAGTTCGCGGGCAATCCGGTTGCGCTCCTCGAGGACCGCGCCGCTTCTCAACTTCTGGCGAATGACCGCCATCTGCTCCTGCAAGCGCCGCCCGAGAACTACCACCCACACAATGACAGCCAGGAGAACTCCCCCGGTCACACCCAACAGCCAGAGAGTGTGCCCCAAATTCCACCACGACGGAGTGGCAAGCACCACAACGTCCTCTGGTGAACGCAGCAGCATGCGAAACGACTGTGGAGTGTGCCACAAACCACCGCTGCGGACCAGACAAATACCGGTGATTCTCACTTCGCTATTCAACGGGGTTGAGAGCAAACGGTCGGCGGCGGCGCCCGGGGGCAGGTTGGCATCGAAAAACACGTCGCGCTGCTGGAGCAAGAGCCGGAGGCCATCCGCCTGTGCTTGCCGGTTCAATAGCTTCGCATCGGTGGTCACGACCACGCCGTCGAACTGTTCCCAGGCTGCATTGAGGTCAAGAGCGACCGGGTCGGGCGCTTTCTCATTGCCCAACCGATGAAATACGGCGTCTTCTAACATAGGCGCCGCGTCCCCCATCACGGGGAACCCCAGTACATCCACGAGATCGCCGATCTCGAGAGGCGTGCTCTGTTGAGTGAGTACGCGAAGTCCCTTGCCGTGACTCTGAATAAACAGTGAGTTGCCTTTTTGTTGGTAGCCGACGACACCACGCACTCGCACTCGATGCCGACTGCCCTCTGTCGGCGCAAACCGCAACAACTCCGAGAGAGGAACTTCCGTAGAGGGGGCCTCCACTCGAATAAAGCTCAAGCGCGGAACATAAAACAGGATTCCCGTGAGTTGCCGGTTGGTGTTGTAGAGGCTGCCGCACACGCCTTCGATCAAAACTTCACTGTCGACCCACGAGGTCAGATCCTGTTCGTGGGCAATCGGAACACGGACGCTAAACTCGCCGCCTTCGGATGCGACACGAATCGCTAGGGTAGGTTCCCGCCAAGACCTTCGGTCGACGGCGGCGGAGCGCACGATGCCACGCACCTGGGCCCACTGACTGTCTTGCTGCCCATTTGCGATTTCCGAGAAAGGAAAACGCTGTGGTTTGGGCAGGACTCCCTTGCCGAGTACACGGAACTTCACTTCGCGAATCACCGGTGCGAACTTGCCGGGTCCTGTCACCCCTTCGATCTCGACGAACTGGCTGAGCAAGTGGGAGTACTTGGGGGAGACGCTGCCCTCCACAAAAATGCCCGCGGTTGCGTCCTGAACAAAGAAGTCCGGGGCGGGAGCATCCATGGTGATCACACCGCGTATGAGCACCGGATAACCTAACTCAGCCTGTTCAGCACTGAGGCCGCGTATTTGATTGACATGGGTAAGAGTGGGCAGTGGCTTTGCAGGAGGAGGAAGCTGCCCCTGAGCTTCGACGCCGAGCACACCTAGCAATAGAACGGCCGACACGGCCAGTATCGACAGTCGCACGAATATTGCCCTAGTGCCAGGTGCTCGCATGGTTCCCTTTGGCATGAATCTGGAGTGTACGGTTAAACTGAAGGCTTCCGCAAAACATCCACGGATCCAGTGCCCGCACTAGGGTAGCCCAAACCAGCGGCTGGGGAAAGGCCATGTTTACTGGCATTCTGGACGAGCAATGCCAAGCCGTCAGCTTCTGAAGGGATCCGACTCCAAATTCTTAGAGATAAGGATGGGAGGGCCGTGCAGATCGCGACCGTTTCGGCGATTGAATGTGGCCGATTCTCCAATTTGGCGAACCTAGCTGTAGCTAGGCTGCCTCGCCTCGGCTTTTCCCGGTTGGGCTTGACATAGCCGAGGTGGGCCATAGTCTGCCCCATTTCGCGATAGGCGTTTGGATCGGTCGGCTGCCATGTGTCCAGGCCATCGAGATAGCGGTTGAACATGCGGAAGGCGGCCGCAATCAAAAGGGTATCGTGAATTTCTTTGTCGGTTGCGCCTTGCCGCCGCGCGCGCGCCACTTCTTCAGGCGTAACTTGCTTGCCTCCCTTCTCGACCTTGCCTGCAATCGCGAGCAACGATTTAAGTCTGTCTGAGATTTCGGCAATGGCGTAGTTCCGCTTGAGTCGATTGATCAGGTCGTAGTCTCCGTTCAGATGCTCTGCCGCTGCCGCACCGTGTGAGAGCTGGCAAAAGCAGCAATCGTTCCGCGCCGAAACGTGGGTGGCAATCATTTCGCGTTCGGCAGGAGTCAGAGTGTTGGGACCTCGTAGAAGGACCTCCGCGAGCTCGCGCAGCCCCCTGGTGCTTTGAGGACTGATCGCCATCGGGCCGAGAAATCCCGGTGCGCCTTCGGGAACTTGAATATGAGCCATGAGATTGTTCCCTTCTGATTGCCTAAATTCCAAGAACCTTTCCTGCCATCGCGGTTCCCTCGACGCGGTTCTGGATTTTTGCGAAGGCCGTCTCCCGAGAGGTGGACGTGTCGTCAGCGAAAGGCGAGAAGCCGCAGTCATCGGTTGTTCCCAGCGACTCCATGGGAATAAATTCTGCTGCTTCGAGCACGCGATCTCGTACCGTTTGCGGACTTTCGATTTTTCGATCGATGGGGTCCGTGACCCCTACGAAGAACATCTGACCGGGTTTAAGCAAGGCTCGCACGGTGCTGAGCACGCGCCGGCGATCGGGCTCGCTGGCCATCTGAACATAGAAGCGGCCGACCTTCAAGTCGAACAATGGGGGCAACAAATCCGTGTAGTTCACATCGGCGCTATGCGTCGAGTCATGGTCTCCCCCGGGGCAGGTATGCACTCCGATCCTCTGACGCTCAACATCCGAAAATCTGTCGAGCACGCGGTTATTTAGCGCAACGAACGCCTTCAACACCCCGCCGGATGGATCGAGCTTGAGCGCTAAACGTCCTTCGGTGAAGTCGATCTGCACGCACGCGGCGTTGGCTTCCAGACACTCCCGTATATCCCTCTCCACCTCTTGGACCAGGTCTTCCAGGAACGCCTCCCGCGAATATCCGTTGAGGCCATTCTGCGGATAGAGCAAGCTCAGTGCCGAGGCCGCAATCACTGCCTGTTTCACTGGCCGGTGAGCGTGCAGTTGAGCCGCCTTAAGGTAGGTCGCAGCATGGACGCCATAGCGGAATGGGCCCCTCGACAATCGGGGCAACTGCCGGGCATGACCATCAGCAAAGGGGATGGTAACGCCGTCCGCCGCGAGATTCTCGAGGCCACTGAGCGGATAGGTTGCGAAACTTGGTTTGGTCTGCTCACCGTCGGTAATGACGGGCGACCCGGTTGCTTCCAAGCGACTGATCGTATCGCTCAGCGCTGCTTCTTCTGCGGCATGAAACTGATCGGCGGATATTTGACGCGCGGCATGAGCCCGCATTGCGGATAACAACTCCGGAGGACGCGGTATGCTGCCAATAGGTTCGGTTGGAATCGGCATAGTGTTAGCGCTGCTGCTCCCACTAAATAACGATCAAGGGCCGCCCAAGCTGGAACTTGCGACGCTTTGATGGTTAGAAGACAGTCTCCCCTGCAATCTGACAAGGCGGTTCTGGATGCGAAAGACCTTACTTGCGGATGCTGAATCGGGGCAATACTAGAAAAAGACTACAGAAAGTCGCCGCACGAGGCTTGTACCATTCCACTCCTGCCAGAGCTGTCGTAGACGTGCTGGCATTCGAAAGAAAGCGGCAACTTGGCTCCTCACTTACAAAACACCAGTTCCGTGCAACCGACGGAAATGCGGTCTGACCTC
>Ga0210394_10005435_pt1 | contig 14269 bp, 8 predicted proteins | sample IncBWC12MmetaG_FD_160121 | JGI IMG/M metagenome (GOLD analysis project Ga0210394, IMG submission 160121) | Forest soil microbial communities from Barre Woods Harvard Forest LTER site, Petersham, Massachusetts, United States - Inc-BW-C-12-M | ecosystem: Environmental > Terrestrial > Soil >...
ACTCGCCTCCAAGACCTCGCGCACTTTTCGTGCCAGAGTCTTCAATGAAAATGGCTTCTGCAGGAAACTTTTGGTAACGTCAATTTTTCCGTGCTGCAGAACAGTCCTCTCCGCATAGCCCGAGACGAACAAAACTTTCATCTCCGGCCGATCATCGGCCAATTGTTCAGCCAGGATGGGCCCGCTCATTCTGGGCATCACCACATCCGTGATCATCAGGTGAATCGACCCGTCGTGCTCCCGCGCCTCGCGCAGAGCGTCTTCCCCGTCAATCGCTTCGAGCACCTTGTAACCGCTTTGAATGAGAAATTGCCGCGAAGCCTCCCGCACTGACGCTTCATCCTCCACCAGCAGCACAGTTTCGCAGCCCCCCGGAGACTGCTCCGCCGGCTTGGCTACGCGTGCTTCGCTAATTCCCGAATGCACTCGCGGCAGATAAATTTTGAAAGTAGTTCCCTGCCCCGGCTCGCTATAAACCCGGACAAAGCCACCATTCTGCCTCACAATGCCATACACAGTCGCCAGTCCCAGACCCGTGCCTTTACCCTCTTCTTTCGTGGTGTAAAAAGGCTCGAAAATATGTGGTAGATGCTTGGTCGCGATGCCTTGGCCCGAGTCGGCCACTGTCAGCAACACATAATCTCCCGGAGGCACGATCGAATGCCGTTGCACGTAGGCTTCATCCACTTCAATGGTTGCGGTTTCGATGGTCAACGTGCCGCCGCCAGGCATGGCATCACGCGCATTTGCCGCCAGATTCATTACGATCTGCTCGATCTGTACCGGGTCCGCTTTAACCTTTCCGAGATTTTGTTCGGGAAGGAAAATCAGCTCGACGTCTTCACCAATCAGCCGCGGCAGCATGACAGTAATTTCTGCGATCACGGTGTTTAGATCGAGGACTTGCAACAACTGCACTTGCTTGCGGCCAAAGGCCAGCAATTGCCGAGTCAGATCGGCGGCGCGGTGGGATGCGGTTATGATTTCGCCCACGTTTCGTCGCAGAGGATCGTCCGCGGCCAGCGAATCCAGCATAAGTTCAGCGTACCCGCTGATCACCAGCAACAGGTTGTTGAAGTCGTGAGCCACACCGCCCGCCAGTCTGCCGATGGCACCCATTTTTTGCGCTTGCCGCAAATCCGATTCCAGTTGCCGCCGTTCTGTGATGTCCCGCCCAGTAGACACAAAGTGGGTGATCTCTCCATTCGTATCCCGCAGCGGAGTCAACGCTTTTTCAATAATTAACGTTTCCCCATTCTTCTTCCGGTCCATAACGATTCCGCGGAAAACATTGCCGGAGAGAACGGTATTCCACATCTCTTCGTAAAATTCCCCCGACTGCTGCTCAGATTTCAGTATTCCCAGAGTTTGTCCAACGGCTTCCCGACGCGAGTACCCGGTCAGAGCTTCAAACGCCGGATTCACGTATTCCATGACGCCCGATCGACCCATAATGATCACGGAGTCGGTCGACTGCTCGACCAATCGCCAAAGCTTGCGCAGGGTTACCTCGGAATCCAATTGCTGCTCTGCCGATTTCACTTGGGCTGCGCTGGGCGCCGCTCCTTGAATCGCAATCTCGATTGCACTTTTACTGACTGGATCGCTTAGAAAAATGAGCGGAACGCGAGAATGATGTTGGCGCACCTGGCGCAGCAATTGAAAAGCATTGTCATCAGTCGATTCGCTACTGCAAAGTAAAAGGTCATACTGCTTTTGTCCGTTCTGGTTAAGCCCGGCCGTGTTAAGCAGGGCTGCGGGCGAAGCCAGGTGGTCGAGATGCAAATGCCCGCGGTTCCCATCCGTCAACATTTCACGTAGATGGTTGAAGTTCTGCTTGCTACCTCCAACCACCAGCAACTGCAGTAACTGTGGGACCGTCTGCACGGCTTTCGTTTTTCTTATGGCGCTGTTCATCGCTAGTGGTTACATCGGACGCTGACCGCAGGAGCATCTGCCCTGGGAGGCGGCTTCTGAAAAGAAAGGTGACCAAAGTTCCAATTCAGGAAGGACTCAATGTGGCGAAACCTCATTGGCAGCATCCTCTGATGCCGCCAATTCCACTTTTCACAACCATGCCAGTTGGAGCACAATAGAGAATTACGGGTGAGGTGAGTTATGCAGCATGGCTTGCGGACAGTTGTTTTGATTGCTCTTCTGGCTCTTTCCACCACGGCCTTTGGCCAGCAGATTCGTGGCGATTACATCGAAACCCGCAGCGCCGACGTGTACACGGGACAGTGTTTCGCCAATGGCGAGGTGAACCTGGTGGGCGACGAAGCCATCCTCGCGTGGCACGTGGAAAGTGGAGGCTGGGACGGCGTTGCCCTTGACGGGTTGACCGTCGCCGCCGCAGTGCATGCCAACGCCACGCTCGGTGATCCCTACGCTAATCCTTATCCGGCGCGCGCCGTCCTGTTGGTAGACGATCAGGCTACTCCGCAGCAAAGTTCGGCCCTGATCGCATTCGCCCATCAAATGGGAGGCGAACTTCTGCGTCACGCCCAGCGAGTAATTTCTGTCCCCATGGAACTGGCCGTAAATCCAGAGCGTCACGGAGTAGCCTTGCTGCGCGCCGGGCAATTCGCAACCGTGCAGACACGCCCCGTCAACGGCAAAGATCATGTTTGCGGCAACGAGGTAACTTTTTATCCCCCGCTGACGCAACTGACTCACTCCATGCCGGCCGTAGCCCTGACCGATTCCTATCGCGGCCCGGGTCTTGATGTCGATTGGGAATCGCACGGCAGACGCAGCGCTTTCGTAGGAACCTTCGTGCGCTGACTGGATCAGCCCTTGAAACATGCGGTCCTGGAATGCCTCAAAACGCCCGCTGCTAGCGGGTTTTGGCCCAGTATTGCCGCCAGTTTCCCCTTAGCAGAATCTCTTCAGACCAAAGTAACGGCGTGAATTACCAAAGCGCATGCACATGGGACATCTATTAGCTACGGTTCGCGGGTGAGATGTTGAGGCTGTAATTTCTGCCATCAAGAAAGCCGGCGAACCATGGGAAAAGTTGATTTTCTGGACGAAGTTCACGTTCGAATCCTGCGGGTGACGGAAGACCTGCGCGCGATTCAGCAGACCCTGAACTGCGCAGCCATGCAAGCGCCGAGCGATCCCGAACTGATGGAGGCCCTGTGCGAACTGCCGGAGATCGAGTCGCTCAACGTCTTGAAATCCGCCCTCGACCAGATGCGCCACTTCCTCTGGTTCTACATGCAGGTGATGACCAACGAATCCGAGGACGGCGATCGAATGCGCCAAAGCCTCGGCCAGAAACCATCCGCTGATGGCATGGTCAGTCCCAGAGTAGCGGCCGCGGAGAAATTCAAACGAGCCGCCGACACCGCGCTACTCCAGTACTTATCCGACGGCAAGGTTCGCAAACCGAACTAGAGCTACTCTCGGCGGCAGCGTCTCCGCGCCTTATCTCTGTCCCTGCGCTAGTCCCACATTGGGATGGAGTTTATCGTTTCGTACTGGTTACCCCTCCTTAATCTTTATGCAAAAGCCAGAAAACAAAGGAACAATCCCGCCTCTAATTAACTTGGCAACCAAGGCGCTAAGTTGTTGATGCCGTCACAGGGCGAACCCTTTCAGGAATTGGAGGCATCAAAATTACTAAAGGAAGCTTGCTTTAGTCTGCCAAGGGCATACTTTACAGGCGCTGAATCTCATGCCTGCAACTCCGCCACAACTGCTCGTACGCATCAATACCAATTTGTCATGTTCGGCAGTCCACTCGCGGGTCCTAAGGTTTGCGGCGATTCTCTCGGTCGCGGAAAGCTGCCGCAGGTTGAAACTTCCGGTGCGCGATTATCTCGCCGTGGTTCTCCCCGGACTTGCCGATCTTCCGATCCGGCGCCTCCCAGACTTTACTCCCGCTGTGTGGGTCGCTCGGCATTCACAGACTCAACCCTCCGGGTTGTTGGCGTGAGGGCCGCAAGCAGTTCCAGTGCGATCTCCCACAACTGAGTCGTCCGCCTCGGCTTTAGTGGGTAATGTGAAACAAAATCTTACGCCGCGCGGAGAATTGTCGGCAGCCCACAGGCGGCCGCCATGCGATTCCACAATGGATCGGCTGATGCGAAGTCCCATGCCGGTACCATTGGGTTTGGTGGTAAAGAAGGCATTGAAGATCTGGTCCGCCTGCTCCGGAGGCAGCCCGACGCCGGTATCGCTGACCGACACCACAACTTGCTCCTTCTCCCCGCGCTGTGAGTTGATGGTGAGCTCACGCGTCCCATCCACTTCCTTCATCGCGTCGATGCTGTTCATCATGAGGTTCATCAGCACTTGTTGCAATTGCACGCGATCTCCCATGACTTGGGGAATATCTTCCGCCAGTTCCGTCCGGACGGATATGGAATACGCCGTTGCTTCGCTGCGCAGCAGAACGGTCATCTCTCCGATGACTTCGTTTACATCCACCAATTCTTGTTGCGGAGTACCCTTCTTGAAGAGCAGGCGGACCCGGCTGATGATGTCGGCTGCACGTGTCGCATCTTTGATGATTCTCGAAGCTGCCTCGCGCGCCTCTGCTAGATCGGGCTGATCGCGGCCAAGCCACCGCACGCAAGTGTTGGCGTCGGTGATCGCCGCCGCAATCGGCTGCTTGATTTCGTGCGCCAGGGAGGCAGTCAGCTCTCCCATGGTGGTGACGCGGTTGACGTGGGCGAGATCGGCCTTCGCCTGGCGCAACGCCTCTTCTGACCGCGTGCGTTCAGTGACGTCGCGAACCGCACCAGAGACAAGCGTGCCGTCTTCTGTCTCCAGCGGACTGAGACTGATTTCCACGGGAAACTCTGTTGCGTCCTTCCGTCGTCCGTACAGTCCCAGACCTTCACCCATCGGCCGCACCCGAGGCTGGGCGAAGAACTCCCTGCGGTGTTGGGGGTGCCGGCCCCGAAACCGTTCCGGGACCAAAATCTCAACCTCTTGCCCCAACAGGTCGTCCCGCTGATACCCAAACAGCTTCTCGACTTGGGCATTGACCAACACGATCCTGCCCTGCCGATTCATGACGATCATTGCATCCGGAGCGGATTCCAGAAGCCCACGGAATTTCTGCTCGGCTTGGCGGCGTTCCTCGATGTCGACAGCGGTTCCATACCATTTAACGATGTTGCTCCGGTCATCTCGCAGGGGCACGCTCCGGGTCAACGACCAGCGATATTTCCCGTCCGCCCGCCGCAGCCGCACTTCAATTTCCATCGATTGCCCAGCGGCCAGGGCAGCGCGCCACTCGTCGGCGAACCTGGCGAGATCACCAGGATGTACTACAGAACCCCAATCCCAGCCCGGCACTTCCTCCTTCGAACGACCAGTAAATTCCAGGACACGCTGATTGACGAAATCAACGGAGCCGTCCGGACGAGCGCTCCAGGCGTAGGCGGGAATCGTATCGATAACAAGTCGGAGGCGATCTTCGCTGCTCTGCAAAGTTGCGTAGAGATCGCGCAGGCGCCGGGAGGTATCGTTGAAGACCTGCCCCAGGTGAGCGAGTTCATCATTCCCGCCGACGGACACTTGATGCTGAAACTCGCCCCGCGCTAGTGCCTCGGAGCCTTCCACTAATCGCACGAGTGGCTTCGTGATGCTGCGGGTAATGGCCAGGCCGAGGGTAGCTGCGATGAGCAACGTAAGGACGGCGGTCAGCGGGACGATGATAAAAACAAGACGTTGCACGCGCCTAATGTTTCGCACGGTTTGGGCCTGCTGTTCTCCGACCTCGCGGTCGACTTTCTCGACAAGCTCCGAGGTCAGCGATTCCAGCGGCCGAACTTCGTGCTCCAGGCGCAGATGCACAGCCCGCCAGTCGCCGGATGTGGCGAGAGTGGTGATAGCCTCAAGTTCCGATGGCAGCGCGCTCTGAATGACGTGAAGGGTTGGGAGGATGGTCGGATCTCGCCGAGGGTCGAAAGGTGGGAGATTGAGGATGCTCGTTGCCCGACGGATATCCTCTAGAACCGCAGTGCGAAGGGGGCCAGCCTCTTTCACCAATCGATCAGCATCCTCGTCGTCGGCGAACTCATCCAGCCGGTCATGAAACGCCAACATACTAGTATGCACGCGTAAAACCGCAACTAGCTTCAGGTCGATATCGTTCAGGCGCCCTGCCTGAATACGGACCTCATGGAACTGCCAAAGGATAACGGCATCCGCGGCTAACATAGACAGGATGATGAGCACGAATCCGAGTATCAAACGGGGGCCGATGTGGAGTCGATCGACCCAACGGCTCAATCGTGTTGCGGTGTCAAGCTCCATCGGTTGTTCCTATCGAGCTCTTCCCGGCCTCGCAGTCGCGCCATGCCTCTCACCGTTTGCACGGGAAGCTGAAGCCGGTCGGGGAGGTTATCGGACCGGTTCAGAATTTTACTCAGGGTGCGCTGGTTTCCCTGGGGGCGGCCCCGTCTTGAAACCGGTGGTGCGAACCAATTCATTCTCCAGGGCTGCGGCAGCTTCCGGCGCACTCTTCTCGGCAGTCAGCACGGAGTGCACTGCCTGGATGTAAGCATCGGTCACGGCCTGATATTTTTCGCCAGTGACGTTCGAAGGACGCGAAACAATGCCGGTCAGAAACGCCTGACTCAAAATGACAAAACGGGGATTTAGTTCAAGTACCTCAGGCAGATTGTAGAGTTCCGGCAGAGTGGGTGGCAGCGAAAGCACGCGGGACCGGTTCACCTGCACATCTTTACGGGTGAGATACCGGACCAACTCTAAGGCTTCGTGGGGATGAGCCGAAAATCGGGAAACTGCCAAGCCCCAGCCTCCCAAGGTACCCACTCGGCCTCCGTTACCACCGGGCAGCAGGGCCATGTCGAACTTATTTCGGATTGGCGACCCTGCCGCCTGGCTGTCGATGTAGGCTGACGGCCAATTCCGCATGAATGCCGCGTCGCCTGCGACCCAAACGTTTAGTGAATCCCACTCTCTGTATCCAACTACACTTGGAGGCGAGATGGAGCCAACCCAGCGCGCCGCCCTTTCCCATGCCCCGATCGCCTGCGGATTATTCACGCTGATCGCCTGGTCCTCCTCAACGATCCGCCCGCCGCCTTCGGCTGCCTGCCATTCCAGCGCGTTGCAGGTCAATTCCTCGTCAGCTGCCCCTTGCCACACAAATCCCCAAAACTGTTTCCTGCCTTTGGCTCGCTCGCCCGCCTGTATTCGAGCTGCCATAATCTGCAGATCATCCCATGTCCTCGGTGGCTCTCGATATCCATACCGTCGCAAAAGGTCGGTGCGATAAAACAGAAGACCGATGTCGGCACGATATGCCATAGCCACCAGCTTGTTATCCACGGTGTAGCTCTCGGCTAACCCCGGAAATTGCAGGGGGATTTCGTTGGCGAAATATGGTTCGAGATCGATGAAATATTCACTTAGAATCCGCGGCCAGATCACATCGACGCCGTAAACGTCAGGACCCGATGCGCCTGTCCCGAGTAAGTCTTTCCACAAAGCCAGCTTTTGCCGCGCGGAATCCGGAGAAGGAAGGAGACTGACTCGGATTCCTGTTTCCCGAGTGAATTGCTGCAACTCCTGCTGGCGCTCATCGCTGAACGTCTTGTTCGACCACTCCTCCAGAAGAGTTAACGTAACTGGTTCATGAACCGACGGTCTGGTACACCCTTCTAGAAGCAAAGCCAGCAACACAAGGCAAACAGGGCCCACCATCTTGCCAAAATTTGACCACCCAGCGTCAAACACCTGCCAACGGCATCTCATGCGATTCGACAGCTGCGGTTTGTGCACAGAGTTTACACCTCCTCGCGCCTGGAAGCGCAGGATTTCGGCGGAAGGATATTCGCTTCATCGTATATCGGCGGCTATGGCTTTCCTCGATTTGTATCCCGGAGAATACAGCGGCGGCGCGCGTTTCGAAATCAGAACTCGGCCCCATTAATTTGTACCGGGACCGGCCCCTCACCGATTGCCTGGCCACCCTCATCGAGCTCACGCGTGTCTGCGTCTGGCGTCGTCACCTCGATCGTTGTGCAAGGCGTCCAGCCGTGCTCCAACAGGGAGCTTGTCCTGGAAGTGTTCGCATGAATAGCTGTTATCGCCCCAGTGCATTTGGATAGTCTCCAGCAGCAGTTCTTTTCGCTTCCTTCGATTCCGACCGTCTGGATTTCGGCAAGTTCACCATCGTCGTGGACACTATTTGTCATTCTCAACGTCGTAGGCGCGGAAGAGTGTGATGTCTGCGTGCAGAGGAACTTCTTCGGAGGAGCGACCAACTTTCACGGTATACTTGCCCGCATCCGCGTGCCAGTGCTTTGCTGTGACGTCGTAGAAAGTAAAGGCGCGCGGGTTGAGCGGAACCGAGACGCGCTTGGTTTCGCCGGGAGCCAGGTCGACGCGGGAGAAGCCTTTCAGTTCTTTCGGCGGGCGCGGGACTTTTGGATCGGCGTCAGCTACGTAGACTTGCGTCACGTCTGCCCCGGCCCGATGGCCGGTGTTGGTTACATCGAAGGTCACGTTGTAGCGAGCTCCAGTGGACGAATCACCATCCGGCTTCACTTCCAGGTGGCTGTACTGGAAAGTGGTGTAGGACAAACCATGGCCAAACGGATAGAGCGGCTTGACGTGATCGTGCTCGTAGCCACGATAGCCGACGAACACACCTTCCTTATAGACCACCCGGTTCGTGCCTGATTCGGGGTAATAGCTCTCGTGAACCGGATTGTCGGTCCAGCGCCGCTCGAAGGTGACGGGGAGATGGCCGGAGGGATTGACGGCGCCGAAGAGGATTTCAGCGAGCGCCGTGCCACCACGCTCTCCGGGATACCAGAGTTCGAGATAGGCGTGAACGCGATCGAGCCATTCGTTGGGATCGACGCTGCCTCCGGAGGTGACGGTGACGATGGTGTTCTGGTTGACGGCAGAGAGTTCGCGGATCAATTCTTCCTGGCCGAAGGGAAGGCTGAAGGTGCGGTCCGCGCCCTCCGATTCGCTACCTGGATCAAAGCCGGCGGCAATGACAACGGCATCAACCTTGGCAGCGACGGCTTTCGCTGCGGCGGAGACGATCTTGCGCTGGTCCATGATGCCGATGCGCAGGCGGCCGCCGATGGGGAAATCCTGGAACCCTTCGGCAACAATTTTGTGGGGTCCGGCGGAGAGATTCAAAGTCGTGTGGTTCTGCAGAGCCACAGCGAATTTCCATTCATCGAAGACCGGTTTGTCATCCACGAAAAGGCGATAGCCGTCGCCCTCCCCGGAATATTCCGCAGCGACTTCATAGGAAGAAGTCTCGGGTGCGACGAAGAAACCGGTCCAGCGGCGAGACGAGGGCTCTTTCCCCGCTTTAAGCAAATCCCAGGCTTCATCCAGGTTGTCGAAGTCCTCCCATGACCTTCCCGCGAAATTGAGATCGTGGACTTTTTGGGTGGAAGCGGGAGCGCCGGAGAGGTTTCCGTTTTGGAAGGTTTCCAGTGTGATGCCGCGCTCCCCGTTTTGCCCCGCCGTAGAAAATTCCGTGGAGTTGGCGAGATCGATCATCCTGGGGAGGCCGCGCTCGTAGTAGACCTGAGCCGGCGTTCCCATGTAATTGGCGATGCCTTCCAGAATACTGACCGCTGAAAACGGAATTGCTTTCCCGCTGCCTCCGGCGACCGGTTGCGCAGGCCAGGCGTCCGGACCGACGACCAGAATGCTTTTTATCTTCTGCTTGTCCAGGGGAAGAAGTGAACCTTCGTTCTTGAGAAGGACGATGCCTTCCCGCGCAACATCGAGAGCGATGAGGTGATTTTCTTCGTTGTACTTGGAGAGCGCGAGGTCGGCCTGCTCGCGGTCGAGCCAGCCGAAGCGGGCCGCAGTGGTCAGAATGCGGCGCACTTTTTCATCGATAGTCGCTTCCTTGACACGGCCATCGCGGATGGCAGCCAGCAGATTTTCATTATTCATGTGGTCGCCTGTCGGCATCTCGAGATCGAGGCCGCCGTTGGCCGCGCCCAGCGCGTCGTAAGTCGCAGTCCAGTCCGACATCACGATGCCCTGAAATCCCCATTGCTTTTTGACAACGTCGGTATTGAAGAATCCGTTCTGCGTGGAGTGCTGGCCGTTGACCAGATTGAAAGAATTCATGATCGCGCCGACGTGCGCGTTCTTTACGGCGGATTCGAAGGCAGGGAGATAAATCTCTCGCGCGGTGCGTTCGTCGATGATGGAATCGCTATCGCGCCGGAGGAACTCGGAGTTGTTGCCGAGGAAATGCTTCACGGCAGAGCTGACGCCCTGCTTCTGCATGCCGGTGATGTAGCCGGCGGCCACGGCGCCTGCGAGGAAGGGATCCTCGCCGAAGTATTCAAAGTTGCGGCCATTCATGGGAGCGCGGTAGAGGTTGACGCCGGGTCCGAGCATGAAGTGAATGCCGCGCGCGCGGGCATCCTTGCCGATGCCTGCACCGACGCGCTCCGCCAGTTGCGGATCCCAGGAGGCGGCGAGGCCGATGCCGGCGGCGTAAGTGGTCGAGGGGAATTTCTGATTGCTGCGCACGCCGAGCGGGCCATCGGACATTTCAAGGGCGGGGATGCCGAGAGCCGGCATAGTGCGGACGGCGAACCCAGTGCCTCCGATGTAATCGATTTTCTGCTCGAGCGTCATCTTCTGAAGAATCGCGTCGACGCGGCTATCGACTTCAGGATTCGAAGGAACTGGGGCTTGTGCGAATGCGATGAGGGAGGGAAAAAGTGCAAGCGCGAAGAAGAATGCGCACAGCAATAATCGAGAAGGCTTCGACATAGAAGACCTCGGATTAGTACGAAATACATCCTCGAATGAAGATGACGGCGTAAAGGCGTTGTTGTCCGGCCACGCCGCGGCACAAGTGTACACCTGCTGCAGCACGGCACTTCAGTCGATCGCTGGACAATCGATCCTGGACCATACCGTAGAGCCCTTCGAAACCCTTGCGCGTGTCGGCAGCACCAGCAGCCAGATAAATCCGTGTGGCTGGACTCAATCCAAAACACGCCTTACGCGCGCTCCAATACACCCACCAGGGGCTCGAACGTGTGCATATCAAAACCACGCTGCACTTCGATCCGGCGCCCGCTCGACAACAGCACAGCCAGCCAACTCAGCTCGTTCTGCGGCGGTGATTTCTTGGTGGACAATTCCACCGTCATCAACTGGCCGGCCGCAGAAGCTTTTGTGCTCTCCCTCTTCCCGCGCCGCTTCTTCAGATGACGATCGGGCGTGCCAAAGCTCAATCCCCGACTGCGGCAAAACTCGCTCCGCCGCATACCACTGCTTACAAACTCAGCCACCAACTGCTGAACCTCTGTGCGCGTGCGTCGCTTGCTTGCCGAAATCTTCCGTTCTCCGCTCATCTGAGATTCCAACACAGATACCGCTGATCAAACAGGTGTGTTGGTCAGACGCTTACACTTCTCTTTGAAATTCTCACATGCGATCAGATCGGCGGGTTGGAGCGGAATACAATTCTCCCATCCCATCGAAGCAAACGAAGTGAAGCATTGAGCATGCTCAAACCCCTTGTCGGCCACTACTTGGTTAAAACCCTCCAACATAGAACTGGCGTAGGGACCACGATCAAAGATCAAACTAAATCGGTTACGGCCTCCCATCTCCTTTCCAATCTGAGAATCTTCCGTAACAAAACTCTGCATCTCATAGCTGTATAGCCAAATCGAATAGAATATTGATTATCCGGTATCAGTCCCGCCGGATGCAGGCCCGGAGCGTCGTTGGCCGCGCTTTGCATCATACTTACTTGTTATTTATGCGCGTTTGGACTTCTGGCGATTGTTGATTCGCCAGTCGTCCAAGTTGTTTTAAGCCGTAAGGAAGCTTATGTGGATTGTTCGATTAGCGCTGCGCCGGCCTTACACGTTTGTGGTGCTTGCGCTCCTCCTTTTAATACTCGGTCCGATTGTCATCCTTCGCACCCCGACTGACATTTTTCCCAACATCAATATTCCAGTGGTCAGCATTGTCTGGAACTACACTGGCCTCAATCCAGACGATATGTCGAACCGTATTGTGTTCCAGACGGAGCGGGCGCTTACCACGCTGGTAGACGATATTGCGCACATCGAGTCGCAATCGCTGAACGGTGTGGCTGTGGTCAAAGTGTTTTTCCAGCCTCATGCGGACATTACCAAAGCGATCGCACAGGTGACGGCGATCTCGCAGACTCAACTGAAGCAGTTGCCGCCGGGGACAACGCCGCCGCTCGTGATCACCTACAGCGCGTCCAGCGTGCCGATTATCCAACTTGCGCTCTCCGGGCAAAAACTCTCCGAGCAGCAACTGTTTGACTACGGAGTGAATTTCATTCGGACGCGTTTGATCACCGTTCCCGGGTGTGCGATCCCGTATCCCTACGGAGGCAAGCAGCGGCAGATTCAGGTTGACCTTGATACCAACGCGCTGCAATCGAAGGGTCTGTCGCCGGTGGACGTGGTAAATGCGATCAGCGCGCAAAACATAGTTCTGCCATCCGGCACTTCAAAAATTGGCGCCTTTGAATATGCTGTGGATACCAACAGCAGTCCCACGACGGTTGCTGAACTGAACCAGTTGCCGATCAAGACCGTGGGAAGCACAACTATTTACATCCACGATGTGGGGTATGTGCGCGACGGTTTTCCGCCGCAGACCAATATTGTGCGGGTGAACGGGCAACGCTCCGTGCTGTTGACGATTTTGAAAACCGGACAGGCTTCGACGCTCGATATTATTTCTGGCATCAAGTCGCTATTGCCGCAAATCGCAGCGGGGTTGCCGCCCGAGTTGCACATAAATCCGTTGGCCGACCAATCGATATTCGTGCGTGCGTCCATCGATGGCGTGATCAAGGAAGCCAGCATTGCGGCGTGCCTCACCGGCCTGATGATTCTGATCTTTCTGGGAAACTGGCGCAGTACGGTCATTATTGCGGTTTCCATTCCGCTTTCGATTCTGACTTCGATCATTGTGATGAGCGCGCTAGGCGAGACCATCAACATCATGACGCTTGGCGGGCTCGCACTGGCGGTGGGTATTCTGGTCGACGATGCCACGGTCGAAATTGAAAACATCAACCGCAATCTGGCGCAGGGAAAAGAAGTCGAGCATGCGATTCTCGATGGCGCGCAACAGATCGCGGTTCCAGCCTTCGTTTCGACGCTGGCGATCTGCATCGTGTTCGTGCCGATGTTTTTCCTTGCCGGGGTCGCGCGGTACTTATTTGTACCGCTGGCGGAAGCGGTCGTGTTTGCCATGTTGGCTTCCTACCTGTTGTCGCGGACGCTGGTGCCCACCATGGCGAAGTATCTGTTGCGCGGACACGAGGCGGAGACGCTGGCTGCGAGCCAGAGCCGAAATCCGCTGGTGGCGATGCAGACCAAGTTTGAAGAGGCTTTCGAGCGTTTCCGCGAGGGCTATCACCGATGGCTCGAGCGCTGCCTGCATCATCAGCGCGCTTTTCTGCTGATCTTTCTTGGCTTTTGCCTGGCTTCCGTGGTGTTGCTGCTTCCATGGCTGGGCCAGGATTTCTTTCCCTCGGTGGATGCGGGCCAGTTCAAACTGCACATACGCGCGCGCACCGGAACACGGATTGAGGAAACCGCGCGGGTCGCTGATCTGATCGAGCAATCGATCCGCCAGCAGATACCGCCTCGGGAAATTAGCAGCATCATCGACAACATCGGTCTGCCCTACAGCGGCATTAATCTCTCATACAGTAACTCTGCTCCCATTGGAACGGCCGATGCCGATATTATGGTCAGTTTGGCCAAGGAACATCGGCCTACGGCGGAGTATGTCCATAATTTGCGCTTGAAACTTCCGGAGGAATTTCCCGGCGTTATTTTCTCATTCTTGCCCGCCGACATCGTCAGCCAGATTTTGAACTTCGGTCTGCCTGCTCCAATTGACATCCAAATTGTCGGCTATAACACGGATGCAAACCGCGCGTTCGCTGACATGTTGCTGGAACGGGTCAAGCAGGTTCGCGGAACCGTCGATTTGCACGTCCAGCAGCCTTTCGATCAGCCGTATCTGCATATCGACGTCGATCGCACCAAGGCCCAGCAGGTCGGCTTTAGCCAGCGCGACGTTGCCAATAATCTGCTGGTTTCACTGAGCGGGAGTTTTCAGACTACTCCGGAATTCTGGCTCAATCCGAAAACCGGCGTGAGCTATTTCATCGCGACGCAGACGCCGCAATATCGGCTCGATACTTTGCAAGACCTGGAGAACATTCCGGTCACCGGCCCAAGTGGCAGCCGTTACGGGATCCTCGCCA
>Ga0210394_10005437_pt1 | contig 14266 bp, 12 predicted proteins | sample IncBWC12MmetaG_FD_160121 | JGI IMG/M metagenome (GOLD analysis project Ga0210394, IMG submission 160121) | Forest soil microbial communities from Barre Woods Harvard Forest LTER site, Petersham, Massachusetts, United States - Inc-BW-C-12-M | ecosystem: Environmental > Terrestrial > Soil >...
CGCGTCGTTGCCAAAGCCGTGCAGATCCACGGCAGCCAGGGCTACTCCCGCGAATCGGATGTCGAGCGCATGTACCGCGACGCCCGCGTCCTCACCATCTACGAAGGCACCAGCGAAATCCAGCGCACCATAATCGCCCGCGACCTCCTGGCGAAGTGAAAACCAGTCGTAGCTTCTAAGTCTTAAGTTCTCAGCAAGGATTCGCCCCATACATGTCATCCCGACCGGAGTGCCGCGCTATCCGCGGCACGCAGCGGAGGGATCGCGGCAAGGTCTGAACCGCTCCTCGCATCGCTTCGTAAGGGTGTCTACCGTTTGCGCCGTTCGCGAAAGACGTGCTCTTATCAAAGCGCGCTTCGCTCCTCTTCATTCCGCATTCTTCCGCCGTGTTTTGCTTTTGCCCCGCGAACTGTAGACTGTAAACTGTCAGCTATCGCTCTTACTTAAAGCCAAAAACTTATTACTTATAACTCTTACCATTCAAGGACAAACTTTTGACTCAAGCTCAAAAACGCGTCATCTCCGGCATGCGCCCCACCGGACGTCTGCACATCGGCCACTATTTCGGCGCGCTGCAAAATTGGGTCAAGCTGCAATCCGATCCCGCCAACGAATGCTTCTACTTCGTCGCCGACTGGCACGCGCTCACCAGCGATTACGCGGACACCTCCGCCGTAGCCGAAAATTCCATCCAAATCACCATCGACTACCTGGCGTCGGGCCTCGACCCCGCAAAGTCCGTAATCTTCTTGCAATCCCAAGTTCCCGAACACGCCGAACTACATCTCCTCCTCTCCATGGTCACCCCGCTAGGCTGGCTTGAACGCATCCCCACCTACAAAGAGCAAATCGAAAACGTCACCAACAAAGATCTGTACACCTACGGCTTCCTCGGCTACCCCACCCTGCAAACCGCCGACATCGTCATGTACTCCGATCCCGGCAAATCCCTCTCGGTCCCTGTAGGCGAAGACCAAGTCTCCCACGTAGAATTCAGCCGCGAACTCGTCCGCAAATTCAATTTTCACACTTCAGAAATCTGGATCGACTCTCGTGGGCTGGCGGATCCTAACAACGCGGAGTCTTTGGAATTTGTGGGCCGGAAACTTCTACTTCCCGAAGAAGAAGATGGGATGTTTACGTCGCCTGAGCGTTTCCATCTTTTGGAGGGGGCCGCACAATTTCGCGCACGCCAGGTTGGATTTGAGAACTTTCTGAAGGAAATGGGCCCGGCGGCGAAGTTTTTTGGCTGGAATAACCTCCTTACAGAACCGGATCAGCTCCTCACTCCGACCCCCCGCATCCCCGGCTTGGACGGAAGAAAGATGTCCAAGTCCTACAACAACGCCATCACCCTCTCCGAATCCGATGACGACATCCGCAAAAAAACCAAAGTGATGGTCACCGACCCGGCCCGCAAACGCCGCAGCGACCCCGGCAATCCCGACGTCTGTCCCGTCTACGACTGGCACAAACTCTTCTCCACACCCGAACGCGACCCCGGCCGCCTCGAATGGGTCCGCCAAGGCTGCACAACCGCCGCCATCGGCTGCATCGAATGCAAGTCCGCCATGGCCGAAAACCTGATCAAATGGATCGAACCAGTTCGCGAAAGACGCGTGAAATGGGAGCACGACCAAGAGGGCGTCCTGGAAATCCTGGACGCAGGCTCCGAAACCGCGCGCAAGTCCGCGAAGCAAACCATGCAACGAGTCCGCGAATCCATCTTCCACTGGCCCCAAAAACGCCGCGAAATTCTGGCTTCTTCTTAGCCTTTGTAGTGGCCAGCCTTAAGGCTGGTTCCACTCTTCGCTTTTGTAGGGACCGCCTTCCGAGGCGGTCCGCCCAGGACTTGGACATTTTAATGACGCCACACCACTCATGAACCGTTGGCGCACCTGTGGCACAGTCAACCCTGCTCCGTCTCGCGCAGTTCGCGAGATGGCTCCTGACCGCGCTGTTGGTGCCTTTCTCTTTGAACTGTTAACTTTAAACTCTCGACTGTAAACTATCTCCCAATGGCCACGCCCTACAAAATCAACATCCCTATGTACGAAGGTCCGCTGGACCTCCTGCTTGATCTCATCAAAAAGCAGGAAATGAACATCCACGACATCCAAATCTCCAAAATCACCTCGCAATACCTCGATTACCTGCACCAGCTGGAAAAGCAAAACATCGACGTCTCCGCCGAATTCATCTACATGGCCGCCACGCTCATCTACATCAAATCCAAAATGCTGCTTCCGCCTGACCCTTTTGCCGCAGAAGAGGGCCAGCCCGAAGATCCCCGCGAAGAACTCGTCCAGCGCCTGATCGAACACGAAAAATATAAGAACGCCGCGCAGCTCCTGTACCAAAAACAGCAAATCGAAGAAAACGTCTGGTCCAAGCCCGACAAATCTCTCTACAACGACGAATCCACCGAAGGCGACCTGGTCGTTTCGCTAGTCGATTTAGTCCGCGTCTTCCAGCAAGTCCTCGAGCGCAAAAAAGAAGTCACCCGCATCGAACTGCAGCACGAAACCTTCACCGTAGCCCAAATGATCGCGCAACTCCGTAGCCAAATCCTGTCCAGCGACACCAGTTCCGTCAGCCTCATTCAATTCTTCGAAGCCTGTCCCTCCCGCCACGCCATGATCGTCGCTTTCCTCGCCGTCCTCGAAATGGTCAAGCTCCAAGCCGTAGCCCTGGTCCAGGAAAAACAGTTCGCCGACATCCTAGTAAAGAAAGCCAAAGCCTTCGACATCGCCTTCGACGAAACCGGCGCCATCCGCACCATCGACGAGGAGTATCAGTAAGCCTTTGGAGTGCGGCGGCTAGCCGCCGCTTTACGATGTTAACTCCGCACAAAAATTAACCGTCAAGCTGGGCGTCCAGCGTTATGGTCCACAGCCCGCAGACCGCTGATCCTTGGTCCGTTTCCTACTCCCGTTCGCGCTTTAAACTGTGAACTAATAACTGTAGACTGTGTGCTAACCATGACCAACGAAGAACGCAAAGCCGCACTCGAAGCCATCATCTACGCCGCCGACGAGCCTGCCACCATCGACCAACTCGCTGCCGCCATCGGCGACGAAAAACTCGCCGTGCAATCTTCCCTCGATGAACTCATCGCCACCTACGCCACCGACGAACGCGGCATCGAAATTCGCGCGGTCGCCGGCGGCTACAAGATGTACACCAAGCCCCAGCACCACGACGTCGTTCGCCGCTTCATCAAATCCCTCCGTCCGCCGCTGCGCCTCTCCATGCCCGCGCTCGAAACGCTCGCGGTCATCGCCTACAAGCAACCGGTCACCGCGCCCGAAATCTCCGACATCCGCGGCGTAAACACTTCCGGCGTAATCAGCACCCTCCTCGACAAAAAGCTAATCACCACCGCGGGCCGCAAAGAAGTCATGGGCCGCCCCATCCTCTACAAATCCTCCAAAGAATTCCTCATGCGCTTTGGCCTGAGCGATCTCGACGAACTTCCCAGCCTCAAAGAATTCGAAGCCCTGGCCCGCGAAGCCCTAGGCACAGAAGAAGGGCTCTCCATCGGCTCGATAACCGAAGACGCCATCCCCGGCCTTCCCCCGCGCTCCGAATCGCACGGCGAATCCGCCGAACCGCATCACGGCATAGAACGCGTGGAGCAAGCCCTAACCGAAGCCGAAGAACTCCGTGAAGAAGAAGTCAGCGCCACCAACGAAGGCATGCCCTCCGGCCAACTCGACGAAGACCCACCTCCACCCGACACCAAAGCCGCCACCGCCGGCGAATGATGAATTGAGATTTTCTCCGCTATCTCTGCGGCACCTCCGCTAACTCTGCGGTGAACTCTTGTCCTTCTTCCGCTACTATAGAACCCCATGCTCGAACGCCTCCAAAAAATCATCGCCCACGCAGGCATCGCCTCTCGCCGCCACGCGGAACAACTCATCCGCTCCGGCCAAGTCCGCGTAAACGGCGAAGTCATCACCGAACTCGGCAGCAAAGCCGATCCCACCAAGGACAAAATCGAAGCCGCCGGCCGCCTCATCGAAGAAAAAGAAGCGCTGGCATACCTGGTGATGCACAAGCCGCCCGAAGTCGTCTCCACGTTAGCCGATCCCGAAGGCCGCAAAACCCTGCGCAATTTCCTTCGCGGCTTTCCTTCGCGCGTTTACCCGGTTGGCAACCTAGACTACGACGCCAGCGGCCTGATCTTCCTCACCAACGATGGCGACCTCACTGCCAAAATGCTGAAGTCCTGGTCCAATCTTCCGCAGGTCTACCACATCAAAATTAAAGGCCGCCTCACCCTCGAAGATCTCGATCGACTAGGCAAAGCCACCGGCACAAAACTCCGCACGGTGCGCCAACCAGACTCCAGCCGTGGCCACGCCGCCAATTTCTGGTACGAAGCCGAAGTCAACGGCGCCAAACTCGACAAGCTAGCCACCACATTGCAACGCGAAATGCATCCAGTAGAAAAAGTAAAACGCATAGGCCTCGGCCCGCTCACCCTGGAAGGCATCCCGCGAGGCCGCTACCGCCTCCTGGACAAATTCGAACAAGCAGCCCTACGCGGCGAAAAGCCACCCAAAAAAGGGAAACGCCGGTGAGCTGCCGCACTCTCGCGTTTCTCTTCACTTGTGTAGCGGCCGCCTTCTGAGGCGAGCGATTCTTGGGTTTTCTTTGTAGGGGCGGCTTTACGCCGCCCTCTTGGGTTTCTCTTTCTTGTGTAGGGATCGCCTTCGTCCGCCAATTCAGCGCAGCGCAGAAACGATCCGCGATAATCGCGGCCGTTTCGGGAGTTAAGTTTCGCATTTCTTGGTCTGTCATCCCGACCGGAGTAGCTGGCGTTCGAACGCCAGCTACGTAGCGGAGGGATCGTGGCAACCGACCACACGCCATCTCACTCACTGGGAGCAAGCACTTGCCTGCCGAACGCCTACAAAAAATTCTAGCCGCCGCCGGCATCGCCTCCCGCCGCAAAGCCGAAGAAATAATCGCCGCTGGCCGCGTCACCCTCAATGGCGCCGTCGTCACCGAGCAGGGCACCAAAGCTGACCCCGAAACCGACGCCATCTCCGTGGACGGCAAACCTCTAAAGCGCGCCCAACGTTTCGTCTATCTCCTCCTGAACAAGCCAAAGGGCTACGTAACCACCGTCAGCGATCCCGAAGGTCGCCCCACCGTGATGCAACTCCTTGGCGAACTCCCCGAACGCGTCTACCCAGTTGGCCGCCTCGACTACGCCAGCGAAGGCCTTCTCCTCATGACCAACGACGGCGCCCTGGCGCAAAAACTAACCAAAGCTGGCTCGCACGTCCCAAAAACCTATCTCGTAAAAATCAGCGGCAAGCAGGGCAAGCCCACCGAACAAGCCCTCCAGCGCCTCCGCGCGGGAATCACCATCGAGCTAGACGACGGCCGCCGCGTAAAAACCTCTCCAGCAAAAATCCGCCTCGCCGAAGACACTCCGAATCCCTGGTACGAAGTCATCCTCATCGAAGGCCGCAATCGCCAGATCCGCCGCATGTTTCACCACGTCGGCTTCCTCGTCGAAAAAATCAAACGCGTCCAGCTCGGCCCCATCACCCTCGACGTCGCCCCCGGCAAGTATCGCCCGCTAACCAAATCCGAGATTTTCCAACTCAAAAACCTAAGTATTCCCTGATTTTGTAGTGACCGCCTTCTGAGGCGGTCCGCCAATGTCACAACCCCACGTGCCAAATGTTCGTGCGGCTCTCCGCGCACTCCCCCAGTGCTTCAGCGTTAGTCCGAATCTTTTCCTATTGGACATCCAACTAACCGCCCCTCTCCACAAATACAAATGAAGGGCATAAACTATTCTTATGACCCACACCCTCGAAGAGCTCATCCCCGATTACATCCAGGGCCTCCCCACTTACGTCCCCGGCAGACCCGTCGAGGAAGTCGAACAAGATCTCAAAATTCACGCCGTCAAGCTTGCCTCAAACGAAAACCCGCTGGGCCCCTCACCAAAAGCCATGGAAGCCGCCCGCCGCGCTCTCGGCGAAGCCAACTGGTATCCCGATGGAGGCAGCAAGCGCCTTCGCGAAGTCCTCGCCGTCCGCCACTCTGTCCGCGCCCAAGAAATTTTTGTAGGCCTCGGCTCCAGCGAAATCATTGATCTCGCCTCGCGCGTTCTCCTTCGCCCGGGCAGCGAGGGCATTACCAGCGAAGGCTCCTTCGCGCTCTTCTCGATCGCCATTCGCGCCAGCGGCGGAAAACTGATCCTCACCCCCCTCCGTAATTACACATTCAATCTCGACGCCATCGCTCGCGCCGTCACCCCGCAAACCCGCATCATCTACATCGCCAATCCCAACAATCCCACCGGCACCGCATTCGGCGCCGCCGAATTCTCCGCTTTCCTCCAACGCGTCCCAGGCGACGTCCTCATCGTCTACGACGAAGCCTACATCGAATACGCTGAACGTCCCGATCTCCCCAATTGGCGCGAACTCTACAAGCAATACAACAATCTCCTCACCCTCCGCACATTTTCCAAAGTTTACGGTCTCGCAGGATTGCGCATCGGCTACGGCATCGGCCATCCCACGCTTGTCGCCGAGATAAACAAACTCCGCACACCCTTCAACGTCACCAGTGTCGGCCAGGCCGCCGCGCTCGCCGCTCTCGACGACCCGGAACACGTGCGCCGCTCCGTCGAATCCAATCGCACCGAACGCAAGCGCCTCTACGAAAGCCTCGGCGCTCTCGGCCTTTCTCCTGTTCCCAGCGAAACAAATTTCCTGCTGGTGCCCATCGGCCCGCACGCCAAATCTCTTTGCGATGCACTCCTCCACGAAGGTGTCATCGTTCGCCCCATGGCCTGGATGGGCTTCCCCGAAGCCATCCGCATCTCGGTAGGCAGCCCCGCCGAAAACACGAAACTCATCGGCGCCATCACTCACGTCTTGTCGCACCCAGACCAACTCCAAGCGCCCAGTCCCACCACCGAATCCGAAACCTTCTCCAACCGCTCCGTTTAAGGTTATCTTCCTTCACTCGTGATCTTGAGGGTGGCCTACCCTTTGCGGAGTTTGCAAAGGGTGGGCTCTTACGATCAAAAGGCAATACTCTTTCCTTCTTCTCTTTCCTTCTTCTCCTCTCTCCTCTCTCCTCTCTCCGCTCCTCCAAAACCATCGCCGTAGTCGGTCTCTCCTCGAATCCCGCCCGTCCCAGCAACGCCGTCGCTGCCTACCTCCAATCCGTCGGCTATCGCATCATTCCCGTCAATCCCAACGAATCCGAAGTCCTCGGCGAAAAATCCTATGCCCGCCTCGAAGACATCCCCGATCCTATCGACATCGTTGACGTCTTCCGCCGCTCCGAAAATGTTCCTCCGGTAGCCGATTCCGCCATCGCCATCAAGGCCAAGGTCCTCTGGCTCCAACTCGGCTTAGAAAACGCCCCAGCCGCCGCAAAAGCCCATTCCGCAGGCCTAACCGTAATCCAAAACGCCTGCCTCTTCATCGAGCACAAAAAACGGCGCCATTTGCTGGCGCCGTGATCCAAGTCTCATGTAGCACTACAATCTTTAGGCTTTAGGATGCTGGGGCTTCACCCGCAGCGTAGGCCGCGCTAGAACCCAAATATCTGCAAATTCCTCTTCCCTGGCAGCACCACCGCCAGGAATCTCCCATCCGGAGACAATCCATATTCGCGCACCGTCAAACCGTGCAGCAAGATTTGTGGTGTCGGCTCATCCACCGGAATAGGCTGGCCGGCCTTATGCGTTACCAGTGGTGGCACGGCCACCGCAATCAGGTCGGCGGACTTCTTCTCCACCGTGCGTTTCACATAGATTCGTGATTCGTCGGGAGCCCAGTGCAAAATCCCCATGCCCACGCGCATCCGCGCCACCTTACTCGGATCCGCAAGGTCGCGTATTTCCAACACCTCGCGGTCCACGAAGTATGCGGCCTTGCTGCTCGTCGGCGAAAGCGTAAGTCCACCTGCAAATCCCTCCAGCGTGGCCATCTCCTTGTCTTCCTGGGCCAGCAGCTCCAGTTTCTGCATTCGCGGTGGACCGTCCATAAGGCGGTCCCGCTCGATGGCAATCGCGGAATTGCTGCCGGAAATGCGTGCAGCCTCCGCGAATGTGCGTCCCTCGAAGGCTTTTCCCGCCGTCCCACTCGAAATGCTGAGGTATTGCATGGAAAAAAGTTGCCGCGGCGCGACTTCTTCGGTCATGTACACCAACGTGGCGTTGTCGCGCATCCACAACGGCTCTTCCGCATTCATCACCAGCGCGTCTTTCCCATTCGGGCGCAGTTCATGCCCGCTGTCGTCCAGCAACAACAAAGCTCGCGCGTCCTCCGTATGCCCGTCATCCGGGTCCACGTTTGTAGTGAAGAGCTGCACTGCCACGATGTGCCCGTTCGGCGACCATGTAAACGATTCCACCTGGTAGGTGAACGGGCCCTCACCGTGGGTGAATTTGTCTCCGGCAAAAATGCGCCGCCGCTTGCCGCCCGGTTCCAGGATAAAAATATCGTCGCGCTGCAAATCGTACTTCTTGGCCTTGTACATCCGTCGCACCGAAAACGCGATCTTCCCGTCCGGCGCATACGCAAACGCAGTTACTTCGTCGTCGACGGTCTGCACCGCCTTGTCCAGATTCTGAGCTCGTGACTCAGGCGGACATGCGGTAAAGGCAACGCAAATGAGAATTGCACCGATTAGATATAGGGGCGCAGCATTGCTGCGCCCCAAACGCCCGGTCCTCAACTGCATCTCGTCTGTCTTTCCAGTTTTGTCCGGCTTACCCAATATCATGGTTTTGGATGTGGTCCCGCGTACTCCATGCAGCAAGGCTTCCCCGTGGGGACAAACTCCATTACTTCCACCCTGGTTTGATCCGGGTCATAGATATCCAGCGCATTCTTTCCGTCTCGGCCAACTTCCGGTCCATCGAACTCCTTGGCGCCCTTGGCACGAAGTTGCGTTGCAGCTGCGTTGGCGCTTTGTACTCCCAACGAAAAATGATTCTGCACACCCAATTCCTTGTGATCCGCCTTCGCGGGGATATTCAGCATGAATTCTACCCAGTTGTTTCCGTCAGGCACCTGGATTTCGTACCAATCCAGTCCATCGTCCGTGAATCCGCCCTTCCAGTACAATCGGAATCCCAGCACATCTTCGTAAAAAGCTTTTTCGGCCTTCAGATCCTTGACCACGAATCCCGCGTGAAACAATTTGTTGCTGATCTGCCCGCTTCGTTGCGGTTCCGCGCTGCTTCCGGATGCTCCTTCAAACACCAGCTTCATGCCTTCTGGATCCTGTACCTCAAAATATTCTTGTCCGTTCGTTCTGCGAAACATTTCGGATGCGATCACTCCACGAGCGGTCAGGTAGTGCAGCATTTGATGTACATCGCTCGTCGCGAATCCGATCTCAGCGAGAAACGATCCCCGATCACTCGCCACCGTTCTTATCAACTCCACGCGTTGGTACGGATTGACCGCAAAGCACGGTTCCGGCTCACCCTTGCATCCGTCTTGTTCCATTCCCAATCCCAGCAAGCCGCCGTAAAACGCTTTCGCCTTCGCCAGATCCGTCACCTTTACTTTGACATACGAAATGCCGTAGATCTTCGGCCTTCCGTCCTGCGTGCCCGCGCAGCAGGGAATCGCCAACAGGAACGCCGCAATGCCAAGCAACCGTCTCATTCGACCTCGCTTTGTCTCGTTGTCATGGCTTTGGATGCGGCCCCGTGTACTCCGCGCAACAAGGCTTCTCCACCGGCGTAAATTCCATGAGTTCCACGCGCGTCTGATCCGGATCATACAAGTTCAACTGCCACTTGCCGTCCCGCCCGATCTTCGGCTCCTCCGTCAGCGGGGCGCCATTCTTTTCCAATTCTTTGGCCGCAAGCTGAACATCCGGAACTCCGATCGCGATGTGATTCATCACGCCGCGTGTGTGCGCGTCCGCATCCACCGGAACATTCAGCATGTACTCAATCCAGTCCGTCCCATCCGGCACCTGCATGTCGACCCACTGGGTCTTGTCATCGGTCATGCCTCCATGCCAGTACAGATGGAAACCCAAAATGTCCTTATAAAAATGGTCCATGGCTGTTCGGTCGTTAACGATGAATCCTGCGTGAATGATGCGCTCTCTCTTTACGGAACCAGGTCCGTTGGTCGGATGAAAAGCGTCGTACTTGCGCACAGCATTGGCCTCGAGAAACACCAGCGAGTGGCCTTCTGGATCGCGCAACCTTACGATGGAAATCATTCCGTTTTGTTTCTCGGTCGTGTAGCGAATTTGGTTCGACTTTAACAATCGTGTCAGTTCCTTGAGATGGTTCGCATCAAAGCTAATCTCGGCAAGTAAGTTGTTTTCCGGATCTTTGTCCGCCGGCGAGAGAAGTATGAACTGCCCCGACGGCAACTTGAACGCTGAGGGATCTACTTTCCCGCACCAATCACACCTGCGCGCTGTGTCGGCCGCTGCTTTGTAGAAGGTTCGCGCGGTCGCCATGTTCGAAACGTAAATGCGTACGCCGGCGATGCCCAGGATGTGTGGTCGCTCTGGGTTCTTTGCCGTGGCCGCTGCCGCTGCGACCAGACACAGAACGGTCGCCAGAATAGACGTCTTCACGCCTTACCAGCTTTCGCGTTTTTCAATTTCGCAATCTCCGCCATTCGTGCACGTAGTCGTGCCTCAAATCCTTGCTCTGTAGGTTTGTAGTACTCCTTGCCGGAAAGGTTGTCCGGCAGGCATTGCATGTCCGTCAGCTTCTCTTCAAAATTATGCGCGTATTTGTAGCCTTCTCCATAGCCAATGTTTTTCATCAACCCGGTCACCGCATTTCGCAAGTGCAGCGGAACCGGATCCGCTTCCGTCTCGCGCACATCTTCCAGCACGTTTCCGTAGCCGACGTACAGCGCATTCGACTTCGGCGCCAGCGACAAATATACCGCGGCCTGAGCCAGCGCCAGATGTCCTTCAGGCGCGCCCAGAAAATCGAACGCTTCCTTTGCTGCCAGCGTCACTGCCAACGCGCCAGGTTCGGCCAAGCCAATGTCCTCGCTGGCCATACGCACCATGCGCCGCGCCAGATACAACGCGTCCTCACCGCTTTCCAGCATTCGCGCCAGCCAGTACAACGCCGCATCCGGATCGGAGTTCCGCACCGATTTGTGTAGCGCCGAAATCAGGTTGTAATGTTCTTCGCCAGCTTTGTCATACCGCAGCATCTTTCGCTGCAGCACATCTTCCAGCAATTCCGGCGTAATCCGCTTCCATCCCGCATCGTCCGCCCGCGCGCTCCTAACGGAAAGCTCCAACGTGTTATACGCCGTACGCGCATCTCCATTCGCAAACGCCGCCATCCGCCACAACACCTCATCCGCTTGCGTTTCTCTTCTCTGCGAACTCTGGACTCCGATCTCTGCGCTCTCTGCGCTAACTCTTTCCTCTTCTTCCGCCCCAATCAAGATCTTCTCGTTACCCAACCCGTGTTCCGTATCCTCCAGCGCTCGCCGCAACAACTCCACGATCTGCGGAGTCGTCAACGCCTCCAGCACATACACCTTGGTCCGCGACAGCAGCGGCGAAATCACCTCGAATGAAGGATTCTCCGTGGTCGCTCCAATAAACAAAATATGCCCTGCCTCCACGTGTGGCAGAAACGCATCCTGCTGCGCCTTGTTGAACCGGTGGACTTCATCCACAAACACAATCGTCCGCTGCCCGCCGCGCGATTTCCGCTCGGCATCCGCCATCACTTCCTTAATCTCTTTAATCCCGCTCAACACCGCGCTGAAGGACATGAAGTCGCTTTTCGTCAATCGCGCAATCAGCCGCGCCAAGGTCGTCTTCCCACATCCCGGCGGACCCCACAGCAACATCGAGCTCAAATTGTCGGTTTCGATTTGTACGCGGAGTGGTTTGCCCGGACCCAGCAGTTTTTCCTGTCCAATAACTTCATCCAGCGTCCTCGGCCGCATTCGTTCCGCTCGCTTCTGCAGCGCGGCCGCAGTCTCAGGTTCCGGCAATCCCGAAAACAAGCTCATCACTCACAAAGTGTATTGCTTTTCGCCCCCAATTTCGAATCGGGATTTAGGGACTCACAGCTTGCCGCTTCCGCTGTCGGAAGGCTTCGTAGAAGAGGACCGCTGCGGCTGCGGCCGCGTTTAGCGATTCGATCTCGGTTGCCATTGGAATGTGAATGCGCGCATCGGCTGCATGCACCACTTCTTCCGGCAATCCAGCGCCTTCGTTTCCTACCAGCAGAGCGGTCGGCTGGCACCAATCGATTTCCCACGGCAATATCACGCTGTTTACCCTGCTGTTCTCTTCGTGCACGCACGACGCGATGATGTGAATCCCTTTCAACTTTAGCTGCGTCAACAGAATACCCAATGGCATTCCGGCGACAATCGGCAAATGCAGCGCCGCTCCGGCCGAAGCTCGCAGCGCTTTCGGCGAAAAGGGACTCGCCGTTCCGCTGTGTCCGGTAGCAGTGGTTACCGCTGCCGTCGCGCCAAACGCCGCTGCCGTTCGCAAAATCGTGCCAACATTTCCTGGATCTTGTACGCCCGCGAGTACAACCAGCAGCGCAGAGCACGCACCACGCGGCGCTTCAAACAAATTGTCCAACTCTACTTTTCGCGGTTCGACAAGTAGCGCGACGCCTTGCGGATGTTCGGTATCGGCGATACCTTCGAAAAGCCGATCGGTGGTGCGAAGGACGGGAAACGCCATCTCCGGCTTGTCAATCCATGGCGCCAATCGCTCGCGATGCCGCTCGCCAGACTCGCTAAAAAGCACCGCCTCAATCCGGCAGCCGGAACGCAGCGCTTCCTCTACCAGACGGACCCCTTCTACGCCGACGCTGCCGCTTTCCGTCGACAATCCGCCACGCAACGCAATCCGGAACTGCTTCAGCCAGCGGTTCTCGCGGCTGGTCAGAAGTGCGCCGTCTGCGGGCCCTCCGGTAGCGCGTGTCGTTGCGGTCGATTTAGGCATGCCGCGAGGTTAACAAATCGTGTGGTCTCTGCGCTATTCCCGAGGTGCCACTCGATCTTGCTGTTTCGTTGCCCTCAGTTTCTCTCCGCTTGGGCCAGCAAATCTCGCTCGCCTAAACTCCCAGTACCGAAATCCAGTACTGCAAAACTCTTCCATTCTACACTCCAGAGAAGAACCGCTCGTTCCATTCATGAGCATTAGATCGGCTTCGAGGGCGCCGTAAACCCTCCAAATTCAATAGCTCGCGGCGACCCGATTCTGGCGCGCAATTTGCTCTCATTCTGGTATGCGTCAAACGCAGTTTTTGGGATTCGCGACAAAGCTTCTCGCTCTGGGGTTCACGTTGCTCGCGTACACCGCTGCGACCGGTGCACAAACCCCAACACGCGCAACGCTCGCCGGGCAATATGCCTGCGCCGAAGCTCGTGTCGGCGGCAAAGCTGTCCCATGCAAAGCTGCTCCACTTTCTCTGAAAACCGACGGCCATTTTGAACTGCAGGGCCGCGAAGGCGAGTATCTTATCAACGGCAAATGGGTTGAACTCGATGGCGTGGCGATCAAATCCCGCGCCAGCATTGAGCCTGGCCACAAAATCGTCTTTCGTTTCTATACCCGCAAAGGCCTGTGCGAAATCATCTACGAACGCCGCCTCGCGGAACTAGGCCAAACCCACCTCGGCTAATTGGCGCCATCAATGTTCGACAGTTCAGGCCGAAACAAAAAAACAGAACGCAAAGTGAAGACCAGGATTGGCCACGGAGTTAGCTGATCTGCTACTTCCAATCTGCACATTCTGATCTCCTCCTCCTCTCACCACTTGCCATCCCATGCCGCAGCTGCAATTTCGCCTAGGGCTTGCCCTGCGACTTTTTGCGCCGAATCTGGATCTCCGGCCAAAGAGGTGTGATTCACGTACGCCGCGAAGGCCACCGTTTTCCCGCTCTTGGTCTGCACATAGCCTGCGAGTCCTTTGCCGTTCAACATGAGCCTCGCATTCAAACGGTCCTCGCTGCCAAACGTTCCGGTTTTCGCAAACACATGCCCGGCCGCTGAATTCTGCACCTGAATCTTCGCAAGCGTTCCGTCCTTGCCCAGAATCGGCAGCGCTTTGAAAAACAAATCGAAATCCGGCCGCGTCTTCCAATACGCCAGGTAGTGGCAAATAAAATCCGGAGAAAACAGATCCGCCCAATCTCCCCCTTCGCCGTCTCCTTGCGACGCTCCGGTCAAGTCCAGCATGGCTTCCTTCAGAAAGACGCGCTCCACGCCGAATCCGGCGCGCAAG
>Ga0210394_10005438_pt1 | contig 14266 bp, 15 predicted proteins | sample IncBWC12MmetaG_FD_160121 | JGI IMG/M metagenome (GOLD analysis project Ga0210394, IMG submission 160121) | Forest soil microbial communities from Barre Woods Harvard Forest LTER site, Petersham, Massachusetts, United States - Inc-BW-C-12-M | ecosystem: Environmental > Terrestrial > Soil >...
TAAAAGCTGTTCGATGCGATAAGTCGAGGTGTGATTGTCAAAAGCCGGCACGGCGATTACCTTGATTCCCGGAGGAAACGGATTCGTACGGCCCGCGACGCGATAGCCGCAGCCGGATGCAGCAACCAGAACACTCGCCAGGACGACGAGCGCGCACAGATCGAATCGCACGCGGCGGTTAGGACGCAAGAACCCTCTCGGCGATGCGCACGGCGTTGACAGTCGCGAGCCGCAGATTATCGGCGGCGCCCCAAAACCAATAGCCCCGCTCGACGCTCGCATCGGGTTCGGGCGGAGCAATGAGCGGCAACTGTTCGCCTGCAACGGTGATGTTCGACGGCCCCGGATCGTCCGGCCCGACGATCTTGAACCCAGCGGCTTCCAACCGCGTCACGAATGAGGCCAGCGGATGTGAAAACTCGGCATACGCCGTGAAGGCGTACCCGTAGAAGACGGGAGCTTGTACGAGGTTGAAGGCTGGGAGCAGTACGCGTCCGGCGAGGTAATCGCGGACTTCGCTCGCCAAAGCACTCCGAACGTCGGAGAGACGCAGCATGCTGGCCGGGCCCCAGCGGTCCAAAAGGTTGAAGGCCACCTGCGCGTCGAACACCTGCTGCGGCATTGATTGCACGGAAAGAAGTTTGATGGTTTGGCTCTCGAGTTCCTCGACTCCCACTTGGCCGCGCTCGGAAACCGGCTGGAAGAAGGTGATCGCAAGACGCGCCAGGCCCAATTCGCCGAGCGCTGCGGACAACGAGCAGGCGACGATTGCCGGTGTGGAAAGCGAGAGGTACGCACTTATCTGGCGGCTCGATGCTGCATTGGCTGCCGGGGGCGCAAGAACTCGGTCGAGGCTCGGAATCCACGGACCTACTCCGGGCGTTCCGGCCAGTCCTCCGGTAAGGTCGATCACCGTGGCGCCGGCCTGCCCCGCTGCGGGAGCATGCTTCACCGCGAAGGACGGCGAACCCGCGAAGAATACGAACTGCGTTCCGTCGAAGCTAGACTCATCCACAGCTTGGATCACCGTGGGTTCACCAGCCAGTTCCGTAAGGGTGCCGGCAGCCAGTTCTTCATCGAACAGGCGCACCTCATGAACCGGAAAGGCGCTCTGCTGGATCCACTCCTTCAAGTCCCTGCCCCGGAGAGACGTGGCTCCGGCGATGGCTACCCGTAGAGGTTCGTTACCGAGAGGCATGTGGAGCGGTGCGCGAAACCAAGCGGTGACGAACCAGGCGGACGACGTGCATGGTGAGTCCGGTAACCAAATACCCGGAGGCGATCAGGATGAGCACGACGTCCGAATACACGACGATAGACCAGATGAGCAGGGCGCCCACGACGATCATCAGCGAGTGCTGGCGCCGGCCCCAGGGGATGTCTTTGAAGCTCGGGAAGCGGATCGAACTGGCCATCAGAGCCGCCAGGCTGAGAACCAGCGCCAGCCAGGCTACCGACCATCGCCAATCCTCGAGCGGAAGCCTGAAGGCATGCACGGTCGCGGCGATCATTCCGGCGGCCGCAGGCGTGGGCATCCCGACGAAGTAGCGCAGTCCACCCGGGGCCATGCCGTGCACGTTGAAGCGGGCGAGACGCCAGGCGCAGCAAATCACGAAGGCCAGACTCACCAGCCAAGCCAATTGAGAAACGTGACGCGCCTGGGGGACCCCGGCCTGCAACAGCGCCTGTACACCCCACGTGAAGGCGAGAATGCCGGGGGCAATGCCGAAGCTGACCATGTCGGCCAGGGAATCAAACTGCTTGCCGAACTCGGTGTTGGTGCGCGTGGCGCGGGCGACAAAACCGTCGAAGGCATCGAACAGAATCGCAAAGCCGATCGCGCGCGCCGCATCATCCAGGTCCGTGACGCCGCCCTTCAATGTCGCCAGCACGGCGTAAAAACCGCAAAGCAGGTTTCCGACGGTGAACACGCCCGGCAACAAATAGACGCCGCGCCGCAAGCGATGGTTTTGCGGCTCACGAAACCCGAACTCCTGCTGTTCGTTTTCACTCATGGCCAGCGCGCCAGCACGGTCACCCCGCCCACGACGCGTTGCCCAGGCCGCGCGAGGATCTCGACCCCGTCGGGTAGCCACACGTCCGTGCGCGAACCGAAGCGAATCATGCCGATGCGCTCTCCGATCGATACAACATCACCGGGAGACTTCCAGCAGACGACCCGGCGGGCAATCCATCCGGCGATTTGCTTGAACACGATCACCCCGCGTTCGGTTTCCACGTGGATCACGTTCTGTTCGTTCTCGACGGACGCGCGGGATCGCATGGCCGCGTAAAACTTCCCGGGCCGATATTCGACTTGCAGGAATCGTCCCGCCATCGGGGAGCGATTCACGTGCACGTTCCACACCGCCAAGAAAATACTGATGCGCTGGCCGGAACGGCCGTCACACGGCTCGCTGGCGATTTCCATCACCCGGCCGTCGGCCGGCGAAACTACGACGGCGGGGTCCGCAGGCGGAACGCGCTCCGGGTCGCGAAAAAAGTAAACGACAAAGGCAGCGACCAAAAGGAGCAAGACACAAACCGCAGACCATCCCGCAAACCAGGCGGCGACACCCAGCACCAGCGGCGGCGCAACAAATTTGTACCCGTCCCGTACCATCGTTTGCGGTCGTCGCGCAGGCCTGTAGTGCGCTTTGTATTGTACGACAGATTTCGCCGCGCAGCGTTTACTAACGAGAAAGACCCGGCTTGGCAAGCCGGGCCGCGCGCTGCTCCATCTGGTCTTTCAATCGGAGCTTCAATTTCTTCAGCTCCGATTCGAGGAGAAGATCCTCGGCACTGAGGTAGGGCGTCTTGGAGATTTGTTCGAGCTGGGCCGCGTAACGGGAATGCTCCTCGGCGAGCCGCTTGAATTCCGCGTCGCCGGCTAGCAATCGTTCACGAGTCTCCCCGAGCTGCATGGACATTCTCGCGCCTCCTGGTGTGGATGCAGGGGTCCCATATGAAGCGAAGCTAGCACAGCACGATTGCAAGAGACAAGACCTAATCGAAGGGGGTACTAACGGGTCAGGCGGGCCAGCACCAGGGCGTCTTCGACCGGGTTCCGATAATACGCGGTCCGACGCCCGCGGAGCAGGAATCCCAGGCGCGAATAAAAGGCACGGGCAGCGACATTCGATTCGCGAACCTCCAAGAACACTCGCGCGGCGCCCTCCCGCGCCGAATCCGCGATGACCGCGTCCATCAAGCCGCGGCCCACGCCGCGCCTGCGCCACGCGGGTGCAACCGCAAGATTGAGTATCTCCGCTTCGTCGGCCACGGTACGCGCGGCGACGGCCGCCACTACTTCTCCATCTTCCTCAGCCACCCAGATACGCGTGTTCCGCGAGGCAAGCAACACAAGATCAGCCGCCGACCACAGCGACGCTCCCGGGCTGGCGCTGAGGACACCTTCGACCTCGGGCGCGTCATTGAGTAGCATTTCCCGAATCATGCGTCCCGCTCGAGAGCGCAGGCGGAGCAAACCTGGCAAACAGTCAAGCGCTCACTCTCTCCACTTCATTTCGGCATCCGACCGGCGCACGTAGTTTGCGTCCAGTCGCAGCGCATCTCCGACCTCGCCTCGTAGCGCACGCGCGTATGCAAGCTTTCCGACGAAAGGCGCCAGCACACCCGAGACCTCCGCCAGGCGGGCCGACCTGAGCACGGCGCGTTCAACTGCCGGGACAATGGCCCCCACGGTAGGCGAAACGAAAACGACAGGCCTGCCCGCCGCGCGCTCCGAAACCATCTGGACGAATTCGTCGGCCCCCATGACCACCTCTTCCCCAATTCTCAGCAGGTCCTCGCTCGAGCTCTCCCGGAACTCGTAAATACCGCCAAAAACCTGGCCCCGCCGTGCGTCCAGGGTTGGCCCAAAGATCACTCCTGACGGTGCGGCAGGTGTAACCGCTTGAACGGCAATGGCTTCCATAGTACTCACGGCTGTGACAGGCCGCGCAAAGGCCTCGGCAAAAGCCTTCACGGCAGTCAAGCCGACCCTCAGGCCGGTGAAGGATCCCGGGCCGCCAGCCGCCGCGAACAGATCGAAATCGCGCGTCTGGAGGCCCAGCTCGGCAAGCAGCCGATCCAGTTCCGCGAAAAGCGCTGAGGCGTGGGGCTCCGACGGACAGGTCGCCACCGAGCGAAGGACCGAACGATCCCGCAGAATCGCCAGGCTCCCAGCCCTGGTGCTCGTATCCACCGCCAAGGTCAGCATGGCGCGGATTCTAGCACTTTCAAGCTTGATTGGGTTACGGCCAGGAGGGTGCCCAAGTGTGGAGCAATTCGAGTGCCATCGCGGGAACGAATTCCATCTTAACTCTCTGATTCTACAAGAAATATGTTGACTTAGCTGGTCCTCATCGGTACATTGAGATAGGAGTGTCTTCCTGGGGGGCATCTAGAAAATGAACTATAAGATAGGCGACAAGGTTGTCTATCCGAACCACGGTGTGGGTGTCATCGAACAAATCAGCTACGCAATGCTCAATGGACGCACGGAAACCTACTACATGCTACGCATTACCTCGAGCTCGCTCAAGGTGATGGTGCCCAGTTCGAACGCGGAGACCGTCGGTTTGCGGCCTGTGATTCGAAACGGCGAAACGGAAAAGGTTCTAGGCTACATTGCCAAGGGCAAGTTCAATTCCCACCACGACTGGAAACACCGCTTCAAGGAAAACTCGGAGCGCATGCGAACGGGCTCACTCATCGAAGTCGCAGCCGTGCTAAAAAGCCTGGTCGCCCTGAGCCGCACCAAACCTCTTTCCTTCCGCGAGAAGAAAATGCTCGAGCGCGCCAAGTATCTACTGGTCACCGAACTGGCCACCGCTCGAAACATGACGGCGGAGAACATGGAAACGATGCTGGTGAAGTCCCTGGCCAAGGCACGCCTCCGCATGCCCGTCACGGGCGAATTGGTTGAAGCTTTGGAGCAGTAGTTGGTTTGTATCTCGGACGCCACGACCGTGGCCAGGCCACTGCCTGGCCACGCCTTCTTCAGGGACGATCCCATTTCCGAAGCGATTCGCCGATCCACAGTAATTTTCCGGGGGTTCGAGATACGTCAGTTCAGGGGCAAGACCGCCTGGGCGTCGAGCGCAGCATCCGCAAAATCTGTCGCCAGAAACTTCGGATAGGCTGCAGCCGCGATCATCGCGGCGTTGTCGGTTGAAAGTTCCCGGCTGGGAAAGAATACGTCCAAGCCGCGCCGAGCGGCCTCCCGCTCAAACGTCGCCCGAAGCTCCGAATTCGCCGCCACCCCGCCTGAGACGAGGACGCTTCGGGCGCCCGCTTCCTCCGCAGCACCCAAAGTACGTCCGACCAGCTCCGCGATGACCGAGCGCTGAAAGCTCGCCACCAGGTTAACGGTCTGCGGGCCCGAAAGAGGAAGGAGCTCAGCCGCTTTGCGTTCTCCACGGGCGAGTGCCTGGCGGCGCATTTCGATTTCGGGTCCGAATTCCGGATGCGCCCGGAGATAATAGAGCACGGCCGTCTTGATTCCGCTGAAACTGAAATCGTAGGGATTGCCCTTGAGCTTGACCGGACTGAAATGAATTCCGGCGTGGCCCGCAGACGATCGGGACGCGGCGCCGGCCGCGAATGCGTCGATCACTGGGCCGCCTGGATATCCCAGCGCGAGGAGCTTGGCAACCTTGTCATAGGCCTCGCCGGCGGCGTCGTCGCGGGTCTGACCGATCCGGCGGTAATGGAAAACGGCGGCGCTGGCGGGCCCTGCGGCTGCGTTGCGCGAAACTTCGTAGAGAACCGTATGTCCGCCGGAAACGATGAGGCATACCGCCGGCAAGGGCGGTTCGGTTTGCTTCCGGTAGGCGTCGAGAAAGACGGCCCGGACGTGTCCTTCGAGGTGATTCACGGCTATGAGCGGCTTGCGGAGGGACAGCGCCAGGACCTTTCCGTACGTCAGGCCGACCAGGAGCGACCCGACGAGCCCGGGACCACAGGTGACGCCGAAGGCGTCGATGTCGCCCAGCGCCAAGCCGGCCCGTCCGACAGCCTCTCGGACCACCGGAACGATGTTTCGCAAGTGCTCGCGCGAGGCCAGTTCCGGCACCACGCCTCCGTACTTCCAATGAACGTCCACTTGCGAGGCAACCACGTTCGAGAGGATTTCGCGGCCATCGGCCACAACGGCAGCCGCCGTTTCGTCGCAAGAGGATTCGATGCCAAGGATGCGCGCGCGCACCGCACACCGTACCTTTCCAGGAATACATCTCATTATAGGGCATGCGAGGTGATTGACAATTACTGCTGTGGCACCGTATCTTGCCGTTGCGCGGTACTCCACGCGCCACTGGATTTCCCGTAGACAACTACATGGCGAAACCGAACAAGAGGGTCCGCAAAGCCGTGGTGCCAGCCGCGGGGTTGGGCACGCGATTTTTGCCCGCGACGAAAGCGCAGCCGAAGGAGATGCTGCCGATTGTCGACAAACCCTTGATTCAGTACGTCGTCGAGGAGTGCGTTGCTTCCGGCGTCGAAAACATCATCATCGTTACGGGCCGCGGCAAGAACGCCATCGAAGACCATTTCGACTCTTCGCCGGAGCTGGAAAGGTTCCTGGAGCTACACGGAAAGACCGAACAGGCCGAATTGGTTCGCTCGATCAGCAACATGCTGCACTTTAGCTATACCCGGCAGAAAGAGCCGCTGGGGTTGGGTCACGCCGTTCTGACGGCGCGGGAGTTGGTCGGCGACGAACCGTTCGCCGTTCTGCTGGGCGACGTTATCATCCCGGGGCCTCGGCCGGCGACGCGCCAGACCATCGACGTCTACGAAAAAACGGGGCTCGGGACGATCGCCGTGGAAGAAGTGCCCGCCGAGAAAACCCAGCTATACGGGATCGTGGACGGCGTTCCGGCAAACATTTCGCCGTGGGGGCCGCGCCTGCTTCAAGTGCGCGACCTGGTGGAAAAGCCGCGCCCCTCCGAAGCGCCGTCGAACCTGGCGGTCACCGGGCGCTACGTCCTGCCGCCGGAAATATTCGACTGCCTCGAGCGCACAGCTCCGGGAAGCGGGGGCGAGATCCAGTTGACCGACGCCCTGCGCCTGCTCGCGCAGGAGAGTGGTCTTTTCGCTCTGATCTACGAGGGACAGTCCTACGACGCCGGAGACAAACTCGGCTTCCTCAAGGCCACGGTCGAAATCGCCCTGAAAAACCCCGAATTCGGCGAAGAATTCCGGGAATACCTCCGCGATCTCAAACTCTGACGGCGCTCACCGGGTGTTATTTTTCTTTGCCGACCGATTTCTTTTTCTCGCTGGGCGCTGAGGCAGGTTTGTTCTCGGCCTTATCCGCTTTGTCGGTCTTGCCTTCGGACTTTGCCTCGGTCTTCTGCGACGCGCCGTCCTCCTTGCTTGGCGTGTTGCCAGGAGAGGAGCGGGCATAATCGTTCACGTACCAGCCGCTGCCCTTGAAGCGTATGGCGGGCGCCGACGTCAGGCGCTCGACGCGCCCGCCGCACTTCGGGCACTTTCGCAGATGCGGACCACTGAGTTTCTCAATGCGCTCGCTATGGTTACGGCACTTTTGACACTCGTATTCGTAAAGGGGCACGTCGGCTCCGCAACTGAAGCGCGTACAACCGAAAATCTTATCATGCCGACGCTTGCGCGTGCTGGGTTCCGCAGAAGAGGAGGCCGGGGGGCGGAGGCGCGGTCCGAGAGCTGCGCGCGATGCGTGGTAGACTGACGTTCGCAATGGAACCGGCCGCGGCCCACACGACGACTGCTGCGAGGAGCGGATGCCTCTATCTGGTCGCGACTCCCATCGGCAATCTCGAGGACATCACCGTGCGCGCGCTGCGCGTGCTCGGTGAATCCGATCTGGTGGCCTGCGAAGACACGCGGCAAACGGCGAAACTCCTGCGCCACTACAATCTCCAAAAGGAAATGGTCAGCTATCACGAGCATAACGAGATTACGCGCTCGGCGGAGCTGGTGATCCGGCTCGAAGAGGGCGCGCGCGTGGCGCTGGTGAGCGATGCCGGGACGCCGGGAATTTCCGACCCGGGTTACCACCTCGTGTCGCTCTGCCTGCGGCACCATATTCCCGTCGTGCCGATTCCCGGTCCATCGGCGGTCATTGCGGCGCTGGCGGCTTCCGGGCTGCCGACGGACGAATTCCTGTTCGTGGGCTTTCTGCCGTCGCGAGCGGGAGAACGGCGCAAGGCGCTCGAACGGCTCGCGCTAGAGACGCGAACACTGGTGCTCTACGAAGCTCCACACCGGCTCGTCGATACTCTCGCGGACGCGCTGGCCCGCCTGGGACGAAGACCGACCGTGATCGCGCGCGAACTGACCAAGATTCACGAGGAGTTTTTGCGCGGCGATCTGGCCGAGTTGCTCGTGCGCGTGCAACAACGTCCGCCTCGCGGAGAAATCACGCTGCTGATCGGGGCCGCGGCTCCGGGCCAGGCCGTTCGCAGCGACTTGCCGTCGGCCACACTGCAAGAGCGCGTGGAGCAACTGATGCGCGAGAAAAACATCGACCGGAAAGCCGCGCTCAAGACGGCCGCGCGAGAGCGCGGGCTGAACAAGCGCGAAGCCTACAAACAACTCCTGGCGAACCGCTAGCGTTCGGCCGCAGGTGATTCACGCCTGCGTGGCGGATTCCGCGTTTCCCGCAACGACTACACCCGCGAAGAAGGCGTCCACGCGATCCAATACTTCCTGGGGCGCGTGCGAGGTGTGGACTTGGCGGCGCAACTCGGCGCCGTTGCGGATGCCGTGCGTGAACGAGCAGGAGAATTGCTTCATCTTCCCCACGGCGTCGGGCATTCCGGCTTCGAGCAAATGGCGGAAATACCCGGAGAGCAGGCGGTAGCGGTCCGCGTCGGTCGGCTCGTCAAAATGTCCCGCTGCGATGTATTGCTCGATTTGCCGGAAAATCCAGGGATTCGTGGGAGCCGCGCGGCCGATCATCACGGCGTCGCAGCCCGTCTCGCGCCGCATGCGCAGAGCGTCTTCCGGCACGCGGATGTCACCGTTGCCGATGACGGGGATTGTGACGGCCTGCTTGACGCGCCGAATAATATTCCAATCGGCCGCGCCCTCGTATCTTTGCTCGCGGGTCCGGGGATGAACGGCGATGGCTTCCACGCCGACCGATTCGCCGAGGCGCGCGACTTCGACGGCCACGATACTCTTCTCGTCCCAACCCGCACGGATCTTGATAGTTAGGGGAATGCGAACTGCGGCGCGCACGGCCCGCAGTATGACCTCGAGCTCGCGAAGGTCGCGGAGGAGTCCTGAACCGCCGCATTTCACAACCTTCTTCGCGGGACAGCCCAAGTTGATGTCCACGATGTCGAAACCCAACCCCTCGACCACGGCCGCGGCATCGGCCAGCGAACGCGCATTGGCGCCGAAGAGTTGCGCCGTGATGGGGTGTTCGTCGGGCTCGAAATACAGATAGCGCAGGGTTCGCGAGCCGTTGTGCGCGACACCTTCGGCGCTGGTGAACTCGGTCATGATCAGCCCGCAACCGCCCAGAGCGCGAATCAGACGGCGAAAGACGGTGTCAGTCACGCCGGCCATGGGCGCAAGCACCGTGGCAGGCGCAATGCGAACGTTCCGAACGTTCAGCGCCTCGGGCATCGCCTCGGGCATCGCAAAGCCATGTTGTGTTTGATCCACGTTTCTAACTCTACAATAAACTGGTGTCCAGCGGGGCGGCCGGCGATTCTTCGGCCTGTGCCGGACTCTCCACTTCTTTTCTCCGGACCCTGGAGTGCGGCCGTGGCGCCGGAGGCTGCGGCAAGCCCGCAGCCGGCACTCCGGGAGCAGGCGACGGCCAGCCCTGAACGGAGAGGTGCGTGGCCAGGGCTTCGTTGGAGCCCGAAAAAAAACCGTTCACGAACTGCGCCAGCGCCTGAGACCGCGCCTGGTCGGCGGAAAGATTCGGTCGGTAGACCCAGGCGCGGCCGGACTTCTCGCGAAGGACGACGCCCTTCTGCGTCAGGCGGTCCAGAATCGTCATGATGGTCGTATAGGCGCGCGGCCGCGTGGGCGCCAAAGCCTGCTGGATGTCGCGAACCGTGGCCCTACCCAGCGGCCAAAGCGCATTCATGCAGTCCAGTTCGAGCGGAGCAAGATCCAGGATTGAGTGCCGCAACCCGCCTGCGGGAAAGCCAGCCATCGCTAGCGGCCTTTATCCATCGGCTCGCTCGGGCCGCGCGGTGACTTTTCCGCATCGGACGAAGCCACCGGGACGGGCGAGGTCCCCTCCGCGCGGAACAGGTCGAGCCGCAGCAGTCTGCGGTTCAGCGCCGCGCTGTAGGAGGTCCATAGCCCTTCCCCACCCTCCGCACCGAGAACGGCACGTGCGGCGCCCATCTTGGAATCGAGATCGTCGAGATAGTGCAAGACCAGGGCTTCGCGGAACATCGGCAGTTTCGGCGAACCGAACTCGTATTCGCCGTGGTGGCTGATCAAAAGGTGCTTCACGAGCGTTTTGAGTTCGGCGGGAAATCCGTCGATCGCGTCCATCGCCTTGGTAACCTGCTCGAGCTCGATAATGATGTGCCCGAGGAGTTGGCCTTCGGTGGTGTAGCCGATCGAGCGTTCGTAGCAAAGCTCGTCGAGTTTGCCCACGTCGTGCAGCATCGCGCCCGTGAGGAGCAAGTCGGCATCCAGTTCGCGGTAATGCCCTGCCACGGCCCGGCACAGGTCGCAGAGACTCACGACGTGCTCGAGCAACCCGCCCAAAAAGGCGTGGTGCATCATTTTTGCCGCGGGAGCGCGCTTCAGCCGTGGCACAACGGCCGGGTCCTCAATAATGCTGGCGACCAGACGCCGGAGCCAGGGATTGCTCAGCGCGGCGGCGTGCTCGCGCAGCCGCCGATAGAGCTGCTCCACGTCTTCGGTTGTGTGGGGAAAATAGTCGGCCAGATCGACTTCACCCGGATCGGCGCGGCGGACCCGGTCCAAAGAAAGCTGAGTCTTGTTGCGGTAGCTCTCGACGCGCGCCTGCACCTTTACGATGTCATCGCGGTCAAAGGTTGCCAGCGCCTGCTCGGCGTTTTCCCACATGCGAGCTTCGATCGTGCCGCTGCGATCCCCTAACTCGAGGCGCAGGAAAGGCTTGCCCTCACGCGTAGAGCGCAACTCCTTCTCGCATACCAGGAAAAACGAAGTGACGGTGGTATCGGGGGCGAGATCAGCCACGTACGCGGATTTCATTACCCGTTCTTTTTCTTGCCAAACAGGAGGAGTTTGCGGCCACTCTTCTTCTTTTGGGTATTGTCGGCCGCGGGCGCTTCCTCTTCGATAGGATTCGCGGCAACCTCCGCCGTATCCACGTAGCCGGGCTTCACGTCCACATAGCTGTCCTGCCGCAACATGTCGAGGTAGTCGCGCATGGCAGGCTTCATTTTCTCGGCGGAAAGGCGCTCGATGATTTCGCTGTCTACCTTCTCTTCGGGCTGCTGTCCCGACGCGTAATGCTCCTGGACCTGCAAGATCAGGAACCCTGTCTTGGTCGGCAGGACCTCGGTCGTCTGCCCGCGGTCCAGCTTGAAAGCGACCGCCTCCAGATTCGCGGCCAACTGGCCCTTCTCGAAGGTGCCCAAGTCGCCGCCTTGCTTGGCCGTGCTACCGTCGGAGAAACGTTTCGCGAGTTCGCCGAAGTCCTCGCCGCTCTTAACCCGCAGAAGCAGGCCGTCCGCTTTCTTTTGCAGCGTAGCCTTTTCCTGGTCCGTTTTACCCTCGGTGCTCACGAAAATCTCGCGCACCACGACCTGTTCGGGCCTCACGAAATCCTGTTTATGTTTGTCGTAGTAAGCCAGGACCTCCGGATGACCCACGACAATCCTCGAGCCGACCGCCTGGCGAATTACTTCCTGCGTGATGAGCTGGTTTCGGATTTGGGTCTTGAAATCTTCGTAGTCCTCCCCGTTGGCCGTGACCGCTTTCTCGAGATCCTCCAGCGAGTCGATTTTATGGTCCTGACGAATTTGATCCAGCTGCTTAACAACGGACGCGTCCACGTTGATCCCCATGTCCTTGCCGCGCTGCACCAGGAGCGAATTGTCGATCAGGTCGCGCAGCAGGTCCTTCTCGAACGGCTCCGTCTTCGCGGCCAGCTGTTCGGAGGTACAGGCGGGGCAGTCTTGCCGCGCCTCATCCTGAAGCGCTTTGCGCGCGTTCTCGAGATCGGTCCGGGTAATGACGTCGTTGTTTACGCGGGCGACCACTTCTTCGACGATCTGACCCTTGTCCTGCGCCGCAGCAGCCACCGGCAACAGGAGTAAACAGACGCTCCAGAAACAGAGGCTCTTCGTCATTGTGACACTCCAATCGGCATTCTAGCTCCCCGGTTCGAGAGGAAGCAATACGTTTCGGATGGTTTCGGCCGCGCTGGCGGTGTGGCGATCGATGACCATCGTCAACACGCCGGCCGGATCGAAGCGCATACCCTTCCGCTCGCGCACCAACCGGACGAGTTGCTCGGGACGGACCGGCGTGGTCGGGTAGAACTTCAAGGCTACTTCCGCGCCGCGCCGCTCGACCGAGGATATCTGCAGACGTTCGCAAAGCGATTTCAGTACGGCATAATCCAGCAAATTCTCGACGGCGTGCGGCAGCGGGCCGAAGCGGTCAGCCAGTTCGCGCCGCACGGCCTCCCTCTCCGACTCGGTGGCCACGCCCGCAATCCTCTTGTAGGTTCGCAGGCGCAGGTTCTCGCCGGGAATGTACTCGGGCGGGATGCGGATATCGAGACCAAGGTTCAGCGTGGTGCGCAGCTCGGGCTCGGCGGTTTCGCCCTTCTTGGTGGCCACGGCGCGCTCCAGCATCTGGCAATAGAGGTCGAAGCCGACCGAACTGATATGCCCGTGCTGCTCCCGGCCCAACAGGTTGCCCGCGCCGCGCAGCTCGAGGTCCAGAGCCGCAATGCGAAAACCGGCGCCGAGGTCGCTGAACTCGCGGAGGGCGGCCAGACGCCGCTTGGCGATCGGCGTCAGGTTGCCCTCGGGCGCGACAAGCAGATAGGCGTAGGCACGCTGGTTAGAACGCCCCACCCGCCCGCGAAGCTGGTAAAGCTCCGAGAGTCCGAAACGGTCCGCGCGATTGATGATGATGGTGTTGGCGCGAGGAATGTCCAGTCCGTTTTCGATGATCGTCGTGCAGACCAGCACATCCGCTTCGTCGCGAACGAATTGCAGCATGACCCGCTCCAGCTCGTGCTCGTTCATCTGACCGTGGCCCACGACCACGCGCGCCTTGGGCACAAGTTTGTTCACCAGATTCGCGATCGAATAGATCGATTCGACGCGGTTGTGCACGAGGAAGACCTGGCCTCCGCGTTCGAGCTCCTCCGTAATGGCACGCCGCAGCAGTCCCTCCGAAAACGGCGCCACGACGGTCTGGATGGCCAAGCGGTCCTTCGGCGGCGTCTCGATGACCGACATATCGCGTAGCCCGGCGAGCGACATGTTCAAGGTGCGCGGGATAGGCGTCGCGGTCAGCGTGAGGACGTCCACGTCCCGGCTCATCTCCTTGAGCCGCTCCTTGTGGGCCACGCCAAAGCGCTGCTCCTCATCCACGACGAGCAAACCCAGATCGTGAAATCGCACGTCGCGCGAAAGCAGCCTGTGGGTTCCGACCACGACGTCCACACTCCCTGCCTCGAGCGCGGCGAGAACTTTCTTTTGCTCCGCCGGACTGCGGAACCGGCTGAGCATCTCGATGCGGATCGGAAACGGAGCCATGCGCCAGCGAAACGTCTCGTAGTGCTGGAAGACCAGGACCGTAGTGGGCGCGAGCACGGCTACCTGCTTCGAATCCGAGACCACTTTGAAGGCGGCGCGCATGGCCACTTCGGTCTTGCCGTATCCCACGTCGCCGCAAAGCAGCCGGTCCATCGGTACCGGGCGCTCCATATCGCGCTTGATGTCGGCAATCGCGGTGGCCTGATCGGGCGTCTCCGAAAACTCAAAGGCGTCCTCGAATTCGCGCTGCCAGGGCGAATCGGCGGAAAAGGCGAAGCCTTGCGCCGACTTGCGCTCGGCATACAGCTCCAGGAGTTTATCCGCAAGGTCGGTGAGCGATTTGCGCACCCGCGCCTTGCGCGCGCCCCACGCATTCCCGCCCAATCGATCGAGCTGAGGCTTGGCCCCCTCCACGACGCGATACGCCTGCACCAAATCCATGCGTTCGAGCGGAACGTATAGGCGGGCTTCGTCCGCGTAGCGCAACCGCATGAACTCGGTTTGGCGGCCGTCGCTCTCAAGAGCCTGCA